>Ga0209583_10000527_pt1 | contig 11768 bp, 8 predicted proteins | sample Str014_FD_187201 | JGI IMG/M metagenome (GOLD analysis project Ga0209583, IMG submission 187201) | Freshwater sediment microbial communities in response to fracking from Pennsylvania, USA - Straight Creek_MetaG_SC_2014 (SPAdes) (version 2) | ecosystem: Environmental > Aquatic > Freshwater >... | reverse complement strand
ATGCGGAACGCAGCCGCAAAAAGCGCACGCGTGTAGTCGCTCTTCGGATTCTTGAACAACTCGGCGGCCGGTCCTTCTTCCACGACCTTGCCGTGCCGCATCACGATCAGGTGGCTCGCCAGTGAGGCGACCACCCGCAGATCGTGCGAGATGAATAGGTAGGTCAGGTCGCGCTCGCGCTGCAGTTCGCGCAGGAGATCGACCATCTGCGCCTGGAACAGCATGTCGAGCGCGCTGGTCGGCTCGTCCAGCACCACGAAGTTCGGCTCCAGCACCACCGCCCGCGCGATCGAGATGCGCTGGCGCTGGCCGCCGGAGAATTCATGCGGATAGCGAAACCGCGTCTCGGGATCGAGGCCGACATCCCTGAGCGCCTTGATCACGCGCGTCTCGCGCTCCTCAAGCGACAACCCGCGCTGATGCACACTGAGGCCTTCCGCGACAATGTCGCCAACCGACATGCGCGGGCTGAGCGCGCCGAATGGGTCCTGAAACACGATCTGCATGTCGCGGCGGAACGGCAGCATCGCCTTGAAGCGCAGGCCCTGGATGTCGTGGCCGAGAAACACGATCGGTCCGTCCGACGAAATCAGCCGCAGCAACGCCAACCCCAGCGTGGTCTTGCCGGAGCCGGATTCGCCGACGACGCCGAGCGTCTCGCCCTTGCGCACCGCGAGACTGACGCCGTCGACCGCCTTGATGTGGCCGACAGTCGAACGCAGCAGGCCGCGCTTGATCGGAAACCAGACCTTGAGATTTTCCGCCGACATCACCACCGGCGACTCCGGCCGGGGCGGCGCCGGATCGGGCTTCGGCTCCGCCGCCAGCAAGTCCCTGGTGTAGGGATGTTCCGGCGCGGTGAAGACCTGCTCGACCGGCCCCTGCTCCACGATCTTGCCGTTCTTCATGACGCACACGACGTCGGCGATGCGGCGAACGATGCCGAGGTCATGGGTGATGAACAACAGGCTCATGCCGAGCCGCGCCCGGATTTCGGCGAGCAGCGCGAGAATTTGCGCCTGGACGGTGACATCCAGCGCCGTGGTCGGCTCGTCCGCGATCAACAGATCGGGCTCGTTGGCGAGTGCCATCGCGATCATCACGCGCTGGCGCTGGCCGCCGGACAATTGATGCGGATAGCTTTGCAGCCGGGTCTCCGGTTCGGGGATGCCGACCTGGGTCAACAGTTCGAGGGTTCGCGCCCGCGCCATCGCACCGCTGATACCGTTGTGCAGCGACAGGATCTCACCGATCTGCGAATCGATGGTGTGGAGCGGATTGAGCGAGGTCATCGGCTCCTGAAAGATGATCGAGATATCGTTGCCGCGAATCCCGCGCATTTCCCGCTCCGACGCCGTCAGGAGTTCGCGGCCCTGGAAGCGGATGCTGCCGGAGGGATGCGAGGCCGTCGGATACGGCAACAGCTTCAGGATCGACAGCGCGCTGACGGATTTTCCGGAGCCGGATTCGCCGACCAGCGCCACGCATTCGCCGCGCTTGATGGAAAACGAGACGCGGTCGACCGCCAGCGACGGACCGAACGCCACCGACAGGTCGCGGACGTCGAGCAGCGGTTGGTTGACGGCGTCCATGCGGGGCCTACCGGAACGTCTTGCGCGGATCGAAGGCGTCGCGGACGCCTTCGCCGATGAAGATCAGGAGCGACAGCATGATCGCGACCGAGAAGAAACCGGTGAAGCCGAGCCACGGCGCCTGCACGTTGGCCTTGGCCTGCGACAGCAATTCGCCGAGCGAGGGCGAGCCCGGCGGCAGGCCGAAGCCGAGGAAGTCCAGCGCCGTCAACGTCATCACCGAGGACGACACGATGAAGGGCAAGAACGTCATGGTCGCCACCATCGCGTTGGGCAGCAGATGGCGGAACATGATGACGGGATTGGAGACGCCGAGCGCCCGCGCCGCCTGGATATATTCGAAATTCCGCCCGCGCAGGAATTCGGCGCGCACCAGGCCGACCAGCGACACCCAGGAAAACAGCAGCAGGATGCCGAGCAGCACGAAGAAGCCGGGGACCAGCACCGAGGACAGGATCAGCAGCAGATAGAGCGACGGGATCGCGCTCCAGACCTCGATGAAACGCTGGAAACCGAGATCGACCCAGCCGCCGAAATAGCCCTGCACGCCGCCGGCGGCGACACCGATGATCGAGGAGACGATCGTCAGGGTCAAGCCGAACAGCACCGAAATGCGAAAGCCGTAGATCAGCCGCGCCACCACGTCGCGGCCCTGGTCATCGGTGCCGAGCCAGTTGTATTCGAGGTCGCGGCAGCTCTTCAGGCCCTTCTTCTGCACCACCTCCTTGCACTGGGCTTCCGTCAGCAGCCAGGTCGGCTTCGACGGCGCCGGGGTCGGCAGATCGAGGTTATGGGTGGAATAGGAATAGCGGATCGGCGGCCAGAAAATGCTGCCGTCCTTGGCCGCGATCTGCTTCTGCAGATAGGGATCGCGATAGTCGGCGGCGGTTTCGAAATCGCCGCCGAAGGTGGTCTCGGAATAGCTGACGAAAGCCGGCCAATACAGATGCCCGTCATATTTGATCAGGAACGGCCGATCGTTGGCGATCAGTTCGGCAAACAGCGAGACCACGAACAGGATCATGAAGATCCAGAACGACCAGTATCCCCGGCGGTTCGACTTGAAGTTCTGCCACCGCCGGCGGTTGAGCGGTGACGGGGCGAACCGGTGGCGCGTGATCGGCACGGCCGCGCCGAGCGGGGACTGCGTCGTGGTCTCGACCGGCTGCGGAGCGGTGATCGTCATCAGACCTCCCGCGCCTCAAAATCGATCCGCGGATCGATCCACATATAGGCGAGATCGGAGACCAGATTGACCACGAGGCCGACCAGCGAAAAAATGAACAGCGTCCCGAACACGACGGGATAATCGCGGTTCAGCACGCTTTCAAACCCCAACAGGCCGAGCCCGTCGAGCGAAAAGATGGTCTCGATCAGTAGCGAGCCGGAAAAGAAGGCGTGGATGAAGGCGCCCGGAAAGCCTGCGATCACGATCAGCATCGCATTGCGGAAGATGTGATTGTACAGCACCTGCCGCTCGCTGCAGCCCTTGGCGCGCGCGGTCATCACGTACTGCTTGCGGATTTCGTCGAGAAACGAGTTCTTGGTCAGTAGCGTCATGGTGGCGAACGCCCCCAGCGCCATCGAGATCAGCGGCAGCGTAATGTGCCAGAAATAATCGAGGATCTTCCAGTACCAGGGAAATTGCGCCCAGCCATCGGAGGTGAGACCGCGCAGCGGGAACACGTTGAAGAACGAGCCGCCCGCGAACAGGATGATCAGGAGGATCGCGAACAGGAAGCCTGGGATTGCAAACCCGACAATGATGACCGCGGACGTCCAGGTATCGAACCGCGACCCGTCCATCACCGCCTTGCGGATGCCGAGCGGGATCGAGATCAGGTAGGTCAGCAGCGTCATCCAGATCCCCAGCGACATCGAGACCGGCAGTTTCTCCTTGATCAGCTGCAGCACGCTGACGTCGCGAAAATAGCTCTTGCCGAAATCGAAGCGAGCGAAATTCCACAGCATCAGCGCGAAACGCTCGGGCGCCGGCTTGTCGAAACCAAATTGCTTTTCCAGGCTCTTGACGAAATCCGGATCGAGCCCCTGCGCGCCGCGGTATTTGGAATTGACCGCATCGCCCGAGGCACCCGGCTGGCCGCGCGCGCCAAAATCCCCGCCGGAAGCGCCCGAGATCCGCGAGCTGGCGCCGGTGTCGGCGCCGCTGAGCTGCGCGATTACCCGCTCGACCGGCCCGCCCGGCGCAAACTGCACCACTACGAACGAAACAAACAGTATCCCGAGCAGCGTCGGAACCATCAGCAGGATGCGGCGCAGGATGTAGGCGCTCATGGGCTATTTCGCCTGCCCGCCGGCCACGGAAGGATTCGCGATCCACCACAGATCCGGGGCCATCACACCGAGATATTTTGGCAGCTTGGGTGGATGACCGAACATGTCCCAATAGGCCAGCCGGTGCGTGTTGGCGTACCATTGCGGCACCCAATACCGGCCGGCGCGGATGATGCGGTCGAGCGCGCGGGCCGCGAATACCAGCTTCGGCCTGGTATCGGCCGCTATCAACTGCTCCACCATGGCGTCGATGACAGGATCGGACATGCCCGCAAGGTTGTTAGAGCCCTTGGTGGTCGCGGCCTGCGACGAGAAGTGCGGGCGCAACGAATCGCCCGGCACGGTCGAGAACCCAAATCGCTCGATGATCAAATCGAAATCAAAATCGTCACGCCGCGCGCGGAACTGCACGGGGTCGACCAGCCGAAGGCTCGCCTCGATGCCGATCGTGCCGAGGTTCTTGATGAAGGGCATGTGATGCGGCTGAAAAGAGGGCTCATCGAGCAGAAATTCGATACGGAACGGCTCGCCTTGCGGCGTCATCCGCTTACCGTCCTTCACGACACAACCCGCATCGGCGAGAAGTTGCACCGCCCGACGCAACAGCGCGCGGTCCTGTCCGGACCCGTCGGAAACCGGCGGCACGAAGGGCGCGCCGAACACCTCATCCGGCACTTTGCCGCGAAACGGCTCGAGCAACGCTACTTCCTCCGGCGACGGCGGACCGACGGCCATCATGTCCGAATTCTGGAACGGCGAATGGGTACGGACATAGGCACCGTACATGATGGTCTTGTTGGTCCATTCGAAGTCGAAGGCATAACCGAGCGCTTCGCGGATGCGCGGATCCCTGAACTTGTCGCGGCGGGTGTTGATGAACCAGCCCTGCGCGCCCGACGGCGTTTCGTCCGGCAGGACTTCGCGCTTGACGCGACCGTCCGTCAGCGCCGGAAAATCATAGCGCGTGTTCCAGATCCGCGAGGTGAACTCCTCGCGAAACATGTAGCTGCGGCCGGTGAACCCTTCGAAGGCGACGTCGCGGTCGCGATAAAATTCGTAGCGCACGACGTCGAAATTATTGCTGCCGCGGTTGACCGGAAGGTCGGCGCCCCACCAATCCTTGACGCGCTCGAACTCGATGAAGCGATTGACCTCGAATTTCGATACCCGATAAGGCCCGCTGCCGAGCGGAATATCCAGTGTCGTCTCGTCGAACGGCCGGGCGGCGTAATAGGCTTTCGAGAAAAGCGGCAGACCCGCGACGAACAGCGGCACGTCGCGGCCGCGCCTGGCAGCGAACGTAACCACCAGCGTCTCGTCATCCACAGCTTGTGCGCCCAGCATGTCGCGCACTTGCTGGGCGATGATCGGATGACCCTTGCTCTTCAGAATTTCGAGCGAGAAGGCGCCGTCATGCGCGGTGAGTCTGGTCCCGTCGTGAAACCTCGCCTCCGGCCGAAGCCCGAACCGGTATGTCAGGCCGTCGGGCGAAATCGCAACCGATTTCGCGGCCAGCCCATACATCGCGTCGGGCTCGTCGCCGGCCCGTGCCATCAGCGATGCAAAGGTCAGGCCCATGCCCTGGGCGCCGTCGCCCTTCATCACGAACGCGTTGAGCGAGTTGAAGGTCTGCGGCGACTGATTGTAAGCGCGCCCCGACGGGATGGTTGAAAAAAAACCGCCTTTGGGAGCACCCACATTGACGTATTCGAAATGATGAAAATCGGCGGGATACTTCAGATCGCCGAACGCCGACATGCCATGGCGTTCGGCGCCCGGCGCGGCAGCGCGCGAAGTCTGAAGTCGCATCGCACTCAACGCACCGACGCCGAGGCCGAGGGCATGCCGGCGGGAGAACTGCGCCATCCGCGAAGGACCTCTCAAGACCGTTTGCCGATTTTCGCAGCCTTGTCGGCGTCGAACCACCAGATCGCCGGGAAGCCGGACAGGCCGTATTTCGGCAATTCGGCCGGCCGGCCAAACCGGTCCCAACGCGCGGTGCGGACTTTCGGATAGTTCCACTGCGGCACAACGTAGTGATTCCACAACAGCACGCGGTCGAGCGCCTTGGTCGCGGCCACCAGTTCTTCGCGATCCCGCGTGAAGATCACGCGGTCTATCAGCTTGTCGATCGTGGGATTCTTGATGCCGATAATGTTGCGGGAACCCGCCATGTCGGCCGCCTGCGAGCCCCAGAATTCGCGCTGCTCATTGCCGGGCGAAAGCGATTCACCCCAGGACGACACCACGATATCGAAATCCCAGCTGCGGAGCCGGTTCTCGTACTGGGTCGGATCGATCGTCCGCACGCTCACGGCGATGCCGAGCCGCTCCAGCGACGGCTTGAAGAACAGCATGACGCGCTCGAAACTCGGGTCCGCGTTCAGCAATTCGAGCGCGAATGGCGTGCCGGTCCGGGTATCCGTCAGCTTGCGGTCGCGTACCTCGTAGCCGGCCTCCTTCAATAGCCGCAGCCCCTCGCGCAGATTTTCGCGCACTGCCTCGGGGTTACCCCCGACCGGATTGACATAGGCCGTCGTGAAGACTTCCGCCGGCACCTCGGCACGGACGGTTTCGAGGATTTCCAGCTCCTTGCCTTGCGGCAAACCGTTCGATGCCAATTCCGTGCCGTCGAAATAGCTGCTGATACGCTTGTACTGATCGAAGAATATCTGCTTGTTCATCTCCTCGAAATCGAACGCGAAGTTCAGCGCGCGGCGTACCCGCGGATCCCTGAACTTGTCGCGGCGAATGTTGAGCGCGAACGCCTGCATGATGCCGTTGCTGCGGCTCGGAAACTCCTCCAGCAACACGCGCTTTTCGGCCACCGCCGGGAAGTCATAGGCTGTCGCCCAGTTCTTGGCGCTGTTTTCAGTGCGCCAGTCGACCTGATCGCCCTTGAACGCTTCGAGCGCCACCGTGGAGTCACGGAAATATTCGTAGCGCAACTCGTCAAAGTTGTTGCGGCCGATATTGGCGCTGAGATCGCGCGCCCAATAATCCTTGACCCGTTCCAGCGAAATTGTCCGGCCGGGCACGAATTCCTTGATGCGGTACGGCCCGGAGCCCAGCGGCTTCTCCAGCGTGGTCGCCGAGATATCGCGCTTGCGGCCTTCGCTGTCGCTGCCCTCCCACCAATGCTTCGGCAGGATCGTGAGTTGGCCCACGATCTGCGGCAACTCGCGATTGCCCGGCGCATCGAAGGTGAACTTGACGTCGCGGTCGCCGCTTTTTTCGGCCTTCACGACGTGGCGATAATAGGCGGAATATTGCGGATGGTATTGCTTGAACGCGTCGAGCGAGAAAATCACATCCTCCGGCGTCACCGGCCTGCCGTCGTGCCATTTTGCCTGCGCACGCAACCGATAGGTCACGGAGGAAAAATCCTCGGGATGACTGACAGTCTCGGCCAGCGCGCCGTATTCGCTCGAGATTTCGTCCAGCGCCGGCGTCATCAGCGCCTCGTAGATCAGGCCGACCGCGGATGCGAGCGAGCCTTTGACGCCGGCGACCGCGAGATTGAAATTGTCGAACGTCCCGATCAGGATCTGGCGGGCGACCCCGCCTTTCGGCGCATCCGGATTGACGTAATCGAAACGTTTGAAGTCGGCGGGATATTTGACGTCACCGAACAGCGACAGCGCATGCCGCCAAACCGGCTCTCCCGATTGCGCGTGGGCTGCTGGTGCGATCGCGGTGAGGCCCGTGGTGAGCCCGAGGGCCGGGGCGATGGCGGCGACGGCGCCGCTTTGCAGAAGATGTCGTCGGTCGATTGCCAAATGAAGAATTCCTGCTGCTGAAGCTGGCTACTGCGGACCCAATATAAGGCAAGCGTTCGACAGATTACGTTGCTTTTTCATCATGATTCCAGTCCGAAAGCGGCGTTGGTGCGGCGAAACGTCCTGATAACGATCACGCGATCACCCATAAGCAAACGGCCAGGCAATGCCTGGCCGTGCTCGTCATCGGAAAGTCCATGCAGGACTGCCGAAATGTTATTTCGCCGCGGTCGGGAACGGAACCGGGCTGTCTGCCAGCGTGTGCAGATAGTTGATCACGTCGGCGCGCTCGCTGTCCTTCGGGATGCCGGCGAAGCCCATCGCCGTACCCGGCATAAAGCCCTTGGGATTGGCGATGAACTTGTTGAGGTCGTCATAGCTCCACTTGCCGGGCTTGCCCTTCAGTGCGGCCGAATAGTTAAAGCCCGCCTCGCTTGCGCGGGAGCGCTCGACGATGCCAAACAGGTTTGGACCGACCCGGTTCGGACCGCCTTTTTCGAAGGTGTGGCAGGCCGCGCACTTCTTGGCCGCAGCAGCCCCCTTCTCGGCGGATGAAACCTGCAGCAACTTCTCGATCGGCTCGGACGATGCGGCAGCTTCCTTGCTCCCACCATGCGATTCTTCCTTTACCGCGATCGCAAAGCCCGGCTTTTCAGGCATCACGGGCGCGAAAATCGCACCGGCGGCAAAGCTCGTGACCAGGAGCAGAATGCAGGTGCCCAGGATGGCACCCAGTATCTTGTTGAGTTCGAAGGAGTCCATTTCGGATCAGGCTCCAGGCCGGAAAGGTCGACGTAAGGCCGGAGGAACGGCCGCGAATGGGCTTCGGGAATCAGGCTTTCGCGCTGCGCCCTGAGCCACGCTGAGATATCGGTTTGCCCGCGCTCTGGCAACCCGTATAAACGCCTCGGCTTTCCTCCGATCCCCATTATTTACGGCATGTTTTCGCGCCGCCTGTGACCCCTGCTCCGATGACAGAAACCCGCGCTTTGGTGCTGATTCCGGCCCGCATGGCGGCCACGCGGCTGCCCGGCAAACCGCTGCTGGACATCGCCGGCCTGCCGATGATCGTCCATGTGCTGCGCCGGGCGGAAGCCGCCCGGATCGGCCGGGTCGCGGTCGCTACCGACACGCCGGAAATCGCCGCCGCCGTACGAGCCCATGGCGGGGAAGCCGTGATGACCCGATCCGACCACCCCTCGGGTTCGGACCGGATTTACGAGGCGCTTCGCTATCTCGACCCCGAAGGCAGGACCGAGATCGTGGTCAATCTGCAGGGCGATTTTCCAACCATCTCATCGGACAATATCCGCGCCGTGCTGCCACCGCTTGCCGATCCCGCGGTCGACATCGCGACATTGGCAGCTGAAATCCACACCGAGGAGGAAAGCACCAGCCCGAGTGTGGTGAAGGCGGTCGGCTCCCCGATCGGCGGGCGGCGGATGCGCGCACTCTATTTCACCCGCGCCACGGCACCTGCCGGCGACGGGCCGCGCTATCATCACATCGGGCTCTATGCCTACCGCCGCGCCGCGCTGGAGCGTTTCGTGGCGCTGCCGCCGTCGGCGCTGGAACGCCAGGAAAAACTCGAGCAACTCCGGGCGCTCGAAGCGGGCATGCGGATCGACATTACCATCGTCGACAACGTGCCGCGCGGCGTCGATACCGCGGCCGACCTCGAAACCGCCCGCCGAATGCTTTCAACCACCTGACCGGCTGCTACAAGGCGCCGATACAGACAGGCAGACAAGCCACATGACCGACAAGCTGAAAATCGCTTTCCAGGGCGAGCCTGGCGCGAATTCCCATATCGCCATCGTCGAGGCCTATCCGGACGCCGAGCCGCTGCCCTGCCCGACCTTTGAGGACGCGCTGGCCGCGATCGCCTCGGGAGAAGCCGACCTCGGGATGATTCCGATCGAGAATTCGGTCGCCGGCCGCGTCGCCGACATCCATCATCTGTTGCCGCAATCCGGCCTGTTCATCGTCGGCGAATGGTTTCTGCCGATCCATCATCAGTTGATGGCGCCGCGAGGCGCCAAACTTGCTGATATCAAGACCGTCGAAAGCCATGTCCACGCCCTCGGTCAATGCCGCCGCATCATCCGCAAGCTCGGCATCCGGCCGATCGTGTCGGGCGATACCGCGGGCAGTGCGCGCATCGTCGCCGAACGCGGCGACAAGGGCTGCGCGTCGATCGCCTCGAGGCTGGCGGCCGATATCTACGGCCTCGACATCCTGGCCGAGGATGTCGAGGACGAGACCCACAACACCACCCGTTTCGTAGTGCTGGCGCGCGAGGCGGACTGGGCGCAACAAGGATCTGGGCCGCTGGTCACCACGTTTGTCTTCCGGGTGCGCAATCTGCCTGCCGCGCTCTACAAGGCGCTCGGCGGCTTCGCCACCAACGGCGTCAACATGACCAAGCTGGAAAGCTACATGGTCGACGGCGAATTCTCGGCGACGCAATTTTACGCCGATGTCGACGGCCATCCCGAAGACCGCGGCCTTGCCTTTGCGCTGGAGGAACTGAAATTCTTCTCGCGCGAGTTTCGTATCGTCGGCGTCTATCCGGCCCACCCCTTCCGCGCGACGTTCAGCGGAACGGCGGAGTGATTTTGTTATGTCCTCCCTGCGAACGCAGGGACCCATAACCACCGAATGCAATTGCTTTGGAAGGTATCTGCCAACACCGCCTCATCGATAGATCACGCGGTATGGGTCCCTTGGGTTCGCAGGGACGACGAATCTTACGCCGCCGCTTTCTTGCCCAGTCCGAACGCGTCCGCCAACAGGCTGTAGGATTTCTTGCGCGCGTCGTGATCGTACACCGCGGTGATGATCATCAACTCATCCGGCTGGCTCGCCGAAATCATCGGCCGCAGCATCCCCATCACCGTCGCCGGACTGCCGACGAACAGCCGCGAGCGGTTGCGCGCGATCGAGGCGCGCTCGGCCTCGCTGTAGGGATAGGCCAGCGCTTCTTCGACGCTGGGCAACGGCAGATATTGCCCGCGGTCGCGGCGCAGGCGGTTGAGGTCCATTGAGGAGGCGAGATTCTCGGCCTCGCCGTCGGTTTCGGCCGCGACCACCGCGACGGCGAGAATGCCATGCGGCGCGGAACGCCAGCGCGACGGCTTGAAGCGGGCGCGGTAGTTGGTGAGCGCTTCAATGGCGTCATACGACGCGAAGTGATGCGCGAAGGCAAAGCCCATCCCGACCTCGGCCGACAGTTCCGAACTGTAGTCGCTGGAGCCGAGCAGCCAGATCGGCGGCAGCGGCGAATCGTCCGGCATCGCCACCACGTTGTTGAAGGGATGTCCGGCCGGGAATTCGCGGGTCTCCCACAAGGTCAGCTCGTGCAACCGTTCGAGGAAGTCGTCGCCCTCGCGGCGATCGAGCCGGCTGCGCAGCGCATAGGCGGTCGCGCCATCGGTGCCCGGCGCGCGGCCGAGGCCGAGGTCGATCCGGCCGGGGAACAGCGCCTCCAGCATCTTGAACCGCTCGGCGACCACCAGCGGCGCATGGTTCGGCAGCATCACGCCACCGGAGCCGACCCGGATATTCCTGGTCACCGCTGCGATCTGACCGATCATGAGATCGGGCGCGGGGCTGGCGACGGAGGCGAGGTTGTGGTGCTCGGCGAGCCAGTAGCGGACATAGCCGAGGCCATCGACATGGCGCGCCAGATCGATGCTGTTGCGCAGCGCTGCCGCCGGTTTGGTGCCGGTGGTGACGACGGAGAGGTCGAGGACGGAAAGCGGGATCATCCTGCTAACCTAGTGCGACGGGCGGGGCTGACAAAGGTCCGTTTCATGCAGATCAGGGGCGCGCGAGGAAGCCTGCGGGCGGATCGTCGGACTAAAAATTGGGACGGGTTATGGTCTCTTGCACTGAAATGGATCTGCCCACAATCGATCAAACCAACCTTTGTAGCGGTATAATCGTCTATTTATACTGTATTTTCGTAACATTCTTGGCCCAATTGCTGCCCACTTCTTATAAAAATGTTCGCCGGTATCATCATAATATCAATTATTGGGCTATTTCCCACTTCAGGTGGGCTGTCTAGGTTACCTCTCGTGGCCTATTTTAACCCCTT
>Ga0209583_10000526_pt1 | contig 11781 bp, 9 predicted proteins | sample Str014_FD_187201 | JGI IMG/M metagenome (GOLD analysis project Ga0209583, IMG submission 187201) | Freshwater sediment microbial communities in response to fracking from Pennsylvania, USA - Straight Creek_MetaG_SC_2014 (SPAdes) (version 2) | ecosystem: Environmental > Aquatic > Freshwater >... | reverse complement strand
CCCGAGAGGGTGCCCGCCGGAAAGGCTGCGGCAAGAGCGTCCAGGGCGTCCTTTCCGGGAGCCAGTTCGCCGGCCACGGAGCTCACGATGTGCGAGACGTGGGAGAAACGCTCGACCCCCATGAACTGCGGTACCGAAACGCTTCCGAACCGGCTCACGCGGCCGAGGTCGTTGCGGGCGAGGTCGACGAGCATGAGGTGCTCGGCGCGTTCTTTTTCATCGGCGAGCAGCTCTTTTTCGAGCGCCGTATCTTCAGCGTGGGACGCGCCGCGCTTTCGCGTGCCGGCGATGGGGCGGATTTCGACCCGGCCGTCGGTCAAACGCACGTGCACCTCGGGTGAAGCGCCGACGATTGCGTAGTCGCCGGTGTCCAAGACAAACATGTAGGGCGACGGGTTGACCGTGCGCAGTGCGCGGTAGAGATCGAGCGGGGTCTTGCTGAAGGCGCGGCTGAAGCGTTGCGACGGCACGATCTGGATAATGTCGCCGGCGCGGATAAATTCCTTTGTTTCCTCGACGGCCTGTTCGAAAGCGGGCTGGGTGAAATTGCCGGGCGGTACCGCCACCTTGACCGGGTCGATGAGCGGAGCGGGGGCCAACGCGCTCGGCCGATTCAACAAACCATACAGATGTTCGAGTTCGACCACCGCGGCGGCGTAGGCGGCTGCGGGATCGCCGTGGACATGGGCATTGACGCACAGGCGCAGCGTCTGCTTCGCACGATCAAAGATCAGCAGCGAGTCGGTGATCATGAAATAGATCAACGGCAGGCCGAGCTCGTCTTTTTTTGCTGCCGGGACGGAGGGCTCGATGCGCGTGATATATTCGTAACCGATAAATCCGACGGCGCCGCCGATGAAGCGCGGCAGGCCGGGGATGCTCACGGGCTTGCATGGACGCATCTCGGCCTCGATCAGCGTTAGCGGATCGGTCGGGGTGGCAATAATCTGTACCGGCTGGTTGGGCTGGCGGATCTCGGTGGTTTTTGCGCCGCAGGCAAAGATCTTGCGGGGGCGGCAGCCAATAAAGCTATAGCGCGAAAGATTTTCACCGCCTTCCACGGATTCGAGCAGATAGGACGGGCCGGAGTCCTTGAGCTTGGCGTAGGCCGAGACGGGCGTCTCGAAATCTGCCATCAAATCCGTGTAGACGGGTATGACATTGCCGTCTGCGCTGAGACGCAGAAAAGCATCGCGTGAAGGAAAAATGTTCATGGTAACGGCGAGGATTACTCGACCGTCACCGATTTGGCCAGATTGCGGGGCTTGTCGACATCGCAACCGCGTTCTACTGCCATGTAGTAACTCAACAATTGCACCGGCACAGTCGCGACGATGGGCAGGACGGATTCGTGGCAATCGGGGATGGTAATGATTTCGTCGGCCAGCTTGGGCGGAAATTCGCAGCCTTCGGTGGTGATAACGATCGTCTTCCCCTTGCGTGCTTTGACCTCTTGAATGGAAGAAACGAGTTTGTTGAAGATCTCTCCCTTTGGCGCGAAAAATACGGTAGGGCAATTTTCGCTGATCAGCGCGATCGGGCCATGCTTCATCTCAGCGGCGGGATAGCCTTCGGCGTGAATGTAGGAAATTTCTTTCAACTTTAGCGCGCCTTCGAGCGCGACCGGGAAAAGCGAGAGCCGCCCCAGGAAAAGCATATCAGTATACTTCGAGTAACGTTTGGCGATCTCGCGGATGTGGGGCGCTTGTTCGAGGGTTTTGCGTACCAGATCGGGCACGCCTTTGAGGGCTTTCACGTAGTCGACGCCATCGCTAAAACTCATGTCGCGCATGCGGGCGAAGTAGAGAGCGATCATCGCGCCGAGAAGAAGCTGTGATGTGAAGGCCTTGGTCGAGGCGACACCGATCTCCGGGCCAACATGTTGGTAAATGCCGCCGTCCGCTTCCCGGGCAATGCTGGAACCAACCGTATTATTAATGGCGAGGACCTTGTAGCCTTTACGTTTGGCCTCGCGGAGCGCCCCGAGCGTATCGATCGTTTCACCGGATTGGCTTATGACGAAGAAGAGGGGATTGCCGTAAAGCGGGATGTTGCGGTAGCGAAACTCCGAAGCGTAGTCGACCTCGACCGGTATGCGGGCAAACCGTTCGACCAGATGCTCGGTCACCAAGCACGCGTGCCACGCCGTGCCGCAACCGATGAGCGCAAGGCGATCGATCTGGCGAAACTCCACCGGAGAAATATTGAGGCCGCCAAATTGGGCCGTGCTGCCATCCTCGGAAAAACGCCCACGCATGGTGTTTTCGAGCGCTGCGGGCTGCTCGAAAATTTCTTTTTCCATGAAGTGCGAATAATTGCCAAGCTCAGCGGCCTCGATGTCCCAGGTAACGCGATTGACGACCGGAGAAACGTCTTCGTCGGTCTGCGTGATGATGGAGAAATTGGTGGGCGTGATATGCAGCAGTTCCCCGTCGCGCAAGTAGACGACATTTTGGGTGCGGCTGACGAGCGCGGACACATCGCTGGCGAGGATGTATTCGTTGTCACCTACACCGAGGATGAGCGGCGAGGCTTTGCGCGCGGCCACGATTTCGCCCGGTCGGTCGACGCAGAGGACGACGATTCCGTAGGTACCCTCAATGTGCATGAGAGACCGGCGAACGGATTCCAGGAAACGGTTTTTTTCAACGCCTTCCGATTCCTTTTGGTAATGATAGGCGATCAGATTGACCAGGGCTTCGGTATCGGTTTCGGAGGTGAACGCGTAGCCTTTGCCGAGGAGAAATTTTTTAACGCTGTTGTAGTTTTCGATTACGCCGTTGTGAATGATGGCGAACTTGCCGTCGCTGCTCAGGTGTGGGTGGGCGTTGGCGTCGGTCACGCCGCCGTGGGTGGCCCAACGGGTATGGCCAATGCCAGTGGTGCCTGTGAACGAGTGTCGCGCCGCTTCTTTGACGAGGTTCTCCACGCGACCAACTTTCTTGGCCACATCAATGCGGTTACCCTGCAACACGGCAACGCCGGCTGAGTCATAGCCGCGATACTCCAGCCGTTTCAGCCCTTCGAGGATGACTGCAGCTGCTTTTTGTTTTCCCACGTAACCAACAATTCCACACATATAGATTTTTGTTTCTTTTGGCTGGCGAAATTACGTGGTGGGGCAAACCTGTAGCAAGGTCTTTTACTCCTCTACTCCTTTATATATTTATGCCTATTGGGAAGAAAGTTCTCGCAGTAATCATGGGTGGCGGTCGCGGTACGCGCCTTTATCCCCTCACGATGGAGCGGTGTAAACCGGCCGTTCCTCTCGCTGGTAAATATCGCCTGGTCGATATTCCGATCAGCAACTGCATCAACTCGAACATCAATCGCATCTTCCTGTTGACCCAGTTCCATACGGCGTCACTGCATCGTCACATCCAAAGTGTGTATCATTTCGATCCCTTTGGCGGCGGCTTTGTAGATATCCTTTCGGCCGAGCAGACCGAAAAAAGTGCCGATTGGTATCAGGGCACGGCTGACGCAGTCCGCCGCAACCTGCAGCATTTCCGTAGTTTCCCTCACGATCTGGTGCTCATTCTGTCGGGGGATCAGCTCTACAAGATGGATTTCCACAACATCCTTGAGCAGCACGTGGCGACGAATGCCGATGTCACCATCGCGGCGATACCGTTCCCGGTTTCGAAGGTAGAAGGGCTGGGGCTTATGCGGGTAAACGACGATCTCTCGATCGCTCAATTCGTCGAAAAACCCAAGGATCCTGCGGTGGTCAACAGCCTAACGCTGAGCCCGGCGCTCGAGGCCCGACTACAGACGCCCAAGACTGAAAAACAATGCCTGGCTTCGATGGGTATCTATGTTTTCAACCGTTCCGCGTTAGCCGACGCGCTTGATAACAAGATGACCGATTTCGGCAAGGAGATCATTCCCGGCCTGCTCGGCAAGAAGAAGCTCTTCGCCCACATCTTCGAAGGTTATTGGGAAGATATCGGCACGGTGCGCGCGTTTTTCGACGCTAACCTCGCGCTCGCGCAACCGCTGCCGCCCTTCAACTTCTTCGATCCTTCGGCCCCGATTTATACCAAGGACAACTATCTACCGGCCTCAAAGATCAACAACTGCACGATCGACTACGTTGTGCTGGGAGATGGTTCGATTTTGGAAGATTCGTCGATTAAGCACTCGGTTGTCGGCATTCGCTCCTTCGTGCGCAAAGGCTCCCAGCTAGAAGATGTGGTGATGATGGGTGCCGATTTCTATGAGACCGACGACCAAATGAAGACAAATCTCGAGCGGGCCCGCCCCTGCTTGGGCGTCGGTTACAACTGCCACATCCGCGGCTCGATCATCGACAAAAACGCGCGTATCGGAAATAATGTTACGCTGTCGCCCGACGGGAAACCCGACGGCACCTACGCTCATGGCGTGATCATTCGCGACGGCGTGCTCCTCGTGCCGAAAGGCGGCGTGGTGCCGACTGGGACCGTGATCTAGGCGCAGTTTGTCGCGAGTTGGTTTAGGTTGGGCGCTCAGGGTTCACGGTTAAAAACGACCGTGAACCGCCCACGTTTTATCAGGTATTGAACCTGAATAACGCGACGTCGCCGTCGTGGAAGACGTAGTCCTTGCCTTCGAGGCGATACTTACCGGCTTCGCGCGCTGCGGCCACGCTGCCCAAGGTCGTCAAATCCGCATAGCTGACAATCTCGGCTTTGATGAAACCTTTTTCGAAGTCGGTGTGGATCACGCCCGCGGCCTGCGGAGCTTTCCAGCCTTTCTTAATCGTCCAGCAGCGAACTTCTTTTTCGCCTGCGGTAAAATAGGTCATCAGGCCGAGGAGATCGTAGGTGCCTTTGATCAACGCGGAGACGCCGGAGTCGTCGACCCCGAGATCTTTCAAAAATGCTTTGGCCTCCTCGGGCGGAAGATCGATGAGCTCGGACTCGATTTTTGCGCTGATCGGTACGTAGGCGGCGTCGTGGTGCGTGCGTACAAACTCGGCGACCTTTTGCACAAACGGATTTTGTTCGGCGTTCGAAAGGTCGCTTTCGGCGACGTTACACGCGAAGAGCACGGGCTTGGCGGTGAGCAACTGAAACAGCTTCATCTGTGCGGTTTCTTCGGGCGTCGCGGGAAGCAGATTGGCCGTCTTGCCGGAGTTGAGGTGGGGCAGGAGTTTTTCGAGGAGCGCCACTTCGGCGATCGCCTCCTTGTCGCCCGACTTTGCTTTCTTCTGGGTTTTGTCGATCCGTTTGGTCACGGACTCCAGGTCAGCCAGCACGAGTTCGGTGGTGATGACCTCGATGTCGCGCACGGGGTCGATCCCGCCCATTGTGTGAATGATGTCGGAGTCTTCGAAGCAGCGCACAACTTGCACGATGGCATCGACTTCTCGGATGTTGGCGAGGAACTGATTGCCCAAGCCTTCGCCCTTGCTCGCGCCGGCGACGAGGCCGGCGATGTCGACAAACTCAATCGCGGCCGGCACGACGACGTTGGTCTTGGCGATGGCCTTCAACACGTAAGCGCGTTCGTCGGGCACGATCACCACACCGACGTTCGGGTCGATGGTGCAAAACGGATAATTAGCCGCCTCCGCCTTGCGGGAACGAGTGAGGGCGTTGAAGAGAGTGGATTTGCCCACGTTGGGCAGGCCGACGATGCCAGCTTTGAGCATAAGGCAGGGACGTTCTCGCGCCCAGAGGGGCCGGTCAAGAAACTCTTTGCGGTTGAAGCCGGACCCGTGAGGATAAATCTCTTGAAAAGGGCAGTGTCCTAATTTGAAGTTGGCGGAAACTAGGGAAAACGTGTTTTCTTTTTGAATAAAGTTGACGAGTGGTTCAGGTTCGGGTTCGGGTTAGCAATCGAACAGCATGAAACCGACTCCATCAAGTTTTCCTGAAGCACTCCGACTCCTTGAGGAAGTTGCCGAGTCTGTTCAACGACTCCAGCGGTTCTTCGGAGCGGCTAATATGCCGACGAAACCAGTGGCTAGCGAAGCCGCCCACATCGAAGCGCAGCCGCCGAAGTCCCTCCCTAAAGAACGCCTAAACCTGAAACAGGTTGTATCGACCAATCCAGCTGGCTCCGTCTCTGAACGCGTTCTCCAGATTGTACGAGAATCAAGCGGGCCGATTTCCCCGAAGGAAGTCCAAGACGAATGGGTCAAACGCGGATGGGAGAACCCGAAACGGGGTTCGCTCTACAATCTCATCAATGGAACCCTTGCTTACCTGCATAAGCGTAGGGGCGTCCTTGAACGACCAGAAGCAGGAGTTTACGTCCTGCATCTCGACCAATCTCCCTAAACCGATGGCAGATAACTATATGTTAATACGCGTGGACCTGAACGGAGCCGAGTTCAGGTCCGAGTAAAACGAAACCCGGTATCTTCCGAGTCTTGGCAGAGGAAGAAGATACCGGGCCTAGGCTAACCTAACATGGGCCTAATCTGGCGATGGCAACCGACTTTACACCGGGTAGCCGAGGGTTCAATCCCCTCTAGGTCCATCTAAAACTTTCTGTATTACGTTATCTCTTTGGAGGCTTCCGTCAAGGTGAAAGTGATCCACTCCCTTACAGGGAGGCTCTTTGCTTTGGCCGCAGCCTCAAACAGTGCTATTTCCTCAGCTGTGAACCTCATTGGGAACGGCTGTTTTTTTTGACCCTTAGGTAGCTTAGGTCTTCCCATTTTTTTATGTCTAGACATTTGGTAATACGAAAAGTGCTTGACCCAACTCTGACTTTCTGTATTACGTTTAGTCAATCCAGTAAATATCCCATGGCAAACATCCTCTCCACTGAAAAACAGGTTACCGCAATCACGATGCTCACAGAGGGGAGCAGCATCCGTTCGGTTGAACGTATGACAGGAATCCATCGCGACACCATCATGCGCCTTGGCGTCAAAGTGGGTGAAGCTTGCGGAAAAATGATGCATGAGACCATGCGCGAGCTACCCTGCCAGAAGATCGAGGTTGACGAGATTTGGGGTTACGTCGGCAAGAAGCAGCGTAACGTCGGGGAAAGTGACAGCTCTTCAATGGGCGATGTCTGGACTTTCGTTGCCATTGACCCGGAATCAAAGGCTGTGCCCTCGTTCCTTGTCGGCAAGCGTGATTATCTTTCAACTCAATCGTTCGTCAATGACCTCTCTTCACGGATGACGAATCGCATTCAGCTGTCGTCTGACGGAATGCCGCATTACCTCAGCGCGGTTGAAGAGGCTTTTGGCAGTGAAGTGGATTACGGGCAGATCGTAAAAACCTATTGCTCTTCCGAGTCAGAGGGTAGGTATAGCCCACCTAGAATTGAATCTGTGAAACGCACAGCACTCATCGGAGAATCGCACCGTGTTTCTACGTCCATTATCGAGCGCCAAAACCTCACGATGCGCATGCACTGCCGCCGATTGACCCGCCTGACGAATGCTTTCAGCAAGAAGCTGGAAAATTTCCGCGCTGCGGTCGCACTCCACTTTGCGTATTACAACTTCGTGAAGATGCATGCGTCGATCCGTTCTACTCCAGCAATGGCCCTCGGCGTCTCTTCCCGCTTGTGGAAAGTCGAAGACTTGGTTGGCCTCGCATGAGCATGGAATACCTAGCCGAACTAAAACACGCCATTCGGCAATCTCATGGTTGCGAGGCAACCCATGCCAACAGCATGCCCGTAAAAGAGACCTTTCGCGGGGAGGTTGCTTGGGACGGTATAGTCGAGGTTTTCCAAATCTCCGGCCATCCAAAGGCAAAACTCTGCTATGCGTGGGGCTATCCACCCGAAAAGGGACCGCGTGAAATTATAACTGTTTTAGGGCTTCCACCGGTCAATTCTCCAGAAACTGCGGTACGGGTCGCTATCGCTGCCCATGCCAGAAAACGCTAATTGGCTTATTTGCTTTTGAGCCGGAGTAATTTACGCGGGAGTTGAGCCGCAATCTTAGTAAGCGGAGATGGGTGCGTGGCATAGGTTTTCCCCATCGGTTTACGCGGAGAGTTCTGGCATTTCGTTGCCCAAATCGGTGGCTCAAAGTATTCCAAAGGCCCGAAACTTAAAGAGGAGGGACGGGCATATGGCGGTCTTGGTAGAATCAAAGAAGGATCGGCCTTACTTTTGCCGCTACTCCTATATTGTTCCCACCCGCACTTAACCCGAAACCGCTCACGCAATAGCTGGCCACGTTGTTCTTGGTTCATTGAACCTGACTAGCTCAGCAAAGCTTCATGAAAATCATAATCCCAAATTAGGACACTACCTTGAAAAGCGCGCGCTTGACATCTTGTTGCGCGGCCGGTGCACTCACCAACTTTTCCAAAAGTAATCGATTCCGAAAACTGTCCTCATGGCTCTCAAAATCCGTCTTTCCCGCATCGGCGCCGTACACAAGCCCATCTACCACGTGGTGGTGGCTGAAGCCCGTTCCCGTCGCGATGGCCGTCCCGCTGAAAACCTCGGCACCTATACGCCGCAGTCTAAGACCACGCCGCTTACGCTCGATATCGCACGCGTGGATTACTGGCTGGGCAAGGGCGCAAAGCCGTCCGACACGGTGAACTCGCTCATCAAGCAGGCCCGCAAGGCCGCTCCGGCCCCGGTCGCAGCTGCGCCCGCCGCCTAAACGGTACCGCCAAAGACACAGGGGCCCTGAGCCCCTCGCACCTCTTCAACCTCGGCCTCGCGCCGGGGTTTTGTTTTTCCCAACGACTTCAGGTTCTCTCCAACCCATGCCTCTGCACATCGACGTCCTCACGCTTTTCCCGCAGATGCTCGACGGGTTTATGGGCGAAAGCATTTTGGGCAAGGGAATCGAGTCGCAACGCCTCATGGTGAAAGTTCACGACTTGCGCGCGTGGACGACCGACAAACACAAAACCGCCGACGATCGCCCGTTTGGCGGTGGCGCTGGGATGGTGATGAAACCCGAGCCGGTCTTTGCCGCGATGGAACAGTTGCAGACGCCGGGCTGCCGCCGCATTTATCTGACGCCGGACGGTGTGCCGCTTTCGCCGGCGATCGCCGAGGAATTATCCAAGTTGCAGCACATCGTTTTTCTGAGCGGACATTACGAAGGGATCGACCAGCGCATCCGTGACGGTGTGATCGATCAGGAACTCAGCATCGGAGATTATGTGCTCACCAATGGCACTTTGGCCGCAGCGGTCGTGATCGATGCGCTCTGCCGTTTTATCCCCGGTGTACTCGGGGAAGAAAAGTCATTGACGCACGAATCCTTCACCGGCAAGTTGCTCGACTTTCCTCAATACACGCGTCCCGCTGAATTTCGAGGTATGTCCGTGCCGGAAGTGCTTCTTTCCGGCAACCATGCCGAGATTGACAAGTGGCGGCTCGCCAAACGTGCTGAGAAAACCCGTCAAGTTCGACCAGATTTACTCAAATAAACCAGACATGAATCCGATCATCAAAGAAATCACCGACGCTCAGGTGAAGTCCGACCAGACTTCTTTCAAGGTAGGCGACGGCGTTCGCGTTCACACCAAGGTCCGTGAAGGCGACAAAGAGCGCGTCCAGATTTTCGCCGGCATCGTCATCGCCCGCAAAGGCAATGGCATCCACGAAACATTCACCGTTCGCCGCATCAGCTACGGCGAGGGCGTAGAGCGCGTATTTCCGGTCAACTCGCCCAACATCGAAAAGATCGAGGTCGAGCGCGAGTCCGAGCCGATGAAGGCCCGCCTTTATTATCTGCGTGACCGCCAGGGTAAGGCCGCAGTTGCGGTCAAAGAAAAACGTTACGACGCTGGCGCCGCCAAAGCTGCCGCCGCCGCCGCAACGGCCGCCGCCCCCGCGAGCTAAGCAACCTCCGCGGTTGCGCCATCTTCCGAAGCGAGCCAACTGCGGCTCGCTTTTTTTCTGTCCGAATTTCGGCTTTCCCCGGTCGCATCGGTCGGTTAAGTCGTTTCCTTTTCACGCGCCTGTGCGCACGCCAAAACCACCTCCCTGATTTATCATGAGCAAACTCAACACCGAAATCCTCGCCCAAGCCGCCAATCAAGCCCGCGGGCTTGCCATGGACGCGGTTCATAAATCCAGCTCCGGCCACCTGGGTCTGCCGTTGGGTTGTGCCGAGATTGGCGCGGTGCTCTACGGCCATGTGCTCGTGCAAAACCCGGACGAGCCGCGCTGGCTCAACCGCGATCGTTTCATTCTTTCGGCCGGACACGGTTCGATGTTCCTTTACAGCTGGCTTCATCTGAGCGGCTACGATCTGTCACTGGAAGAGGTTAAGAATTTCCGTCAGCTCCACAGCAAGACGCCCGGTCATCCCGAATTTCACGAAACTCCCGGCGTCGAGGCCACGACCGGTCCGCTAGGCCAGGGCATCGGTAACGCGGTCGGCTACGCGGTGTCCGGAAAAATGGCCGAGGCGCGTTTCAACACGCCCGAGTATCCGATTTTCGATTACCACGTCATTGCGCTCGCGGGCGACGGTTGCATGCAGGAAGGCGTGGCGATGGAGGCCGTGTCGTTTGCCGGTCATCAACGCCTCGACAACCTGATTCTTATTTACGATTCGAACGATGTCACGCTCGACGCGATGGCCGCGAAAACGCAGAGCGAAAACACCGCGCTGCGTTTCAAAGCGATCGGCTGGGACGTGCAAACGCTCGCGGATGGACACGACCTTACCGCTATCGCCAAGGCGATCAACAAGGCCAAGAAGGCCAAAAGCGGCAAGCCGCAGCTGATTATCGCCAAGACCATCATCGGCAAGGGCGTGCCAGAAGTGCAGGGCACGCAGAAGGGCCATGGCGAAGGCGGGGCGAAGTTCGTCGACGCCGCGAAACCCGCCCTCGGTCTGCCCGCTGATCCGTCCTTTTACGTGAGTGACGAGGTCCGTGCTTATTTCGCCGAACACAAAAAGCGTCAGCTCCGCAGCTACAAGAAGTGGCTGAAGACCTTTGAAGCCTGGAGCGTAGCGAATCCGGACAAAGCCACGTTACTGACCTCGCGCCATCACCAGCCGAGTGCGGCCGGGTTGCTCGAGAAAATCCCGCTTTTTCCGGCCGACGCTAAGCTCGCCACCCGCGCCGCCGGTCGCGACGCGCTCCAACCGATTGCGGCCGAGTTGCCGCTTTTTGTCTCCGGCAGTGCCGATCTCTACGGTTCGACCCTCAACTACATTGCGGGTCAACCCGACTTTGACCCCGCCAATCGCGCGGGGCGCAATATTCGTTACGGTATCCGCGAACACGGAATGGCTGCGATCAACAACGGGATCGCTTACGACGGAATTTTTCGCACCTCCTGCGCCACGTTCCTCGTCTTCGCCGACTACTCCCGCCCTTCGATGCGCCTTGCCGCGCTGGCGAAACTTCCCGTCATCTATATCTACACGCACGATTCGATCGGCGTGGGCGAGGACGGCCCGACCCACCAACCGGTCGAAACGGTTTCCGGCCTGCGGGTGATCCCGGGGCTCGATGTGATCCGTCCGGCTGATCCCGAGGAAACCGCGGGTGCCTTTGCTGCGGCGCTTGAGCGCACCGACGGCCCCACGTTGCTCGCGCTCACCCGCCAGAACGTTCCCATTCTGAACGAAATCCCCGCCCACATCCGTCGCGCCGGCGTACTGAAGGGTGGGTACGTGGCGGTGCAGGAGACCGCGCCGCTGACCCACATCTTGCTCGCTTCCGGCAGCGAATTGCAGCTCGCCTTGGCTGCGGCCAAAACCCTTGGCGCTGGCGTGCGCGTCGTTTCGATGCCTTCGTTCGAGCGCTTTAATCGCCAGCCGGCGGAATATCGCGACTCGATCCTGCCTCCGGCGGTGCGTAAACGCGTGTCGGTCGAGGCGGGGGTTAC
>Ga0209583_10000525_pt1 | contig 11783 bp, 11 predicted proteins | sample Str014_FD_187201 | JGI IMG/M metagenome (GOLD analysis project Ga0209583, IMG submission 187201) | Freshwater sediment microbial communities in response to fracking from Pennsylvania, USA - Straight Creek_MetaG_SC_2014 (SPAdes) (version 2) | ecosystem: Environmental > Aquatic > Freshwater >... | reverse complement strand
GTGGCGTGGGTGCGCAAGGACATTGGCCCGATCGCCTCGCCCGACCAGATCCAGTTCGCGCCCGGCCTGCCCAAAACCCGCTCCGGCAAGATCATGCGCCGTATCCTGCGCAAGATCGCTGAAGATGAGTTTGGCGCGCTTGGCGATACATCAACACTCGCTGACCCAGCCGTGGTGGATGACCTCATCGCTAACCGGCAGAACAAGAAGGCTTAAATCTGCTGCTTGAAAAATCAGTCCAGGCTCCCTAACTAAAGCGTAATGTTTTGTCGTGGGGCCCAGATTTTTGATCGATAGCGTTTTAGCGCCAGATGCCATCTCGGCTTTTTTCAAAGTGGTGATGATTGACCTTGTCTTGGCGGGCGACAATGCGATCGTCATTGGCCTGGCCGCAGCGGGCCTTCCCAAACAACATCGCGCCAAGGCCATTCTGGTCGGCATCGGTGCGGCAACTATCCTGCGCATTCTTTTTGCCGTCGTGGCCATTCAAATGTTGAAACTCATCGGCCTTGTGCTGGTGGGTGGCTTCTTGCTGCTCTGGGTGTGTTGGAAAATGTGGCGCGAACTGCGCGATGGCCACGCTGCGCAAGATGCGGCAGAAGCTGTGACGGGCGAAGATCTAGATCATGATGGCCAGATCGCAGGCCATACCCCGCGCAAGAGTTTTGCCGCTGCGGCCTGGCAAATTGTAGTGGCGGATATTTCAATGTCGCTCGATAATGTCTTGGCCGTGGCCGGGGCTGCCCGCGAACATCCTTATGTTTTGGCAGCGGGTCTGGTTCTATCAGTGGCGCTCATGGGCCTTGCCGCCTCCGTCGTCGCGCGCCTGCTCAACCGCTATCGCTGGATCGCCTATTTCGGATTAGCCATCATTCTCTATGTGGCGGTGGATATGGTCTATCGTGGCAGTTTGGAAATGTGGCCCAACTTGCTGCATATGGGCTAGGCCAACAGCTTGCGCACGGCTTCTTTCCAACCTTCATATTTTGCTTCACGAACTTCAGACAACATCTTGGAAGAAAAGCGCTTTTGCCGTTTCCACTGCGCAGCAAATTTCTCTGGCGGTGGCAGCAGTCCCGCCTGTAGTCCGGCGAGATAGGCAGCGCCCAGAGCCGTCGTCTCCAACACTTGCGGCCGATCAACAGGCGCATCAAGAATGTCAGCGAGGCACTGCATCGTCCAATCCGAAGCCGTCATGCCCCCATCGACGCGCAGCACGGTTTCCTTCGCCTCGGGACAATCCTTGCGCATCGCTTCCAAAAGGTCGCGCGTTTGATAACACACGGCTTCCAGCGCGGCCTTGGCCAGTTCTTTTTTCGTCGTGCCTCGTGTCAAACCGAAAATCGCACCACGCACTTCAGCGTTCCAATAAGGCGCACCAAGGCCCACGAACGCGGGCACGAGATAGACTTGCTGCTGCATGTCCGCCGCCGCAGCAAGCGCGCCCGTTTCATTTGATGACTTGATCAGTTGCAAGCCATCACGCAGCCATTGCACTGCGGCCCCGGCAATGAAGATGGAACCTTCCAGCGCATAAGTCCGTCTGCCATTGAGTTGATAGCCAATGGTAGTGAGCAGGCGGTTGGCGGAAGCCACGGGCTTGTCTCCCGTGTTCAACATGGCAAAGCACCCCGTGCCATAGGTTGACTTCATCATGCCGGGTTTGAAACAGGCCTGCCCTATCAACGCTGCGTGCTGGTCCCCCGCCACGCCGCCGATGGGAATGGCCGCACCGAAAAGCTTCTTCTCCGCCTCGCCAAAGTCATCGGCGCAGTTTTTGATCTCCGGCAACAACGCGCGCGGCACCTTGAGCAGCGCCAGCAACGCATTATCCCATTGCCCCGTGTGGATGTTGCAGAGAAGTGTGCGCGAAGCATTGGTGGCATCGGTGGCGTGAACCTTGCCACCCGTCAGGCGGTGGATGAGGAAGGTATCAATCGTGCCGAAGCAAAGCTCTCCCGCCTCGGCTTTGGCGCGGGCACCGGGCACGTGATCGAGAAGCCAGGCGATCTTGGTTCCGGAGAAATAGGGGTCGAGCAACAGGCCTGTGCGCTGCGTGAACAGGACCTCGTGCCCTTGCGCCTTCAACACCGCGCAAATATCTGCGGTGCGCCGGTCCTGCCAGACGATGGCTTTGTGGATCGGCATGCCCGTCCTGCGGTCCCAGACCACAGTCGTTTCGCGCTGGTTGGTGATGCCAATGGATTTGATTTGGCTGGGCTTTACCTTGGCCTTCTTGATCGCCAATTTGACGGTGGCCAAAACGCTGCGCCAGATTTCTTCTGCATCATGTTCCACCCAGCCGGAGGTGGGATAGTACTGTTTGAATTCCTTCTGGCCCACGCTCCGCACTTTGAGTTTCGCATCAAACACAATGGCTCGTGTTGAAGTCGTGCCTTGGTCAATCGCCAGAATGAAATCAGCCATCGGCCTTGGCTCTCTTGCGGCTTGGCTTTGCCGCCACTGTTGTCTCGCCCAGATAGGCTTTTAAAGCTTCAATTTCATCCGGCTTCATGTGGAGGCCCAATTTGGAACGCCGCCAGAGAACATCATCTGAAGTCATCGCAAATTCTTCGCGCTTCAGATATTCAACTTCATTCGCAGAAAGTGGCCCGAAGCTCGCGCCCAAATCGCTGGCAAAACGCGCATTCTGTAAAATCTCTTCCATCCGCGTGCCATAGGCGTGAAACAACCGCCCCACATTTTGCGGTTTAAGGAAAGAATATTTCTTCTGCTGCGCAGCGATATAGGCGGGCACATCGGCATAGGCCATACCACCGGGCAATTTCGCGCCCGCCGTCCAAGGCTTTTTCATGCCCGGAAAGAACGGCGCAATCTTCGCCAGCGCAGCTTCAGCGAGCTTGCGCGAGGTGGTAATCTTGCCACCAAAGACGGAAAGCATTTGCGGCTGGCCCGCATCGCCCTCCAGTTTCAAAACATAATCCCGCGTCGCCGATTGTGCCGCCGTGGCACCATCATCATAAAGCGGGCGAATGCCTGAATAATTCCAGCGGATCATGTCCTTGGTGATCGGCCGCTTGAAATAGGCTTTCACTGCCCCAAGCAAATAATCAACTTCGTCATCTGTAATGTCAGGTCGCCCCGGCTCACCTTGATAGTCGAGGTCTGTTGTGCCGATCAGCGTGAACTTGTCTTCATAGGGAATGGCAAAATCAACCCGGCCATCACCATTTTGGAAAATATAGCATTTGTCATGGTCATAAAGCCTGTCCACCACAATATGGCTGCCTTTGACCATGCGCACTTTCGCGGGCTCTGTCTGGTGCACCACTTTGGCCAGAACGTCGCTCACCCACGGCCCGGCGGCGTTGACAAGGAATTTGGCTTGCAACACTTCTTGTTTGTCGCCGTTCTCAATGGTCAACTGCCAGCCCTCGGGTCCACGCACCGCATCGCGGCATGTTGTCCGCGTACGGATGACAGCGCCTTTGGCCTTGGCGTCAACTGCGTTAAGCGCCACCAACCGTGCATCATTCACCCAGCAATCAGAATATTCCCAACCATGGGTGAATTCTTCACGCAAGGGCACGCCGACTTCGTCATGGGTGAGATCGACGCTGCGCGTGCCCGGCAAGATCTTGCGCCCGCCGAGGTGATCATAAAGAAACAGGCCAAGACGGATCAGCCAGCGCGGCCGAAGCCCCGCATGATGCGGCAGCACAAAGCGCAGCGGCCAAATAATATGGGGTGCCGCATTGAGCAGCACTTCGCGTTCAATCAAAGCCTCGCGCACAAGGCGGAATTCATAATATTCGAGATAGCGGAGGCCGCCGTGGATGAGTTTGGTTGAGGCCGAAGACGTGCCCGAGGCAAGGTCATTCTGTTCCACCAGACACACTGAAAGCCCGCGGCCTGCCGCATCGCGGGCAATTGCTGTGCCGTTAATGCCGCCGCCGATAATGAAGAGGTCATAGATCAATTGAACACCACGCCAAAAACCTCAGGATGCAACACCTTGAATGGTTTTTCCAGCCTGCTATGCGAGGGGGATGACAAATCCTGTAATCGCCGAAGTCTTCCGGGGCGACACGCCAGAAAGCCGCCACCGGGGGGCTTTTATCGTTGTGGACGCAACCGGCACGACCGTCGCCAGCGCTGGCGATCATGAAGCCGCCTTCTTCCCACGTTCCGCCATTAAGGCCTTTCAGTGTGTACCTTTGATCGAAAGTGGTGCCGCCCAACGCTTTGGTCTTGATGACGCAGAAATCGCCTTATGTTGCGCATCCCATTCCGGTGAAGCGGAACATGTGCGCGTGGCCCGGTCGATCCTCGCCAAGGCAGGCATCGGTGAAATCTGCCTCGAATGTGGCGCGCATATGCCAACGGCCCGCGAAGCGACTTACGACCTCGTGCGACATGGCGAGAAGCCCCTGCAAGTCCATAACAATTGCTCCGGCAAACACGCAGGCATGTTGGCGCTGGCCAAACATCTCGCAGCACCGCTCGAAGGCTATGTGAAACTAGATCATCCGGTGCAACAAGCCATTGCCGCCACGCTCTCGCGTTATTGTAATGTGAATATTGCACAAGCACCAATGGGCATTGATGGCTGCTCGGTTCCCACTTGGGCGCTCCCCATGAACAAACTGGCCTTGGGTTTCGCGCGGCTTGCCGATGCGGAGAACGAAGCTGCCCGATGGATTTTGCGCGCTGCCCGAATCCATCCATTGCTGATTGCTGGCACCGACCGTTTTGATACCAAGGTAATGCAAGCCGTGCCGCGCCTCTTCATCAAGGTTGGCGCCGAGGGCGTGTTCTGCGGCACCATTGCCCATGAGGGCTTGGGCTTTGCCCTGAAATGCGATGATGGTACGAGCCGTGGGGCCGAAGTGGCTGTGGCGCACATGCTGGCGAAGCTGGATGTGTGGAACGACAATGAGCGTCAAAGCCTTACAATCTTTGCAGCCCAACCCTTGACCAACTGGCGCAAGATTTCAGTGGGAAGTGTGCGGGCTACCCCGTAACCACATTGCCATACATATAGACGTGTGCTGGAACCTTCTTCTCGTCCTTGAGAAAATCACCTGTCGCTTGCTGGTCGCCCCTCATGCCGACAATGGCGCCCTTGGACACTTTTGAAATGATGTTCCCGGCAATTACAACTTGCTTGGCACCATCTGAAACGGAAAAGCCAATGCCTTGCCCGCAATTGCGGATCACATTACCCTGTGCTGTGACGTTGCGGCAGAAATCGACCCATCCCAAATTGATGCCGATTGTCTCGGCGTCCTCAATCACATTGTTGGAGACAATGGTTTCCGCTTCGCAGTGAATGCCGACACCATCTGTCGCTGCCGTGGTTTTGCTGCCGCGCAGCCCGCGCACCAGATTGGCCGTGCAGGTTGCCATTCGTCCGCCCACATCAAGATTGGTGATAGAAATTCCATGCGCTGCGTCTTCGATGACATTATTAGCCACGACAGCGCCCTGAAAATTGAACTCAACATAAAGCGCTGTTTCTTGTGAACGCGCCATAGAATTGCCGATGATCTGTATATTGCTGCCGGAATTGCAGCGGATGCAGGAATAGACCGTATCCGTCACCCGGTTGTTGGCCACAATCACGCCGCCCGCGTTGAACACGCTGATGCCATTGCCATTGGGACCATCGCCACCAGCTTCCGAGCGAATGTTGGAAACGCGGTTGCCGATCACCTGTGTGCCGTCCTCTTCCAGCTTATGCCGCCACACCTGAATGCCATTGTTGCCGATATCGTCCACCGCATTGTTGGAGATCATCAACCCGCGCGAGTCGACGGCAGTCACCGCGGCGTCCTTGATCGCATGAAAGTGGCAATCTTTGATGACACCGGAACACTCTTCGATTTTCAATCCCGTGCGCCCGCTCTTGCTGAAGCGACAAGCCTCAACCGTCAGCCGCTCCACCTTCCACCCGACCACAAGCGCGGGCAGGTCATCACTCATCGGTTTTACGGCACCTTCAAAACTGAGGCCTGAGAGCGTGACATCCGCGCAGTTCTGAATGGTGAGGATCGGCGCGCCACCTCGTGTGGTGAGAACACTTTGGCCAGGCACGCCCACAAGCTGCAGCGGAAAATCAATCAACAAGCCATTGGCCTCATGTCGTCCAGGGGGCACATTGACAACGCCACCTTCCAGCCTGGCCTTGACCAAAACAGAACCAAGGTCGAAGGTGTCAGCCGCCATTGTACTGCTCGATTTCACCAGAAATATCGGCGCTGAAATCAAAGCGCGGCGTGGAATTTTCATGTATTTCCCCAAATCACCCCGCACACTGTTTGCCATGTATTCGTGTTTCTCACAATCTCGTGTGTGGGTTTGATTGGTCAAATGGCGAAACAGGGCCTATTTTCTGGGGATGGAGAACCACATGCGCAAATTGCTGATCACCTTTGTCCTGGCCTTTATTCTGATGCCGCTTGCCGCCTTGCAGGCCCAGGCCAAATCCGAAACCGCCATCTTTGCAGGTGGCTGTTTCTGGTGTGTGGAATCAAACTTTGACAAGGTCAAAGGTGTAACTGAAACTATCTCGGGCTATGCTGGCGGCACCATCAAGAATCCGACCTATCGCAACCATGTGGGCAATCAGGAAGCCGTCAAAGTGAGCTTCGATCCTGATGTGGTAAGCTATGCCGATCTGGTGGCCACCTTCTTGCGTTCGACCGATGTGGTCGACGGTGGCGGCCAGTTTTGTGATCGCGGTGATGCCTATATCTCGGTGATCTTCACGATGGATGACGCCCAAAAGCAGGCTGCGGAAACCGCCAAGGCCGAAGCTGAAAAGGCACTGGGCCAAAAGATTGTGACTCCCATTCGTGCCTTCACCACTTTTGCTGACGCTGAGGCCTATCACCAGAATTACTATCTCGGCCAGAACCGCGTGTTCACCCGCTTTGGCTGGATCAAACAAGCCGATGCCTATGAGGATTATCGCCAAGCCTGTGGCCGCGATGCCCGTGTGAAAGAACTCTGGGGCAAGGCCGCCTATACGACCGGGCATTAAAGACTAAATAATCTCATCTTCATCCGGCACGGCCTGAATGGCGGCGCGGGCTTTGGGTTTCAGCCTTGCGATGTGAAACAACGCATCCCCCCGGTTCACAATTGGCAAATTGGTGCGGCCGATGATCATGCCGGCATCTTCGGAAACAACGGAAGTTGGGTTCTCGCCCAAGGGTCCGGTGATCACGCCCACGTCTTCGCCCGCCGCAACCCGGTCTCCGGCCCGGCGCAGCGAATGCAGAATGCCGCCTTCGGGCGCGCGCAGCCAGGAGCTGGAACTTGAATGGAAACTTGCGGCATGGGGAGGAGCACCCGGTGCTGTCTCAATCATGCCGATGGACTTCAGCAAGCGAAGGGTGCCTTGCACAGCCGTATCAATGGCCATTTCGTCAAAGCGCAGCGCTTCGCCGCCTTCATAAAGCAACATTTGCACGCCCGCGCTCAAGGCCGCCTTGCGTAAACTTCCCTCGCGCAACTTCGCTGTTAAGATAACAGGTGGCGCAAAAGCCTCCGCCAAGGCCATGAGTTTCTTGTCATCAGGCGCCAAGCGAATTTGTGGCAGGTTTCTACGGTGTAGTGCTGCCGTATGATAATCAATACCAAATTGCGCGCGCTGGACGACCTGCACGAAAAACAAATCGGCCAACAGTGAAGCCAGCGAACCGCGATCCGAACCTGGAAAAGAACGATTCAAATCGCGCCGATCCGGCAAATAGCGGGAATGGGTGAGAAAGCCGAAACTGTTGACAATGGGCACGGCGAGAATGGTGCCTGAAATCTCTACACCCTTCAGCGCGGCAAGAACCCGGCGAATGATTTCAACGCCCTGAATCTCGTCGCCATGGATTGCACCAGACATGAAGAAACATGGCCCCGGCTTTTGGCCATGAGAGACATGAACGGGCAAATTCAGTCGCGTGCTATTGGCCAGAACCGAAACTTCCAGCTCAATCATTTCCGTGCTGCCGGGCGCAATCATTGCTCCGCCAAACTCAAACGCCTTCATCCTTTACCCCGTGTTCTGGTATGGCCCGGCCTGGCAGCGCGTTCCAGAAATTCAATCATCGGCTTGGCCACATCCTTGCCCGAGGCCTCTTCAATGCCTTCGAGCCCAGGCGATGAATTGACTTCCATCACCACCGGCCCGACTTTGGCACGTAGCATGTCCACACCTGCTACATTGAGCCCCATGCTTTGTGCAGCCTTGAGTGCCGTGGTCTTTTCCGCAGGTGTAAGCGTCGTGACTGCTGCCGTGCCACCGCGGTGCAGATTGGAGCGAAACTCGCCTTTGGGGCCTGTGCGTTCCATCGCCGCAACAATTTTGCGGCCCACGATGAAGGCGCGGATATCGCGGCCCTCTGCTTCCGAAATAAATTCCTGCACCAGAATGTTGACATTGGCACCGTGAAACGCTTCGACGACCGACTTGGCTGACTTATGCGTTTCGCCCAACACGACGCCAATGCCCTGTGTGCCTTCCAGCAACTTGATTACCACGGGCGCGCCGCCGACAAGGGCCAGAATTTCCTCGGTGCGCTGTGCATCATTGGCAAAAGCTGTAGCGGGAAGCCCCACCCCATCACGCGCCAAGAGTTGCAGCGAGCGCAGCTTGTCGCGGCTGCGGCCGATTGCGACGCTTTCGTTTAGGGGATAAACCCCCATCATCTCAAATTGCCGAAGCACCGCAAGGCCGTAAAACGTATGCGAGGCGGCGATGCGCGGGATCACTGCGTCAAAGCCTTCGAGCTTCTCGCCCATGTAGCGCAGCTCGGGCTTGCGTGAGGTGATGTTCATGTAGCAGCGCAGATAATCAATCGGCACAATCTCATGCCCGCGTCCCACGGCAGTTTCCATGATCCGCTGGTGCGAATAAAGTTTCGGGTTCCGGGTGAGCAGAGCGATTTTCATGGCCGCGCCTTCTTGGGGCGTAACAGGAAGCTGCGTGCTGGCTGAACCAGAAAATGGCCCCGGATCGCTTCGCGCCCCAGCAGCATGGGAACCCCCATGTCACGCCGATCCGTCAACGTGATGGAAGTAAAAAAACGATGCGTGCCTACTTCAACCACTGTTTCAACAACGGGTCTCATCTCACTGAAACCATTTGAACTTTTGATACGCTTTACATCCACCAAGCGCATTTCATGCCAACGGCTGCCGAGCTTGAAGGAAACCCGTTTGCCCGAAATCGCAATTGTATCAGCATGGAGCGCCGAGGTGCGCGCGCCCGTATCAATCTTGGCATGAATGCGCACGCCACCCAATTCAGGCAAGTGCACTTCCTCTTTCCAACCGATGAGAGGAATGGGATATGTTGTGGGACGAAGCGCCGTCATGGTCAGACGTTAGTGCGATGGATTGTGAAAGCCAAGCCGTCTTGCAGTTTAGGAGTTGGGGATGAAAAACATTGTTATTGGGGCCGTCATCTTCCTCGCTTTGGCGGCGGGTATTTCCGCCTTCAACATTGTCAATGGCCCACCGGGTGGGACGGTGTTGACCGCCGCTGAAAAAGCCAGTTGCGGCCTGTCGGTTGCCGTCACTGAGGGGCCTTACTATGTTTCTGGTACAGCAGCGCTGGAGGACGGCAATCTCAACGCCACTCAGTTGGCCGGAACGCCCATCCAAATCTCCGGTCACATTTATGAGGGCCTCGACATCTCTAAGCCCGTGGCCAACGCCAAGATCGAAATCTGGCATGCAGACGCCTCTGGCTCTTATCACCCCAACAACAATGGCCCGGCTGCAAATTACAAACCGGGAGACATTGCCCTTCGTGGCTTCATCACGACGGATGCCAGTGGCGCCTATAGTTTCACCTCAATCTATCCCGGCGAATATACGGGACGCACGCGGCACATTCACTTCAAGATCACGGCAGGGACAAAAAGCCTGACCACCCAACTCATCATCCCATCACTGATCGGAGACAAGCTCACCTTCGATGATGACACTATTGCCCAGGGTCTACCCACGTGCGCGCTGTTGAAGTTCGACACCAGCGCAACGCCGCAAACGGCCAGCTTTGATTTCAGGCTGTAAATCGCCGCCGCGCGCCGCCTTTGAAATCAAGCATCACGATGGCGGCACAACCGCCCAAAACCAGCAGCGCCATGGCAACGGCGGCGCCAGCATAGGCATAGGCAAGGCCGATGGCGGCAAACACTACCGCCGCCAGCCCGCGTGAGACGAGGCTGATGATGGACAGAAGCGATGTGGCAAGGCCGGGCCTTTCGGGCAAAAGCTCCTGCACATAGCTCATGTGCAAGGTGAGCAGAACCGAAGCACCTACGGCATTGAGAGCCGCCAGCACATAGAGGGCATGAACGCTTGAAACCGTGCCAAGGTACAAGAGATAGGTGATGTGACTGAGCCCACCCACCGCCACCAGCACCCAGGTGTGCCACTGGCGGTTCAATGCTGCGGCCAGCAGCATGAAGGGGATTTCAAGTGCGGCGACCACGCCGGCCAGAATGCCCACATCCGCAGTTGAGCCATGGGGCAGGCTGGTGATCAGCAGCGGCAGCAAGGCAGCATTGAGGGGATGCGGCCCCTGAATGAAGGAAAGCGCCATCACCCTTTTGAAAACACGGCCCTCAAATATCAGCGCGAAGGCCTCGCGCAGCCCGACCAATCCTCCCCGCCCGCTGGCCTCACTGCGCCCGCCAGAAGGGCCGAATGTGGCGTAAAACGCAAGGCACAGGGCAAAGGCAAGGGCCGCAACGGCAAAACTGTCCGATACATTCTTGCGCGTGGCGATGAAAAATCCAACTAGCCCTGGCACAAGAATCCACGATAGCGCATAGAAGGCGCGAATGGCGGAATTGATCGAGGCGGCCTCTCGCGGGCCGTGTTCAGCGGTGATGGCGCGCACCACTGCAAAAAGCTGTGAATAGGTGCTGCCGGAAATCGGCATCACCAGCAGCAGGCAAATCAGAAAAGTCGTGAGGCTGGGAAAAAGGGCGAAAATGCCAAATCCCAATGCGCCTGTGCCAAGTGTAAAAAGTATTGCGGTTTTGCGGTTGCTTGCAAAGTCAGAGAAATGCCCAAAGAGCAGGTTGCCGATCATCCCTGTTAGACCCACGGCGAAAATCAGCAACCCCATCTGCGCTTCGGAAAGCCCAAGCTGATTGATGCCAATGATCGACTGATAGGGAAAGGTTGAGGCATAGGTAAAGCCGAGCAGCAACAGCGCGACAGCCACACTGCGAATGCGCGCATCTTCAATGGATTTGAAAATGGCCTGCCACATGGTGCTAGGGCCTGATCATCGTTATGCCACTGCCTTCAAACTTGTCCATGGCCATGAGCGCGGCGGGCGCTTCATCAAGACTGATTCGCCGCGTGATCAGATTTTGCGGCGCCAACGCGCCGCGCTGGATCATCGCCAGCATCTCGGGGTAGCGATGCGCTTGCATGCCATGGCTGCCGTAAATCTCCAACTCATGCGAAACCACCTTCGACATTGGAATCTCCGGTGTGGCATGTTCGCCTAACATCAGGCCCACCTGCACATGCCGCCCGCGCCGCTTGAGGCAAGAGATGGAATTGAAACTGGTGATCGGGCTGCCTAGTGCGTCGATGGAAAGATGCGCGCCACCTTTTGAAAGTTCCCGAACAGCTTGCACCACGTCTGCCACCTTGTTGGCGTTGACCACCTTTTCTGCGCCCATTGCCTTGGCGCGCTCCAACTTGGCGTCATCAATATCAATCGCAATCACCACGCCGCCCAGCGCCGCGGCTATCATGATCGCGGACAAGCCCACGCCGCCGCAGCCATGCAC
>Ga0209583_10000523_pt1 | contig 11786 bp, 11 predicted proteins | sample Str014_FD_187201 | JGI IMG/M metagenome (GOLD analysis project Ga0209583, IMG submission 187201) | Freshwater sediment microbial communities in response to fracking from Pennsylvania, USA - Straight Creek_MetaG_SC_2014 (SPAdes) (version 2) | ecosystem: Environmental > Aquatic > Freshwater >... | reverse complement strand
GAACGCTTCCGGAAAACTCAGCACCACCGCCTTCGCGGCCTGCTGCATGCTGACGAGCAGGCGGTGCTGGGTCTGGTACTTGACGTTGCCCACTGCCAGTGCACCGATGCCAACGGCGCCGGCCACACCGGAGAGCGGCTTCGCGTCGTCCATCACGCCGACGCCGGCGATGCCCTCGGGCGCGACCGCGTTCACGTCGGCCGCGACCTTCAGCCGCTTCGCAAAGGCGAGGTCTTCGCTCGACACCACCTGCACGCCGGCGGCGGCGCAGGCGAGCACGACATCGGCTTGGGCCAACTCCGCGCGCACGGCGGCGGCACCGGCGCCCGACACGCCTTGCAACTCGACGCCGAAGCGCGTGCCGGTCTCGCGCGCGGCCTTCTGCGCGCCCTCGATGCCGCTGTGGCTGGCGATGCGCACGCTGCCGGCGCCGGCCTGCGCCGCGAGCACGGCGGCGATGCGGCCGACCGGGCCCGTGCCGCCGAGCACCAGCACGCTCAACCCGCTCAAGCCGATGCCGTGATGGCGCTGCAGCGCTGCCTCGACACACGCGACCATCGCGGCAGCGGTGGTGTACGCACCGCTCGGGTCGGCCATCAGCGAGACGACGAAGGGCTCGAACATCGACGCCTTCGCACGCGCCAGCATGTCGGCCGCGAGCAGCGCGTCGCGCCCGCCGACGAAGATGCCGGTGCGGGCCACGCCCTTGGGACCGCGCGAGAAGATCGCATCCTGCGTCAGCGCGGTGACGAGATCGACACCGACATCGGTGTACGGCGTGATGATCTGGTAGCCGGCATCGGCGGCCATGTTGACGTCGAACGGGCTGGCCTGATGCCCCGGTGTGAGCAGGTGCAGGATGTACGGGCGTTCCATGGCTTGAATCCGGACGTGAGCTGTAGGGTGCGGGATTGTCGATCAGCGCGCGCGGCGGGCGGCGCGGCGATCGACGATTTCAGCGCCGCGATTGCGTGGCGCGACGATGCGCACCGCCAGGCCGGGCTCGATCAGGTCGGCGGCGCGCAGCGCGTGTTCGAGCGCTTCGGCACGGCTTTGCGATTCGACGATCGCGAACGCGGTCGGCCCCCACGAACTCTGGCCGATCGCGGCGGGGTGGTCGCTGTCACCGATCCAGTCCATCAGCCGGCCGACCGCCGCGCTGGTGTAGGCACGGCCGTGCTGAGCCGGCGCGAAATACGCGCCGAGCGACCGCTGCACGCGCGACACACCGAGCGCGAACGGGCCGAACTCGGCATTCGCAGCACCCGGCAGCACGTGCATCAGCACCTCGTGGCAGATCTCTGCCGAACGCGCCGCCGGCATCGCCGCCAACCCGGCCAGCGCGCCTTGCTCGTCGATGCCGGCCAGGCCGTGCTCGCGCCGGTCTTGCACGACGAGGATGCGCCAGTCTTCGTGCAGCGCGATGCGCGAGAGCAAGGGCGCAGGGCGGCCATCGGCAGCCGGGCCGCCATCGACCAGCAGGCCACCGAGATCGAAGCCGTGGATGCCGATGCCGGAACGCTGGCCGCGCCCGAGCCAGTGCGCAAGGGTCGGGGTGCTCAGATCGAGCCGATGCCACTGCGCGAACGCGCGCCCGATCGCCAGCGCGAGCTGCGTGCCGGAGCCGAAGCCGCCGTGCGCCGGCAGCACGCGCAGCAAACGCAAGTGCAGCGGCTCGAATCTGCCGCTGCGCTCGCGCAGCGCGCGCAGGCAGGCAGCGGCACGATCCATCTGCGCGTGGCCCTCGGGCGTGTCGGCGGTAACGCCATCGGCCAGCGCGGCGCTCAGTTCGACCTCGGTCTCGAAACCCTCGATGACCAAGCCGATGCTGCCGAACGGGCGCCCCAGTGACGCCGAAGGGTCGAGGAACCCCAGGTGCAAACGCGCCGGTGCCCGCAGCAGGACGGTGTCGTGGCTTTCGATGTGCATCCGAGGCGCGAAGGAGACAGTGGCAAGGCCCATGGTGTTGGAGGCGCTGCCCTGCAAAACGGCATTCGCGCGAAGACCGGGTGAGCAATCTCCGTTCCCGCGGCGCTTCGCTGGCGTGCCTCGACGCGCGCAGCGCCAGGCGGCCGCTGCACTGTATCGCCCGGAGGACAATGTGTCATGCGGGTCTGCCGCAGGTCTGGCCGCGGCGCACTCGCTAGCATCGACCTTCTCTCTCAACGACAGGAGACCGACATGGCCCGCTGGCGCAAACAGACTGCAGACGAGGTCTACACCGTCGACGAAGTCAACGCACGCCTGCTCGAAGAATTGCCGAGCTGGCACCTCGAGGACGGCTGGATCCGCCGCAAGTTCAAGACGGGCAGCTGGAAGGGCACGCTGATGGTGGTCAATGCCGTCGGCCACCTCGCGGAGGCCGCCTGGCACCACCCCGACCTGACGGTGTCGTACGCTTTCGTCACCGTCAAGCTGATGAACCACGCGGCGAAAGGCATCACCGAGAAAGACTTCGAACTCGCCGCGAAGATCGAGGAGATGGTGATGTGGCGGCCGGGCGCGGGGTCGGCACTCGAAGGCACACCCGACGATCCGCGGTTCAAGTACCTGAAGTACGAATGAGCTGCGCGCCCGCCGGTCGTGTCAGCGGCCGGCTCCCATGACCCAGGTCGGGAACGCCAGCACGATGCCGGGCACCAGGCAGCACAGCAGCACCGCGACGATCATCAGCCCGACGAAGGGCAGCACGCCGTAGATCACCTCGCGCAGCGGGATGTCGGGTGCGACGTTGCGGATCACGAAGATGTTGAGGCCGACCGGCGGGTGGATCAGCCCCATCTCCATCACGACCGTCATCACGACGCCGAACCAGATCAGGTCGAAGCCGGCCGCGCGCAGCGGCGGCAGGATGATCGGCGCGGTCATCAGGATGATCGACACCGGCGGCAGGAAGAAGCCGAGCACCACGACCAGCAACAGGATCATCGCGAGCAGCGGCCAGCGCGAGAGCTGCAGCGAAACGATCCACTCGGCGGCCGACTGGCTGATGTGCAGGTAGCTCATCACGTACGAGTACAGCAGCGACATGCCGATGATGAACATCAGCATCGTCGACTCCTTCAACGTGCTCGACAGCATCGGCGACAGGTCGCGTGGCCGCCACATGCCGTACACGAGCGCTACCAATGCCAGCGCGAGCAGGCCGCCGAGGCCGGCCGTCTCCGACGGCGTCGCGAAGCCGCCGTAGAGCGCGACCATCACGCCGATCAGCAGCACCACGAAGGGCAGCACCTTCGGCAGCATCTGCGTCTTCTCGCGCAGCGTCAGCGTCATCTCGTCGAGGTAGGCCGAGCGCTGCGCGCCGGCATTGAACGAGACCACCGCGGCCGCGTACTCGCGCCGGAACTTCCACATGGCGTAGCCCGAGAACAGCACGACCAGCAGCACGCCGGGCCCGACGCCGGCGAGGAACAAGCGCCCCAGCGACTGCTCCGACGCGACCGCGTAAAGGATCATCGTGATCGAAGGCGGCAACAGGATTCCGAGCGTGCCGCCGGCCGCGATCAGCCCGGCCGCGAAGCCGGGAGAGTAGCCGCGCTGGCGCATCGCCGGGATGCCCGAGCTGCCGATCGCCGAGCAGGTGGCCGGGCTCGAGCCGGCCATCGCCGCGAACAGCGCGCAGGCCAGCACGTTGGCGATGCCCAGGCCGCCCGGCACCTTGTGCATCCACGCGTGGATCGCCGAATACAGGTCGGCGCCGGCGCGCGATTTGCCGATCGCCGCGCCCTTCAGGATGAACAGCGGGATCGACAGCAGCGTGATGCTCGCCATCTCTTCGTAGACGTTCTGCGTGACCGTGTCGAGCGACGAGGCCGGCATGAAGATCGCCATAAACAGCGTCGCGACACCGCCGAGCGCGAAGGCGATCGGCATGCCGGAGAACATCGCCAGCAGCGTGACGGCGCCGTACAGCAGCGCGATCGTGCCGGGGCTCATGCTGCAGCGCGACGCGAGAGCACGCGTTGCAGCAACTGCAGCAGCAGCTGCAGGCACAACAGGCTCATGCCGGCGGCCATCAGGCCGTAGGGGATCGCCAGCGGCGGCGCCCAGGACGACGAGGTCGTCTGACCATCGTGCACGGCCTCGGCGAGCAGCGTCCACGACTTCCAGCTGAAGAACAGGCAGAACACCAGCGACATCGCATCGACCACGACCTGCCGCCAGTGGTTCATGCGCGCCGAGAGCAGGCCGACCAGCGCCTCGATGCCGATGTGGCCGCGCTGCTGCTGCACGTGGGCGGCGCACAGAAAGGTCGCGCCGACGAGCAGGAACACGGCCGTCTCGTCCTGCCAGTCGGTCGCGGCCTTGAGGAAATAGCGCAGGAACACGCTCGCCGTCAGCACCAGCGCCGCGGCGAGCAGCGCCAGCATGCCGATGCGCACGATCAGCGTGTTCAGCGCGCCGATCGCGCGCGCGAGCGCTGCGAGCCAGCGGGGGTTGGCGGCGTCGTTCGCATCGATCGCATCGGCAGCGCCATGCGGCGCACTCACAAGGTCTGTTCCGCGAGCTTCATCAAGCGGGCCGAGCGCTCGTCGTGCGCGGCGAAGTCTTTCCATGCCGTGTCGCGAGCGATGGCCTGCCAGCGCTTCACGGTCGCGTCGTTCATGTCGTAGACCTTCGCACCGGCCTTTTGGTAGACGGAAGCGAGCAGCAGGTCGTCGGCACGCGCGCCTTCGAGCGCGAAGGCTTCGAGCTCGGCGCCGGTCTGCATCACGACCGCCTGCTGGTCTTTCGGCAGCGCATCGAACACGGCCTTGGAGATCACGAGCGGCTCGAACATGTACCAGTAGGCCTTGCCACGGCCGGTCGTCAGGTACTTCGAGACCTCTTCGAGCCGGAACGAGATCAGGCTGGTCGACGAGGTCATCGCAGCGTCGACCGCGCCGGTCTGCATCGCCGCGTAGATCTCGTTCGACGGCAGCGAGACGACGGCCGCGCCGGCCGCCTTCAGCATCATGTCGACCTCGCGGCTGCCGCCGCGGATCTTCAGGCCCTTCGCGTCTTCGGGCTCGACCACGGCCTTGCCCTTCGAGGCCACGCCGCCCGCCTGCCAGACCCAGCTGACGAGCACCAGGCCCTTGTCGGCGCAGATGTTGGTCAGCTCCTTGCCGATCTCCTTGGTCTTCCAGCCAAGGCCTTGTTCGTACGACGTGACCAGGCCCGGCATCAGGCCGATGTTGACCTCGGGCACCTCGCCGCCGCCGTATGACAGCGGGATCAGCGACATGTCGAGCGCGCCCTTGCGCAGCGCGCTGAACTGCGCGTTCGTCTTCATCAACGAAGAGCCCGGGTAGACCTGCGCCTTCAGCGCGCCGCTCGTCTTGCGCTCGACCTCGGCCGCGAACTTGCGGCAAAGGCGATCGCGAAAATCGCCTTCGGTCAGCGTGCCACTCGGGAACTGGTGCGAGATCTTCAGCGTGGTCGCGGCATGCGCCGGACGCGTCAGCAACGTGCCCGCGCCCAGCGCCAGCGATCCGGCGACGAAGCTTCTGCGGTCCAGGGTCATCGGTCTTCTCCTTCAGTTGATCCTTGTGTGGATCGCGGATGTTGCCCGTCTCTCGTGGAATGTGAATTCGTAGTTATGCTGTGTTCACAAAACAAGGAGGGCACCGATGGCTGGTTCGATCTCGCTGGCGCACAGCGGTGCGGTGGCGGTCGTGACGCTCGCGAACGAGGGCAAGCGCAATGCGATCGACATCGCGATGTGGCGCGAACTGCGAACGATCTTCGAGCAACTGCAGGCTTCGTCACCCGACTCCGCACCGCTTGCGATCGTCGTGCGCGGCGAAGGCAGCCACTTCGCCTCCGGCGGCGACATCGTCGAGTTCGCGGGCTTTCGCTTCGACGAGCAACGCCTGCACGATTTCCACGAAGGCATCGTCGCACCCGCGTTGCAGGCGATGCTCGACTGCGACATCCCGCTGCTCGCGCAGATCGACGGTTCGTGCATCGGCGGTGGCCTCGAGATCGCGGCCTGCTGCGACATCCGCGTCAGCGGCGAGGCGAGCCGCTTCGGCGCGCCGATCGCGAAGCTGGGCTTTCCGATGGCGCCTGGCGAGTTGGAAATCGTCGCGCGCGTGTTGCCGTCGGCGGTGCTGCGAGAGATGCTGCTCGAAGCACGGCTGCTGGACGCGGCCGACGCGCTGCGGATCGGGCTGGTGCACGCGGTGGTCGCCGATGCGCAGGTCGCCACCACCACGCAGGCGCGCGCCGAGCAGATCGCCGCGCTCTCGGGCGCCGCAGCGCGCATCAACAAGCGCACGCTGCGCCAACTCGCGCGCGGCGGCCCGAGCGCCGAAGAGCGCCGCGCGCATTTCGACTACGCCGACAGCGCCGAGCACCGCGAAGGCGTCACCGCCTTCATCGACAAGAGGCCGCCGCACTTCGCACGCGGCTGAGCCACGGAGACATCGCCCCATGACGACCCACAACCACAACCTCTTCGCCGCGCTGCGCGCCGGCTTCCCTGCCGACCTCGACACGGTCGCGATCGAGACCGCCGATGCGAGCGCCGACAGCGTGCCGCAACACTACACCTGGCGCGACCTCGAACGCGGCACGGCGATGCTCGCCAACCTGCTCGACTCGCTCGAACTGCCTGCCGGCAGCCGCATCGCGGTGCAGACCGAGAAATCGGTCGAGGCGCTGATGCTCTACCTCGCGGTGCTACGCGCCGGCCTCGTCTACCTGCCGTTGAACACCGCCTATCAACGCGACGAGATCGCGTACTTCATCGGCAACGCCGAACCCGCGGTCATGGTCTGCGCACCGAAAAACTTCGGCTGGGTCAGCCGGATCGCGTTCGCCGCCGGCACCACGCACGTGTTCACGCTCGGCGACGACCGCAGCGGCAGCCTGCTGCAACGCGCCGCAGTGCACGGCGACCGGCACACACCGGCCGTGCGCGGCGCCGACGACCTCTGCGCGATCCTCTACACCAGCGGCACCACCGGCCGCAGCAAGGGCGCGATGCTGAGCCACGGCAACCTGCTCAGCAACGCAAAGGTGCTGAAGAAGTACTGGGGTTGGCGCTCGCTCGAAGAAGGTGGAGACGTGCTGATCCACGCGCTGCCGATCTTCCACGTGCACGGCCTGTTCGTGGCCTCGCACGGCGCGCTGCTGAATGGCAGCAAGATGATCTGGCTGAACAAGTTCGATCCGAAGGCGGTGATCGCGAAGCTGCCCGAAGCGACCGTGTTCATGGGCGTGCCGACGCTCTACGTGCGGCTGCTCGGCGAGCCCGCGCTGACGCGCGACGCCTGCAGCAACATGCGCCTGTTCATCAGCGGTTCGGCGCCCTTGTTGCTCGAGACCTTCGAACTGTTCCGTGAGCGCAGCGGCCACACGATTCTCGAGCGCTACGGCATGAGCGAGACCACGATGCTGGCCTCGAACCCCTGCCGGCCCGAAGACGGTGAACGCCGCGGCGGCACGGTCGGTTTCCCGCTGCCGGGCGTCGGGCTGCGGGTGATGGACGACGCCAGCGCGGCCTGCGGAATCGGCGAGATCGGCAACATCCAGGTCAGCGGCCCGAACGTATTCAAGGGCTACTGGCGCATGCCCGAGAAGACCGCCGAAGAGTTCACGGCCGACGGCTGGTTCAAGACCGGCGATGTCGGCCGCGTCGACGCGCAGGGTTACGTCACGATCGTCGGCCGCAGCAAGGATCTGATCATCAGCGGCGGCTTCAACGTCTACCCGGCCGAGGTGGAGGGCACGCTCAACGACATGGCCGGAGTGGCCGAGAGCGCGGTGATCGGCGTGCCGCACCCCGACTTCGGCGAGGCGGTGGTCGCGGTCGTCGTGGCAAAGGCCGGCGGCGCGCCCGATGCCGAGGCGTTGATCCTCGCGCTCAAGGCCAAGATCGCCAACTTCAAGGTGCCCAAGCGGGTGTTCGTCGTGGCCGAGTTGCCGCGCAACGCGATGGGCAAGGTGCAGAAGAATTTGCTGCGTGACGCGCACAAGGCGTTGTTCGCATGACGTGAAAAAGCCGGCCCGGTCTCGCGACCGGCCGGCTTGGACGAGAGGACGAGAACGTCAATCGTTCTTGTAGATGTCCACGTCCTTGGTTTCCTTGATGAACAGCATGCCGACCACGAAGGTGATCGATGCGAACACGATCGGATACCACAGGCCGTTGAACATGTTGCCGGTCTGCGCCACGATCGCGATCGCGGTGGCGGGCAAGAGGCCGCCGAACCAGCCGTTGCCGATGTGGTACGGCAGGCTCATCGAGGTGTAGCGGATGCGGGTCGGGAACAGCTCGACCAGCATCGCCGCGATCGGGCCGTAGACCATGGTCACGTAGATCACCATGATCGACAGCAGGCCGACGATCGTCCACCACTGGCCGCTCATGAAGCTGATCGGCTTGGCCTTGGCCGGGTAGCCGTGTTCCTTGAGCGCGCCGGTGACGGCCTTCTTGAAGTCGCCGTCCTTCTTCTTCGCTTCGTCGGCGGGCAGGCCGGCCGAGGTGTAGCCGTCGATGACCTTGTCGCCGATCTTGATCTGCGCCGGGCCGGTGCCCGAGATGTCTTCATAGCTCACCGAGTTGGCGGTGAGCACCTGCTTGGCGATGTCGCACGAGCTCGTGAACTTCGCGGTGCCGGTCGGGTTGAACTGGAACGAGCACTCCTTCGGGTTGGCGGTGAGCGTGACCTTCGAGTTCGCCTGCGCGGTGGCCAGCTCCGGGTTCGCGGCCTGGGTCAGCGCCTTGAACAGCGGGAAGTAGGTGAGTGCGGCGATCAGGCAGCCGGCCATGATGATCGGCTTGCGGCCGATCTTGTCCGACAGCGAGCCGAAGATCAGGAAGAACGGCGTGCCGATGATCAGCGAGGCGAACACCAGGATGTTGGCGGTGGCCGGATCGACCTTCAGCGAACCCGTCAGGAAGAACTGCGTGTAGAACTGGCCCGTGTACCAGACGACCGCCTGGCCCATCGTCAGGCCGACCAGCGCGAGGATCACGATCTTCAGGTTCTTCCATTGACCGAACGACTCGGCCAGCGGCGCCTTCGAGGTCTTGCCCTCTTCCTTCATCTTCTTGAAGGCCGGCGATTCGTTCATGCTCAGGCGAATCCACACGCTGATGCCCAGCAGCACGATCGACACCAGGAACGGAATGCGCCAGCCCCAGTCGGCGAAGGCTTCTTCGCCGAGCGTGGTGCGTGTGCCCAGGATCACGATCAGCGAGAGCGCGAGGCCCATCGTCGCCGTGGTCTGGATCCACGCGGTGAACGCACCGCGCTTGCCGTGCGGCGCGTGCTCGGCCACGTAGGTGGCGGCACCGCCGTACTCACCACCGAGGGCTAGGCCCTGCAGCAGGCGCAGGCCGATCAGGATCACCGGCGCCGCGACGCCGATCGCCGCGAAGTTGGGCAGGACACCGACGATGAAGGTCGACAGGCCCATGATCAGGATCGTCACCAGGAAGGTGTACTTGCGCCCGATCATGTCGCCCAGCCGCCCGAAGAAGATCGCGCCGAACGGCCGCACGATGAAGCCGGCCGCGAACGCGAGCAGCGCGAAGATGGTCTGCGAGGCCGGGTCGAGGTTCGAGAAGAACTGCTTGCCGATGATGGCCGCGAGCGTGCCGTAGAGGTAGAAGTCGTACCACTCGAACACCGTGCCCAGGCTGGAGGCGAAGATGACCTTCTTCTCCGCCGCCGTCATGGGCTGGCCGACTTTCGAGGCGGCTGCCACTGTGGTTGCCATATTCACGTCTCCTGATTTGAACTGGTTGGCAGCGCCCCCTGGCGATGCGTGGCCGGATGTTCGACGTGCGCTCTGACCGTTTGCTTACGCTTTGCTGAACCGGGGCTGACAAACTCGGTGGCAACCCTGATGCCGCATTTCTCAATGCGGCAAATCACGTGCCGAACGACACGTCTCGGGAAAACACCGAGAGCGCTTCGGCGCGCCGGTCAGCGCTGCACACCGGGGCGCGGCGCGCCTTCTTCGGCCCAGGCCGGGCCGTCGAACCAGGGCTCGCCGCGCAGGCAGGCCGCGAGCATCGGCAGTGCGTCAAGGCCCCAGAACAGGTGGCCGTCGAACTCGATCGTCGGCACGCCGAACAGGCCGCGCTCGATCGCCGTGGCGGTCGAGTCTTTCAGCGCCTGCTTGATGGAGGTGTCGTCGGGCGCGATGCGCGGCGCGAGTTCCCGTGTCAACTCGGCCAGGCGATGCGCATCGTTCGCGTCGGCGCCATCGATCCAGATGTGGCGCAGCACCGCCTCGCACGCCCGCCGGTTCGGCGTGCCGCCTGCGGGCGCGCAAGCGAGCAGCAGGCGCAGCAGCGCGAGCGGGTTGAACGGGTGCTGCGCGGGCGTGCGCATCGCGATGCCGTGCTGCTGCGCGAGCCAGTGCACGTGGCGGAAGGTCCACGCGCGTTTCGGCTCGATTTCGGCGGGGCCCTTCTGGCCCCAGTGCTTCAACAGGCCGGCGAACAGGATCGGTCGGTAGCTGACTTCGTAAGACAAGCCTTCCAGAACCTGCGGCAAACGCTCGAAGGCAAGGTAGGCGAACGGCGAAACCGGGTCGAACCAGAAGTCGATGTGCTTCATGCGAGTTGCTTCATGACTTGTTCGGCACGTCGGGGTCGAACTGGCGCACCGCCAGCGCATCCCAGACCGCGCGCTTCTCGTCGTCGCTCATCGTCGACCAGCCCGCGATCTCGTCGATGGTGCGGTGGCAGCCTTCGCACCAGCCGGTGCGCGCATCCATGCGGCACACGTCGGTGCAAGGCGACGCGACCACGCCGACCGGCGACACGCGCGCGCTCACGCCCGCACCACGTCCTCGACCGGCGCGCCGGTCAGTTCGACCAGGGCTTCGGGCGTGAGCCGGAACACGCCGTTCGGGTGGCCGGCGGCAGCCCAGATCTCGTCGAAGCGAAAGAGTTCGCGATCGATCAGCAACACCGGGTCGGTCGCATGGCCCACGGGCGAGACACCGCCGATCGTGAAGCCGGTGCTCGCCTTGACGAAATCGGCATCGGCACGACCGACCGCGCCGACCAGCGCGGCGACCTTCTTCTCGTCGACACGCTTGTCGCCCGAAGTCACGACCAGCACCGCGGCTTCGTCCAGCTTGCGCCGGAACACCACGCTCTTCGCGATCTGGCCGACGCCGATGCCGAGCGCGTCGGCGGCTTCCTGCGCCGTGCGCGCGGCCACCTCCAGGAAGACCGGCGCGTGCGTGTGGCCGCGCTCGGCGAGCAGCGCGGTGACGCGCCGAAAGCCCTCGGGCCGGTCCTGCAGATCGTCTGCGCTCATGCCGCGGCCGCCTCCAGCTTCGCGGCGCGCTTGGCGATCAGCGCGTTGCCCGAGCGCGAGACCGGCTTGCGGCCGAGCACGTTCGAGATGAAGGCGGCGGCGTCGATCAGCTTGTCGATGTCGACGCCGGTCTCGATGCCCAGGCCGTCGAGCATGAACAACACGTCTTCGGTGCCGACGTTGCCGGTCGCGCCCTTCGCGTACGGGCAACCGCCCAGGCCCGCCACGCTCGCGTCGAAGGTGTGGATGCCCATCTCGAGGCAGGCATAGATGTTGGCGAGCGCCTGGCCGTAGGTGTCGTGGAAATGCCCGCTGACTTCTGCGATAGGAAAGTGCTTCAGCGCCCGCTCCAGCGCCGCCTGTGCGCGCTTGGGCGTGCCCACGCCGATCGTGTCGGCGATGCCGCAGTGGTCGACACCGATGCCCTTCATCAGCAGCACCACGCGCTCCACTTCGTCGGGCGTGACCTCGCCCTGGTACGGGCAACCGAGCGCGACCGAGACCGCACAC
>Ga0209583_10000521_pt1 | contig 11799 bp, 14 predicted proteins | sample Str014_FD_187201 | JGI IMG/M metagenome (GOLD analysis project Ga0209583, IMG submission 187201) | Freshwater sediment microbial communities in response to fracking from Pennsylvania, USA - Straight Creek_MetaG_SC_2014 (SPAdes) (version 2) | ecosystem: Environmental > Aquatic > Freshwater >... | reverse complement strand
GTGATCAAGCGCGCTATTCCCGATACACTCGGTAGCCCGGCCGCGCCATTCACTGCCGCGCAGTCCGCCGCTAAATACGACCTCGCCCGTGCGCTGGCCGGAGAGGTCGCCGATCCCCGCCTTTTCACCGACCCGCTCGCTTATTTCACGGAGTCCAAATGAGTTTCCCGACCTATTTTGAAGCCTTTGATGCCAAGCAGATGCTTGCCGATTATCCGATTGGTGACGCCTTCACCGCGCGCTATGCCGCGATGAGTCACGATGAACTCCGCGCAATGCAAGAAGCGCGCTTTGCGACGTTGATGCAACGGGGGTGGCAGATTCCTTTTTACCAGCGGCTATGGGGGGCGGTGGGTGTTGAGCCGGGCGATATTCGCTCGCTTGATGACATCACGAAACTCCCCGTTTATGACAAAACGCACCTGATGGCCTCTATCGCCGCGCACCCCCCTTATGGTGATTTTGCTGGCATCGGTGGCGCGGATCGTGCGCCCGTCATTTTCCACACCACGAGCGGCACCACGGGGCGTCCGCAGGCGCTGCTGTTCGGCCCGAAGGGGCGCGAGATCACCAATTTGCTCGTTGGGCGCATGTATCGCTGGATGGGGCTGAAGCCCGAGGATGTTGTGCAATCGGTTTATGGTCACGGGATGATCAACGGCGGACACTATATTCGCGAGGCCGTAACGCATTTCAGCAATTCCATCTTCCTGTCAGCCGGTACGGGGATCGAGACACGCTCGGCGGCGCAGGCCCATCTGATGGCGGATTTTGGCGTGACCGTGATGGTCGGTTTCGTCGACTATATCCGCAAGCTGGCCGAAGTGGCGGAGGCTGAGAAACTGTTTGACCGCATCAAGCTCAAGATGATCATCGGCCATCTTGGCACCGAAGATCGTGCAGCAACCGAGGCCGCATGGCATGGCGCAAAGGCGTTTGATTGGTATGGCGTGGGCGACACCGGCAGCATTGCTGGCGAAGGCCCGGAGCGCGATGGGCTCTACGTGTGGGAAGATGCTCAGTTTCTTGAGCTGCTCGATGTTGAGCGCGGCACGCCAGTCGCGGCAGGTGAAACAGGCGATATGGTTGTCACATGCCTGTTCAAAGATGATATTGCGCCGTGCATTCGCTTCAACACACATGACATTACGCACGAACTTGGCGGACGCGGCGCACTGGCATTCAAGCGTATTGCGGGATTCAAAGGGCGCAGCGACAATATGGTCAAGCTGCGCGGGATCAACCTTTTCCCGCATGCGATTGCGGCGTTGATCGAGAATCGCGCTGACCTGACAGGTGAATATGTCTGCCATCTGCGCCGCGACGCCGAGACCAAGCGCGATGATATGCGGGTTACGATTGAAAGTCGGGGTGGCACCGATGTGGACGCCATCGCCGCGCTACTCCGGCAAGGCTTGGGGGTTGAGGTGGGTGTAGCGCTTTGTGCCCCCGGTGGAACCTCAGCCGCCACCCAGATTGACAGCCGTCAGAAGCCAATCCGCCTGATTGATGAGCGCAAGTTATGATCGATTGGGCCGATCTCGAAGCGCGCAATGCGCCACTCAACGCCTTTGTTGATTTTGACCGCATGGCGCACGGAGGCGAAGGGGAGCTCACGGGGCTGACCATCGGCGTCAAAGCCAATATCGCGGTGAATGGCCTGCCTTGGACAGCGGGTTTAGGTTTTAGGCGCGATATGATCGCCAAGCAGGATGCAGAGGTGGTGGCGCGGATGCGCGCCGCCGGGGCCGCTATCGTCGGCACGCTCAACATGGAAGAAGGCGCGCTTGGTGCCGCGACCGACAACCCCTGGTACGGGCGCACGATCAACCCGCACCGCGCGGGGTTCACCGCTGGCGGCTCGTCGGGCGGATCGGCGGCAGCAGTGGCGGCAGGGCTGTGCGATGCGGCGCTCGGCACAGACACGCTCGGCTCGGTGCGCATTCCTGCGGCCTATTGCGGCGTCTATGGGCTCAAGCCAACGCATGGCGCCGTGAGTGATACGGGACTGCTGGCGGTCGATCGCACGCTCGATTGCATAGGGCCATTGGCGCGTGATTTGGATACGTTGGAGCAGGTGTGGGCAGCCATGGCAGATGTTACGATGGCTTCGGCAAATGCGCCGCCACAGATCTATGTTCTCAAAGGACTGGGCGAAGTTGACCTCGAGTCAGGTGTTTTGGCCTGCTATGCGCGTGCCTGCGCGTCGATCACCGGATCGCTCCGCACTTTAGTGCTCAACAATGCGCTCCATGACATACGTTTGGCGGGGTTTGTGCAGGCTGGGCGCGCGTTGATTGCCGAACTCGGAGCGGCGCGCACCAAGCACAATGATCTAATATCCCCCAGTCTCCAGGGCTTGCTAGACTATTGCAAACGCACGCCCCCCCGCCCCAGAATACTCGCTGACACCAAGGCGGCGCTAATCGCGGCGCTTGGAGAGAACGGCGTGCTGATCTTGCCGACCGCTCCTCAAGCGGCCTTCCCGCACGGCACTCGTCCGCCTGCCAATCAAGCTGATTTTACCTGCCTCGCAAGTATCGCCGGACTACCGACACTCGCGCTGCCAAGCGGGCACGACGCAAGCGGCCTTCCGGTCGGTGTGCAGCTCGTCGGCCCGCCGCACAGCGAAGCCATGCTGTTTGCGCTCGCCCGTCAAATTGATACAAAACGCGGCGCTTACACCCCACGCCCACTAGGAAAGGACTGACTATGCGTATCATCTGCTTGTTCAATCTGAAGAAGGGCGTCACGCCCGCCGCCTATGAAGCCTGGGCGAAGGGCACTGATATTCCCGGCGTCAACGCGCTCGGCTCGGTGGAGCGGTTCACGGTGCACCGCGCAACCGGGGTGTTTGGATCGGATGTGAAACCCTCCTATGACTATATCGAGGTGATCGACATCAAAGCGATGGATCCGTTCGTGGCCGACATCACTACCGAGGCGTTCCAGCGCGTGTCCGCCGCTTTTGGTGATTATGCCGACAATCCCGAATTCATTCTGACGGATGATCTGTGATGCGTTTCGCGGGCAAAACTATCGCCGTCACGGGATCAGGCAAGCAAATGGGATTGGGGCAGGCAATCCTCCAACGCTTTGCCGATGAGGGAGCCAATTGTGTGGTGAGTGATCGTGAAATCGACGCCGAGGCCGAGGCGGTGACCGAAGATTTGTTTGCTCGCACGAATAATGTTGCGGCCTTTCCCTGCGATGTCAGCAAGCCTGACGATTGTGCTTCACTTGTGCAAAAAACTGTCGCTCAATTCGGCGGTCTCGACATTTTCGTCAACAATGCCGGCATTGGGTTCATGATGAAACCGTTGCTCGATGTTGACCCAAAGGACTGGGACACGGTCATCAGCGTCAATCTTTCAGGTGCATTCTATTGCACTCAGGCGGCAGCGCGCGCGATGATTTCCTCAGGCAAGGGCGGCAGAATCATCAATATCGCCTCACAAGCCGCCAAGACCGGCTTCCCCCACCTCCCCGCATATGTCAGCTCGAAGCATGGTATGATTGGTCTGACGCGCGCCACGGCACTGGAACTCGGGAGCCACGGCATCACCGTCAACGCCGTGTGCCCCAATCATGTCACCACCGGCCTTGGCGCGCAACAGAACGCCTATTTTTCAAAGCTGCTCGGTTTCGAGAGCGTCGAGGCGTATCTCAGGAACATGGCCACGAAGAACCCGATGGGGCGGCCCGGTTTGGCCAGCGACACCGCCGCCACCTGCGCTTGGCTCGCCAGCGACGATGCCGCCTATATCACCGGTGAGGCGATCAATGTGTCCGGTGGCGAGGAGATGCACTGATGTCTCCTGTGCTGAAAGAAGAACGGATCGATTGGCCGAACGGTGCCAAACTCGCGCTCAGCATTGTCGTCAATGTTGAGGAGGGCTCGGAAATGACAGTAGCGCGCGGCGACCGCGGGATGGAACCGGTGGATGAGCTCGGTGTGCATGTCAAATCGCCGATCCGCAACTATGGCAATGAATCCAATTACCTGTATGGGATTAAGGCCGGCGCGCCGCGCATTGTGAAGCTGCTGCGCGATCACAACGTTCGCGCAAGCTGGACGGTGGCAGCAATGTCGCTCGAAAACCACCCGGAAATCGCCACTGCTATCCGCCAGCTTGGGCATGAGCCGATCAGCCATGGCTGGCGGTGGGTGCATCAGTTCAAGATGGATGAGGCGACGGAGCGTGAATTTATCGCGAAAGCCGTTACCTCAATCAAGCGCAGCACAGGCACGCGACCCTATGGCTGGCTCTCGCGTTATCTCCACACCGACAACACACGGCGGTTGTTGATCGAGGCGGGCTTCGCTTATCATATGGACGATTATTCGGGTGATGTGCCTTTCTGGGATAGCACCACCGTGCCCGGCAAGCCGATCGCGATTGTGCCATATCAGCTCGACACCAATGACATGAAAATGTGGACGGATCCTGCTTACACTCCCGCCGACTGGCTTGCTTATGCCAAGGCTTGCTTCGATCAGTTGCTGGCGGAGGGACGGGCTGGCAATCCCAAAATGATGTCGCTTGGCTTACATCTGCGTATCATCGGGCGTGCAGGGAGGATCTGGGCGTTGGAGGCATTTTTGGAGCATGTCCGCCAGCATGACGATGTGTGGTTGGCAACGCGGCACGAGATTGCTCAGGCGCTGGCGGCGGTGGAACCCGCATGACGGTGCGGTTGATCCGTGAAGGCGCAATCGCGCGGCTGTGTCTTGACCGTGCCGAGAAGCGCAACGCGCTGACGGTGGAGATGTTCGAATCTATCCCCGGACTGCTCACACAGCTTGCCGACGACCCGACTATCCGCACCGTCATCCTCCAATCCGCGACGCCGGGCCTTTTTTGTGCAGGCGCTGACATTGGCGAACTGGCCACTAACGCTCACGATCTCATCTGGCGCGCGCGCAATCAGGCGGCGATCAACGCGGCGCAAGTTCAACTCGCGCGCTTCCCCAAGCCACTGATCGCCTTCATCGACGGCGATTGTGTGGGCGGTGGCTGCGGGCTGGCGCTGGCGGCAGACATCCGTATCGCGACGGCACGCGCGCGGTTCGGGATCACGCCCGCCAAACTCGGCCTCGTCTATCCGTTGCATGATACCAAGCTGCTGGTTGATTTGGTTGGGCCGGGGCAAGCCAAGCGCATTTTGTTCACCGCCGCGCTGATTGATAGCGCTGAGGCGCTCCGGATTGGCCTGATCGATTTGATCGCCGAGAGTGCAGACGAGATGGCGGGCGCAATAGCCTCAAATTCGCTCCACAGTGCCCGTGAGAGCAAGGCAATGGTGCGAAAGGTACTTGAGGGTCAAAGCGCCGACGATGACGCCTCACGCGCAATTTTTACGGCTGCCTTTGATGGTGATGATTTCAAGGAAGGTGTTGCTGCTTTCCTTGGCAAAAGAACGGCGGATTTCAAATGACCACGCTAACCCACGGCTGCATCATGGGCGGCACTCTGGCCACGCCTGATCTAGATGCGGCGCTGCGCGACTATCGTGATGTCCTCGGCTTGCGCGTGGTTGAGCAGAGCACAATCGCGACTGAGCACGCCCTGAGTTGGGGTGTTCCGAAAAGCGCGGGTGCGCGCTTTGCGCTCCTCCAACCACACAGCGGCGCGCCGTGCTTCCTGCGCATCGTCGAGCAGCCGCTACCTGCCGCCTTCATGCCCACGCGCACCTTCGGCTGGGCGGCGTTTGAGCTGACCGTGCAGGATGTGTATGGCTGGCCCGCAAGGCTGGCCGGTTCCGGCTTCGACATTGTTGGCCCGCCGCGCGAAATTGCGGGCCTCCCCTATTTCGTGCCGATGCAAGTCACCGGGCGCGGGCGCGAGATGATTTATCTCAATGAGGTGCGGCAGAACACGCCGTCATCTGATCTGCCCAAGGCGGCCTCGCCGGTCGATCATATTTTCATCGTCATCCTCGCCTGCGCTGATCGGCCCGCCGCACTGGATTGGTATCGGGAGCGGCTCAATCTTGATGTCGGTGGCAGCTACACAATCGAATACACGATGATCAACCAAGCTTTTGGCCTGCCCGATGGCACACAATCAACGATCACGATGGTGCAAAAAGACCGATTGCCGATTGTCGAGATCGATGGCTACCCGAAGGCCGCGACGGTGCGCCCCGGCGATCCGGAGAGGCTTCCGGCAGGTAATGCTATGGTGAGCTTGGCCGTGGAGTCATTGGACGCGCTCGCGCTCGCTTACATCACGCCGCCGCAGCCTCGCGAAGGGCCGCTTTATGGCGGACGACGCGCCGCCACTGTGCGTGGGCCAGCGGGCGAACTGGTTGAGCTGATTGAGATCGGCACGGGTTGAACGGTTGGCGGGTAACGACCCTAGTTTGCTGGTCAGATCGCAGAATTGAATGTCCGCAATGTTGAAGGGTTTCGGGCGTCGTCAGACGTACGAAAGTCTTACATGCAGGAACCCGCGGTGGGCAGTTTGTGGTCTATGGGGATTTCGGATTCTGGTGGTGCCACCGCTGTGCACGGGCGGCTGCAGGTGAGGATGCGCTGACCGGTAAAGTTCGGTTTTGAGGCCTGAACCAGCGTTGTCGCTGGCGCACTTCACACCAGATCATGGCCTTGGATGCAGTGTTGCGGATGCGAACGGCAAACGGGATTATCGACCGAAGCGGTGATGCTTGGACGCGTAATCGGTGCGGGCGATGCCGGATCATGACACAAGCTCCCGGACTGGTGCTGGCGAGGACGGCGGTGCGCGGGGCTGCTGCCAGCGCTCGAACGCTTCGATCACAACCATATGCCCGCCGCAGCAAGGGCATGGCGGGCGAACATCGACTGGTTCGATTGCTTCGGCATCGTCCAGTGGTGGCGCAACATCAAGCAACTGGCGGGCAAGCGTGATGCTGGTCTTGCGTGAGGACGCGGCGAGCAACCCGTAATGCCGGATGCGGTGGAAGCCGCGCGGCAGGACGTGAGCCAAGAAGCGTCGGATAAACTCGTCCATTGCCAGCGTCATGACCTGCTGCCGTTCGGGACCATCACGTCGATAGTCCTTGTAGCGCAGGGTGACGCCTCTTTCGTCGAAGGCAATTAACCGCCGGTTCGAGATCGCCACGCGGTGGGTGTAGCGCGACAGATAGGCGAGCACCGCTTCGGGGCCTCCGAACGGCGGCTTGGCATAGACGACCCAGCGCTTCTTCTTCACCGGCGACAAGTGACGCAGGAAGGCACGCCTGTCGGCAAGCTGCGCCAGGTGACCGAAGAAGCCGAGCTTGCCGCTATGGTGCAGCGCCATCAGCCGCGTCAGAAACAGTCGCCGGAACAGGCTGCCCAGCACGCGCACGGGAAGCAGGAAAGCAGCACGCGACGATATCCAGCGCTTCCCATCGGGCGCAATGCCGCCGCCCGGCACGATCATGTGGACGTGCGGATGGTGCGTCATGGCCGATCCCCAAGTGTGGAGCACGGCGGTGATGCCGATCCGTGCGCCCAGATGCCTGGGATCAGCGGCGATGGTCACCATCGTCTCCGAAGCCGCCTTGAACAGCAGGTCGTAGATGACGCCCTTGTTCTGGAACGCGATGTCGGCGATCTCGGCAGGCAGCGTGAACACCACGTGGAAGTAACCGACCGGCAACAGATCGGCCTCGCGTTCGACAAGCCAGATGCGAGCCGCCGCACCCTGGCACTTGGGGCAGTGCCGGTTGCGGCAGCTGTTGTAAGCGATCTGCCAGTGCCCGCAGTCTTCGCAGGTTTCGATATGGCCGCCAAGCGCAGCGGTGCGGCAGGTCTCGATCGCCGTCATCACCTTGAGCTGGGCAAGGCTCAGATGCCCGGCATGGGCAGTCCGGTAGGCAGGTCCAGCAGCGCGGAAGATGTCGGCGACCTCAAGTGAGGTTCCCACCGGCTCAGCCGGGCGGCGATGCCGTTCGTTCCTGGCCTTCCATCAGCGCCATCAACCGGTCGAGCGGTCCGGTAACAGCGTGGATCGTCCGGGTGGAGACCTTGGTGTAGATGGCGGTGGTGTCGATCCTGGCATGGCCGAGCAGCACTTGGATGACGCGGATATCGACATCCTGTTCAAGCAGATGCGTGGCAAAGCTGTGCCGCAGCGTGTGCGGGCTGACGCGCTTCCTGATCCCGGCCACTTCAGCCGCTTCCTGAACGGCACGGTGCAACTGGCGCGATGAGATCGGATCGGTGTAGCTGCGCCCTGGAAAGAGCCAGCCATGCGGGAACATCACGCCGCGCCGCTTGCCCTCGCGCCACCATAGCCGCAGCAGTTCCAGCAGTTGCGGCGAGAGCATGGCGTTGCGATCCCTGCCGCCCTTGCCCTGCTCGACCCGGATCAGCATGCGGCTGCTGTCGATATCGTCGATCTTGAGATGCGCGACTTCCGACACACGAAGCCCTGCGCCATAAGCCACGCCCAGCGCGGCCTTGTACTTGATGCCCGGTGCCGCTTCGAGCAGCCGCCCGGCCTCCTCAACACTCAGCACCTCGCGCATCCGATGCGGGCGGCGCGTGGCAACCAGACTGCGGGCAAGGTGTTGCCGCTTCAGGGTCACGCCATAGAAGAAGCGCAGCGCCGAGACTGCCCCATTGATCGTCGATGCGCTCGCCCCGCGCTCATGCTGGTGGATCTGGAAGCTGCGCAGATCATCTGCCGTCGCCGTGTCGGGAGGGCGGCCCAGAAAGGCAGACAAGCGCCGAACATGACGGATATAGTCATGCTGCGTATGTGGGCCGAGCCCCCGCATCATCATATCGTGCTGCATCCGCTGACGCAGCGGGTTGATCGGGGCGGTTGTTGTAATCATATCCATGGTAAGTTCCTCTTGGTTGAAGGAACTCCACGGTCGAACGGCGACTCAGCACTGCCCAAAGCCCGAATTTAACCAACTACATCACCACACGCGACCCTCCCGCGAAGCGGGTTCGTGCAAGTTGGGGGGAGCTGACTGCCGGGTTTTGGGCCAGCAATTGAAATAGCTGCCGTTCACGCATTTTTGACCGCTTGCGAAAGCGGGGTCTTTTGATATTAGGCTCAGGACTCATTGATTGATCCAAAAGATGATGGTTGCGGCGATGCAGATTGCGGACATGAAGGTGTGTGCGCAGCGATCATAGCGGGTGTGGATACGCCTCCAGTCTTTCAGCCGTCCGAACATGATCTCGATTTTGTGGCGCTGGCGATAGAGCACGGTGTCGTGTGGGATGCGGACTTTACGGTTTGATTTTGAGGGGATGCAGGCGTCGATTTTGCGCACTGCCAGCGCTTCGCGGAACCAATCCGCATCATAACCCTTATCACCTAAAAGGGCTTTGGCCTTCGGCAAAGCGTCGATCATCAGCGCAGCGCCGCCGAAATCGCTCATTTGGCCTTCGGTCAGCAACAGGATCAATGGCCGTCCCTTGCCATCACACACGGCATGGAGCTTCGAGTTCAAGCCACCCTTCGTTCGACCTATACGTCTGGGAATAGGCCCTTTTTTAAAAGGCTCGCAGCCGTTCGGTGTGCCTTCAGATGTGTCGCGTCGATCATCAACTCATCTGGCTTGCCACCCTGCGCGACGAGGCCAGCAAAGATCTTGTTGAAAACCCCCATCCGGCTCCAGCGGATAAAGCGATTGTAGATCGCTTGGCTTTGGCATGATCCCCCGGATCATGCGCCGCCTGCGCTGGGTGGGCCATATTCTCGTGGCGCATCACGCCAGCGCAGCCCGTTGCGAATGACAAAGATGATGCCGCTGATAATCCGCCGATCATCAACGCGTGGAACCCCATGCGACAATGGAAAATACGGCTCAATCTTACGCATCTGCGCCTCAGTCAACCAAATCAGATCACTCATGGCAATGCCTCCTTCGCATCACCATTGAATCAACACCTCGCAAATTATGCAAGCACTTTAATAGGTCCTGAACCTAGGTGTAGCATGACCAGCGAAGCGAACAAAGCCGTCGAGAGGGAGATCATCAAGGCGCATTGCCCGAAATGTGATGGCGAGCGTAATTGCGCTAAACATGGCACCATTTATAAAGCTTGGGATTGGGAAGATAAGTATTCTGGTCACTCGATGAATGGCGGTGTTGACCATTCGTTACTAGAATGCCTCGGCTGCGATACGGTATTTTATCAGACTGAGAGCTGGAACAGCGAAGAAATCGATCCGTATTATGATGCGATGGGCGAAACTCAATATGAAGTATCGAAAGAGTTTTCGACCTATCCCAAGCCGGAGACCAAAACCAAACCAGTCTGGTTTGATGCCATGCAGAAGAAAGACCATCAACTACACAACATTTTGAACCAGATGTATGTCGCTCTTGATAGCCACGCTAATATTCTGACTGCCATCGCGCTGAGGACCGCTCTGGACCGGGCGACTGAGTGCCTTGGCATCGACCCGGCTAAGACGTTCGACGAAAAGCTCGACGAGCTTCGTCATGGCGGGTGGATCGGTGAGACGGAGCGTGACATTCTCGGAGTTGTGACTGATGCGGGCAACGCTGCCGCGCATCGCGGATGGGAGCCTGACAACCAAGAAATCACGCAGTTGGTCTCATCGATGGAAGTTTTTCTCCACCGCGCATTTATCGTCGGGCAAGCGGCGCTCCAAATCAAGGGTAACATCCCGGCCAAGCCGAAGCGTCTGCCAGCACCCGTCGTTGCACCGGCAGCACCACCAGCGACACCATGAGCGAATAGCGCCTTAGCAGATCAGCGCCGCTCTTCCTCATTAATACGCCCATGTTTGGCACGCGTGACGAGAGATAGGTCACTGGCTGAACGAATGACGCATTTTAGGGACCTAAATTTCCTAGCCCGATGTCGTCTTTCTTGTCGGGAGCAGCCATTTGGTCGCTGCTTGAATGTCGCGATCCGCAATACGGGCTGCCTCATTCGCAGAACGCCGAATGTCAAAGAACGGGCCGGCACGGCAGCAATATGAGCACTCGCTGACCGACGACTTTTGGCGCGGGATCAAACGTTGCCGAAGGGCTTCGCGCAGAACGCTACATCTTTCTGACAGTTTCGAGGTAGCTGCGGCCAATTCTGACGGTGGTGCCATCGACTATGACCGCAGCCCAAGTGCCGGCGCCTTCATGGTCGAACGCCGTATCCGCATGGCAAAGTTCCCGCACACAAAGAGCTTCGACACGTTCGATTTTGCCGCCCAGCCTTCGCTTAACAAAGCGCTGGTACTGGAACTGGCGCGCAGCGAATGGATCGAGCAACGGCGCAATGTCATTGCACTCGGGCCGAGCGGCACCGGTAAAACGCACGCGGCGCTCGCATTGGGGCTCGCTGCTTGCCAAAAGAACCACAGCGTGGCGTTCACGACAGCGGCGGCATTGGTGCATGATCTGATGGAGGCCCGCGACGAGCGGCGATTGCGTAGTCTCCAGAAACACCTTGCCTCGGTCAAACTGCTGATCCTCGACGAGCTGGGCTACGTCCCTTTCACCGCTGTCGGCGGCGAACTGCTGTTCGAAGTACTGAGCCAGCGATACGAGCGGGGCAGCACGCTCATCACCAGCAACTTGCCATTTGACGAATGGACGTCGGTGTTCGGCTCAGAGCGTCTTACCGGCGCGCTGCTCGACCGCTTGACCCATCACGTCCACATCCTCGAGATGAATGGCGAGAGCTTCCGCCTCGCCAGCAGCCGCAAACGCCAGAAAGCTAAGGGAGACTATAACATGACCTGATTAAATGCGGCCATCGGCAGCGGAAAATCGGCTTCCGCTCCGCTTCAGCCGCTTTCCCGCTGCCGATACCACCCAGCCTCAATACGAGGCTTT
>Ga0209583_10000520_pt1 | contig 11809 bp, 7 predicted proteins | sample Str014_FD_187201 | JGI IMG/M metagenome (GOLD analysis project Ga0209583, IMG submission 187201) | Freshwater sediment microbial communities in response to fracking from Pennsylvania, USA - Straight Creek_MetaG_SC_2014 (SPAdes) (version 2) | ecosystem: Environmental > Aquatic > Freshwater >... | reverse complement strand
CTATCGAGCCTGCGCCGCGCGGCAGCAGCCGTTTGGCCAGTTCGTGATCGGGGTGATTTTCCAGTGCAGGATGCAGCACCCAGTCGACCGCCTTGTTGGCGCTGAGGAATTCCAGCACCGCGAGCGTATTGCTGATGTGCCGCTCCATCCGGACACCCAGCGTTTCGACGCCCTGCAAGAGCTGAAATGCGTTGGTCGGCGACAGGCAGGCGCCGAAATCGCGCAACCCCTCGGTTCGCGCGCGCATGATGAAGGCGGCCTGGCCGAATTGTTCGTCGAAGACGATGCCGTGATAGCCGGCGTAGGGCTCGGTCAAAACGGGGAACTTGCCGGAGGCGTACCAGTCGAAACCGCCGCCATCGACGATGACGCCGCCGATCGCGATGCCGTGGCCGCCGATCCATTTGGTCGCGGAGTTCATCACGATATCGGCGCCGAGCTCGATCGGCCGGCTGAGAAACGGCGTTGCAAAGGTGTTGTCGATCAGCAGCGGAATTTTGGCGGCATGCGCGATGGCGGCGACGGCGGGGATGTCCAGCACCTCCAGCCCGGGATTGCCAATGGTCTCGCCGATGACCAGCCGCGTATTCGGCCTGATCGCAGCGTGAAATTCTTTGAGTGCGCGGGGTTTCACGAAGGTCGTGGTGATACCGAAGCGCGGCAGCGTATGCGCGAGCAGGTTGATCGTCCCGCCATAGAGCGAGGAAGATGCCACGATATGATCGCCGGCACCGAGCAGCGTGGCGATCGCCAGATGCAGCGCCGCCATGCCGCTGGCCGTGCAGATCGCACCGACGCCGCCTTCCAGCGCGGCAAGCCGTTCTTCGAGCACGGCGGTCGTGGGATTCGAAATCCGGGTGTAGATGTGCCCGGCCCGTTCGAGGTTGAACAGGGCAGCTGCGTGATCGGAATCCTGAAAGACGTAGGACGTGGTCTGATAGATCGGCACCGCTCGCGCGCCGGTGACGGGATCGGGACGCTGGCCGGCATGCAGGCTCAGGGTTTCGAAGGCGGGCGGCTTGGGTGCGGGCATGCGGAACTCGTCGATCGATCGATGAATGGAACGGATGGGCGCCGGTTCAGACGTGGACGGCGGTGCGAACGCGGCCGGCGTTTCCGAACACGCGCAGGTAGCGCTCGACTTCCGACGGATCGCCGGTGGCCTTCTCCGGATTGTCGGACAGTTTAACCGCCGGCCTGCCGTCGACCGACGTCACCTTGCAGACAATCGAGATCGGATCGAGACCGGCGGAGCCGTCCGGGGAGCACCCGATGAAATCATTGGTCAAATTGGTGCCCCAGCCGAAGCTGATCCGGACCCTGCCGGCGAAATGGCGATAGGTCTCCTCGATCGAGCCGACATCCATGCCGTCGGAGAAAACCAGAAGCTTTTCCCTGGGATCGCGGCCCTTCTGCTTCCACCACTTGATGATCTCCTCGCCGGCCGCGATCGGCGGCGCGCTGTCGGGGCGAAAGCCGGTCCAGTCCGCCACCCAGTCGGGCGCGTCGCGCAGGAACGGCTTGGTGCCGAAGGCGTCGGGCAGGGCGATCAGCAGGTTGCCGCCATAGGTATGGCGCCACTGATCGAGAATGCGATAGGGCGCCCAGCGCAGTTCGTTGTCGTCGTCGGCCAGCGCCGCGGCGACCATCGGCAGTTCATGGGCGTTGGTTCCGATCGCTTCGAGATCGTTGTCCATGGCGAGCAGGACATTGGAGGTGCCTGTAAAGGAGGACCCAAGGCCTTCCTTGACCGCCTCGACGCACCAGCGCTGCCACAGGAAACCATGGCGGCGGCGCGTTCCGAAGTCCGACAGCCGCAAGCCGTCCAGCTTGCGCAGCCGCTCGACCTTTGACCACAGCTTGGTCTTGGCGCGGGCATAGAGCACGTCGAGCACAAAGCGTCCCTGTCCCTTGGTCGAACGCCGCGAGCGCAACTCGTTCAGGATGGCGAGCGCGGGAATCTCCCACATGGTGGTGTGGGTCCATGGCCCGTGGAAATTCAGCTCGTACTGGCCGTCCACCTTGCGCAGCTCGTATTCGGGCAGCCGGAAATTGGTGAGCCAGGTGATGAAATCGGGCGAGAACATCTGGGTCTTGCCGTAGAACGTATTACCCGCAAGCCAGATCAGTTCCTTCTTGGAAAAGCGGATCGAGCGGGCATGGTCGAGCTGGGCGCGGAGTTCGGTCTCGTCGATCACCTCGGCGAGCCGCACATGCCGGCTCCGGTTGATCACCGAAAAGGTAGTGCGCGTGTCCGGATAGAACTCGCGGATCATCTGCAGCATCAAGAGCTTGTAGAAATCCGTATCGAGCAGGCTGCGCACGATCGGATCGAGCCGCCAGCCGTGATCGTAGGTCCGGGTCGCAATGTCGGTCACTGCCATGGCGGAACCCTATCGTGCCGGAAGGCCTCCAACCAGTGGGTTTTGACGTGGGACTGCGATGCTTAGCGCGATTTCCCTGCCGGATACGGCCGACGGCGGCGTTGATGTCGGTCCAGGGCGGCTTATCCGGGGCAAATTGTCGTCTCAAATAGGCCGCGAGCTCGGCGACCTGTCCGTCGGTCAGGCTGTCCCTGAAGGCCGGCATGTAGCCGAGGTCGCGGGCCGCCGGGTTCGCGATGCCGTGCAGGATGACCTGAAGCAGGTTGTCGGGCACCGCACTGTGCAGATTGCTGTTCAGCGCCAGCGAGGGCCGGCTGCCGAATAATGGCGCGCCGCCGACCTCGTGGCAAACCGCGCAGGCGCCCTGATAGAGACGCGCGCCGAAGCTCGATGCCGCGACAATTCTGGTGCTGGTGGCGGCTTCGAGCCTGGTGGCAAGCATATCCTGTGCCGGTCCATCGCGCGCGGTCGCGTTGAACGAGCCGAGATAGACCGCCATGGCGCGGACGTCCTGATCCGGCAGGGCAGCCAGTTCCTTCACCACCGGCGCCATCGGCCCCGCCGCGACACCGTGAAAGCGGGATTCGCCGGTGCGCAAGTAAGCGTAGAGCTCGTCCTCGCTCCAGGGGATTGGCGCGCGCGACAGCGAGGTTAACGCCGGCGCCTCCCAGCCTTCGGCAAATCCGCCGGCGAGGTAGGCCTTTGCGTTTTCGGCGCCGAGCGCATTGCGCGGCGAGTGGCAGGCGCCGCAATGACCGAGGCCTTCGACCAGATAGGCGCCGCGATTCCACGTCTCCGACCTAGTTGTGTCGGCCTGGAACGGCCCGGCCTGATGAAACAGCGCGTTCCAGCCGGCCAGCAGCGGTCGCAGGTTGAACGGAAACGCCAGTGCGTTGTCGGGGATGTCCGCGCGCAGCGGCTCCTGCGCCATCAGATAGGCATAGAGCGCCTGCAGATCGACCTCGGTCGTCCTCGCGAAGTGCGTATAGGGAAACGCCGGATAAAGATGCCGGCCGTCACGATGGATGCCGTCCCGCATGGCGCGCTCGAAGGCGGGATAGGACCATGCGCCGATGCCGGTTTCGATATCGGGTGTGATGTTGGTGCTGTGGATGATGCCGAACGGGGTTTGCAGCGGACGCCCGCCGGCATTGAGGACGCCGTTCACTGCCGTGTGGCAGACCGCGCAGTCGCCGAGCGCGGCGAGTTGTCGGCCGCGCGCGATGGTGGCGGCCGAATAGACCGAGGCATCCGGCCGCGCGATCGGCGCGATCGATCGCCAGGGCAAGGTGGCGGCGCCGATGCCGACCGCGGCGGCACAAAGCGCCGCAGCGGTGGCAAGAATGCCCCGCGATCCGGCAAACGGATTGCTCCATCTGTCGGGTGCGGGCATCGGTTGCGGGGCCGGCGCCGGCAAGGCCTCCGCCATCGCCTGATCTTCGCCCCGCAATCCCCGGAGAATGCGTTCCGGCGTGAACGGCAACTCGCGAAAGCGAACGCCGGTCGCATCGAAAATGGCATTGGCGATCGCCGCCGCACTCGGGACCGAAGCGGATTCGCCAACGCCGAGCGGGGGCTGGTCCTGCCGTGGCAGCATCAGGACATCGATCCTCGGCACATCCGGAAATTTGATGATGGGGTAGGCGCCCCATTCCCGCGCCGTCACGGCGCCGCGTTCGAACGAGACTTCTTCCATCAGCGCGCGGCTGGTCGACTGGATGACATTGCCATGGATCTGGTGGCGAACGCCCTCCGGGTTGATCATCAACCCGGAATCCTGGCCGGCAACCACGCGGGTCACGCTGACGTCGCCGGTGACCTTGTTGACGGCGACGTCAGCAATCCACGCCGACCAGGCCGCGCCGTAGCCTGGAAATTTGCTGTGCACATAAAGCGCATAGGCGAAGCCGCGGCCGCGCACGATATCGCTTTCAACGGCTTTCTCCTGCCATACCGGACGCGGTGTCCAGCCGGCCCGTTCGGCGACCGCATGGACGAGATCGCGCGCGCGCTGGTCTTTCAGATAGCGCAGGCGATATTCGATGGGGTCGACGCCGGCTTCGGTGGCGAGTTCGTCGATCCATGATTCGTGGGCAAAGGTGTTCGGCAGCGCCGAGACGCCGCGAAACCAGGATGCCCGCACGATCGGCGGCATGTCGTTCGCCACCACGCGCAGATGCTCGTAGTCGTAGGGCGGGATCGCGGTGCGATCGCCCATCTCGAACACGGCAGGCTCCGGCGCGATCCTGCCGGTGAGCAAAAGCGCCAGCGTCGGCGCACCGTTTGAGGGATAGCGTGTGGCGAAATCGTACCCGGCAACGCTGCCGTCGGCGTTCAATCCGCCCCTGACATCCATCAATTGCGCGGTGCCCTTCGGCTCCCACGCATGCTCCTGTTCCCGGGTCAACTGCACGCGCACGGGCCGGCCGACCGCCCGCGACAGCAGCAGCGCGTCGGCGGAAACATCGTCCGCGCAGTTGCGGCCGTAGCAGCCGGCGGCCTCCATCCGGATCACGTCGATCCCGGCCTCCGGCCGTTCGACCAGCAGTGCCAGGTCGGCGCGCAGGATGTGCGGATTCTGCGTGCCGGACCACACCTTGATCTGGTCGTCGCAATAATCGGCGACCGCGCAGGATGGGCCGATCGACGCGTGCATCTGGTACGGCCACAGATAGCTCCGGTGCATCGGCTTGTCGGCCGCGGCGATGGCGGCATCGACATCGCCCTTGTCGATCAGCGTTCTCGGCGTCGATGGATTGGCGCGCAGCGCGGTCGCGAGATTGCCGAGGTCGGGAAGGCCGGGCGTCGGCTTCCATGTCAGCTTGAGCTGCGCGACCGCCTTGACCGCGTTCTCCTCGCGCTCGGCGACAACGCCGACGAAGTCGCCGATCCTGACCACCGCGATCAGGCCGGGAATATCGCGCACCGAGGTTTCGTCGATCGCGATCAGGCTGGTGCCGACAAAAGCGCCGGCATCGACGCCGGCATAGGGCGGGCGTACGACCCGGCCGTGCAGCATGCCGGGTACGCGGACGTCATGCACGTAGACCAGTTCGCCGGTCGCCTTGGCCGGCAGGTCGATGCGCGGCACGGATTGTCCGACGATGCTGTAGGCGCTGACAGCCTTGACGGGAACGTCGTCGGCCAGTTCAAGCCGGATGGTCTCGCCGGCAATCAATTCGCCATAGCTGATGCCGCGGTTATCCGTGCCGCGGATCAGTCCGTCCTCGATCAGGAGGTCGGCGACCGGAAGCTCCAGCCGTTCCGCCGCACGCGCGATCAGAAAATGCCGGGCCTGCGCCGCTGCCTGGCGCAAGGGAATCGCCGATACCTGGATGGTTTCGCTCGCAATCGTAGCGCCTTGATTGGGAGCCTCGGAGGTATCTCCGAGCACCACCACGACCCGGGCAAAGGAGACATCGAGTTCCTCGGCGACGATTTGCCCAAGCGCGGTGCGAATGCCGGTGCCGAGATCGACATGGCCGTTGTAGGCGATGACCGAACCGTCGGCGGTGATCCTGATGAAGGTTTCGAATGCGCCTGGCTCGTTCGCGCCAACGCGACGAACGACGGACAGCGATCCCCGTCCTTGTTCGCCTTTCCTGGAAGCCGCTAGCTCGATCATCAGTCGCTGGCCCCGGCCGGATGACCCGCCGCGCGCATCGCGGCGCGCATGATCTCGATGTGGGCGCCGCACCGGCACAAATTGTAACGCAGGGCTTCCAGCACCTCGGATTCGGTGGGGCAGGGCGTGCGTTTCAACAGTGCCTTGGTGCTCATGATCATGCCGTTGAGGCAATAGCCGCATTGCGCGGCCTGTTCCTTGATGAAAGCGTCCTGCACCGGGTCTGGACGCTCGCGGGAGCCAAGGCCTTCGAGCGTCACGATGTCGCGTCCGTCGCAGCCGCTGACGGGAATGACGCAGGAGCGCGCCGCCAGTCCGTCGATCAGCACGGTACAGGCCCCGCATTCACCAAGCCCGCAGCCGAATTTAGGTCCGTTCAATTCGAGATCGTTGCGCAGCACGTAAAGCAATGCGGTGTCGGGTGCAGCATCGACATCATGGTCCCTGCCGTTGACGGTCAGGCGCATCGCATTCATGCTCCGCTCGGCTTTCTGTCGCTTCCCGAGGATACCGTTTGTACACGAACGTGCAAGCCAGCCTGCCGATGGACAGGCGCGTTGGCCGTTTTATGAACAGCGATGACAGGCAAGCGCGTTTTTATTCGGCAGCCACGATTTTTCGTCAGTAGCGCCGCTTGACAGGGTTTCGGTCGGCGCGCAAGATCGTTCGTATACGAACAAAATGATCGGGCCGCGAAAATGCGGTAGGGTCGGTGCCTCCTAAAGAGCAGGCTTGTTCATGACCGACGATGCGATGACGGCCGCCGCTGGCGACAAGATCCGCTGCGATGCCTGTCCGGTGATGTGTTACATCAAGCCGGGCGCCGCAGGTGCCTGCGATCGCTATGCCAATCACAACGGTGAACTGGTCCGCGTCGATCCGCATATCGTGCTGGAGCGAACGGTGTCGCATGGCGGGCGGCTGGTGCCGTTCCAGGCCGGCGGCGACTGGGACGGCAAGCTCGTTCATCAGCCGGACGTGTTCGTCACCGCCATCGGCGCCGGCACCACGTATCCCGACTACAAGCCGGCGCCGTTCATCGTGTCTTCGCAGGTCGATGGCGTCGATATGGTCACCGTCGTCACCGAAGGCATTTTCAGCTATTGCGGCGTCAAGGTGAAGATCGATACCGATCGTCACCTCGGTCCTGAAACGGCGACCGTGCGGGCGGAGGGCGAGGCCATCGGCCATGTGACCACCGGCGAATACGGCTCGCAGATGCTGTCGCTTGGCGGTGTCCATCATCTGACCGGCGGTTCCAAGAAAGAGGGCCGCGTCACCTGCGACGCACTGATGGACCTCTCCAACTGCAAGCCGGTCGAACTGACGATCGACGGCGGCGCGACGGTGATCGTGCAGGCCGGCCATCCGCCTGTCGTCAACGGCGTGCCGGAAGAACGAATGCGCGTCGGCTGCGGCTCGGCAACGATCGGCATGTTCGCCAAGCAGTGGCAGGGCAAAGTCGACGAGGTCGTGGTCGTGGATGACCATATCACCGGCGTGCTCTCAGAACATCAGGCCGGCAAGCTGCTGGATATTCCCGACACCGGGATCAAGATGAAGGGGCGCCGCTCGACGCCGGGTCGTTATTTCCAGGTCGCCGAGCCCGGCACCGGTTGGGGCGGCACCAGGATCTCCGACCCGCTGTCGGTACTGGGACCCTTCGATCGCAAGGCCGCGCGCCCGGGCATGACCATGCTGATGGTCTCGACAACAGGCGAACACGCCGCGTACTACGCGCTCGACGAGGCGCTACGACCGGTCGAGAAGCCGATGCCGCTCGATCTGAAGCTGTCGGTCGAACGTATCCAGGAAAACTGCGAACCGGCGCTGTGCACGGTGTTGTTCATGGGCGGGGCGGGCGGATCGCTGCGGGCCGGCGTCACCGACAATCCGGTGCGGTTGACGCGGTCGGTGAAGGAAGCCTTGACGCGGGTCACCAGCGGCGGCGCGCCGGTCTATGTCTGGCCGGGCGGCGGCATCACCTTCATGGTCGATGTCACGCGGATGCCGACGGGCGCCTTCGGCTATGTTCCGACACCGGCGCTGGTCGCGCCGATCGAGTTCACGCTGAAGCTGTCGGACTACGCCGCGCTGGGCGGGCATATGGACCATGTGCGTCCGCTGGCCTCGCTGAAGGACAATACCGAAATCCGACCGATGCCTTCCTTGCCGGGACGGCGCGCATGAAGCGGCGGCCGCAAATCGCGCTTCTCGCCGACGGCAGGCGGCTGCATTTGCAGGACGGCCCGATCGATCTGATCGTGGAGGCCGGCGGAACAACGATGGACGTGCATGCGGCCTACGATGCCGCTGCGCGCCGCTTCACCGGCCTGCTCGACGAACTCTGCGACGAACTGGCCGAATTGCGTCGGGCTGCCGACCCGGCGCGATGCCCCTTGAAAGGCGTCGTCGCGCGGCGCATGCATGCCGCGGTCGCGCCACTTGCCGGCGATCACTTCATCACCCCGATGGCGGCAGTGGCGGGCGCCGTGGCGGAGGAGATTCTCGCCGCGATGCTCGGCGCGGCCAGGCTTGAGCGCGCCTATGTCAACAATGGCGGTGACATCGCCCTGCATCTTTCCGATGGGGAGCAGTTCACGGTCGGGCTGATGGATCGTCCGGATCGGCACGGCCTGATGAATTCGATTGTCGTCGACGCCGACGAGCCCATCCGCGGTGTGGCCACCAGCGGGCGCCATGGCCGCAGTTTCTCGCTCGGCATTGCCGACGCCGTTACCGTACTGGCGCAGACGGCATCGCAGGCCGACGCGGCAGCGACGATCATCGCCAACAGCGTCGATTTGCCCGGGCATGCCGCGGTGATCCGCTGTCCCGCCAGCCAGTTGCAGCCGGATAGCGATCTCGGTGACCGTCTTGTTACCCGGAGTGTCGGCGCACTCTCGCACGGCGAGATCGAACGAGCGTTGGCGGACGGTGCGGTCCGGGCGCGGCAACTATTTGCCGCGGGATTGATCGAGGGGGCGGTATTGCGTCTTCTTGGCGAGACCGTCGTCGTGGGAACGGCCGAGATCGGGAGGCGCGCCTCGCCGGCACTTAATCGGGACCCGGCAGAGAGTGTGATGCATGCCTGACAGGAAACGGGGCCGACATCGATGAGCGCAGTCATTCGCAAGATCGTCACGGTAGTGGAAGAGACGCACCTAGAGATGGGCCAGAAGGTCGCGCCGCCGACCCGGCGCGCGGCGGCGATTGCCGTGATCGAGAATCCCTTTGCCGGCCGCTATGTCGAGGACCTCTCGCTCCTGGTCGCGATCGGCGAGGAACTCGGCGAACTGCTGTCGAACAAGGCGGTTGCCGCACTCGGCATCGACGGCGCCAGGGTGCATAGTTACGGCAAGGCGGCGGCGGTCGGCGAAAACGGCGAGCTCGAACACGCGGCTGCGATCCTCCACCCTAAAATGGGGGCGCCGGTGCGCAAGGTCCTCGGCAAGGGCGCGGCGCTGATCCCATCGTCGAAGAAACGCAGCGGGCCCGGCACGACGCTGGATATCCCGCTGGGTCACAAGGATGCGGCGTTCGTGCGCAGCCATTTCGACGGCATGGAAGTGCAGATCAACGATGCGCCGCGTGCCAACGAGATCATGGTCGCGGTCGCGATCACCGATAGCGGCAGACCACTGCCGCGTGTCGGCGGTTTGACGGTCGCGGAAGTCAAGGGCGAGGACGGACTACGGTAATTTTTCTGACATTGGAGGTCTGAGGATGCGACGGAGTTATTTGCTGGCAGCGGGATTGGCGATCGCGGTCACTGGCATGGCCGGTGCCGCGATGGCGCAAAGCGAGATCAAGATCGGCGAGATCAACAGCTATTCACTGCTGCCGGCGTTCACCGAGCCCTATCGGAAGGGCTGGCAGCTCGCGGTCGAGGAAATCAATGCTGCGGGCGGCATCAACGGCAAGAAACTCGTGGTCGTGTCCAGGGATGACGGCGGCAAGCCTGCCGACGCCCAGACTGCCGCCAACGAACTGGTGTCGAGCGAGAACGTGGCGATGCTGACCGGCACGTTCCTCTCCAATATCGGTCTCGCCGTCAGCGATTTTGCCAACCAGAAGAAGGTCTTTTTCCTCGCGGCCGAGCCTTTGACCGACGCCATCACCTGGTCCAAGGGCAACCGTTACACCTTCCGCCTTCGCCCTTCCAACTACATGCAGGCGGCGATGCTGGTGGAGGAAGCCGCGAAACTTCCGGCCAAACGCTGGGCGACGATCGCACCGAACTATGAATACGGCCAGTCGGCGGTGGCCGTATTCAAGAAGCTGATGTCGGCGAAGCGGCCCGATATCCAGTGGGTCGACGAGCAGTGGCCGCCGCAGGGCAAGATCGACGCGGGTCCGGTGGTGCAGGCAGTGGCCGCCGCCAACCCGGAAGCCATTCTCAACGTCACCTTCGGCGCCGACCTCGTCAAGCTCGTGCGCGAAGGCAACACCCGCGGCCTGTTCAGGGATCGTTCGGTGGTCTCTTTCCTCACCGGCGAGCCGGAATATCTCGATCCGCTGAAGGAAGAAACGCCCGAGGGCTGGATCGTCACCGGCTACCCCTGGTATTCGATCAAGACGCCCGAGCATGATGCGTTCCTGAAGGCGTATCAGGCCAAGTACAGCGACTATCCGCGGCTCGGTTCGATCGTTGGTTACCAGACCATCAAGTCGGCGGCGGCGATTCTCGCCAAGGCCAATTCGACCGATCCGGAGAAGCTGATCGCGGCGACCGAAGGCCTCTCGGTGCCGTCGCCGTTCGGCGAGATCACCTTCCGCAAGATCGATCATCAGTCGACGCTCGGAGCGTTCGTCGGCAAGACCGTGCTCAAGGACGGCAAGGGCGTGATGGCGGATTCGGTCTACCGCAAGGGTGCCGACTATCTGCCCAGTGATGCCGAAGTCGAGAAGCTTCGTCCGAAGGAGTGAGGACCAGTCGTGATCATGACTGCCTGTTCAACGGCCACATGGTTCGAGACGCGCGGCCTTGCCGCGCTCCTCACCATGAGGGTCCAAGAGAACCTCATCCTGAGGAGCAGCGCTTGCGCCGCGTCTCGAAGGATGAAGCCAGTGTACCAAGACCTGCCTTAGCGCGGATCGCCGATGGCTTTTTACTTCGTTCAGTTCCTCACAGGTCTGGCCAGCGCGGCGTCGCTGTTTCTGGTCGCCTCAGGGCTGTCGATCATCTTCGGCGTCACGCGGATCGTCAATTTCGCGCATGGCGCCTTCTACATGCTCGGCGCCTATGTCGCGTTCACGCTGACCGAGCGGTTCTCCGGCGCGTTCGGATTTTGGGGCGGCGTCCTCGCCGCCGCGCTGGCGGTGGCGGCAATCGGCGTGATCGTCGAGATGGTGCTGCTGCGTCGAATCTATCATGCGCCGGAATTGTTCCAGTTGCTGGCAACCTTCGGCCTGACCTTGATGGTCGAGGATCTGGTGGTGCTGATCTGGGGCCCGAGCGATCTTCTCGGCCGCCGCGCGCCGGGGTTCAAGGGCGCGGTCGATTTCTTCGGCCAGAACATTCCGAGCTATGACCTGTTTCTGATCGCGCTCAGTCCGGTGGTGTTGGGACTGCTGTGGCTGATGTTCCGGCGCACGCGCTGGGGGGTGCTGGTCCGCGCGGCGACGCAGGACCGCGACATGGTGGCGGCGCTGGGCGTCAACCAGAAATGGCTGTTCACCAGCGTATTCGCGCTCGGGGTCTTTCTCGCCGCGCTTGGCGGCGCGCTGCAGATCCCGCGTGACGCCGTGCACCACGCGCTGGACCTGCGGATCATCGTCGACGTGTTCGTGGTGGTGG
>Ga0209583_10000518_pt1 | contig 11865 bp, 11 predicted proteins | sample Str014_FD_187201 | JGI IMG/M metagenome (GOLD analysis project Ga0209583, IMG submission 187201) | Freshwater sediment microbial communities in response to fracking from Pennsylvania, USA - Straight Creek_MetaG_SC_2014 (SPAdes) (version 2) | ecosystem: Environmental > Aquatic > Freshwater >... | reverse complement strand
GCGGTGGTGGCCGCGGCGGTTACTGAGCTTCGATCAGCTCTCTCCAGAAAAGCGGTGGCGCATCAGCCCACCGCTTTTTTTCTGCCCGTCTCGTTTTCTTCGGTCAGTTGGCCTGGCGCGGCTTGCGCCCGCGGCCGCTGGCCAGCCTGTCGTACAGCGCATTCGGCAGGATGCGCATCAGTTTCGCGATCATTCCCATCTGCCACGGGATGACGCGATAGCTGATGCCTTTCGAGATCGTCTCGAACGCCCGGTCTGCGAACGCATCGGCCGGCATCAGAAAGGGCATGCCGTAGGGGTTGCCGCGGGTCAGCGGCGTGTCGATGTAGCCGGGGCCGATCGTCACGACCTTGACGCCGCTCGAGCGCAACTCGACGCGCAGGCTCTCGCAGTAGCTGATGACCGCGGCCTTGCTGGCGCAGTACGCGCCGTGACCGGGCAGGCCGCGGATACCCGAGACGCTCGCGATGCCGACCAGCGTGCCGCTGCCGCGCGCCACCATGGGTGCGACGAACGGGTGGAAGGTCGCGGTGGTGCCGAGGTTGTTGGTCTCGAAGATCTTGCGCATCACGTCGAGATCGGCGTATTCGGCGGTGTCGATGCCGATGCTGATGCCCGCGGCAGCGATCACCACGTCGGGCAGGCCCTGCGCCGCGATGCAGGCGCGGCCGGCGCCGACGATCGAATCGACGTCGCGCACGTCGGCCGCATAGACCGCGAACGCGGCCGCCTCGAAACCCTGCGCTTCGGCCCAAGCCTGCATCTCGCCCGCGCGGCGCGCGACCAGTGCCAAGCGGTAGCCGGCGCGGTGAAAGCGCGCGGCCAGCGCCTGGCCGATGCCGCTCGACGCGCCGGTGATGAATATCAACGGTGCATTCATGCGGAAGGCCCGGTGATGAAGACCAGCGGCGCAGTCACGGCTTGGCCCCGCTCGGTGGCGCCAGCACCGCCCGCACGTGGCCCTTCAGGTCGAGCACGCGGGCCAGGTTGTCATAGGCCATCGAGTCGCCGTGAATCTCGGTGCTGCCCTGCGTCACGGCCACCGGCAGGTGCGATTGCACGCGCTCGGAGTATTGAAAGTATTGCAGGAACTCGCTGCGGAAGTCGATCGCCTGTTCGGTTGCCGCGCCGGTCGTCACGGCTTCGCGCACCACGTGCGCGCCGCCACGCAGTTGCACTTCGCTGCCGTCGCGGTTCGACAGCGCCGAGCGCGCGGTCGCGGTGGTGACGCGGCCATCGTCGCCGACCGCGCGGATGCGCGGGTTGTCGATCTCGAAGGTGTTGGTGTCGGGGTAGTGGCGCAGCAGGTCGCCTTCGATCTGCACGCGCATCGCGCCATCGGCGCCGAAGCGTTGCACCATGAACTGCGTCATCGTGTAGTCTGGTTCGTGGCGCAGCGGCGCGGCGGCGCGGTCGGCCTCCAGCAAGGGCGTGTTCTTCACCAGCCACCAGGTGCCCAGCGCCAGCAATGCCATCAGCAGCAGCGGCAGGTAGGTCGAGGCGGTGTCGATCGCGCGCAGATACCAGGGCGCGAGTTTTTGCCACCGCGTGCCGGAAGCACCGGTGCTCGCCGGCGCGGTCACTCGCCGCGCCTCACGCGGCACCGTCCAGCGTGACGAGGTGATCGCGCAGGGCGTTCGCATAGCGGCCGGCGGCCATCAGCAGCAGGTCGCAGCATTCACGCGCGGCACCGAAGCCGCCGACGGCCGCGGTGACATGGTGCGCGACCGCTTTCACTTCGATGTGAGCATTTGCCGGTGCGCAAGCGAACGCGGCCCGGGTCAGCAGCGGCAGGTCGGGCCAGTCGTCGCCCATCGCGCAGAGTGTGTCCCAGCCGAAGCCGAGTTGCGGCATCAGCATGTTTGCGGCGGCGAGCTTGTCGCTGGCGCCGTAGACAGCATGCGCGATGTCGAGATCGGCAACGCGGCGGCGCACCGCCGGCGAATCGCGGCCGGTGATCACGACCGGCACGATGCCGTGTCGGGCAAGCAGCTTCAGGCCGTGGCCGTCGAGCGTCGAGAAGGCCTTGAACGCCTCGCCGTGCTCGCCGATGTAGATGCGGCCATCGGTCAGCACGCCGTCGACATCGAAGATCGCCCAGCGGATGCCCTGCGCCTTCAACAGCAACTCCGGCGGATGACGCAGCGCCGGCTCAGGCGACGCGCGAAGTTCGGCGTTCATCGTCAGATGACCTTCGCTCTCATCAGGTCGTTCGAGTTCAGCGCTCCGCTGAGCAGGCCCTGCGCGTCGACCACCAGCACGCTGGTGATGCGGTGCTGTTCCATCAGGTCGGCGGCATCGACCGCGAGCGCATCGGCGCGCACCAGCTTCGGCGACGGGTGCATCACATCGGCGGCACGCAGTGCGCGCAGGTCGGCGCCGCGCTCGATCAGGCGGCGCAGGTCGCCGTCGGTGAAGATGCCCAGGACACGGCCGTCGGCCTCGGCCACCGCGGTGAACCCCAGGCCCTTGCCGGTCATCTCGCGCAGCATCTCGGTGAACGCGGTGCCGGGCGTCACGCGCGGCACGTCGGCACCGCTGCGCATCAGGTCGCGCACATGCATCAGCAGCTTGCGCCCGAGGCTGCCGCCGGGGTGTGAGCGCGCGAAATCTTCTTCGCGAAAGCCGCGCGCGTCGAGCAATGCCACAGCGAGTGCGTCGCCGAGCACCATCTGCGCGGTGGTGCTCGTGGTCGGCGCGAGGTTGAGCGGGCAGGCTTCCTGATCGACGGCGCTGTTGATCGTGATGTCGGCGGCCGAGGCCAGCGTCGAGTCGGGGCGGCCGGTCATCGCGACCAGCGTGACACCCAGACGTTTCAGCGCCGGGATGATCGCGCCGAGCTCGTCGCTCTCGCCGGAGTTGGAGATCGCCAGGACCACGTCACCGCTGGCCACCATGCCGAGGTCGCCGTGGCTCGCCTCGCCGGGGTGCACGAACATCGCCGGCGTGCCGGTCGAGGCGAGCGTGGCGGCGATCTTGCGGCCCACGTGCCCGCTCTTGCCCATGCCCATCACGACGACCCGGCCACGGCATTCGAGCATCGCTCGGCAGGTGCGCGTGAAGCCTTCGCCCTGGCGCGTCTTCAACGCGATCAGCGCCTGCGCGGCGATGTCGAAGGTCTCGCGCGCGAGCTTCAACGCACGTTCGGCGTCGAAGTCGGGGAACGCAGGAAGGGCGGTTTGGAGAGGCACTTTGCGGATGGGAGCGGAGAACAGGAAAGGAGAAGCAGGGTGAGGCGTCCAGTAGGATCGGCCGATTCTATGGTCCCGTCTCGCGCCGTCCGGCTCCGGGGCATGACGCTTGCAATCCCTCCGCGATGATCACGTCCCCGCTCGGTCTGGTGCTGCTCTACCTCGTCGCCGCCGTGGCGGGCGTGGTGATCTGCCGCATGGCCAAGCTGCCGCCGATGCTCGGCTACCTCGCGGTCGGCGTGCTGATCGGGCCGAACGCGACCGCGCTCGCGAAAGACACCGCGCGCGTTAGCTACCTGGGCGAGTTCGGCGTCGTGTTCCTGATGTTCGTGATCGGGCTCGAGTTCAACCTGCCGAAGCTGAAAAGCATGCGGCAATTGGTGTTCGGCCTCGGCCTGTCGCAGGTGACTTTGACGATCCTCACGGCTGTTCTCGGCAATGCGGCGCTGGCCTGGGGCTTCATCGCCGCAGGCCGCGAGTGGGGGCTGACCTGGCAGAGCTCGATCGCGCTCGGCGGCGCCCTGGCGATGAGCAGCACCGCGATCGTCGTCAAGCTGATGGCCGAGCGGCTCGAACTCGAGAGCGAGCACGGCCGACGCGTGATGGGCGTGCTGCTGTTCCAGGATCTGGCGGTGGTGCCGCTGCTGGTGCTGATCCCCGCGCTGGGCTCGAAGCCCGCCGTGCTGCTCGAAGAACTGGCATTCGCCGGCATCAAGGCCGCAGTGCTGCTGACGGTGCTGCTGGTTGGCGGCCAGCGGGTGATGCGCTGGTGGCTGACGATCATCGCGCGGCTGAAGAGCGAAGAGCTGTTCATGCTGAACCTGCTGCTGGTCACGCTCGCGCTCGCCTGGCTCACCGAGCACGCCGGGCTCTCGCTCGCGCTCGGCGCCTTCGTCGCCGGCATGCTGATCGCCGAGACCGAATACAAGCACCAGGTCGAGACCGACATCCGGCCCTTCCACGACGTGCTGCTCGGCCTGTTCTTCATCACGATCGGCATGAAGCTCGATGCCGAGGCGGTGTGGATGCAGTGGCCGCTGGTGCTGGCGATGACGATCGCGCCGGTGGTGTTCAAGTTCGTGCTGGTCACGCTGCTCGCGCGCGCGTTCGGCGCCGCGCCGGGCGTGGCGCTGCGCACCGGCCTGTACCTCGCGCAGGCCGGCGAGTTCGGCTTCGTGCTGCTCGCGCTCGCGACCGACGGCGGCCTGCTGCCGCCCAACCTGCAGAGCCCGGTGCTCGCGAGCATGGTGCTGTCGATGCTCGCGACGCCGTTCATCGTGATGTACAGCAACCGCATCGTGATGCGCCTCTCTGCCACCGACTGGCTGATGCAGTCGGTCGCGATGACGACGATCGCGAAACGCTCCATCAACGCCGAGGCCCACATCATCATCGCCGGCTACGGCCGCAGTGGCCAGAACCTCGCGCGGCTGCTCGACCACGAGAAGATCCCGTACATGGCGCTCGACCTCGACCCCGACCGCGTGCGCCAGGCCGCGGCGGCCGGCCAGAGCGTGGTGTTCGGCGACGCCGCGCGGCTGCAGAGCCTGATGGCCGCGGGCCTGGCGCGCGCCAGCGCGGTGGTGGTCAGCTACCACGACACGCCCTCGGCGCTGAAGATCCTGCGGCTGGTACAGGCGCACGCGCCGAAGGTGCCGGTGGTCGTGCGCACGATCGACGACACCGACATCGAGCGCCTGCAGGCCGCCGGCGCGACCGAGGTCGTGCCCGAGGCGATCGAGGGCTCGTTGATGCTCGCGAGCCACGCGCTCGCACTCGTCGGCGTGCCGATGCGGCGCGTGCTGCGCCTGGTGCAGGACCAGCGCGATGCACGTTACGGCCTGCTGCGCGGCTACTTCCACGGCGCCGACGACGACACCGCCGACGAGCTGCAGACCGCGCGGCTGCACAGCGTCACGTTGCCGGCCGCCGGCAGCCACGTCGGGCAGACGCTGGCGGCGCAGGCGCTGCACGCGGTCGGCGTCGCGGTGGTCTCGGTGCGGCGCGCCAGCGGCGCGGTCGTGAGGCCGGACGAAGCCCTGGTGCTGGCCGGCGGCGACACGCTGGTGCTGGCCGGCAAACCCGAGCCGCTGGCGCTTGCCGAGGCCCGGCTGCTGGGCAAGAAGTAGGGCGCCGACAGAGCGCGGTGGGGGTCCTCCGTTCAGCTGAACGGCGTCTGCTTCGCGAGGTTGGCGCGCATGCGCGTGGCCATCACGCCGCCGGCGGCGCGCAGCAGCTCGAGCGCCAGTGCGGGCAGGCGCTGCGCCAGTTCCTCGAGGCGCGGGCCGCGCAGCGCGTAGACGATGCAGGGCGTCATCGCCTCGACATTGGCCATGCGGGAACTGTCGCCGAACAGGCCGGGTTCGCCGACCACCGAGCCGGTGCGCAGGATCGCGATGCGGTTGCTCCCCGGCGGCCCGCCGGTCACGAAGACCTGCAGGCTGCCCTGCGCGAGCAGGTACATCGTGCGGTCGGTGTCGCCCTGCTTGATCAGCAGATCGCCGGCGCGGATCTCGTGCCGGGTCAGGTAGGGCGCGATGCTGCGCCACTGCTCCAGGCTCAGCCTCGCGCGAAAGGCGTCTTCGGCGTTGAGCGTCTGCACCGCCTGCACGAGATCGTCGATTTCCATCTTCCTCCTCCGCGGGACGTCAGCATGGGGCACCGCCGACAGCTTGCATTATTGACGTTCACCGCAGCCGCCCACAAGCCGCGAACGCGCAGCCCGCGCCATTCATCGTCGTCGGGCGCCCGTTCATCGCCATATGAACACAGGCAAGCACCTGCCTCGATGCGGATGGCGCCGCGACCGAGTCGAGCGCCGGCGCTCGCTCAGCCGCGTGGCTGCGCAATCAAGCGCCAGTTGGCGTGTCGAGCCGCCATCGCCGGCTTCTCGACTGCGTGCCAAGAAGCGATGGCGAGTGGCAGCGTTGCGGCAATCGACAATGCGATGTGCCACGGTACAGACAGGCCCGGCAGCGCGAAGATCAACGCCTGCTGAACCGGCCATGCGTAGATGTAGAGGCCGTATGAGTAGTCGCCGAGCGCGTTGTAGCGAAGCGCCGGACCGCCAGGCAGATAGGCAACGCACAGCACGAGATAGGCGAGCGTCACGCTGTAGACGATAAAAAACGACGGACCGGCAAGTGCCGCGGCACAGAGCAACGCGAGCACAGCCACAGCTGCGGCGATGCGCGACAACACGATGCGCGGCGCGAACACCGACGCCATCGCACCAGTGAAGAACATGAACGGCAACCGATACGGCGACCACTCGATCGCGCCATGGAAAGCCATGAAGTGTCGAACCAGGTAGTAGGCGAAGGCGAGCACGACTGCGACGCCGAAAGCAGGGCCCTTTCGCCTTCCCGCCAAGCGTGTTGCAAGCCACAGCGCAAGCAGGTAGGTGTACATCCGGACTTCGATGGGCAGCGTCCATAGCGAGACGTTGACCGTGTCCGAATGCGGATTGCCGTGGAAGACCCCTGGCAGCCGGCTGAGCGGTTCGGCGAGCGAGAACACCAGGCCGCGCGCAACGTAGCCGAGCGTCTCCGTCGAACCCAGGTAGGAAGCTGGCGGCAGGCTGGTCACCACGGGGCCCAGCAGATACGCCGTCAACAGCAAGCTGATTGCGAGGCCGGGCCAGACGCGCAGCAGCCTCGCGCTGACGAAAGCAAAGGCGCCGTCGCGCTTCACGATGCTGCGCGTGACCAGCAGACCGCTGACAATGAAGAACACATCGACCGCGCTCGATCCGAAGGTCAGGCCGAGGGTCTTTCGCAACGGCTCGGCGTCGGGTGACCCGGTGACCACCACGAAAGAGTGGCTGAGCAGTACCAGCAGGGCAGCCGTGACGCGGATCAAATTGAAGTTGTTGTCATGGCCTCCGATACGTTCCGACAGGCGAGGGGCTTTGCGCGTAGCAGGCGGGGTCATGCAGGCATTGTAGGTAGGCCCTTTCGCGGTCCCAGGCGGGATGCGGCCTCGTTCACTTCCCGATGCAGAAGCGCCCGAATATCTCGCCGAGCAGGTCATCCGACGTGAATGCGCCGGTGATCTCGCCGAGCGCGTCGTGCGCGAGGCGCAGTTCTTCGGCGAGCAGGTCGAGCGCGGCATCCGCGCGTTCGGCTTGATCGAGTGCGGTTGCGAGGTGGGCGCGGGTCTCGCGCAGCGCCTGCACGTGGCGGGTGCGGGCGATGAACAGCCCTTCGGGTTGCGCGTGCCAGCCGGCGAGCTCGAGCAGCTTCGACCGCAGCGCGTCGATGCCTGCGCCGCTGCGGGCGGACAGCGTGAGGCCTTCCGGCTCGTGCGGGGTGCCCGGCGCGGCGTCCGACTTGTTGAACACATGCAGCAGCCGATCACCGTGGCGCAACACAGCTGGAAGGCGGGCTTCGATCTGCCGTTCGCCCGCGTCGTATTCCGGCTCGCCGATGCGGGTCAGGTCGTGCATCAGCAAAACGGCGTCGGCGCGCTCGATCTCGCTCCAGCTGCGGGCCACGCCGATGCGCTCGACCTCGTCCTGCGAATCGCGCAGGCCGGCAGTGTCGATCACGTGCAGCGGCACGCCCTCGATCTGGATCGTGCCGCGGACCTTGTCGCGCGTGGTGCCGGCGATCGGCGTGACGATCGCGAGCTCGGCCCCGGCCAGCGCATTGAGCAGCGAGCTCTTGCCGACGTTCGGCTGGCCCGCCAGCACGACCGTGATGCCCTCGCGCAGCAGCGCACCCTGGCGCGCGCGGGCCAGCACCGCGTCGACCTGCTCGGCGATGGCCTGAAGGCGACCACGCGCGTTCGCCTTCTCGAGGAAATCGATCTCTTCTTCCGGGAAGTCGAGCGTGGCCTCGACCAGCATTCGCAGCTCGATCAGCCGGTCGCGCAGCGCGTTGACCTCGTCGGAGAACGCGCCGGTGAGCGAGCGGCCGGCCGAGCGCGCCGCCGCTTCGGTACTGGCTTCGATCAGGTCGCTGACGGCCTCGGCCTGCGCGAGGTCGAGCTTGTCGTTCAGGAACGCGCGTTCGGTGAACTCGCCGGGTTGTGCCAGACGCAGCCCGGGCAGGTGCGGGGGCGCGAGTTCGAGGCAGCGCGCGAGCAGCAACTGCAGCACGACCGGGCCGCCGTGGGCTTGCAGTTCCAGCACGTCTTCACCGGTGTACGAGTGCGGCGACGGGAAATGGATCGCCAGGCCGCGGTCGATCGCGACGCCGCTCGCGTCGGCGAACGGCAGGTAGGTCGCGTGGCGCGGCTGCAGCGCGCGGCCCAGCAGCGCGACGACGAAGGCCGAGAGATCGGCCCCTGAAACCCGCACGATCCCGACCGCGCCGCGCCCGCTCGCCGTGGCGACGGCGACGATGGGCTCGTGGTGGCGCGGCAGCATCGGGCTGGTCGCGAACTACTTGTTGAGCACGCCCAGTCGCTTGTTGATCACGTACTGCTGCGCGATCGACAGGATGTTGTTGGTCAGCCAGTACAGCACCAGCCCGGACGGGAAGACGAAGAACATCACCGAGAAGATCAGCGGCATGAACCACATCATCTTCGCCTGCACCGGGTCGGGTGGTGTCGGGTTCAGCCAGGTCTGCAGCAGGCTGGTCAGCGTCATCAGGATCGGCAGGATGAAGTACGGGTCTTTCGCCGAGAGGTCGGTGATCCAGCCGATCCACGGCGCGCCGCGCATCTCGACGGTCGACAGCAGCACCCAGTACAGCGAGATGAAAAACGGCATCTGCACGAAGATCGGCAGGCAGCCGCCCAGCGGGTTGATCTTCTCCTCGCGGTAGATGCGCATCATCTCCTTCTGCATCTCCTGCGGCTTGTCTTTGAGCCGCTCGCGCATCGCGGTGATCTTGGGGTTGATCGCCTTCATCTTGGCCATCGAGCCGTAGGCCTTGGCATTGAGCCAGTAGAACGCGATCTTCAGCAGCACGACCAGGCCGACGATCGACCACCCCCAGTTGCCGAGGATCTTGTGGATCTGGGTCAGCAGCCAGAACAGGGGCTCGGCGAGGATCTTGAAGATGCCGTAGTCCTTGACCAACTCCAGGCGCGGGGCCAGCTTGGCGAGTTTCTCTTCTTCCTGCGGGCCGGCGAACAGCTTGGCGTCGAAGGCCTTGGTGGCGCCGGGCGCGATCTCGCCGAGCGGCACGAACATGCCGACCGAGTAGACATGCGCCGGCTGGCCGGTCGCCGGGTTCGTCACCTCGGACTTGCCGGTGAAGAACTCGCGCGGCTGCTTCGTGCCGTCGGCCTTGTCGATCAGCCACGCAGAAGCGAAGTAGTGCTGCACCATCGCGACCCAGCCGCTGTCGGACTCGGTCGTGTGCTCGGGCTTGTCGGTCGCGTTGTGCTTTTCGATGGTCTTGAATTCGACCTTCTGGAACTTGCTGCCGTCGTCGACCGCCGGGCCGGTGAAGGTCGAATAGACGCTCGAGCCGCCCGGCGGGGGCACGCCGTCGCGCACCAGCTGCAGATAAAGACGCGGCGAGACCGCGGCGCCGGATTCGTTGACGACCTCGTTCTTCACGTCGATCACGTAGTCGCCGCGCTTGAACGTGTAGGTCTTGACCAGCTTCACACCGCCGACGACCGGCGATTCGAACTTCACCTGCACCGCGTTCTGGCCGTCGGCCAGCGTGCGCTCTCCCGGCACCAAAGTCATCACGGTGTGGTGGTTCGGCAGGCCGGAACCACCGTCCTTCGGGATCAGGCCGGATTCGGCCAGGTACAGGCGGTCGGGCGCCTCGTCCATCAGCACCATGTCCTTGCCGGTGCTCGGCGCGGGCTTGCGGGCGCCGACCAGTTCGAGCATCGGCTCGTACCACTCCTTGATGACCTGGTCCGGGTACTTCAGCAGTTCGAGCCGCACCAGCGAGCCGCCTTCACCGCTCAGCGTGGCCTTGACCACGTCGGTCGTGACGACCGTCTTCTCGGCCACCACCGGCGCCGCACCGGGCGCCTCGCTCGGGGTGGCACCGACCGGTGCCGTGGCCGTGCCCGAGGGTTTCGGCAGCCCGCCCGCCGAGGAGGACGCGGGTGCAGCGACCTTCGCCGGCGCCGGGCTGAAGAACGACGGCTGCCCGGTGTGCACGTTCCACGCGTTGTAGATCAGGAACAGGGACATCGAGAACACCACCCACAGCAGGGTGCGGCGCATATCGTTCATGAGGAGGTCTTGTCGATCGAGGTGGTGGTGAAATGGCGAAACAACGAGGGCGCGCAATCGGGGACCGGGTCGTGGCCGCCCTCGCAGAAGGGGTGGCACCGCGCCAGGCGGTGCAATGTCATGTAAGTGCCCACTGCGGCGCCGAACTTTTCCAGCGCTTGAAGGGAATACGCTGAACAGGTCGGCTCGAAACGGCAGGAGCTGCCGAGCCAGGGGCTGAGCAGCCATCGGTAGCCGCGCACGAGCATCATCAAGGTGCGCTGCGGCAGCGTGACAAGGCGGTTTGTCATCGCGTGCGGTCCGGCGCAGTCAGGTGCCACCTGCCGCCACGCGTCGGGCGGCGCTGCCGATCAAGCCGTCGAGTTCTTCCCGGGCGACGCGCCCGAGTTCGTCGGATGCGGCGCTGACGAACCGTGCCCGATCGAAAGGCGCTCGCAGCCGCACGACCCACAGACCGCCGGCCAATGCAGCGGCGTGGCCGGTCACCACCGCGCGGATCTGGCGTTTCAACAGGCTGCGCGTCACGGAACGGCGTGCATGCCGTTTCGGCACGACGGTGCCGAGCCACACGGCGCCGGGTGCCGGTCGAGGCGAGTCATCCACAGGCGCTGTTTCAATCGGGACCTCACCTGTTGACAACTCGGCAGCGGCTGGCTTCGGCGCAGGCTTCGCGGGCAAGCTCGGGCGATCCGCCACGTGGTGCACCGCGAAGTGCGTGCTGCTCACCTGGGTGCGCGTGCGCAGCACGCGTTCGAAATCAACGGACCGCACGAGGTGCGCGATCACGATGGGGTCGCTGCCCGCGAGTGACGACCGCGCCAAGTGAAGCGCGCGGGCCTCAGACGGCCAGGCGCTTGCGGCCCTTGGCGCGGCGTGCGTTGATCACGGCACGGCCACCGCGGGTCTTCATGCGGACGAGGAAGCCGTGGGTGCGGGCGCGGCGAACTTTGGAGGCTTGGTAGGTGCGTTTCATGGTGTGTCCAGCGGGTGCGAGCGCGTGTGCTGCGATTTGGCCCGTTGCCGGCTCGCTGCCCTTTCACCACCGCACTTGCAAAGTTGACGAAGTTGACGAAATTGAAAAAACTCCCGCGCGCCGCTTTGGCTCCGGGAAACCCAGCATTACACCAAAAAACCCCTGCCCGGTCAACGACTTACACCGCCGGGTGTGCACGCGCAAGGGGATTGACCTGCGCCGTCAATCTGTGGATAACCATGCTTTCACGCGCTGCGCCACGTACAATTCCACCGCTCCCAAGAAGAACTTTTCCACAATGAGCGCTGACCTTTGGCAACGCGGCTGCGAACGACTCGCAGCCGAGTTGCCCGAACAACAATTCAACACCTGGATCCGCCCGCTGGCGGCCGCCGAGGTCACCGATCAGGGAAATGCCGGCGCCGTCGTCACGCTTCGCGTGCCGAATCGTTTCAAGCTCGACTGGATTCGAAACCAGTACGCCGGCCGGATCGAAGCGGTGCTGGCCGAGTTGGCCGGCAAACCGGTGCGGCTCGACATCGCGC
>Ga0209583_10000516_pt1 | contig 11884 bp, 11 predicted proteins | sample Str014_FD_187201 | JGI IMG/M metagenome (GOLD analysis project Ga0209583, IMG submission 187201) | Freshwater sediment microbial communities in response to fracking from Pennsylvania, USA - Straight Creek_MetaG_SC_2014 (SPAdes) (version 2) | ecosystem: Environmental > Aquatic > Freshwater >... | reverse complement strand
CCGCATCCGATACCGTCCACCAGTGCGGCTCGGGCGTCACCGCCTGCCACAACCTGCTCGCGATGGAACACGCCGGGCTCGCCGGCTCGAAGCTCTACCCCGGCTCGTGGAGCGAATGGTCGGCCGACCCGAAGCGGCCGGTGGCGCGCAGCCACTGAGCGTCTGCCCCGGGCCGGTGCCCGCGTGGAAAACGCTCGCGTGGGAACAAGCGTCGGCGCATGATGTCTGACTGCTTTCGACTGCGAAGGAGACGACCATGTTCAAGCGCATCCTCGTTCCGACCGACGGCTCCGAGATCACGGCGAAAGCCATCGACACAGCGATCGAGCTGGCGAAATCGGTCGGCGCGCAGCTCTTCACGATCAGCGTGAAGGAGCCGTTCCCGTACAGCGCCATCTCGGAAATGCAGCCCACTCCGCCGCAGGAATTCTTCGACGCCCAGGAGCGCATCGCCTCGAAGCGCGTGCAGGCGGTGGTCGCTCAGGGGCAGCAGGCCGGCGTGGGTTGTCAGTCGCACACGGTCGAGGCGCTGCACCCGTGGGAGGCGATCATCGAGCACGCCAAGCGCATGGAATGCGACCTGCTCGTGATGGCCTCGCACGGTCGGCGCGGCGTCTCGGCGCTCTTGCTTGGCAGCGAGACGCAGAAGGTGCTGACGCACTCGAAGGTGCCGGTGTTGATCGTGCGATGAGTTGGCTCGAAGTCAGGCCACCCCATTCGCCTTGAACCACGCGACGCAACGCTTCCAGCCGTCTTCCGCCGCGTCCTTCTTGTAGCTCGGCCGGTAGTCGGCGTGGAAGGCATGCGGTGCGCCGGGGTAGACGACGAACTCCGAGGCCTTGGCGGCTGCGTTGCCCTTGGCGAGCGCCGCCTTCATCTGATCGACCGCCGCGACCGGTATGCCTTGGTCTTCTGCACCGTACAGCCCGAGCACCGGGGCGTTCAGATTGCCGACCGTGTCGATCGGGTTCGTCGGCTTCAGCGCGTTCGGTGCGCCTATCAGTTGCCCGTACCAGGCCACGCCGGCCTTGACGCGCGGGTTGTGCGCGGCATAGAGCCAGGTGATGCGCCCGCCCCAGCAGAAGCCGGTGATGCCGAGCCTGCCGGTGTCGCCGCCATTGGCCTTGGCCCAAGCGACGGTCGCATCCAGATCGCCCATCACCTGCGCATCGGGCACCTTGCTGATCACTTCGCCGATCAGCTTGCTGATCTCGCCGTAGGCCTGCGCGTCGCCCTGCCGCACGAACAGCTCGGGCGCGATCGCGAGGTAGCCCAGCTTCGCGAACCGCCGCGCCACATCGGCGATGTACTCGTGCACGCCGAAGATCTCGGAGATCACCAGCACGACGGGCAGATCGGTCTTGTCGGCCGGCGCCGCCCGGTAGGCCGGCATCTTGAAATCGCCGACCATGATCGTGACCTCGCCGGTGGTGAGGCCGACGCTGTCGGTCCTGATCGTCTGCGCGCCCACCGGCACCACGGCAGCGGCGAAGCCGGTGCCCACCGCGGTGCGCACGAACTCGCGGCGGGTCAGGGCCGGCGTGTCGGTGGGGCGATCGAGTTCGGTGGTCGTCGGCATGCGCAGCTCCGAGTGGGTGAGGGGACAAGGATGGTCTCGCGGCATTCTAGAAACACACCATCGCGCAGCGGGCGCGTCACGAAGAAGCCCGCGCTTTGCACGGACAATGGGTGATGACCGTTTCTCTTTCCCGCACCGCGCCCGCACCTGTTTCCACCGTTGGGCCGCGCTGGCCGACCCAGCTGGCTGCGATCGACATGGGATCGAACAGCTTCAGGCTCGAGATCGGCCAGCTGATCGACGGCCGTTACCGCCGCATCGACTACCTGAAGGAAACCGTGCGCCTGGGCGCCGGGCTCGACACCAATGGCCTGCTCACCGACGAGGCCGGCGCGCGCGGCCTGGCCTGCCTCGCACGCTTCGCGCAGCGCCTGAAGGGTTTCACGCAGTCGCAGGTGCGCGCGGTCGCGACGCAGACCTTGCGCGAAGCGCGCAACCGCGATGCGTTTCTGATCCGCGCCCAGGCCGACCTCGGCTTTCCGATCGAAGTGATCTCGGGCCGCGAAGAGGCGCGCCTGATCTATGCCGGCGTCGCGCGGCTGCAGCCCTCGACGGTGCCGCGGCTGGTCGTCGACATCGGCGGGCGCTCGACCGAGATGATCCTCGGCCACGGCCGCAGGCCGGTGCGCGCCGAGTCGTTCCAGGTCGGCAGCGTGAGCCTGTCGCTGAAGTATTTCGGCGACGGCCGATTCACCGAAAGCGCGTTCCGCCAGGCGCAGATCGCCGCCGGTGCCGAACTCGAAGAAGGGCTGGAGCCGTTCGCGGCGACGCACTGGCAGGAAGCGCTGGGTTCGTCCGGCACGGTCGGCGCGGTGTCGCAATTGCTGGCCGCCAGCAACGTGACCGATGGCCGCATCACGCCCGAAGGCCTGCGCTGGCTGATGGAGCAGTGCCTGCGCGCGGGCAAGGTCGACAAGCTCGCGCTGCCGGGGCTGAAGGAAGAACGCCGCGCGGTGATCGCCGGCGGCCTGTCGATTCTCTACACGCTGGCGGCGAATTTCGGCATCGCCGAGCTGCTGCCGGCACGCGGCGCGCTGCGCCAGGGCGTGATCTTCGACCTCGACGAGCGCGTGCAGGCGACCAACCTGCAGCAGGACGGCCACGACGTGCGCGACGCCTCGGTGCGCGAACTGCAGCGTCGCTTCATGGTCGACACGCAACAGGCCGGGCGCGTCACGAAGATCGCGCAGGCGCTGTACGCGAGCGTGCAGCCGCGGGCCAGCGCCGAAACGCGCCGCGAGCTGCTCTGGGCCTGCGCGCTGCACGAGATCGGCATGATGATCTCGCACCACGACCACCACCGCCACAGCGCCTACGTGCTCGCGCATGCCGATGCGGCCGGCTTCTCGCAGAGCCAGTTGCGTCGCGTCGGCGAGCTGGTGCTCGGGCAGCGCGGCGGGCTGCGCAAGGTCGAGGCCAGCCTGACGCGCGAAGACTTCGCCTGGCAGGTGCTGTGCCTGCGGCTGGCGATCATCAAATGCCATGCGCGCGGCGACGTGCGCGTCGATGCGCTGCGGCTGACGCGCGACGGCGCCAACGCCGAGCTGGCCTTCACCGCCGACTGGGCCGAGACTCACCCGCGAACCCGTCACCTGCTCGACGAAGAGGCCGCGATGTGGGAGCGCAACGGGCCGCTGCGGCTGGTGCTGCGGCGCTGAGCTCAACGCGACGCGCGCAGCGTCGCGAACTCGTGCGGCATGCGCTGCAGCAGCGCGGGGGCATCTGGCTGGCCGGCTTCCCAGGCGGCGAGTGCTTTCCTGCGGCCTGCGTGGCTTGCGGCCCGTCGACCTCGTCGGCGAGGCCGGCGTCGTAGAGCCGTGCGATGTTCGGGTGCGTCAGCCATGCGATGTTGCGCGCGCGGCCCACGCGATCTTTGAGACTCGCCGCGACCGATCTCGCGCAACATGCGACGCTGCGCGTGCCCTGCGATCGGCTCCGATCACGGGACTCGATTCACCGGGATGTCAAAACGCGTGTGAGATGCCGAGCACGGCTTGCTTCACGTCGTTGCCTGCGACCACGATGGGGCCGGCGTTGCTGGCGGTGTTCACCGTGAAGTTGGACTTCGCGTCGTTCTGAATGACGGTGTAGCCGACATACAGGCGCGTGCGCTTGCTCAGGTTGTAGTCGTAGCGCGCGCTGATGGCGGCGCCATCGGTCTGCGGCCGCGCCTTGCCGCTGTCGCGACCGTACGAGAGCCAGACCGCGCTGACGCCGAAGGGAACGACCGCAGACACTTCACAGGCGTCGCGCGCCAGCGATGTGGCCGCCGCGAGTTCGTCGCGCTGCCGGTAGTAGGCCAGTGCGGCCTTCAGCCACTGGAAGTCGTAGCTCGTGCCGAGCACCGTGTAGCGCTCGGTGTTGGTCGCGGTCTTGACGCGGTACATGGACGAACCGCCGATCTGCCATCGTCCGAGCTTGTAGTCGAACGACGGATTGACCACCTTGCCGGTGGCGGAACCCTCTCCCGCGGCCACGAGCAGCCGGGCACTGAGGCCTGCGAACACGGGTGTCTCATAGCGAATCGAGTTGTCGAGACGCAGCACGCTTCCGTCGCGGAAATAGTTCAACGCATTGCCCCAGATGAGACCCCCCATCGTGTAGGTCGCCAGCTCGGTGTGAAGCACCGAGTAGTGGCGCCCCAAGGTCAAGCGGCCATAGGACGGGCTGGACAGCCCGACATACGACTGGCGACCGAAGCCCAGCCCCCCTTGAGCGAGCGCGCCGGTGTCGTTGTTCAAGCCCATCTCCAGCATGAACAGCGCCTTCGCGCCATCGCCCAGATCCTCTTCGCCGCGAAAACCCACGCGCGAGCCGAGCACCACGCCGCTGTCGAGCGACTTGATCCTGGCTGTGCCGGTGTCGGAGTAGACCGTTGCGGTATCGACCAGGCCGAAGACGGTGACGCTGCCCTGCGCATGAACGCAGACGGATGCACCTGCGGCAGCGACGACAGCGGCGAGTCGAATGGGGTTCAAAGGAGTCTCCTAGATGTTGGCTTTTTGAAGCGTGAAATGGCGCCGAAGCACAGGAAGAATTGACCTCTCTGCTTCAGCAGTCGTGCAGCGACATCAGCGTGTAGTGCCGCACGGTCATCTGCGCTGGCGGCCCGCACATCGCCAGGCATCGCATAACCGACGGGTGTTGCCCGTGCAGCAGGGCCGGCTCCTGGCCCTGCTGCAGCACGACGCCGCGCACCGCGCGCCGCGCCGGCGCCGAATCGCCCTCGCGCCACGGCAACCCGGCGAGCTCCATCACCTCGATGCCGGCCCGCGCGGCGATCACGCCTTGCAGCCCGGCGAGCTCCACCACGGCCGATTGCCAGGCCGCGGGGTCGATCGCGCCGACATCGTTCAGTTCGAGGGTCATCAACGCGCCGCCGCTTCCGAACGCGCGCACCGCAACGTCGCGGCAGGGTATGCGCAGCATCTCCCGGAACGAGGGGCGCATGCTGCGCGACCACTCGGTGGGATCGGTCAACAGCGCCTCGTATTCGGCCGAAGCCAGCACCTCGCTCGATGCCAGGTCGTACAACGTGAAGTACGGGTAGGTCAGGTCGTCGCGCGCCACATAGCGCCGCCCGCGCAGCATGCCCGGCACCGTCAGGCGTTGCGGCACATGTTCCAACGCGTGCCACTGGTTGTATTCGTCATCGCGCCCCGGATCGATTCCGTTCCACAACGCCAGGAATGCAGCGGCCCGGCCTCCACCGATGGCATCGCTCATGCTGCGTCGTGCTCCGGCCGCAGCAAGACCTTGCTGGCCTGCTTCGCGTGCGCCAACGCGAACCCTTCGCGGGCCTGCGACAGCGGCAGAACATGGCTGACCATCGGCGCGAGCTGCTCACCGACCTCGCTCATCATGTCGAGCACCGCCGGCCAGTCGGACTCGGGCGGCCGGAACGAGCCGCGCAACTGCTGCTGCTTGCGCACGAGCGACGTGAGGTCGAGCGCCAGCGGCCGCGAATGGATGCCCGTGACCACCACGATGCCGTTGCGGCGCAACAGTGCCAAGGCCTCGTTGATCGTCTCGGGCACGCCCGTGGCCTCGATCACTACATCGAACGGCTGCCCCTGCGTGTGGCGCGCGGTGAGCTCGGCGAGCGTGCCCTTGGACACATCCACCAGCGCGTCGAACCCCATGCGCCGCAGCGCATCGAAGCGGGCTTCGTCATCGAAACCGCTGACGACGATCTGCTGCGCGCCGGCGCGCCGCGCCAGCACCGCGACACCCTGGCCGATGGTGCCGGGCCCCATGATCAGGACGCGCTGGCCGGCGAGGCCGCCCTCCAGCGCCCCGGCCACGCGAAGCGCCTGCATCGAGATCGAGAACGGCTCGGTCAGCGCGGCCAGCTCGTCGCTGAGGCCGTCGGGCACGGCCACGCAATTGCGCTGCGGCACCTGCACCCACGGTGCGAAGGCGCCGTCGCGCGTCATGCCGATGCCGGTGCGCTTCTCGCAGGCGTCGAAGCGCCCTGCCTGGCACGCGGCGCACAGGCCGCAGGTGACCGAGGGGCGCACGACGAGGCGCTGGCCGCGCAGCGGGCCGGTTTCGGCGACGCCGACGAACTCGTGGCCGATCGTCACCGGCAGGCTGGGCGCCATGAAGGCGTAGCTCGAGGTCCAGTCGTCGACATGCAGGTCACTGCCGCAGATGCCGGTGGCGCTGACGCGCACCATGACGTTGTCGGGTGTGTCGAGCTCGGGCACGGCGACATCGACCAGTTCGAGGCCGGCCGCTGGTTGGGTCTTGCGAAGTGCTTTCATGGCGATTCCTTGAGGAGCCGAGTTCTTGGAGGCGAGGCCGTCAGCGCCAGCGGATCAGCCACTTGTCGAGGCGCGACAGCAGCGTGCCGATGCAAAGACCGAGTGCCGAGATCGTCAGCACGCCGGCCATCAGCTGATCGGTCTGCATCAGGTTGCCGGCCGTGAGCACGAAGGTGCCGATGCCTTCCTGCGCGCCGATCATTTCGGCCGAGACCATCAGCAGCAGTGCGGTCGAGAACGAGATCCGCATGCCGCTGAGGATGGACGGCAGCGCCCCCGGCAGGATCACCGAGCGCACGATCCCCGACATCGGGATGTTGAAGCTCTGCGCCATGCGCACCAGGTTTCGCGGCACGCTGTCGACGCCCGAAAACGCGCTGATGGCGGTCGGAAAGAACACGCCGAGCGCGATGGTCGCGATCTTCGAGGTCTCGCCGATGCCCAGCCACAGGATCAGCAGCGGCAGCAAGGCGATCTTGGGGATCGGATAGAGCCCGGAGATCAACGGCATGCCGATCGAGCGGGCGACCGAGAACAGCCCCATCGTCGTCCCGGCGACGAGGCCGATCGCGGCGCCCAGGGTCCAGCCGGCGCCGATGCGGATCAGCGACGCAGACAGATGCCGCCACAGGTCGCCGCTGACGATCAACGCCCACAAGGCGCGGCCGATCGCGGCCGGGCTGGGCAGGTAGATCTCGCTGATCCAGCCCAGCGAAGACGCAGCCTGCCAGCCCGCGACGATGGCCGCGATCGCGACCCACGCGACGTGGCGCAGTTCGACGGATTCGAGCCCGCCGCCACGGTATTCGACCGGTCGGGCGCCCGTCGAGCCGGGCACGTGCAGAGACAGTTCAGGCGGCATGGAGCAACTCCTTGTCGGCGGATTGGGCTTCGCCGCGAATCAGGTTCCACAGGTACTCCTGCGTCTGCGCGAGCAGCGGTCGGGCGCTGGGCAATTTGCGGTCTTCGCGCGGCACGCTCATCGTGACGATCTCGCGCACCTGGCCCGGGCGGCGCGACAGCACGACGACGCGATCGGCCAGGCGCACCGCCTCGTCGAGGTTGTGCGTGACGTAGATCGCCGTGAGCCCGGTGCCCAGGCAGATGCCGGCGAAGTCGTCCATCAGCAGGTCGCGGGTCTGCGCGTCGAGTGCCGACAGCGGTTCGTCGAGCAGCAGCACCGCCGGGCTGACGGCAAGCGCACGCGCGATGCCGACCCGCTGGCGCATGCCGCCCGAGAGCTGCTTGGGCAGCGCACCCGCGAAGTCCGTCAGGCCGGTGCGGGCCAGCGCGTCCTTGATGCGCTCCTCGCGCTCCCCAGCCGCTAGCGGGTGGTGGTTGAGCGCGAAGGCGATGTTGTCGCGCACGTTGCGCCAGGGCAGCAGCGCGAAGTCCTGGAACACATAGGTCAGCGGGTTCAGGCACCCGGGCGGCGTGGCACCGCTGAGCATGACCTTGCCGGCACCCGGCTTGGCCAGGCCGCCGATCATGCCGAGCAGCGTCGACTTGCCGCAGCCCGAGGGGCCGATCAGGGCCACGACCTCGCCGTCGGCGGCGACGAAGTTGATGTCCGACAAGACCTTCAGCTCGCCGAATGAATGCGTAACCCGTTCGATGCTGACTTGCATGCGATGTCTCCTTGAACAAGGGTGGGCGGCGCGGCATGGCGCCGCGTCAACGACGCAGGACGAATCAGAACGATTCGTTCAGGATCTGCCGCGCATCGACGTTCTTGTCGAGCAGACCTTGCTGCTTGTGCCACTCGACCTGGCGCGCCACGTCGGCGCTGAGCACATGGGCGTTCGGGTCGATGTAGGGCATGTCGAGCTTGGCGAGATCGGCCACCGGCACGCTCGTGTACTTGGACACGGCCCGCAGGTAGCGCTCGCGACGCGCCGCGGCATCGGCCGGCGGCGTGCGCGAGACGAACACGTCGTAGTAGGCCTGCACGCCCTTGCGGTAGCCGACCATGAAGCGCTTCAAGGCATCGCGCTTTTGCTCGAGTTGCTTGGCGCCGGAGAACACGACGTTGACCTGCCACGGCGCGTCCAGCCAGGCGACGATGTGGCCGCCGTTGGTCGCAGCCAGCGGCACCGCGACGCTGCCGCCGAGGATCGCCGCGTCGGCGCCGTTGCCGCGCAGCGTCGAGCTGATGTTCGACAGCGACTGCACCGGGATCAGCCGCACCGACTTCATCGGGAACTGGTACTTCTCGGACAGCATGCCGACCACGTAGTGCTGCGTCGAGCCGACCTGCGTGATCGCGAGCGAGCGGCCGGAGAGTTTTTCGGGCCCGGTCAGGCCTTCCTTGAACGCCTTGTTCGACACCACGAGCGCGTTCATCTTGTAGCCCGGTTCTTCGCGGGTCGACGCGCCGATGATCTTGAGCGCCCCCTTGCCGGCCAGGCTGTAGAAGCCCGCCGTGAGGCCGCCGACGCCGATGTCCAGGTCGCCCGACACCACGGCGACGGCGATGGTCTGCGCTGCATCGAAGAGCTTCAGGTCGACCGGCACGCCCGCCTGGTCGAAGAAGCCCTCTTCCTTCGCGATGAACAGGGATGCCGACGACGCCAGCTTCGCCGCGCCGACCTGAAGCGGTGGCTCGGCGGCGCTGGCCGGCACGGAGAGGGCAAGCGCGGCAGCGCTCAGAAGGGTGCGCACCAGCGCGCGGACGTACCCGGTTGGAATCGGCTTCATCGGAGTCTCCTGTCGTGTGATCAGCGCCTCGTGGATATGGGCACTTGTTCGTTGGAAGGCAGTTTGAGTCCGCGAAATCGATACCACAAATATTGATTGAGTATCTTTACCATACGCTGTACGTATGGCAACCGGGAGAGTCGATGGAACTGCGTCACCTGCGCTACTTCGTGACCGTGGCCGAACTGGGAAACGTCTCGCGCGCGGCCGAGAAGCTGTTCATCGCGCAACCGCCGCTGAGCACGCAGATCAAGCAGCTCGAGGCGGAGATCGGTGTCGCGCTGCTGGTGCGCGGCCCGCGCGGTGTCAGCCTCACGCCCGCCGGAACCCGCTTCATGGCCGAAGCCAAGGACCTGCTCGAGCGGGCCGAGCGCACGCGCCGCTTCGCTCAGCGAACCAGCGACCCGCTGGGCGGGCTGGTGCGGATCGGGTTCGTGCCGTCGGCCAGCCACACCGTGCTGTCGCGCCTGCTGCGCAGCATGCGCGCGACCCAGCCGCTCGCCGAGATGACCGTTCAGGAGATGGTGACCTCGGACCAGGTGAATGCGCTGCGCGCCGGTGACATCGACGTCGGCATCGCGCGCCCCTCGGTCACGGCGATGCAGAGGATCGTGATCGCCGCCGAAATCGACGATCCGTTCTGTCTCGCGGTCCCGGAGGGGCATGCCCTGGCCAAACAAGGCAGCCTCGACCTGACCAGCGCGTCCGGCGAGGCGTTCGTGTTCTTCACCCGGCAGATGGGGCCGGCCTACTTCGATCAGATCATCGGCCTGTGCACCGACGCCGGCTTCTCGCCCAACATCCGGTACCAGGCCAGCACCCTCTACGGCGTGCTCGATCTCGTCGATGCCGGGCTCGGCGTGGCGATCGTGCCGGCCTCTGCCGCCCTGCTGGGCCGCAAGCGCTTGCGCATCCGGCCCCTCGTCGATCCGACGCGTCGATGCAGCATGGCGCTGCTGCATCGCAAGAACCCGCCCGACGCGTTGGTGCCGCTGTTGCCGCTGCTGCTCGACAGTGCGTCGACCATCTTCAAGCAACTCGCGGACGACGTCTCATCGGCACTTCGCGCCGGTGCGGGTCAACGCAAGCCGAGCGAGAAAAACAAGGCGGCGGCGTCGAAACGTGGCGCCAAGACAAGTCGCCAATCGAGCCCCTGACCCGCGACGACGCTTCGATCGCGTCACCCGTGGCGGGGAGCCAGCTTGACGTCTTCGATGGGCGAAAGGCCGAGGTCGGCGCGCGTCAGCGGCCGGATCGGGCCCACGACGAAAAGATAGACCAGCGCCGCGATCAGCGCGAAGACGCCCACACCGCAGATGGTGGTGACATACGAGCCTCCGGCGATGTCGATGAAGAGCCCCACCAGCCAGTTGCCAACGCCTCCGGCCAGTGCCCCACCGGCCGTCTGGATCGCGGCCACGGAGCCGACCTCGGCGCGCGAGGGCGCCACCTCGGCCGGCAGTGCCTGCAGGCTGGCGCTGGTGAAGGCGATGCCGGCGTAGGCCAGCGAGAACAGCCCGAAGGACAGGATCAGGTTCTCCACGAGCACCGCGCCGGCCACCACGGAGGCCGCCACCAGACCGCCGACCAGGCAGGTCTTGCGTGCCTTGTTGAGCGACATGCCGCGTCGATAGAGCGTGTCCGCGACCACGCCGGCGAGCAAGCCACCGCACAGCGCCGAGACCGCCGGCAGCGCGCCGACCGTGGTCACCTGACCGAGCGTGAAGTGCCGCTCATGCATCAGGTAGGAGGGAAACCAGCCCATGAAGAAGGAGTTGACGCTGTTCGCGCAGAAGAACCCGAGCGCCAGCCCCCACACGGTGCGGTGGCGGGCAAGCACCCGCCACGGGATCGGCGGGTGAACGACGGGCATCGTGTCGCCGAGGGCCTCGTCTTGCGGAATCTCGGCGCCGCGCGGCTCGCGATAGCAGAACCACCAGACCACGGCGAAGACGATGCCGACCGCGCCGGTGACGACGAACGACCACCGCCAACCCGCATGCAGGATCAGCAAGCCGACCAACGGGATCGAGGCTGCCGAACTGAGCCCGATGCCGACATGCCAAAGCGAGGTCGCCGTGGCGCGCTCGCTGCGCGCAAACCACTGTGCGACGACCTTGGAGTTGACCGGAAAGCACGAGGCCTCGCCCCCGCCCATCAGGGCCCGGGCACCGCCCAGCGACAGCAGCCCGCTGCCGAGCCCGGTGCAGGCCGAAGCGATCGACCAGACCACCAGCGAGCCGCCATAGGTCAGGCGCGGGCCGACCCGGTCGATCAGCGCGCCAATCGGGATCACCGACAGCGTGTAGATCGTGAAGAAGATGCCGAACAGGAGCCCCAGATCGCGTGGCGACAGGCCGAGCTCCTTCACCATCATCGGCGCCGCCACGCTGAAGTTGGTTCGGTCCAGGTAGTTGATGAACACGCCCACGAACAGCAGGAGCAGCATGAACCAGCGCGCGTTCTTCATGTCTCGAATCCTCTTGTGAGTTTTGTGTGATGGACGAGGGCCATCGCCGGACTAGATCGGCGTCCTCGAGCAATCACAGCTTCGGCCTCTTCACGTTGCAGCGTGCCGGTAGCCGACCCGGTGCGACGGCGTCAGCGCGCCGAACGAAGGCCAGGACAGCAGCACGCCCTGCCCTTCGAGCAAGCCTTGGAACTCGGCCAACAGCGCCGGGTCGGCACGCACCGCACGCGGCGGCTGCGCCTTCGACAGCGCGAACGCGGCCAGGCTTCCGCTCGCTTCTCCGATGCTCCATTCGGTCGCATGTTCACGGTAGGCGCCATTGGTGATGCGCGTCGTGCCCAGGTTCTTGCAGGCCGGCAGCAGGTTGTCGAT
>Ga0209583_10000515_pt1 | contig 11895 bp, 10 predicted proteins | sample Str014_FD_187201 | JGI IMG/M metagenome (GOLD analysis project Ga0209583, IMG submission 187201) | Freshwater sediment microbial communities in response to fracking from Pennsylvania, USA - Straight Creek_MetaG_SC_2014 (SPAdes) (version 2) | ecosystem: Environmental > Aquatic > Freshwater >... | reverse complement strand
CTATTGGTCAAGGTTGAAAAAGCTGCGTGAAGGTTCTGTCATAAAAGCGTTAGAACCAAAGGCTGAATTGATGCCATAGACCGGAGGCTCAATTGCACCACGAAGCACATCTCGTTAAACGCAGCCTGATGAAAATTCGTCTGGCACAATCAGCAGCAGAAATTCGCGTGGCCCAAAAGCTGCGACATGATGTGTTTGTGGCTGAATGCGGCGCCAAACAAGCTGGTGCTCTGGACGTGGACTCTGACAAATACGATGAGGTCTGCGCGCATCTTCTGGTGATTGAGCCGGATGAGGCGGGCAAATCACCCTATCGTCTTGATGATGGTGGCCTTGTCGGTACCTCACGCCTCATTGGCCAGAAAGAGGCCACGTCTCTCGGCGGCTTTTACAGTGCCAGCGAATTTAATCTGGCACCGCTGCTCCAGCGGCAATCGCATTTGAAGTTTTTGGAGCTGGGTCGCACTTGCATTTTAAAACATGCGCGCGGCACGGCGGTGATGGAACTTCTATGGCAGGGGATATGGGATTTCGTGCGCCGTGAGTCTTATGATGTAATGATCGGTTGCGCCAGTTTTGAAGGCATTGATCCTGAGGCTCACGCTGCCGCTTTGAATCTGCTGGCCCAGCACTGCAGGGCCCCAGTTGAGTGGCAAGCCCAAGCACTGGTGCAAACCGCAGCACCTTTTCCGAAAGTTGCTGGCGCAGCACCTGATCATAGGCGCGTGTTGGCCAGCCTGCCGCCCTTGATCAAGGGATATCTGCGGTTGGGCTGTTATATCGGCGAAGGCTGCGTGGTCGATCAGGCATTCAACACCGTGGATGTGCTGATTATCCTTCCGGTCAAAGCCATCAATCCGCGTTATTTCGCCAGGTTTGGCGCGCCCGCTTAACACGGCTTGGCGCGGCCTGCTCAACTTGATAAGGGTGGGCCATGGATGCCCCCAATTCCAACTTTAATGCCGACGCTGATACCACGCCGATGATGGCGCAGTATCTTGAGATCAAGCGCCAGCATGACGGTGCCTTGCTGCTCTACCGCATGGGTGATTTCTATGAGTTGTTCTTTGGCGATGCCGAAAAGGCCTCAGCCACCTTGGGTATCGCCCTCACCAAACGCGGCAAACACAAAGGGCAGGATATTCCCATGTGCGGGGTTCCGGTTCATGCTGTCGACCACTACCTCCAGAAGCTGATCCGTCATGGCCACAAGGTTGCCTTGGCCGAACAGATGGAAGACCCGGCAGAGGCCAAGAAGCGCGGCTCCAAATCAGTTGTTGCGCGCAGCGTCATCCGCCTGATTACGCCGGGAACACTTACAGAGGAAACCCTGCTGGAAGCGGGCCGCGCCAATTATCTGGCTTGCCTTGCAGGTCACAAAGGCACAGGCGAGCTGGCACTGGCCTATGCCGAAATTTCTACTGGTGAGTTGGCGGTGCGCGCAACCGACCATGGCCGCCTGGCCACGGATCTGGCGCGCTTGCAACCATCAGAAATTCTGGTGAGCGATTCACTGTTGGAAAACGGCAATCTGGTGGCGCTTATTGAAAGCATGGGCACGGCGATAACACCACTGGCCGCCAGCCGCTTCGACAGCAACAGCGCAGAACACAACCTCAAGAGCCATTTTGCGGTTGAGGCGTTGGAAATATTTGGCAGCTTTCGAAGGCTAGACCTGTCAGCGCTCGGCGCTTTGCTGGACTATATCAAGCTCACCCAAGTGGGCAACATGCCCCATTTGCGCAGTCCCCGTTTGGAGACCACCAGCTCCGGCCTCGCCATCGATGCCGCCACGCGCGCCAATCTCGAACTCACCCGCACTTTAAGTGGTGAGCGCAAAGGCAGTCTGCTCGATTGTCTCGATGAAACTGTAACACCAGCGGGTGCGCGCCTGCTGGCCACATTTGTATCCCAACCCTTGGCTGAGCCAGCGCCAATCAATGCGCGGCTTGAAGCAGTGGCGCATTTTTATGACTCTGAACCACTGGCGCATGAACTACGCCAAGCTTTGAAGGCAACGCCTGATCTGGCCCGTGCCTTGGGGCGCATCACAACAGGGCGTGGCGGCCCACGCGATTTGGCGGCTGTGGCCAAGGCTGTGCTGGCGGGCAAAGATATTCAAACACTGATGCGCGCAGGCCCAACTCTGGCGCTTCTTCCACAGCTATTGGCAAGGGTCTTGGATGAACTCAATAACGCGCCCCAAGAACTTGCCAATGCCATCACTGTGGCCTTCGGTGAGGAATTACCCATGCTGGCCCGTGATGGCGGCTTCATCGCACCTGCGTACGATCCTGCTATTGATGAAAACCGCAAGCTGCGCGATGAAACCAGACAAGTGATCGCCAATTTGCAGGCCGATTATGCAGAACGCTCAGGCATCAAAACCCTCAAGATCAAACACAACAATATTCTGGGTTACTTTGTTGAGGTGACGGCACAACAGGCGGAAACTTTAAGAACGTCTGCAGCGGCATCAGAGTTCATCCACCGCCAAACCATCGCGTCGGCCATGCGCTTCAGCACTTTGGCGCTGGGCGAATTGGAGCAGAAAATCGCCATGGCAGGTGCACGGGTTCTATCGCTTGAATTGGAACACTTTCGCCAATTCTCAGATGCCGTGATGCAACACCGTCAACAATTGTCTGAGGTTGCCGAAAGCCTGGCAACACTTGATGTGTTTGCCGCACTCGGCCTCTTGGCCAAGGCGCGTCGCTATACCAAACCCGTAGTGGATTCAGGCCTGAACTTCGAAATAACGGCGGGTCGCCACCCGGTTGTTGAGCAGGTTTTGCAACGCAGTGGTGAGCGGGCATTTTCACCCAACGACAGCGCCTTGTCTGAAAACCAAAATCGCTTGTGGTTGGTCACCGGCCCCAATATGGCGGGTAAATCCACTTATCTGCGCCAACAGGCGCTGATTGTGATCATGGCCCAGATGGGGTGTTTTGTGCCAGCAGCCCATGCCCATATCGGCGTTGTCGACAAATTGTTCAGCCGCGTCGGTGCGGCTGATGATCTGGCCCGGGGGCGCTCAACCTTCATGGTGGAGATGATCGAAACCGCCGCCATTCTCAATCAAGCCACAGAGCGTTCGCTCGTGATCCTGGATGAAATTGGCCGTGGCACCGCCACCTATGACGGCCTGTCGATCGCCTGGGCCACGCTTGAACATTTGCATGATGTCAACTGTGCGCGGGCCTTGTTCGCCACGCACTATCATGAACTGACAGCACTGGCCGCCAGATTAAAAGCCCTGCACTGTGTCACAATGAGTGTGAAAGAATGGAACGGCGAGATTGTCTTTTTGCATGAAGTGGTGGCGGGTATTGCCGGGCGCAGTTATGGCATTCAGGCCGCCAAACTGGCAGGCCTGCCGCAATCAGTCATTCAACGGGCAGCAGAGATCTTGCAGCGACTGGAGCAAGGCAAGGATGCACCGACGGCACAGCGGCTGGTAGAAGACCTGCCGCTCTTTGCAGTCGCTCCGCCACAGCCGCAGGCCAAGCCAGATGCCTTGCGCGATAAGTTGCGCAAACTCTTGCCAGATGAACTCTCGCCGCGCGAGGCGTTGGATCAACTCTATGAACTCAAACGGATGATGAAGGACGATAAAGGCCTATGACCGAATTAGAGTTCAACCAAAGCCTTCTCGCCCTTGAGGAAAAAGACAGGCTGGCCCTGCGCAACAAGGCGTCGCAAGTCTCTCGTGATTTTCTGCAGGCCGCGCGCAGTTCAGCCGAAGCCCAGTTGTTGATTGATGGCAAAGGCACAGCCTGTGCCATTGCACTTTCCGCAGCCCAGGATGTGGTGATCAAAGGCTTGTTTAATCTGACGGTGGCGCGTGTTGGTGCTGGCAGGCACCTTCCGCTCTCTGTCATTGCCACCGGTGGCTACGGTCGCGGAACCTTGGCACCAGGCTCTGACATTGATCTTTTGTTTCTGTTTTCGGGCAGGGCCTCAGCCGATGCCAATGCCGTGGTTGAATTTCTGCTCTATGCCCTGTGGGATGCGCGCCTGAAAGTGGGCCATGCCACGCGTGAAGTTGATGACTGCATCCGCTTGGCCAAGACTGACAACACCATCCTCACGTCCATACTCGAAGCCCGCTTCATTTGTGGTGAACACAAATTGTTTGATGAACTATCGCGTCGGTTCAAGTCAGACATAGTAGCCACCGGGGCCAAGAAATTCGTCGCTGAAAAGCTGGCGGAACGTGATGCGCGCCACTCCAAAAGTGGCCAAAGCCGTTATGCGGTTGAGCCTGATTTGAAAGATGGCAAGGGTGGCCTTCGAGATTTGCATACTTTGTTCTGGATTGCCAAATTCATCTTTAACGCCAACTCGCCTGAGGAACTGGCAGAAAAGGGCGCTTTCACCCAGGCCGAGTTGCACACATTTCTGAAATGCGAGGACTTTCTCTGGGCCGTGCGCTGTCACCTCCATTTTATTTCCGGGCGCGGCGAAGATCGTTTGAGTTTTGATCGCCAGTCAGAAATGGCCAAGCGCTTGCGTTACAAGGCACATGGCGGCTTGCAGGCAGTGGAACGCTTTATGCGCCATTATTTTCTGATCGCCAAAGATGTTGGAGATCTCACACGAATCTTCTGCGCCAGCCTTGAAGAAAAGCATTTGAAGGAAGTGCAGGGCATTGCCCGCATCTTCACTAAGTTTCTGCCCCGCCGTGGCAAGCAGCACTTTCCCAAGGGCTTCAAGCTGGAGAATGGGCGTATCGGGGTTATCTCAGAGGATGTGTTTTCATCTGACCCCACCAACATGCTGCGCATTTTCTGGGTTGCAGCAGAAAGCCTTTTGGAAATTCACCCCGACGCACTGAAACTTATGCGCAAATCATTCCGCCTGATTGATGATGCGCTGCGCCACGACAAACAGGCCAACGCCATATTTCTGGATATTCTATGCAAATCGGCCAAGCCGGAAACGGTCTTGCGCCTGATGAATGAGGCGGGCGTTCTGGGTCGCTTCATCCCAGAGTTTGGGCAGATCGTGGCGATGATGCAGTTCAACATGTATCACCACTATACAGTGGATGAACATTTGCTTCGCGCTGTGGGTGTGCTGACAAGTATTGAAAGTGGAGAGCTCGCGGATGATCATCCCCGCTCGACAGAACTCTTTCCAACATTGAAAGCAAGGCGCGCCCTGTATGTGGCAACGCTGCTGCATGATGTTGCCAAGGGGAGAACTGAAGATCACTCTATCGCAGGTGAACGTGTAGCGCGCGAGCTTTGCCCAAGACTGGGTTTGGAGCCGCATGAAACTGAACTGGTGGCTTGGCTCATCCGTTATCATCTATTGATGAGTGAAACCTCGCAGATGCGTGACTTGAATGATTTCAAAACCATTCTTGATTTTGTGCAGATTGTGCAAACGCCTGAGCGCCTGAAACTGTTGATCATTCTCACCGTGGCTGACATCAGGGCCGTTGGCCCCGGCGTGTGGAACGGTTGGAAGGGCCAGCTCTTGCGCACCCTTTATGTTGAGGCCGAACCACTGCTCAGTGGTGGCCATTCAGCCTCTTCGCGCAAGGAACGCGTGCATGCCGCACAGGCAACCATGTTCACAGAACTGGGAATAACCGACGAAGCCCAGAGATCGCAGCTCGCTGGTCGCCACTATGATGCGTATTGGCTGAATGTTCCGCTTGAGCGCCAGTTGCGCCATTTTGCATTGATGGAAAAATCTTCAGGTGGCATTGTCACTGATATTCTCACCGATAGCTTTTCAGGGATTACAGAGCTCAGCGTCTTTGCCACAGACCATCCGCGCCTGTTGGCCATGATCACCGGGGCCTGTGCCGCAGCGGGCGGCAATATCATTGGCGCTCATATTTTCACGACCACGGATGGTTTGGCGCTGGACACGATTCTCATTACCCGCGCCTTTAAGGATGAAGCCGATGAGTTGCGCCGTGCTGCGCGCATTTGTGATTCAATCCGCAAGGTCCTGCATGGTGAAGTGCGGTTGACGGAAGAGCTTGCTCGTGTTCAGCAAATGCCGGAACGTGCGAAAGCCTTTAAGGTGGCCCCGCGGGTCATCGTCGATAATGCACCTTCCAACAAGAACACTGTGATCGAGGCCTCGGGCCTTGATCGTGTGGGCCTGCTGCATGCGCTGACCGATGCACTCTATCGCCTGAACCTCAATATCGGTTCAGCCCATATCACCACCTTCGGCGAAAAGGCCGTGGACGTATTCTATGTGACCGATCTGACCGGGGACAAGATTGTCAGCGAAGCGCGCATTAAGCGGATTGAAGAAACTTTGCTATCAGTTTGGGCTTAATTCGGCCGGAATTGATTCGCTAAAGCAACCCTTCCCATCGGGCAAAAAACAAGAACCATGTCCATCCTCCGCAACGCCGCCAAAGTGGGTGGCTTCACCTCCATCAGCCGCGTGCTGGGCTTTATCCGCGATGTATTGGTGGGCCACACATTGGGCACAGGGCCTGTGGCCGAAGCCTTTTTTATTGCACAACGCTTTCCCAATTTGTTTCGTACCTTGTTTGCTGAAGGGGCATTCAATTCGGCCTTTGTGCCGCTGTTTTCGCGCAAGCTGCAAGCCGAAGGCGAAGAGGCAGCCCACGGTTTTGCCCGCGAAGTTTTCGCCGTCATGTTGGCGTGGATCACGCTGTTCACTGGCCTTGCCATGGCGGCCATGCCTTGGCTGATTTATTTAATTGCGCCTGGCTTTAAGGGCAGTGCGGAGAAAATAGCCCTCGCCACCAGTCTCACCCAAGTTTGCTTTCCTTATCTTCTGTTTATGACGCTCACCGCTTTGCAAGGCGGTGTATTGAACAGTTTGCATAAATTTAGTGCCGCCGCCGCCGCACCTATTTTGCTTAATGTGGTGATGATCTTATCCAACGTCGTCGCGTGGTTTTTCAACACCGGAAAATCCCCGATGACGGGATATATTTTTGCAATCGGTGTGACACTATCGGGCGTGGCCCAATATGCGCTTCTTGCGATTGCTTGCCGCAATGCGGGCATGCCGCTGATCCCCATGCTTCCGCGCCTCACGCCTGGCGTCAAACAAGTGATTAAAAATTCTATCCCCGGCATCATTTCCGGCGGAGCCATGCAGATCAATCTGGTGATTGGTTCGATCATCGCGTCATATATCGGCGGGGCAGTGGCCTTTTTGTATTACGCTGACAGGCTTTACCAATTGCCTCTGGGCATCATTGGGGTGGCCATAGGTGTTGTGCTGTTGCCCAGTCTTTCGCGCAGTTTGCGTGCGGGTGATGATGTGGGGGCTTTGGCCACCTCTAACCGCGCCATTGAATTTTCGCTGTTCCTCACCTTGCCAGCTGCCGCCGCACTGATGGTAATCGCAGTCCCTATCTTGCGCACCACGTTTGAGCATGGAGAATTCAAACATTCCGCAACCTTGGCAGTGGCGCCTGCCCTCATGGCTTATGCCGCTGGCCTTCCGGCTTATTCCCTCACTAAAGTCTTTCAACCAGGATTTTATGCGCGTGAAGATACCCGCACGCCGATGATTTTCGCGCTGGTGTCGGTGTTGGTGAATATCTCGCTCAGCGTTGTTCTGTCATATTTCATTGGGCACATCGGTATCGCCATAGCCGCAACAGCAGCGGCTTGGACCAATGCTATACAGCTCTATGTTCGGTTGAGATCGCTTGGCCATTTCAGATTTGACCCACAGTTGCGCCGTAAAATTCCGTTGATGCTGTTATCAACTGCAGTGATGGCCGCAGCTCTATTTGACGTGAATCTGGTTCTCACATCCAACTTCGCCGAAGGTGCCAGCCTCTTTTCTGCCATCTGGGGCCTAATCGTTTTGGTCAGCATTGGCATCGCTGCCTATTTCACCGCCTCACAACTCTCTGGAGCATGGCGCATTTCTGAGCTAAAGGCCGCCCTCAAAACATAACACGATCAGGAATTGATGATGAGCAAATTCACCCAACGCGTACTGTCCGGCATGCAGCCAACGGGCAATCTCCACCTCGGCAATTATCTCGGCGCCATGGTCAATTGGGTGAAGATGCAGGACACACATCAAACGCTTTATTGCGTGGTGGATATGCATGCCATTACTCAGGGCTTGGCTGTGTGGGGCGGGCCAGTGGCGCTGCATAAATCAACCCTGGAAGTGGCGGCAGCTTACATTGCAGCAGGCATTGATCCCAAGAAATCCATTCTATTCAACCAATCGCGCGTGCATGAACATGCGGAGCTGGCGTGGATTTTCAACTGCACGGCAAGGATGGGCTGGTTGAACCGCATGACGCAGTTCAAGGAAAAGGCCGGCAAAGACCGTGAGAATGCCTCAGTGGGGCTTTATGATTATCCCGTGTTGATGGCCGCCGATATTTTAATCTATCACGCCACCCATGTGCCGGTGGGCGAAGATCAGAAACAGCACTTGGAACTGTGCCGCGACATCGCAATCAAATTCAACAATGATTTTGGCACTGAATTTTTCCCCATCACCGAGCCTGTCATCATGGGCCCGGCAACGCGTGTGATGAGCTTGCGTGATGGCACCAAGAAGATGAGCAAGTCAGATCCGTCTGATTTGAGCCGTATCAATCTCACGGACTCGGCTGACGACATCGCCAAGAAAATCCGCAAGGCCAAGACAGACGCAGACGGCATTCCGTCTGCCAAGGAAGGCCTGAGTGGTCGGCCAGAAGCCGATAACTTGGTCGGCATCTTTGCGGCATTGCAGGGCTGCACGGTGGAAGACGTGTTGCAACAATTCGGCGGCGGTCAATTCTCCACCTTCAAGAACGCGCTGGCAGATTTGGCGGTAACCAAGATCGCCCCCATCAACGACGTAATGATCCGCTTGAAAGCTGACGAAGGCTATGTCGAAAAAGTGCTGGCTGAAGGCGGCGAACGCGCCTCAGCCATTGCAGCCCCGATCATGAAAGACGTGAAAAAGATCGTAGGTTTTGTAGGCTGAGGCCAGCTGCCGCCACATCAATGCAACGTGTGTTTGCACAGTCGATCGCGAATTGCAAAGAGCGACAGATAGTCCACGCGGTATCGCTTCTTGATGATGCCAAATGGGCCATAGGCCAATTTTATTCTGGCTTGCCCCCAGTGGGTTTGGCTCACACGATAGGTGCCACCATTGCGCACGATTTCGCATATTTCATTTACGACTGAGTTGTTCATTGCTTTCCCTGCATTTTTTTCAGGAATAGCAAGCAGCGATTTAATCACAGGCTAACTGGCAGAGTTAACAGGACGCTGATTTGTTGTTGGTGTAAGCGCCGTATATGAAGCCCACAGGATTTGCATAAATTTTTGAACGTTGCTTTGCCATTGTTGTTGCGCTCGCTGCCTTGATTGTTGCCTGATGCATAGGCGTGGAGCGAGGGGCTTTAATTCCCGACTAAATTAGTCTATATTAGCCTCATGTTCATCCAGACCGAAGCCACGCCGAACCCTGCGACCTTGAAATTCATTCCCGGCAAACCAGTTTTGCCGGGGGACACGCGTGAATATCGCAAAGCCGCCGATGCGCTGGAAAGCCCGCTGGCAGAAAAGCTTTTTGCGGTCACTGGCGTTTCCGGCGTGTTCCTCGGCCATGATTTTATTACCATCACGAAGGGTGTGGGCGAGTGGCAGCATTTGAAGCCAGCCATTCTTGGCACCATCATGGATCATTATGTTTCAGGTGCGCCTATCCTTGCTGGCGAGCAAAAGATTGACCAGGGCGGCGAAGAGTTTTTCGCTGATGAACACAGCGAAATCGTCAAGACGATTAAAGACTTGCTCGACAGTCGCGTGCGCCCGGCAGTGGCGCAAGATGGCGGCGACATAACTTTCAAAGGCTTCAAGGAAGGCATCGTCTATTTGAACATGAAGGGTTCCTGCGCGGGCTGCCCCTCATCCACCGCCACGCTGAAGCACGGCATTGAAAATTTGCTCAAGCATTTTGTGCCAGATGTGAGCGAAGTGCGCGCGGTTTAGCGCTGGCACGAATTACAATAAAAACTACTGCGCCCTGATTGCACCAAGCGCGTGATCGGCTTGGCACAGGTGGGGCAAGGTTCACCTTCGCGGTCATAGACCAGAAAACGTTGCTGGTAGGACCCGCTGGCCCCATCGGTGTGTTGAAAATCCTGCAGCGTTGAACCACCAGCCAAAATTGCCTCGGTCAAAATATCACGCACATGGCGAACCAATTCCTCAAGCTGCGCAAGCTTCACCGCGCCGGCCTTGCGCAGGGGCGAAATTCGCGCACGATACAACGCTTCACAAACATAGATATTGCCAAGGCCCGCTATGATGCGTTGGTCCAACAACGCGGCCTTCATCGGCGCGGCCTTGTCTTTGAATTTTTTGACAAGATAAGCAGCCGAAAGCTCATTGCCCAAAGGCTCCACTCCAAGCCCACTGAGCAGCCTGTGCTCGCCTGCTGCAGAAGTCTCCAGCAAATCCATCATGCCAAAGCGTCTGGGATCTGAATAAACCAGCCGGATGCCGCCATTCAGGTAAATCACCACGTGGTCATGGGGCCCATCTGCTCCGGCACCAGCGCCAGCCTCAAAATAGAACTCCCCCAAATTGGAAGTACCTTTGGGCGAGAGAACTGTGAACCGACCAGTCATGCCAAGATGCACCAACAGGCTTTGCCCAGTGTTCAGTTCAACCAAGATATATTTGGCACGGCGCGAAAGCCTCTCAACCCACGCCCCTGCCAAGCGCTCAGCAAACGTATCGGGAAATGGAAAGCGCAAGCCCGCCCGCCGCAGTTCCACCCGCTCAATACGGCGGCCTTGCAACACAGGTTCCAGCCCGCGCTTCACCGTCTCAACCTCTGGCAATTCTGGCATGTTTACCTTGTCTTTAGATGGGGCGAATGGCGCATGGAAAATCGCGCGCCGATGGCCTATCTTAACCATATGGCACAAGACAACCCAACCACATCCTTCGGCTTTCGCACTGTTCAAGAAGATGAGCGCCAGACTTTGGTGAATGACGTCTTCTCCAAGGCGGCGGCTGATTATGACAAGATGAATGACCTCATGTCCTCGGGCCTCCACCGCCTGTGGAAGGATGACATGATGACCATGCTCAACCCACCCAAGACACGGCCGTTTCATGTGCTGGATGTGGCAGGCGGAACGGGTGACATCGCCTTTCGCATTCTCGATTCAGGCGGCCCTCAAACCCGCGTGACGGTGGCAGACATTTCGCCCCACATGGTGGCCGAAGGCCAAAAGCGCGGCGAAAAAGAAGCCAGGCTTGATCGCTGCACCTTCACTGTGGGTAACGCCGAGCAGCTCGCCTTCGAAGACAATTCATTTGATGCCTATACAATCGCTTTTGGCATCCGCAATGTCACCCATATCGACAAGGCCTTGGGCGAAGCGCACCGTGTGTTGAAACCCGGCGGGCGCTTTTTGTGCCTTGAGTTTTCACATCTGGAAAATGAACTGGCCCAGAAAATTTATGATGCCTATTCCTTCACGGTGATCCCCGCCGTGGGCAAGGTGGTGACGGGGGACGGCCAGCCCTATCGCTATCTGGTGGAATCCATCCGCATGTTCCCGAAACAGGAAGAATTCGCTGCGATGATCCGCGCCGCAGGTTTTGAGCGCGTCAGCTATCGCAATCTGACTGGCGGCACAGTGGCTATTCATTCGGGCTGGAAGATTTGATGCCTAATCCGGTTACCAATGCGGCGCGTTTGGGCCATGCCGGGTTTGTGCTGGCACGCTATGATGCGCTTCTGCCGCCCGATCAACTGGCCAAGGCGCTCCAATCGTACAAGAAGAAGTAGGCTCGAAATCACCGTGACCGGCGAGATGCTCAGGATCGGCGGGTCCTCGACCCAGCTGCAGACCAACGGCGACTGGTGGGTCAACCTCACGTTCAACGGCACGGG
>Ga0209583_10000514_pt1 | contig 11898 bp, 11 predicted proteins | sample Str014_FD_187201 | JGI IMG/M metagenome (GOLD analysis project Ga0209583, IMG submission 187201) | Freshwater sediment microbial communities in response to fracking from Pennsylvania, USA - Straight Creek_MetaG_SC_2014 (SPAdes) (version 2) | ecosystem: Environmental > Aquatic > Freshwater >... | reverse complement strand
GTCGTTTCACTGTCGTTGGCATGTCGTTAGCAGGTTCGAGGCCATCCTCGCCCCGGCACGGCAGAACACTAGAATCCTTACTCGGTAATACTTTTGCGAGGCCCCGTTGGACACCACCACCATGACGAGCAAGGGCCAGGTCACGATCCCGAAGGCCGTGCGCCAGCAACTCGGCCTGAAGCAGGGTGCGCGGGTGGTGTTCGTGGTCGAAGGCGATCACGCCGTGCTGCGGCCCGCGATGCCTGATCGCACTGCGCCGCCGAGCGGATTCGGCATGGTCAGGGTCGTTGGCCGGGCGCTGCCGGCCGACTTCGACGTGGCGACACTGCTCGAAGCCGAGGTGAGGCGCGCGCCCAAGACGAAGCCCTCGGGCCGAGGCGGTCGCAAATGATCGGGCTGGACACCAACGTGCTTGCCCGCTACTACCTGGCCGGGCACGACGCCGACGCCGCCACCACCCGGCAGCAACAGGCTGCCAGGCGCCTGCTCGAAGGCGGCCAGCCGCTGCATGTCGCGAAGACCGTCTTGCTCGAACTCGAGTGGCTGATGCGAGGCGCCTGCGGGCTTGCGCGGGAGCAGTTCGCTGCGGTGCTGGATCACCTGCTGGCATCGCCGCAAGTCAGTCTGGAAGACCGTCTTTCGGTCGAGGCGGCGCTCGCCGCCTACCGCAACGGGCTGGACTTCGCCGATGCGTTGAACCACGCCACGTACCGGGTGTGCGACAGCATGGCGAGCTTCGACGACAAGAAGTTTGCCCGCCGCGCCACCCAACTCCGTTTGCTGCCCACGGTGACGGTGCCGCGCTGAGGCGCTCTACATCCCCTTGAACAACCCCGTGAAGCTGCGGCTCACCTCGAGCTTTTCCGGGTGCCCCTTCACCGCCACCAACTGGCGCCCGCGCAGGTCGCGACTCACGCCGGCGATGAACCGGGTGTTGACCAGGGTCGAGCGGTGGATCTGCCAGAACACCTCGGCGTCGAGCTCCTCGATCAGCTCCTTGATCGGCTTGCGGATCAGCGCCTCGATCGTCGCGGTCTGCACGCGCGTGTACTTCTCGTCGGAGATGAAGAACAGCACCTCGTCGACCGGGATCATCTGGATGTTCTGGCCGACCGTCGCCTGGATCCAGCGCAGCTGCGGCGCTTTGCCCGGGTCCATGCGCGCGGCGAGCTTCTGCAGCAATTGCTGCATCGCGGGCGGCGGTGCGTCTTCGCCTTCGGCCGGCGCGCCGCTTTCGCGCTGCGCGAGCCGCTTCTTGATGCGCTCGACCGTCACGGCGAGCCGTTCGCGTTCGGCGGGCTTGAGCACGTAGTCGACCACGCCCTGCTCGAAGGCCTCGATCGCGTACTGGTCGTAGGCGGTGATGAAGACGACCTCGCAGCCCCTCCAGCCGTCTTCCGCCGCGTTGGCATCTTCGTCGACCGGCAGCTGCGCGATCGCGCGCGCCGCCTCGACGCCGGTCATGCCCGGCATGCGGATGTCGAGGAAGACGAGGTCGGGCTTGTGCGATTCGGTGAGCTCCACCGCCTCGAGGCCGTTCTTCGCTTCGGCGACGATCTCGAGCTCGGGCCAGACCTCGGCCAGGCGCGCGCGCAATTGCTCGCGCATCAGCCGTTCGTCATCCGCGATCAGGGCGCGGGCGGTGCGGGTCGAGGCGATGTTCGACGTGTTCATCCGACGATCGTAGCGCCGCCGGCTGCATCGGTTTTCGTCTGGCCGCGCCGTATCAGCCGCACCATCAGCCAGACGACCAACCCCGCGAGCAGCAGCGGCGAGCACAGCATCGCGAACACGCCCGCCAGCACCAGCAGCACGCCCACCAGCACCAGCACCACGATCGCCAGCGGCATCAGCACCGCGAGCGGCACGACCACCGCCGCGATCAGCAGCGCCAGTGCGACCGCGCCGACCGCGAGCAGCGACTCGCCGGCATCGAGCTGATCCACAAGGACAGGCTCGCCGCCGATCCGCAACACGGCGTGGTCCATCGATCCGATCGCCGACACGGCGGCGACCAGCAGCACAACGCCGAGCGCCAGGCTCAACAGCATCGCCCAGCCGAGGAAGTTGACGGTGCGCTGCATGCCGCTCGCCCTTTTCATGCGGTCTCTCCTTCGCGGGTCTGTGCCTGATACGGCACGGTCAGGGTCACGAGCGTGCCGCTGGGTCTGTTCTCGGCGACAGTCATCGAGGCCTTGTTGCCGTACAGAAGCTGCAGCCGTTCGCGGATGTTGTTCAGGCCGACGCCGGTGCCCGCGGTCGCGGCCTTGCCGAAGCCCAGGCCGGTGTCGGCCACGGTCACGGCGAGCTTGCCGTGCACGATCTCGGCGTGCACCGAGAGCAGGCCGCCCTCGGGCTTGGGTTCCAGGCCGTGCTTGATCGCGTTCTCGACCAGGCTCTGGATCATCATCGACGGGAAGTCGGCCGACATCAGGCCCTCGGGCACCTCGATCTCGGTGCGCAGCCGGTCTTCCATGCGCACCTTCAGGATCTCGAGGTAGGGCCGGATCACCGCCATCTCGCGGCCCAGGTTGTGCGCGGCCGGGTGGTTCTCGCGCATCGTCGGCATCGAGGCGCGCAGCAGCGCGATCAGGTTCTTCTGCATCTGGCTGGCGCGCGGCGGGTCGGTCTCGATCAGGTGGTCGATGCTGGCCAGCGTGTTGAACAGGAAATGGGGTTCCACCTGTGCCTGCATCGCCGCCATGCGCGCCTCGACGACCTGGCGCTTGAGCTGCTCCGATTCGGCTGTTTCGGTCGCCTCGGCGGCGCGCGCATCGGCCTGCACGCGGCCCTTGTAGGTGATTTTCAGCACCGCCGAGGCGACGATCCAGAAGAACGCGAGATCACTGAGCGATTCGCTCAGATGGACCACCCGCGTGCGCTTGTACTGGCGGGCTTCGGCATTCGCCTCGGCAGCGTCCTTGCGGGCATCCAGCGCCTCCTGGCGCGCCTGATCGAGCGCCTCCTTGGCCTGCTGGCGGGCTTCTTCGGCCTGCTGGCGCGCTTCTTCCGTGGCTTCGCGCGCCGCCTCGCGCGCGGCCCGCACGGCCTCGCGAATGGTCTCGCGCGTGGCGCCCGGCAGGGCGATCTCGATGCTGCTGCCCGCGCTGCTCGCCGCCGATGCGGCCTGGGCCGCACCGGAGGCCGCAGAAGCGGCTGCCGACGCTGCGGAGGCCGCCACCGCCGCCGCCGAAGCCGGCGTGGCCGAGCGCGGCGTGATGCGCACGCCGTTCCTGTCGATCGAGATCACGACGTCGTCGTCCTTCGACGGGCTCGTGGCCGTGTTCGGCGTCTCGATGCGGATGTTGGGCACCTTCGGGATCGCGGGCACCTCCGGGACCTTCGGCGGCTTCGGCGGGGTGACCCGCGGCACGTCCTCGATCACCTCGCTCCACGAGGTGCGGAACGGCGGCAACTCCTGCAGCACGCTGGACAGGATCAGCAGCAGCAGCGACAACAGCGCGAAGCGCCGCCAGCTGATGCCGACCAGCCAGTTGCCGTACTGGTGGAACAGCCGCACCGCAGTGGTGGAGACCGTCTTCCAGGTGCTGGCGGCGGTGGTGGCGAAATCGGACATGGGGGCGGCGTTCGGTCGATGTGCGGGTCTGCGATGGTCGGCACTCTAAAGGCGGCGGACCGGACTGCCCATGCGCCTGCGACGGTCTGCACCGCCGGGCCGACAGGCTGCGCCGGTTGCGGACAGCCCGTGGGCATCGCGGCCACACCGCACACCTCGCCGGAGACTGCGCTTTCCTGACGAGACCGAAGCACCGCACCCAGCCCGGGCGCTGCGCTCACGGCGAAATCGCCTCGACCTGGATCACCAGCCGCACCGTGTCTGCCACGAAGGGCAGGCTGTGCGTGATGCCGAAGCTGCTGCGCACGATCTCGGCCTCGAAATCGCCGCCGCAGACGGTGCGGCGGAACAGCGGGTTCAGCCCGCAGTGCCAGCGCAGGGCACGCAGGGTCAGCGGCTGGCTGATGCCGCGCAGCGTGAACTCGCCACGGATCTCGCGCGGTGCCTCGCCGTCGAACCTGGCCGTGCGCGCCACGAAGAACGCCTGCGGGTTCGCGGCGGTGTCGAGCATCGCGCTGCCCTTCAGCAGCGCGTCGAGTATCGGCACGCCGCTGCTGACCGAGGCCGTGTCGATGCTGATGCTCACGTCGAGGCGCTGCGCGCTCGGGTCGAACTGCACGCTGCCCATGGCCTTGTCGAAACGGCCGCGGATCGTCGATGCGCCCATGTGCACGACCTCCCAGTGCACGAAGGTGTGCGTGGGGTCGAGTGCCCAGGTCGGCGCCGGCGCGGATGCCTGTGCCCACGCTACCGACGCGTGCGCCAGCACCGCAGCCGCGGCGGCGCGCAGGGCCAGCGCGCCGAGCCCGCCGAGCCGTGCGAGCCGGTTCAAGCGGCGCGCTGCTGCTTGCCCGCGCGCCATTCGGTCATCAACGCGGCCCACTTCGGGCGCGCGCTCGCGAGGTGCCGTTCCTTCACGTGGCCGTAGCCGCGGATGTCTTCCGGGATGCGCGCGATCTCGGTGGCGAGCGCCAGGTTGCCGGCGTTCAGCGAAGCGAGCAGTTCGTCGACCGAGGCCTTGTACTCGTCGATCAACGCGCGTTCGGTCTTGCGCTCATCGGTGCGGCCGAACGGGTCGAGCGCGGTGCCGCGCAGGCCCTTCAATTTCGCAAGCCACTTGAAGCCGGTGAGCATCGAGGGCCCGAACTTCGACTTCTGCAACTCGCCGGCCGCGTTCTTCTTCGCGGTCAACGGCGGCGCGAGGTGGTAGTTCAGCTTGTAGTCGCCCTCGAACTGATCCGCGATCTTCGCGAGGAACGCCGGGTCGCTTTGCAGGCGCGCGACTTCGTACTCGTCCTTGTAGGCCATCAGCTTGAACAGGTAGCGGGCGACGGCTTCGCTGAGCTTCTTGCTGTTCAACGGCGCCTCTGCCGCGCGAACCTTCTCGACGAAGGCCTTGTACTGCTGCGCGTAGGCGGCGTGCTGGTACGCGGTCAAGAACTCGACCCGCTTGGCGATCATCTCGTCGAGGTTGGTCGTCTTCTTGACGAACTCGATCACGTTGCCGGGTTTCAGCACCGCCTGCACGGCGGCCAGGTCGTGGGCCGCACGGCGCCCCCACTCGAACGCCAGCTTGTTGTTCTCGACCTGAACGTTGTTCAGCTCGATCGCCCGCATCATCGCGGCGTGCGAGAGCGGCACCTTGCCCTTCTGCCACGCGTAGCCGAGCATCAGCGGGTTGGTGTAGAGCGAGTCGCCGACGAGTTGCACCGCGAGCTGGTCGGCATCGAGCATGCCGACGTTGCCGGCACCTGCTGCATTCAGCACCGCGGCGTCGCAGTTGGCGGCCGGGAACTGCCAGTTCGGGTTCGTGACAAACGCCGCCGTCGGCGAGCCGTGCGTGTTCATCGCCACATACGTGCGGCCTTCGCGCACCACCACCAGCGTGCTCTTGTTGGCCGCGACGATCGGGTCGCAGCCGATCACCAGATCGGCCTCGGCGGTGCCGACCTTGGTGGTCAGGATCGCATCGGCGCGGTTCGCGATCTGGATGTGGCTCCAGGTCGCGCCGCCCTTTTGCGCGAGGCCGGCGGCGTCCTGCGTGACGATGCCCTTGCCTTCGAGGTGCGCGGCCATGCCGAGCAACTGGCCGATCGTGATCACGCCGGTCCCGCCGACGCCGGCGACGACGATGCCCCACGGTGTTTCTGCGAGCGGCAGTGCAGGCTCTGGAAGCGGCGGCAACGCGAACGGGTTCGGTTTGGTCGCGTCCTTCTTCTTGCCCTTCAACTGCCCGCCTTCGACCGTGATGAAGCTCGGGCAGAAGCCCTTCACGCACGAGTAATCCTTGTTGCAGGTGTTCTGGTTGATGCGCCGCTTGCGGCCGAACTCGGTCTCGACCGGCTCGACGCTCAGGCAGTTCGATTGCACCGAGCAATCGCCGCAGCCCTCGCACACCAGTTCGTTGATCACGACGCGCTTGGCCGGGTCCACCATCGTGCCGCGCTTGCGGCGGCGGCGCTTCTCGGTGGCGCAGGTCTGGTCGTAGATGATGACCGTGCAGCCGGCGATCTCGCGCATCTGCTTCTGGACCGCGTCGAGGTCGTCGCGGTGGTGCACCGTCACACCCTTGGCCAATCGCGCGGCGATGTCGGCCTCTTCATACTTCTCCGGCTCGTCGGTCACGACGACGATCTTGACCGCGCCTTCGGCATCGAGTTCGCGCGTCATCTCGGGCACCTTCAACGTGCCGTCGACCGGCTGCCCGCCGGTCATCGCGACCGCGTCGTTGAACAGGATCTTGTAGGTGATGTTGACCTTGGCCGCGATGCTCTGGCGCACCGCCAGCAACCCCGAGTGGTAGTACGTGCCGTCGCCCAGGTTCGAGAACACATGCTTGTCGGTCGTGAACGCGGCCTGGCCGACCCACGAGACGCCTTCGCCGCCCATCTGGCTGAAGGTGGTGGTGCTGCGGTCCATCCAGACCGTCATGTAGTGGCAGCCGATGCCGGCCACCGCGCGCGAGCCTTCGGGCACGCGCGTGCTGGTGTTGTGCGGGCAGCCGCTGCAGAAGAACGGCGTGCGGTCAGAGGTGTCGATCGCCTGCACGACCATCGAGCGCTCCTTGGCCTCGATCATCGCGAGGCGCGCATCCATGCGCGCGGCGGTGTCGGCGTCTATTGCCGATCCACCGCCGAGCTTCTTCAGGCGCTTGGCGATTGCCCGGCCGATGATCGCGGGTGTGAGATCGGCCTGCGCACGGAGCAGCCAGTTCTTGGCCGGGTTCGGCTGGCTCCACTCGCCGCCCGAGTCGTCGCCATCGGCCTCGTCGAACTTGCCCAGCACGTTGGGCCGCACATCGGCGCGCCAGTTGTAGAGCTCTTCCTTCAGCTGGTACTCGATGACCTGGCGCTTCTCTTCGACGACCAGAATCTCCTGCAAGCCTTGCGCGAAGTCGCGCGTGATCGTCGCCTCGAGCGGCCACACCACGTTGACCTTGTGCAACCGGATACCGAGGCGTCGGCATTCGTCGTCGTCGAGGCCCAGGTCGTGCAGCGCCTGGCGCGTGTCGTTGTAGGCCTTGCCGCTGGCGATGAGGCCGAAGCGGTCGTGCGCGGTCTCGATCACGTTGTGGTTGAGCTTGTTGGCGCGCACGTAGGCAAGGGCCGCGTACCACTTGTGGTCCATCAGCCGCGCTTCTTGTTCGAGCGGCGCATCGGGCCAGCGGATGTGCAGGCCGCCTTCGGGCATCTGGAAGTCGGTCGGGATCACGATGTCGACCCGGTCCGGGTCGACGAACACGCTGGCGGTCGATTCGACGATCTCCTGGATCGTCTTCATGCCCGACCACACGCCGGCGAAGCGGCTCATCGCGAACGCGTGCAGGCCCATGTCGAGGATGTCTTGCACGCTGCTCGGGAAGAACACCGGCAGCCCGCAGGCCTTGAAGATGTGGTCGCTCTGGTGCGCGGCCGTGCTGCTTTTCGCGATGTGGTCGTCACCGGCCAGCGCGATCACGCCGCCGTGCTTCGAGGTGCCCGCCATGTTGGCGTGCTTGAACACATCGGAGCAGCGGTCCACGCCCGGGCCCTTGCCGTACCAGATGCCGAACACGCCGTCGAACTTCTTGCTCTGCGGGTACAGATCGAGCTGCTGCGAGCCCCACACCGCGGTCGCCGCGAGTTCTTCGTTCACGCCGGGCACGAACTGGATGTTCTGCGCCGCGAGGTGCTTCTTCGCCTGCCACAGCGCCTGGTCGTAGCCGCCGAGCGGCGAGCCGCGGTAGCCGCTGACGAAGCCGGCGGTGTTCAGGCCATCGAGGCCATCGCGTGTTTTCTGCAGCATCGGCAGCCGCACGAGCGCCTGCACACCGCTCATCAGGGCCCGGCCGTTCTCGAGCGCGTATTTGTCGTCGAGAGAAACGGTTTCGATCGCCTTGCGGATCGACTCGGGTAGCGGTGCGTTCATCGACTCAATACTCCAGGGTTCGGCGGGGGTCTTCGAGGCGCGCGACCGCAGCTCGTGGCCGCGACGCGCCATGCAGAGTTTAGGGATTCGGGCGCGGGATGTCTTTTCTAAGTTTGTTCGGGATGCGGGGGTTCAAGCAATAATCTTGCTGTGATTTGTCAAACGAGAGCGAAATGGCGCTGAAAAAGCCGACTTCGGGTAAGCCCTCCCCACCCGTCGCCGAGGCAACGGAGACCCACGGCGCCGACCTCGACCGCTACGACCTGCTGATCCTGCACGAGCTGCAACAGGACGCGCGCCTGTCGAACACCGAGCTCGCCGCGCGCATCGGCATCTCGGCCGCGCCGACCTGGCGTCGCGTGAAGTGGCTCGAAGACCAGGGCTTCATCACCGGCTACCGCGCCGAGATCGACCGCCGCAAGATCGGCCTGGGCGTGCTCGCTTTCGTGCGCATCGATGCCGACCGCAACACGGCGGCTTCCACCCGCGAGCTGGAAGACAAGATCCGCAAGATCCCCGAAGTGATCGCGTGCCACTACATCTCGGGCTCGGGCACCTTCGAGCTGCAGGTGATGGCGACCGACCTCGACGCGTTCTCGAAGTTCTCGCGCGACACCTTGCTGCACCTGCCGCACGTGAAAGACCTGCACACCAGCTTCTCGCTGGGCGAGGTCAAGGCCGGCGCGGCGCTGCCACTGACGCACCTGCGTGCTGGCAAGCGAGGCGCCTGACACGATGACATTCGATCTGTTCGACACCATCGGCGATGCCGAGCCGTTCGTCGAGCCGCTGGCCGAAGGGGCGGTGGTGCTGCGCGGCTTCGCGCGGCCCATGCAGAGCGGGTTGATTGCCGACGTCCAGGCCGTGATCGCCGCCGCGCCGCTGCGCCACCTCGTCACACCGGGCGGCCTGCGCATGTCGGTCGCGATGACGAACTGCGGCGCGCTCGGCTGGGTCAGCGACCGGCGCGGCTACCGCTACGACGCGAGCGACCCGGAGGGTGGCGCGCCGTGGCCCGCGATGCCGGCGTCGTTCGTGCGGCTCGCGGCGCGTGCTGCGCTGCAGGCCGGCTTCGAGGGCTTCGCACCCGATGCGTGCCTGATCAACCGCTACCTGCCCGGCACCAAGCTCTCGCTGCACCAGGACCGCGACGAGCACGACCTGGGTGCGCCCATCGTTTCTGTCTCGCTCGGTCTGCCGGCAACCTTTCTGTTCGGTGGCCTGCAGCGCGCCGACAAGACCCGGCGCCTCCAACTGCGTCATGGCGATGTGGTGGTCTGGGGCGGCCCGTCGCGCCTGCGTTTCCACGGCGTGCTGCCGCTCGCGGACGGCGACCACGCGCTGCTCGGCAAGCAGCGCATCAACCTGACGTTTCGCCGCGCCGGCTGAGTGCTCAGCGCGGCAACGTGATGCGCGCGCGCAGCCCGCGCGGCGTGTTCGAGAGCAGCTCGAAACGGCCGCCTTGCGAACGCACGAGCCGGTCGACGATCGCCAGCCCGAGCCCGGCACCGGCCGGGCCGCTGCGCGCGGTGTGTGCGCGGCGGAACGGCTGCTTCAAGGCCTCGGCGTCGCCCGGCGCGATGCCGTCGCCCTGGTCGGTCACCTCGATCCACACCGCATCGCGGTCGGCGCCGGTGCGGATGCCCATCGGCGCGCGGCCGTGCCGGAAGGCGTTCTCGACCAGGTTGGTCAAGCAGCGCGTCATCGCCTGCTCGCGCATGCGCACGCGCGCCGGCGCGCCGAGCGCCAGCTCGACGACCTGGCCGTGGTCGGCGCAGCCACGCACGATCGCGCCGACGAGTGTGTCGATGTCGCCCTCGGCCATTGCCTGCGCTTCGTCGCCCCGCGCGAAATCGAGGAACTGGCCGACGATCGCATCCATCTCCTCGACGCTGCGGTTCATGCTCGCCGTCAGCTCGGGCTCGGTTCGATCGGCGAGGATCTCCACGCCCAGCCGCAGCTTCGCGAGCGGCGTGCGCAGGTCGTGCGAGACGCCGGCCAGCATCAGCGCGCGCTCGCGCTCGGTCTGCGCCAGGCTCGCCGCGAGCTGGTTGAAGCTGCGCGCGAGCGTCGCGGTTTCGATCGGCCCTTCTTCCGGCAAGGGCTGCGGCGCCCCGCCGCGCGCGAGCTCGCCGGCGGCGCGCACGACCTGCGCGAGCGGCCGGTTCAGGCGCCGCTGGATTGCGAAGGCGCCCAGCAGCGCGAGCAGCGCACTGGTCAGCGAGGCGGCGATCCAGGTGCCGCTGAATTCGCGCGCGGGCAGCACGCCGGGCAGCACCACCCAGTACGGCGTGCCCTCGATCGTCAGCCGCAGCGCGAGGCTGCGGCCGTTCTCGCGGCGCCAGATCACGTCGGTGCCGTCGGCTGTCACGCGCTGCGAGATCGTGCGCATGAAGCGCCGCTCCAGCAAGGTCAGCGGCGCCGCGGTGGGGTTGTCGGGCGCCGCGCTGCCATCGGCCGGGGTGCGCTGCTGGTTGAAGGCGTCGATGAACGCCGCGCGCTGCGCCACCGGCAGCGCGACGAGCCCCGCGCGGACCGCCGCGACGTTGCGCGCGATGCCGTCGGCCACCTGCTCGAGCCGTGGCCGCAGCAGCAGCTCGCGCGCGAGCAGCGCGCTGCCGATCTGCGCCAGCGCGATCAGCAACACGATCAACAGGAAGTTGCGCCCGAACAGCGAGCGAGGCCCCCAGCTCATGCCGTCGCTTTCTTGGCAGTGTTCTCGGCAGTGTCTTCGGGCACGAACACGTAGCCGACCCCCCACACCGTGCGGATGTGGCGCGGTTTGGCCGGGTCGGTCTCGATCAGCTTGCGCAGGCGCATCACCTGCACGTCGATGCTGCGGTCGGTGGCCTCGTGGTCGCGGCCGTGCGCGAGCTCGATCAGGCGGTCGCGGCCGAGCGGGCGGTTCGGGTTCAGCGCGAGCGCCTGCAGCAGCGCGAATTCGCCGGTGGTGAGCGGCACGTCTTGCCCGTCGCGCTCGAGCCGGCGCTCGGCGATGCGCAGCAGGTGCGCGCCGAACGCGATCGTCGCGCCTTCGGGCGTCGGGCCGATGTGCGCGCCGAGCACGCGCTGGCGCCGCACGAGTGCCTGGATGCGCGCGAGCAGCTCGCGCGGGTTGAAGGGCTTGGGCAGGTAGTCGTCGGCGCCCATCTCCAGGCCGATGATGCGGTCGAGCGGGTCGCCGCGCGCGGTCAGCATCACGATCGGGATCGTCTCGCCCTGCGCGCGCAGGCGGCGGCAGATCGACAGGCCGTCTTCGCCGGGCATCATCACGTCGAGCACCAGCACGTCGAAGCGCTCGCGGGCGAGCAACTTGTCGAGCGGGCCGGCGGAGTCGACGGTGCGCACCGAATAGCCCTGGTCGCCGAGGTAGCGCTGCAGCAGCGCGCGCAGGTCGGCCTCGTCGTCGGCGACCAGGATGCGGGCCAGGGCCGCGTTCGCTTCGCTCATCGAGACCACCTCACGGAAGGGATGCGGCCATCGTACCCGGCGGCCCCCGGCGCCTCGGTGGCGCAAGACGCCCCCAGGCATGACAAACGATGACAACGCACGCGGCGGGCTGTCATGGATGGACATGAACACCGCTGCGCCTGCCATCACCTGCTCACACCTGGCCGCGACATTGGCTTCACGGCACTGCCTGTCGCAGTGCCCCCCCTCAAACACCGGAGTCAGGTCATGAAACGCATCCTCGGCATCACCACCCTCGGCCTCGCCCTGATCGGCGCCAGCCTCGGCCATGCGGCCGAGGCAGCGAGCCGCCGTGTCGTCGTCGGCGACGGCCAGGGCAACGCGGCCACGGCCGGCGCCGCCGCCGTCGCCGGCCCGAACGGCGCGTCGGCCGCACGTGCCGGCGCCACGCGGCGCAGCGCCGATGGCACCGTGCAGCACCGCAGCGGTTTCGCGGCCCAGGG
>Ga0209583_10000512_pt1 | contig 11930 bp, 7 predicted proteins | sample Str014_FD_187201 | JGI IMG/M metagenome (GOLD analysis project Ga0209583, IMG submission 187201) | Freshwater sediment microbial communities in response to fracking from Pennsylvania, USA - Straight Creek_MetaG_SC_2014 (SPAdes) (version 2) | ecosystem: Environmental > Aquatic > Freshwater >... | reverse complement strand
TTGACCGATCGGCTGCGTCTCGAGGTGCAGCCGTACTTCTGGTACGGCTACGGCACGGGCGGCGTCCAGCAGACCACCTTGAACGAGTCCAGGTCGGGCGCCCAGGTGCATGGCGGCATCGCCGACATCAACGGTGACGGCGACACGCTCGATACCGTGCTCGTCTACCGCGGCAGCCTGACCCAGACCTACCGGCCCGGCCTGAACGCCAGCCTGACCTACGTCATCGACAATCACAAGATCAACGGTGGCATCTGGTATGAGCGCGCGCGCCATCGCCAAACCCAGCCGGCGGTCGTGGTGGACAACGGTGGCGGCATCGCCGACATCTGGCTCGGAGGCAACCTGCTGAACTATGCGGATGGTTCGACCTACCAAGGGCGAAACCAAAATACCGTCTCGACAGGTCAAAGCGTTTTCGTTCAGGACACGATCGATCTGCTGAACAACAAGGTGCAGCTCACCCCGGCGGTCAGCTACCGCAGCTTGCATCGCCAATTCAACAACTACGCCAACTCCGCCAGCTCGGGCAGCGGTGCCAGTGCTGGCAGCGGCGGCGTGGACTACGAAGTCGACAAGACCTACTCCAAGGTGCTGCCGAGCCTGGCTGTCAGTCTTCAGGCGACCGACCGCGTGCAGGTGTTCGGTAGCGTGGCCAAGAATTTCAAGGCCCCCGGCAACTTCGACTACCAGACGCTCGCCAAGGGCGTGACCTATGCGAACGGGGTAGGCACGGCGACCGGGTTCCTGCCCGTCACCGTCAAGGAGGAAACCTCCGTGAACGTCGATCTCGGTACCCGCTACAAGGGCGACATGTTCCGCGCCTCGGCGACGGCGTTCTACAACAAGTTCAAGGACCGGATCGCGTCGAGCTACGACGCCATCCAAGCCATCACGCACGACTTCAACGTCGGCGACTCCACCACCAAGGGCCTCGAGCTCGAAGGCGGCACGGTTCCCTGGAACGGTCTCAGCGCTTACGCGTCGTTGACCTACACCAAGAGCACGATCGACAGCAACCTGGCGAAGAGCGCGACGCCTGGCGATGTCTACCAGACCGCAGGCAAGCAGTTCCCCGACACGCCGAAGGGCATGGCGGCACTGTCGGTTCAATGGGCGGACGGGCCCTACCTGCTGAACGTGGCCGGCAAGTACACGTCCCCGCGCACATTGACGCTGACCAACGATGTCGTCATTCCGGGCTACACGACGTTCGACCTGAACGCTGCCTGGAAACTGCCGAACCCCACGGGCAACGGTTTCAAGAACCCGATCATTCGTTTGAACGTCAGCAACATCTTCAGCAAGCAGTACTTCATCGCCAACGCGGGCAGTGGCTCGAACGTCGCGTTCGCGAGTGGCGCGCCCAGCGGGCCGTTCTACTATGCCGGTGCGCCGCGCTTCGCCAGCCTGACTTTCCAGGTCGATTACTGATCTTCAGCCACCTGTCGGCCGGCGCAAGCGTCCATCATGGCGTTTGCGCCGTTTTTCCATTTGCGAGACCGCCTCACCATGCCACGCATCGTCCTGTCGAAGTTTCTGCGCGCCGCCTGCCGCTTCTCGTTGGTTGCCGCGGTCGCGCTGGGCGGTATTGCCCACGCAGCCGACCCGTTGCCGCTGCGCCTGATCGGCATCAACGACTTCCACGGCAACCTCGAGTCCACCGGACTCAGCCTGACGCTGGCCGACCCAGCCGGGGGCGACAAACCCGTGCGCGTGCCGGTCGGCGGCGCGGCGGCACTGGCGGGGATGGTCAAGGCGCTGCGGGCAGACACGCCGAACAGCCTGATGATCTCGGGCGGTGACCTGATCGGCGCTTCGCCGCTCGCCTCCACGCTGTTCCGCCACGAGTCCACGATCGACGTGATGAACGCGATCGGGCTCGATGCCTCGACCGTCGGCAACCACGAGTTCGACGCCGGCGCCACCGAGTTGCGCCGCATCGTGAAGGGTGGCTGCGCGACGAACGCACCCACCGCCGCGGTGAGTTCGTGCGCGTTGGCGCCGTACGCCGGTGCGCGCTTTCCGTACCTCTCGGCCAACGTCATCGACGCGGGCGGGCACACGCTGTTCCCGGCGTTCGTGGTCAAGAACGTCCACGGCATCCGTGTCGGGGTGATCGGAGCGGTGACGCGCACGACGCCCAGCATCGTCAGCCCGTCGGGCATCGTCGGCCTGCGCTTCACCGACGAGGCCGATGCGATCAACCGTGCCGCGCGTCAGCTCAGGGCGCAGGGTGTGAAGGTGATCGTGATGACGATCCACGAAGGCGGCGAACTCGGGCCGCCGGCCAAGCGCGGCGACTGGAACGACACCCGCTGCCCGGATGCCCACGGCCCGATCTTCGAGATCGCGAAGCGCGTGACCGGGAATGTCGACGTGATCTTCTCGGCACACACCCACCAGGGCTACCGCTGCGTCGTCGGCGGCCGCACGATCATCCAGGGCACCTCGTACGGCCGGGGGGTCTCGGTGGTCGATCTGGCAATCGATCCGAAGAGCCGGCGCGTGATCCCGTCGTTGACGCGCAGCATCAACCTGCCGGTCGTCAACGAGCACACGGACCCGGCTCTGCGCGAGCGCCTCGCTGCCGCGCTGCCGGCGCCCTATGCCGAGATCCTGCGCGCGGAAAGGCCCGATGCGGCCATCGCCGAGCAGGTCGCGAAGTACGCCGCCGTGGTCGCGCCGAAGGCCGAGCGGCCGATCGGCACGATCGCCGGCAACTTTCCGCGCGGCGGTCAGGTCGACAGTCCGGCGGGCCGGCTGATCGCCGATTCGCAACTCGCTGCGACGCGCGCCGCCGAGGCGGGCGGTGCGCAGATCGCGTTGATGAACGCCGGAGGCATCCGCAGCGACCTCGAGTGCAAGGGCGCATCGCCGTGCACCGCGACCTACGGTCAGGCGTTCTCGATGCAACCCTTCGGCAACAGCCTGGTGGTGATGACGCTGACGGGTGCGCAGCTCAAGGCCGTGCTCGAAGCGCAGCAGAAACCAGGGGCGATCGAGATGACCGTGCTGCAGCCTTCCGAGGGCTTCACCTACGCGTGGCAGGCCGATGCGCCGGCCGGTGAACGCGTGCGCGACATGAAGTTGAACGGTGAGCCGATCGCGCCGGAGCAGTCGTACCGCGTCACCGTCAACAGCTTCCTGGCCGAAGGGGGCGATGGCTTCGTCGGGCTCACCCGCGGCACCGCGCGCACCGGTGGCGGGCAAGACCTCGATGCGTTGATCGGCTACCTGCAAGGCGCGGCAGAACGCGCACCGATCGCCACGCCGCGAATCACGCGGCTGCCTTGACTGGTCGCGCCGGCCTGGGCTTGTTCTGCAGCGAATCGGGGCCACATGCGGCTGACCTTTCCTGCCGGCCTTCCCTGATGTCGCTTGCCCCGTTGTTCTTCATCTCGTCGATGCTGCATGCCTACGTCGCTTGGCGCATCGCCCCGGCGCTCCCGGGCGGCGCGGCGTCGGCCGGCTTCGTCGCCCTGCTGATCGCCTCCGCGCTGCTGATGCCGATGGGCCTGATCGCCCGACGCGTGCGTCGCCAGCCGCTGTCGGACCGCCTCGCCTGGGCCGGCTCGCTCGCGATGGGGCTGTTCTCTTCCCTGTTCGTGCTGACCGTGGTGCGCGATCTGTTGCTGCTCGCGCTGGCGATCGTCGCGCTGGCCGTGCCTGGCACGCTCGCCGACGCGACCCGCGCGACGGCATCGGCCGTGCCGCTGCTCGGCCTGGCGATCACGCTCTGGGGCTTCGTCAACGCTCGCCGAACCGCGGCCGTGGTCTCGGTCGACGTGCCGATCGCCGACCTGCCCGCGGCCCTGCACGGCTTCACGATCGCGCAGATCAGCGACATCCACGTCGGCCCGACGATCAAGCGCGCCTACCTGCACCGCATCGTCGAGGCCGTGAACCGGCTCGATGCCGACATGGTGGCCGTCACCGGCGACCTGGTCGACGGCTCGGTGCGTGAGCTGGCGGGCCATGTGGCGCCGCTCGGCGCGCTGAGCTCGAAGCACGGCACCTTCTTCGTGACCGGCAACCACGAGTACTACTCGGGCGCGCCGGCCTGGGTCACCGAGTTGCGTCGGCTCGGGCTGAAGGTGCTGATGAACGAACACGTGGTGCTGCAGCATGCCGGCGGCTCGGTGCTGATCGCCGGCGTGACGGATTTCGGCGCGCACCACTTCGACCCGGCCCAGCGCAGCGACCCGCTGGCCGCGCTCGCCGGCGCGCCGGCCGGCACGACCACGCGCGTGCTGCTCGCCCACCAGCCGCGCAGCGCCGAGGCGGCCGAACGTGCGGGCTTCGATCTGCAACTGAGCGGCCACACGCACGGCGGGCAGTTCCTGCCGTGGAACCTGTTCGTGCGCTTTCAGCAGCCGTTCACGGCCGGGCTGCACCGGCTGCGCCGGCTGTGGGTCTACACGAGCCGCGGCACGGGTTACTGGGGGCCGCCGAAGCGGTTCGGCGCGCCGTCGGAGATCACCCGCCTGCGCCTCGTGCCGGCCGCGGCCTGACGCGGCGGGTTCGGGCGTCAGGGCATTCGCGCCCGCATCGAGGGCGCGTCTTACAATCGACGGGTTTCACTGCCGGCGTCTTGCCGGGCTCCACAAAGGATTTCCCAAGTGTTCATTTCCGAAGCCTTCGCGCAGGCCGCGCCCGCCGCCGCGTCTGATTCCATGTTCGGCAGCCTGGGCAGTATGTTGCCGCTGGTGCTGATGTTCGTGGTGCTGTACTTCGTGATGATCCGCCCGCAGATGAAGCGCCAGAAAGAAGCCAAGGCGATGATCGACGCGCTCGCCAAGGGCGACGAGGTCGTCACCACCGGCGGCATGCTGGGCAAGATCGCGAAGATCGGCGAGAGCTACCTGACGGTCGAGATCGCCAATGGCGTCGAGATCCAGGTGCAGCGTGGCGCAGTCGTGCAAGTGCTGCCCAAGGGCACCGTCGCGGTCAAGTGATGCGCCGTGCGTGAACGCGGCTCGCGTGCCCGGCAGGGCACGCGAGCCGCTTGCCGTATCAGTGGGCACCGTTGAAGAAGGAACACGATGAATCGTTACCCCGCCTGGAAATACGCGCTGCTCGTGATCGCGCTGTTGGTCGGCCTGGTCTACACGCTGCCCAACGTGTTCGGCGAAGCGCCGGCCGTGCAGGTGAGCAGCGGCAAGGCCACGTTGAAGCTCGATGCGACGATGGCGCCGCGCGTCGAAGACATCCTCGCCAAGGCCGGCCTGCAGCCCGACTTCGTGCAGTTCGAGGGCAATTCTGTGAAGGCGCGGCTCAAAGACCTCGATGCGCAGCGCAAGGCCAAGGACGCGATCAACGCCGCGCTGAACCCCGATGCCGACAACCCGAGCTACATCGTCGCGCTGAACCTGCTCTCGCGTTCGCCGCACTGGCTGACCTCACTGCACGCATTGCCGATGTTTCTCGGCCTCGACCTGCGCGGCGGCGTCTACTTCCTGATGCAGGTCGACATGAAGTCGGCGCTGACCAAAAAGGCCGAGGCGCTGACCGGCGACATCCGCACCTTGCTGCGCGACAAGAACCTGCGCCACGCCGGCATCACGCGTGACGGCAACGACGTGGTGGTGCGCTTTCGCGACCGCGACACGCTCACCGCCGCACGCAACCTGCTGACCGACCAGCTGCCCGACCTGCAGTGGGTCGAGACGCCCGACGGCACCGACATCAAGCTGGCCGGCAGCCTGAAGCCGGCCGCCGCGAAGCTGGTTCAAGACACTGCGATCGCGCAGAACATCACGACGCTGCACAACCGTGTCAACGAACTCGGCGTGGCCGAGCCGGTGATCCAGCAGCAGGGCGCCGACCGTGTCGTCGTGCAGCTGCCCGGCGTGCAGGACACCGCGAAGGCGAAAGACATCATCGGCCGCACCGCGACGCTCGAACTTCGTCTCGTCGACGACAGCGCCGAAGCGACTGCCGCGGCGACAGGCTCCGGCCCGGTGCCGTTCGGTACCGAGCGCTTCGTCGAACGCAACGGCGCGCCGCTGATCGTCAAACGCCAGGTGGTAGTGACCGGCGACAACCTGACCGATGCCAAGCCCACCTTCGATGGGCAGACCCACGAACCGGCCGTCGGTCTGACGCTCGACGCGAAGGGCGCGCGCATCATGAAGGACGTGTCTCGCGACAACGTCGGCAAGCGCCTCGCGATCATCCTGTTCGAGAAGGGCAAGGGCGAGGTCGTGACCGCGCCGGTGATTCGCAGCGAGCTGAGTTCGAACTTCCAGATCACCGGCCGCATGACCGCGGGCGAGGCCAACGACACCGCGCTGCTGCTGCGTGCCGGCTCGCTCGCCGCGCCGATGGACATCATCGAAGAGAAGACGATCGGCCCGAGCCTGGGTGCCGACAACATCGCCAAGGGCTTCCACAGCGTGCTGTTCGGCTTCGCGGCGATCGCGCTGTTCATGTGCCTGTACTACCAGTTGTTCGGCATCGTCTCGACGCTGGCACTGGGCTTCAACCTGCTGCTGCTGCTGGCGCTGCTGTCGATGCTGCAGGCCACGCTCTCCTTGCCGGGCATCGCCGCGATCGCGCTGACGCTGGGCATGGCGATCGACTCGAACGTGCTGATCAACGAACGCGTGCGCGAAGAACTGCGCGCCGGCAAGTCGCCGCAGGTCGCGATCAACGAAGGCTACGAGCGCGCCTTCGCGACCATCCTCGACTCGAACGTGACGACGCTGATCGCGGGCCTCGCGCTGCTCGCCTTCGGTTCGGGCCCGGTACGCGGCTTCGCGGTCGTGCACTGCCTGGGCATCGTGACCTCGATGTTCTCTTCGGTGGTGTTCTCGCGGGGCCTCGTGAACCTCTGGTACGGCCGCCAGAAGAAGTTGAAGAGCGTGGCGATCGGCCAGGTCTGGAAGCCGCGGGCCGACATTCCCGCCGCGCCGACGGTCTGACGACTCCCAGCCCACGACACACAAGGATCCCCCCATGGAGTTCTTCAGAATCCAGCGCGACATCCCGTTCATGCGGCATGCGCTGGTGTTCAACATCGTCTCGGCCGTCACCTTCGTGCTGGCCGTGTTCTTCCTCGCGACGCGCGGGCTGCACTTCTCGATCGAGTTCACCGGCGGCATCGTCACGCAGGCGAGCTATGCGCAGACCGCCGACGTCGAGAAGATCCGCGTCAACATCGACAAGCTGAATTTCGGCGAGTCGCAGGTGCAGAATTTCGGCAGCTCGCGCGACGTGATCATCCGGCTGCCGGCGAACCAGGCGACCAAGCAGAGCGTGGTCGCGGCCGCCGTGTTCGACACGCTGTGCAAGGCCGAGAGCGGCACCGTGAGCGTCAAGCAGGTGACGACCGACAAGGGCGAGGTCGTCGGCAGGCCGGTGTGTGCAGCGGGCGCGGTCGAGCCGGTGCAGCAGCGCAGCGTCGAGTATGTCGGCCCGCAGGTCGGGCGCGAACTGGCCGTGAACGGCGCCTACGCGCTGCTCGCGGTGGTGGTCGGCATCATGATCTACCTCGCGATCCGCTTCGAATGGAAGTACGCGGTCGCGGCGATCATCGCGAACCTGCACGACGTGGTCATCATCCTGGGCTTCTTCGCGTTTTTCCAGTGGGAGTTCAACCTCACCGTACTTGCGGCAGTGCTCGCGGTGCTGGGCTACTCGGTGAACGAATCGGTGGTGATCTTCGACCGGATCCGCGAGGCCTTCCGGCGCTATCGCAAGATGAACACGCACGAGGTCATCGACCACGCGATCACCAGCACGATGAGCCGCACGATCATCACGCACGGTTGCACGCAGGCGATGGTGCTGTCGATGCTGATCTTCGGCGGGCCGACGCTGCACGGCTTCGCGATCGCGCTGACGATCGGCATCCTGTTCGGCATCTATTCGTCGGTGTTCGTCGCCGCGGCGATCGCGATGTGGCTGGGCGTCAAGCGTGAGGACCTCATCAAGTCCGGCCCGGTCAAGGAGACCGATCCGAACGACCCGAATGCCGGAGCGGTGGTGTAGAGTCACCCGGTAACATCCCAGGACGCGACCCCCACAAAATGCCGACCCCCGCCAACCCGACGGCATTGGCCCAGCAGGCAAGGCGATCCTATGTGGAGGGTTTGTTGTCGGGCCTGCCGGCGGTGGTGCAGGCGATCGACCAGGGCGCCAGGGTTCTCGTCAGCCAGGTTGCCGAGCCGATGGTCGCGATGAAGCGCCGCGAGCTCGTTCCCGATCTGCAAAGAGCGGCGCCGTATTGGCTTCAGGGCATGAATTCGATGCTGCGGGGCGCACGCCAGACCGGCCTGGTGTCGGCCACACACCCCGGCGATCTGCCGCTGCCGGCCAGTCGCAATGCCAAGCTCAGCCTGGTCGACGACGACACGATCGAGAACGAGATCGTCAGCTCGAAGCTGGCGCTGTCGATGATGGACCGGTCTTCGTGGGAGTTCACCGATCTGCGCTCGCGCATGAACGCACTCGAAGGCCGCGACGAGCTCGACACGAACGATGTGCTGCGCCCGCACGTGTTCGCCCGCATCGTCACAGCTTCGTGGCGTGCCGCGGGGTTGAGTCTGGAGGCGTGGCGCCAACTGCAGCGCGTGCTGCACGAAGAACTCGCGCATTTCGCCGAAGAGGGCTATCACGAGACGAATCGTTTCCTGCTCGAGCGGCATGTGTTGCCCGATGTGGATCTGCGGCCGTTCATCCGTCGTTCGCGCGGCAACCACACGAGCGGCTTCGCGTCGTCGGGGCAGGGCAGCGGCGGTTTTGCCGCCTCGGGCAACTCTGCTGGCGCAGGCGTCGCCGGGCGCGGCGAAGTCGCCGAAGAGACCCGCATGATGACGCGCACCGGCGGCCTGGCGCGGGGTGCGGACCATGCCGAGGCCGTACTCGGCCGCCTCAACCGGTTGATCGGTAGGCAATTGCCCGGCTTCGGCTCGACCCAGCGGGACCGGCCGCCGGCGATGACCGCGCCACGCCTGAAGAACGCGATCAACGAGGCGCAGCAGGGCATCGCCAGGCGCATCGCCGAGCACCAGGGAACGGTCGCCGGCGCGCATGTCAGCACGCCTGCGCTGCTCGAAGAAATCAACCAGCGCAAGCAGGCGCTGAAGAATGCGGCAAGCACGCCGGTCGAGCGCGCGACGATCGAGATCGTCGCGCTGCTGTTTCAGAGCATCCTCACCGAAGAACGTATCCCGACCGCGGTGCGCGTCTGGTTCGCGCGGCTGCAGATGCCTGTGCTGCGGGTGGCGGTCAGCGAGCCTGATTTTTTCGCGACCATCGATCATCCGGCGCGCCGGCTGATCGACCGCATGGGCTCGTGCGTGATGGGGTTCGACGCCACCAGCCGCGCAGTCGGCGACATTCTCGAGAAAGAAATCAAGCGCGTCGTGCAGGTCGTCGAGGCCTACCCCGACACCGGTCGGCGCGTGTTCCAGACCGTGCTGGTCGAGTTCGAGAAGTTCCTCGAGCACTATTTCAAGAACGAGAACGAGGCCTCGCGCAAGGGTGTGTCGCTGGCGCAGCAGGTCGAGCAGCGCGAGACACTGGCGATCCAGTACACGATCGAGTTGCGCAAGATGCTCAACGAGGTGCCGGTTCAAGAGGGCGTGCGCGAATTCCTGTTCCATGTGTGGGCCGACGTGCTCGCGATGACGGCGGTGAAGGCCGGCAACCAGAGCGACGCCACCAAGGAGATGAAGCGCGCCGCGGCCGATCTGATCTGGTCGGCCAGTGCGAAGGTCTCGCGCGAGGAGCGCGCCGAAGTGATTCGCCGCCTGCCGCCGCTGCTGAAGACGCTTCGCGACGGCATGGAGCATGCCGGCGTGCCCTCCGACAAGCAGGACGAGCACATCCAGCGCCTCAACAATTCGCTCGCCGCAGCCTTCACCGCGAAGACCGCGGCGATCCCGCACGAGCGGCTCGAAGAATTGATGCTGCGGCTCGAGACGCTGGAAGAACTGCTGCCCGAGGCGGACGATCTTCAGATCGACGAGGCGATGGTGCACGACCTGTCGGGCCACGAAAGCTCGGAGCTCGAGGTCGTCTCAGAGGGCGGCTCGATGCCGACTCCGGCGATGATCGCGTGGGCGCGCGAGCTGCAGGTCGGCAGCTGGTACATGCTCGACTACCGCAACCGCAACGAGCCGATGCAGCTGGCCTGGCAGGGCATGCGGCGGCAGCTGACCCTGTTCGTGTCGCCGCAGGGGCGCGGCGTGCTGTTCCAGCAGAACCGGCTTGCGTCTTTCCTGCAGGCGGGCCTGCTGGTGCCCGCTCAGGAGGAGTCGCTCACGGTGCGCGCGACGCGCAGCGCGATGGCGAAACTCGACGGCGATCCCTCGAGATTGTTGAACTGATCGAGTCGCGGCTTACGCCGCCTCTCCATCTGCTTTTCTAATGCACCACGCGGTCTTCCTCGTCGACGAACAGCTCGTCGAGGATCAGCGCATCCGGCTCCTCGCCGAGGCTCCAGAACACCATCAGCACGATGATCTTCAGGTCTTCGAGGTCGAGCGGGCCGCCGGGGATCGCGCTGGCGCGGTCGATGACCATCTCGCGCATCGGTGGCGGCAATACGCCGGCTGATTCGAGAAAGCTGATGAAGCCGATCGACGGCTCACCCAGGTGTTCCTGCTCGGCGGGGGAGTAGACGCGAAGGCTCTCCTTGCCTTGCTCGCCCACGTAGGCCTCGGCCGCCGTCGCGACGCCATCGAGCCACGAAAGCGCTTCCTGGATTTCGTCCGACTCGAAACCGACCGACGAGAGCTTGCGGGTCAGCTGATCGTGGTCCGGACAGGCATCGGGACGCCAGTAGTTTTCGTACAGGTACACGAGCACATCGAACATGGATTCACTATACCCCAGGGGCCCACCGGGGTCGGCCGAGAGGCGATCCGCGACCGCGTCGCAATCCACGGCCGCGACCGCGTCGCTCAGCGACCCGGCAGACGCTGAAACAACTGGCCCGGCAGGCGCGCGACCATGCCGTCGAGTTCGAGGCCGAGCAGCCGCGTGCTGAGCTCGGCGGCGCTCCAGCCGGTGCGGGCGGTGAGGGCGTCCAGCGTGACCGGGTCGAATCCCAGCGCGTCGAGCAGCGGTGCATCGGGATGCTGCGCGTCATCGGGCGCTGCGGCGCCGGGCGCGGCCGACGGCAGGCGCAGGTCTTCGAGGATGTCGGCGGCGCTCTCGACCAGCTTCGCCCCCTGCTTGATCAGCGCATGGCAGCCGCGCGATTGCGGCGAGTGGATCGAGCCGGGGATCGCGAACACGTCGCGCCCGGCCTCGTTCGCGAGCCGGGCCGTGATCAGCGAGCCGGACTTCAGGGCCGCTTCGACGACCAGCGTGCCGCTCGCGAGACCCGCGATGATGCGGTTGCGGCGCGGGAAGTTGTGCGCCATCGAGGGTGTTCCCAGCGAGTACTCGCTGACGATCAAACCATCGGCGGCAATGCGATGCGCGAGTGCCAGGTTGCGGCGCGGGTAGACGATGTCCAGGCCCGTGCCGACCACCGCGATCGTGCTCGCCGCGCCTTCGAGCCCGCCCGCATGAGCCGCCGCGTCCACGCCCAGCGCCAGGCCCGACACCACCGTCAACCCGGCATGGCTCAGGTGGCTGGCGAATGCGCGGGCGTTGTCGGCGCCCTGCGGCGTCGGGTTGCGGCTGCCGACGATCGCGATCGCATCGGCCCGCAGCAGCTCGATCCGGCCTTGCGCGTAGAACAGCAGCGGCGGGTCGGGCGACTCGAGCAGCGCCTGCGGGTAGCGCGGGTCGTCGATCGTGATCACGGCGCGCGGCTCGGCCGCGTCGGCGTTCAGCCAGCCGAGTGTCGTGGTGACGAGCGCCGGCAGCGTTTCAGGCTCGATGTCGAGCACGGTCGAGGCCAGTGGGCCGACGACCTCGCGCCGTGCGTCGGCGGGCGCCGCGATCACGGCCTGCGGCGAGCCGAAGGC
>Ga0209583_10000511_pt1 | contig 11931 bp, 10 predicted proteins | sample Str014_FD_187201 | JGI IMG/M metagenome (GOLD analysis project Ga0209583, IMG submission 187201) | Freshwater sediment microbial communities in response to fracking from Pennsylvania, USA - Straight Creek_MetaG_SC_2014 (SPAdes) (version 2) | ecosystem: Environmental > Aquatic > Freshwater >... | reverse complement strand
GGATTAGGGTGGGGTTCGTTCAGCGAATTCCATTTTCAATTTTGAGGGTGTTGCACCAACCCCACCCTAATCCTCCCCTCAAGTGAGGGGAGGGAGACAAAAAACAGGAGAGAACCATGCCAACAACCATCAAAGGCCCCGCTATATTCCTCGCGCAATTTGCGGGCGATGCCGCACCTTTCAATTCCTTCGATGCCATCTGCAAATGGGCGGCGGGGCTTGGTTACAAGGGCGTGCAGGTGCCCACATGGGATGCGCGCTTCATTGATTTGAAAAAAGCCGCCGAGAGCAAAACTTATTGTGATGAGTTGAAAGGCACCGCCGCCAAACATGGCATCACCATCACTGAGCTTTCCACCCATCTGCAAGGCCATCTCGTGGCGGTGAACCCGGCTTACACCGATGTGCTCGATGCCTTCGCACCCAAGGACGTGCATGGGAAACCCGATGCAAGGCGTGCCTGGGCCGAGCAGCAAGTGAAATGGGGTGCGGTCGCGTCCAAGAATCTGGGCCTCACCTCACACGTCTCTTTCACCGGCGCGCTGTGCTGGCCCTATCTCTATCCGTGGCCGCCCCGCCCACCGGGCCTCGTCGAGGAAGGCTTCACCGAGCTGGCCAGGCGCTGGAAGCCGCTGCTCGATGTGTTTGACGAGAACGGCATTGACGTTGGTTTTGAAATTCACCCCGGCGAAGATGTGATGGACGGCATCACCTTTGAAATGTTCCTCGACAAGCTCAAGGGCCACAAGCGTTGCCAGATCAACTATGATCCCTCGCATTTCGTGCTCCAACAGCTTGACTATCTCGAATTCATCGACATCTATCATGAGCGCATCTGCGCCTTCCATGTGAAGGACGCGGAATTCAATCCAACCGGTCGCCAAGGTGTCTATTCTGGCTTCCAGAATTGGACACAGCGTGCGGGCCGTTTCCGTTCACTGGGTGATGGTCAGGTGGACTTTGCCGCCATCTTCTCTAAACTCTCGCAATATAATTATGACAGCTGGGCCGTGCTCGAATGGGAATGCTGCCTCAAATCATCGGACCAGGGTGCCGCAGAAGGTGCCCCCTTCATCGCCAGCCACATCATCGAAACCACAGCCAAAGCCTTCGATGATTTCGCAGCGGGCGAGGGCGGTGATAAGAAGTTGCTGAAGAAGATGCTGGGGATATAAAATTCACTTCTCCTCTCCCGGCATGCCGGGAGGATAATTGTCACGTCAGTGCACCGCGCGCTCAGGCGAGATACTTCTTCAAAAACCCGATCGTCCGGCCCCAGGCCAGATCTGCGGCGGCCTTGTCATAGCGCGCCGTGTTGGTGTCATTGTTGAAAGCGTGGTTGGCCCCTTCGTAGAGGTGAATTTCATAGGCCTTGGTGTCGGCTTTGAGGGCGGCTTCAAAATCCTTGATGCCCGCATTGGTGCGCTCGTCCAGCCCAGCATAGTGCAGCAAGAGCGGGGCCTTGATCTTGGCCACATCTTCGCCCTTGGGCTGCATGCCATAATAGGCAACACCTGCGGAAAGCTCCGGGTCTGCCACAGCCAGCGCATTGACCTGGCCGCCGCCCCAGCAGAAACCAAGTGCGCCCACCTTGCCATTGGTGCCCTGATGACCACGCAGCGCCTTGGCCGCCGCCAGCGAGTAGGCCAGAACATCAGCCGCCAACAACTGGCCGATCATGTCACGCGCCTTGTCTTCATCTGCGGGGGTGCCGCCCTTGGGGGCAAGATAATCCGCGCCAAAGGCCAGAAACCCCTCAAGTGCCACGCGCCGCGCGATGTCTTTGATATGCGGGTTGAGCCCCCGGTTTTCATGCACGATCAGCACACTGGGTAATTTGCCTGTATGTTCCTTGGGAAGGGCCAGATAGCCTGCGATGCCGGGAACAATTTCAACCTCGGCCAGCTGTAAACGTGAGTCCGCCTCGGGCACGACCGCAGCACTGGCATAGTTATTGTCAAGTACGGACAACAGCGCGGTGACGGCGGCGGCTGATCCCGCCAGCGCCGTCAATCTATCCAGAAACGCGCGGCGCGACATTCCGCCATGAGTGTAGCGGTCAAAGAGCGAAATGAACTTCTGGTCCATGACATTTCTCCGTTATGAGATGCTTCCAGTTTCCGCCACGATTTTGACCATGGCATGGCAAACCGACGCCACAGGAATTTTGTTTTTAATTTGTTCTTTAACACCTAAACAGGCCAGACCGTGAGCCTTAGTGATTATCCCTTCGCCTTACCATCCGCCGCCGTGCCCGCCGCACTGGGGGCCATTGTTGCTGGCGAAAGCCTTGGCGCAGCAGCGGCCTTGGCGAGGCTCAGCGCCATGCCGCATCTCATTTGCCATTCCGGCTTTTTGATCGAACGGCTGGCGCAGCAGGCGGCAGCGCCCAAATCCCTGACCCGTGCTGCGCGCGAGCAAAAGCATTTTGACGTGGCCGAGCTTTTCGCTTTCGTGGTGCCCGCCCGCATGGCGACGCCCACGCCCAGGGCCTTCGCAAGGTCACTGGGTGTGGAAGTGAGAGAGACTGAGGGGGAAACCCTCGGCAACGTTGCCCAAGACCTGTTGCACCGCCTCACCAGCAAGACCTATCCCTTCGCGCGCGAAGCAGCAGAGGCGGCGCATTTTCTCGCCCGCGCCAATTGGGTCTGGGCGAGGCCCGTGCTCGGCGCATTGACGCAGGCCAACCCCAAGCTTGAGATGGCGCAGTTCGCCACCGGCCTCAATGTCTGGGACCGGGTTGAAGAATGGGAGGATGAAGGCCAACGCCCGCCGGGCACGCAGTTGCCCATCGCCGAAGATGAGGCACGCACTTTCCTCGCGCGCATTCTGGGGCGCGGGGCTGAACGCCGCGCTAACCAGCAGGACTATGCCGCCAGCGCCACCCATGCCTTCGCGCCGCGCGAAAGGAAGGATGTGAACAACATTCTCCTCGCCGAAGCAGGCACAGGCTTGGGCAAGACGCTGGGCTATCTCTCGCCCGCCTATCTCTGGGCAAGGAAGAACAACGCGCCCGTGTGGATTTCAACCTTCACCAAAAACCTGCAGCGCCAGCTGGATCAGGAAACTGCCCGCCTCGTGCCGGACCCCACCGAACGGCGCAGCCAGATCGTCATCCGCAAGGGCCGGGAAAACTATGCCTGCCTGCTCAACATGCAGGAAGTCTTCGGCCGCCTCACCTCGGCCAACGCCCGCTCCGCGTTGATGGCAGCGTTGATTGCAAGATGGGCAAGGTTCTCGCGCGATGGCGATATTGTCGGTGGCGATTTTCCCAGTTGGCTGATGCCGCTGTTTTCGGAAACCAATCTGGATGGCGAGGCGCGCAACCTCACACCAACAACCCTGGGTCTGACTGACAGGCGCGGCGAATGTATCTATGCCGCCTGCCCGCATTTCAGGCGCTGCTTCATCGAGAAGTCGGTGCGTGCGGGCCGCAAGGCCGATATCGTGATCGCCAATCATGCTTTGGTGCTGCATCAGGCCGCCACGGATCACGCCATCGGCGTGGCCAAGACCGAGGAAGAAGAGGCCGCACCCGGCGGGCTTCGCCGCATCGTGTTCGACGAGGGCCATCATCTTTTTGATGCAGCGGATTCAGCTTTCTCCGGTCATCTCACGGCTATGGAGGCCTCCGAGCTGCGGCGCTGGCTGCGCGGGCCTGAATCTGAACGCCGCCGTGGCCGTGGGCTTGGCGAGCGTATGGGCGATCTCTTGGCCGATGAGGAGAATGCCGAAAAGCTGATGCAACAAGTCTTGCGCGCGGCAGGCGCATTGCCCGGCCCCGGTTGGACAAGGCGCATCCAATCCGGCCACCCCGAAGGCTCGGCGGAGGAGTTCTTGACGCTGGTGCGCCAGCAAGTTCTGGCGCGGTCTGAAGCCTCCAACAGCAATGCGTTGGAAACCGATTGCACGCCCTTGGTGACGGGCCTTCCGGCAGCAATTGACGACCTTGCCGATGCTTTGGCAGGCTTGCAAAAGCCGATGACCGCGCTGGCCAATCTGCTGCTCAAGAAACTGGATGATGAGGCAGCGGAATTGGAAACCGCAGATCGGGGCCGCATCGAAGCCATTGCACGGGGTTTGAAACGGCGCGGCGAATTGATGGTGGGCGGCTGGGTCTCAATGCTCAAGCAATTGCAGGGCGAAACCAACCCTCTGTTTGTCGATTGGTTCAGCATCGAACAATCCCATGGCCGCGAACATGATGTGGGCTTCCATTCGCATTGGATTGACCCCTCCGTCCCGCTGGCCAATGCGGTGCTCCGGCAGGCCGATGGCATCATCGTCACCTCTGCGACATTGAAAGATCGCCCGCCAGATGTGCCCGATGATTGGAGCAATGCCGAAATGCGCACCGGCGTCATCCATCTGCCCTATCCGGTGAAACGCGTCAGCTTTGAATCGCCCTTCGATTATCCCAACATCGCCCGGGTGATCGTGGTGACCGATGTAAACCGCGAAGACATGGACCAGATCGCGGCAGCCTACCGCGAGTTGTTCTTTGCCTCAGGCGGCGGCGCACTGGGTCTGTTCACGGCGATTGCGCGGTTGAAAGCTGTGCACAAACGCCTCTCGCCAGCGCTGGCCAAACGCGGCCTGCCACTTTTTGCCCAGCATGTGGACCCGATGGATACGGGCACGCTGGTCGACATGTTCCGCGCCGAGCGGGACGCCTGCCTGCTGGGCACAGATGCGGTGCGTGACGGCGTCGATGTGCCGGGGGATAGCCTGCGATTGATCGTGCTCGACCGCGTGCCCTGGGGCACGCCCACCATTCTGGAACGCGCCCGCGCCGAGGCCTTCGGCGGCAATGCCTATAAGGACATGGTGGTGCGCCTGCGTTTGCGTCAAGCCTTTGGGAGGTTGATCCGACAGGAAGGTGATCGTGGGGCGTTTGTGATCTTGGATCCAAGATTGGCCACAAGATTTACGACAGCCTTCCCGCCCGGCATCAAGGTGGACAGGGTAGGGCTGGTCGATGCCATTGAGATGGTGAGGGGCAGTTCTGGGAAGTGAGTCCGCTTCAACCCTCCCCCTCGCAGGGGAGAGTGGCATGCTCAGCGTGATGGAGGGGTTCTACCCCACCCACTCGCCCTTGCGCATCAGCGCCTCGCGTTTGCCGTCCTTGAACACACCGTCCACATCCAGTGCACCTGAGCCGATCATCCAATCGACATGCACAAGTGACGTGTTCATGCCCTTGGCCAGCTTTTCTTCAGCGCTCATCGCGGCCGTGCCTGCCATATTCTGCGAATAGGCCTGGCCCACGGCGATGTGGGACGCGGCATTCTCATCATAGAGTGTTTCGTTGAACACAATGCCGGAAGCCGAGATCGGCGAGGAATGCGGCACCAAAGCCACTTCGCCAAGGCGCGCGGCACCATCATCGGTCTCGATCATCTTCTTGAACACTTCAGCGCCCTTGGACGCCGTGCCTTTGACGATGCGGCCCTTTTCAAATGTCACCTCAATGCCGTCAATGAATGTACCTTGATAAGACAGCGGCTTGGTGGAGCGCACGATGCCATCCACGCGTTCGCGGTGCGGCATGGTGAAGACTTCTTCGGACGGAATATTGGGGTTGCACATAATGCCATTCTTGGCCATCGACGCGCCACCCGCCCAGACATGATCGTCAACCAGACCCAAAGTGAAATCCGTGCCCGGCCCCTTGTATGCCAGCGCGGCATAGCGCTTTTCATTCAATGTCTTCACGCGCGCATGCAAAGCCGCGTTATGTGCCGCCCAAGCCGCCACAGGATCAGCAAGATCAGCGCGGGTGCATTTGAAAATCGCCGCCCATAAGGCCGCCAGAGCTTCCTTTTCGCCCAAGTTCGGGAACACCGATTTGGCATGCGAAGGTGTCGCTGCCGAAATGATGCACCAGTTGGTAGCGAAAGTGGTGATGAGTTCTACAACAGGCTTATAGGCCGTGGAGCGGGCGCGGTTGGCGCGGGAAACCTTGTCGATATCCTGCCCCGATAGCAGCGCAGGGTTTTCGCCGATGATCGCCAGTCTGGCGCAATTGCCATCGCGAAACGCTTCGGCCATGCCGTTGAACAGCCAACCGGGGGCGGCATCAAAGGCCTCTTTGTTCCCGTCGGTGTAGCGCATGAGCGATGTCTGCTCGTCATTGTACAAAGTGGTAACCAGCGAAGCGCCCGCCTTGTATGCGTGATGCGTAATGGCCCGCACCAGATCGACAGCCTCCAAAGGCGCCGTCATCAAGACCTGCTGGCCCTTGCGCAGGTTCAACCCGGACTTGATGGTAAGTTCGGCATATTTATCGAGGAGAGTTTCGTGCGCGGCACTCATTTCGCCAAATCCTCGGTCCGTGGCATCGAGATTATATTATACCCAGAGTCGACATAGTGGATTTCGCCCGTAACCCCGCCTGAAAGCGGCGACAGCAGATACAACCCCGCCCCACCCACTTCTTCCAGCTTCACCGTGCGCCGCAGCGGCGCGTGTTTTTCCTGGAAGGCAAACATGGCGCGTGCATCGCCAATGCCGGCACCTGCCAAGGTGCGCATCGGGCCTGCCGAGATCGCATTCACGCGAATGCCCTGCGGGCCATAATCCGCCGCGAGATAACGCACTGAAGCCTCTAGCGCCGCCTTGGCGACACCCATCACGTTATAATTGGGCATGACGCGCATGGAGCCGCCATACGTGAGCGTCAAAATCGCGCCACCACCCGGCATCAATTCCGCCGCACGTTTTGTCACCTCAACAAATGAGAAAGCCGAGATCACCATGGTGCGTGAGAAATTGGCGCGTGTGGTGTCAGCAAACTTGCCCTTCAATTCATTCTTGTCAGAAAAGCCGATCGAGTGAACCAGAAAATCAATCTTGCCCCACTTCTCTTTCAGCGCGGCAAACACGGCATCAACCGTTGCAATGTCTTCCACATCACAAGGCATGAGAAAGCTGGAACCCACTGAAGCTGCCAAAGGCTCCAGCCTTTTACCAAAAGCCTCGCCCTGATAGGTGAAGGCCAGTTCCGCGCCCTGCGCCGCCAGCTGTTGCGCGATGCCCCAGGCAATCGAATGGTCATTGGCAACGCCCATCACCAGGCCGCGTTTGCCCTTCATCAATCCAGTCATTTTTATTTATCCGTTATAGCGTTGCATGATGAGGGTGGCATTGGTGCCGCCAAAGCCGAAGCTATTCGACATCACCGTGTCCACCTTGGCATTGTCCACCCGCTTGCGCAAAATCGGAATGCCTTCAAACTCCGGGTCCAGCTCTTCGATATTGGCACTTTCAGCAAGGAAGCCATTCTTCATCATCAAAAGACAATAGATCGCTTCCTGCACGCCGGTGGCACCAAGTGAATGGCCGGTCAAAGATTTGGTCGATGAAATCGGTGGAATGTCTTTGCCAAACACTTCGCGCACTGCTTCCATCTCCTTGCTGTCACCCACGGGTGTGGATGTGCCATGCGGATTGATATAATCGATCTTGCCCTTCACGGTGGACATGGCCAGCTTCATGCAGCGCACAGCACCTTCGCCCGAAGGGGCCACCATGTCATAACCGTCGGACGTGGCGCCATAGCCGACAACTTCGCCATAGATTTTAGCACCCCGCGCTTTCGCGTGTTCAAGCTCTTCGAGCACAACAGTGCCCGCACCACCTGCAATCACAAAGCCATCGCGGTTCTTGTCATAGGCGCGCGAAGCCGTGGCAGGCGTCGCATTATATTTGGAAGACATGGCCCCCATCGCATCGAACAACACTGAAAGCGTCCAATCCAGTTCCTCGCCACCGCCGGCAAACATGATGTCCTGCTTGCCCCACTGAATGAGCTCGGTGGCATTGCCGATGCAATGGGCCGAAGTGGCACAAGCCGACGAGATCGAATAATTGTAACCCCGAATGCCAAAGGGCGTGGCCAAGGTGGCGGAATTGGTGGAAGACATGGTGGCGGGAACAGCAAAGGGCCCCACGCGCTTCGGGCCTTTCTCACGTGTGGTATCCGCCGCCTGAACCAGAATGCGCGTCGATGGCCCGCCCGAACCCATGATCAAGCCCGTGCGGTCATTCTTCACATCTTTTTCTTCGAGGCCAGAGTCGGCAATCGCCTGCTGCATGGCCACATAGTTCCACGCCGCGCCATCGCCCATAAAGCGGCGCACGCGACGATCAACAGTTTCCAAATCATAGTTTGGCTGGCCATGAACCTGACAGCGAAAGCCCAGCTCAGCATATTTGGGGGCAGCCACGATACCGCTCTTGGCCTCCCGCAACGAGGCGGTAACTTCCTGTGTATTGTTGCCAATCGAAGAAACAATGCCCATTCCAGTGATAACGACTCTTCTCATTTCAAATCCTCCCAATCTCAACGGTTCGCCCTTCCCCCTCCGGGAGATGGATAAAATTTTCGATTCTCAGGTTTGAAACAACCCAACCTTCATATCCGTCACCTGATAAATCACTTCGCCATCGGCTTTCATCACGCCATTGGCCACCGCCAGTTTGAGCTTGCGCAGGATGAGGCGCGTCACATCCACTTCATAGGTCACCGTCTTCACTTTTGGTGTCACCATGCCGGAGAATTTCACCTCGCCGACACCCAGCGCGCGACCACGGCCCGGTTCACCCAACCAGCCGAGGAAAAACCCGGTGAGTTGCCACAGCGCATCCAGCCCCAAACACCCAGGCATCACCGGGTCGCCATGAAAATGGCAGGGGAAGAACCAAAGGTCTAGCTTGATGTCGAATTCGGCAACCACTTTGCCCAATTGGGCACTGCCGCCCTTTTCTTCAATATGGGTAATGCGGTCAAACATCAGCATGGGCGGCAAAGGCAGCTGGGCATTGCCCGGCCCAAAGAGTTCGCCGCGCCCGCAGGCGATCAATTCATGATAGAGAAAGCTTGATTTTTGGTTGGTCATTTCGCCCTTCTTGTGTTGTTGCAGGCTTTTAACATGGCATTGCCCGCCTGCCAAACAAAGGCTGGCCTGTGGAAAGATTGATATGCCGGGGCATTTTGCGCTATAGGGAACCATGCGCCAAACCGACGCCATTGCAGAAAAACTCAACAAGGCAGGACTTCGTCCCACGGCCCAGCGTTTGGCCTTGGCCCGTGTGCTGTTTGATGGCGGCGACAAACATGTGAGCGCTGAAAGCCTGTTTGAAGATGTGGCCAAATCAGGCTTAAGCGTTTCGCTGGCCACGGTTTACAACACTTTACATCAATTCAAGGCCGCTGGCCTTCTGCGCGAATTAGCCATCGAGGGCGATCGGTCCTACTATGATACCAACACCTCAAATCACTTCCACTTCTTCAATGAGGAAGACGGCGCGTTGATGGATATTGATCCCACAACACTCAAAATCATCGGCCTGCCCGCCCTGCCGAAGGGCAAGGTGATAGACCGGATTGATGTGATTGTAAGAGTGAAGAAGGCCTAATTCACCACTTCGCCGGGATATGCGCCCCAGATCATGTTCTGGTCGATATAGCCGTCATAGCCGGAGGCGATAATGTGGCACCATGTGCCGTCGCAGGTTTTGATTTCGCCCTGAACGCCAGAGGCCAAACGCGCCACAGCACCGGATTCCACCGACGCCGATGCCATGAGATTGATGAAACTGTTCTTGCGCGAAGGCGCTATCAAAGCCATGCGCTTGGCGGCCAGCATATTTTTAAGGATCCAGCCTTCGGTTCCTTCCGCATCGCGGATGCGCCGCCAGGTTTCAAACTCGGCGGTGATTTCAACAGGCAGGCCCTTGGATTGATAAACCCAAGCCACGGCATGATCAGATGATGGGCCTTTGCGCACATTCACTTTTTCCGTCTTCAGTGAAACAAAGCGTGGAATGGGAAGGCCCGAATGCCCAAGCTGTTGGGCTGGGTTGGTCGATCCCGTAATCGCCCCCGCTTCAACTTGCGCAACAGTTGTTCCAGTATGATGGCGATATTTGAGCGCATAAAACCCACTGCCGACAGCCAAACCACAGGCGGCCAAAAGCATGGTTGATCTCAGGATGAATCCGAATTTGATCGTGTGAAACATGGCGCTCTCAAGGGCCTCAACACTGGCCTGACAAGGTTAAGATTGTGTCAATTCCCCCACAACGCTATCCAGCGCCCATGGGCAAATTCACCTATCGAATCACCAAACGCGAGTTCATGGCCAAGGGCTGGTCCAGCCTTTCCAAACTCGAAGTCGAAGCCACGGGCCAAGATGGCGCCATAACAACGCTCCTGCGCGAAGTGGCAGACCACGGCGATGGCGCTGCGGTTCTGCCCTATGATAAGGCGCGGGGCACGGTTTTGCTGGTGCGCCAATGGCGTGCAGGCGTGGCTTTCGGTGGCCATGAACCGTGGTTGATCGAGGCCTGCGCGGGCCTTTTGGACGCTGACAACCCGCAAGATTGCGTGCGCCGCGAAGCGCTGGAAGAACTGGGCACACAAATTCGCAACATTCGCCATGTCAGCGATTGCTTCACCAGCCCCGGCGCAGTGTCCGAACGCATCAGCTTGTTCACAGCAGATTATGCGTTGGCGGACCGTATTCACCCCGGCGGCGGGCTTGACGCGGAACACGAAGATATTGAAGTGATCGAAAGGCCTTTGGCCGAGGCGCTCAGCCAGATCAAATCGGGCGGCATTGTCGACGCCAAGACGATCATCCTGCTGCAACATTTAAAACTGGAAATGTGATCACGTTTTGCTGATCAAACCTTTCCGTTCTGTGAGTTGCGCTTTCTTTTCGTTCACGCGAAAAACACCAGATAGGAGTTAAACATGAATCTCACCCGCCGCCACGCCCTCAAACTTTTCGCCGCCGCCAGTGCTGCACCTCTCTTTGCCCACAGCGCTTTTGCCGGCGATTGGAAATCGGTGGAGGCCGCTGCCAAAGGTCAGGAAGTTTTCTTTAACGCTTGGGCAGGTGCCGACACGATCAACGCCTATATCGCTTGGGCCGGCGACGAAGTGATGAAGCGCTATGGCGTGAAACTCACCCATGTCAAAATCACGGACACAGGCGAGGCGGTCAAACGCGTGCGCGACGAAGTGGCCGCCGGAAAAAAAGATGGCAGCGTTGATTTGATCTGGATCAATGGTGAAAATTTCAAGACGATGAAAACCGAAAAGCTCCTCTTCGGCCCCTTTGCCACCTCGCTGCCAAGTTTTGATAATGTCGATACCAAAGGCAAACCCACCACATTGCAGGATTTCACTGAAAGCACGGATGGCTTGGAAAGTCCTTGGGGCATGGCGCAGCTCACGTTTTTTGCAGATGGTGCCAAAGTGCCAAAGCCGCCCCTGTCCATGGCTGAACTCATGTCCTTTGCCAAATCCAACCCCGGCCGCGTCACCTATCCCGCTCCGCCCGATTTTCATGGCACTACCTTTGTAAAACAAGCAATGATCGAAACCGCAACCGATAAATCCATCTTCGCCAAGCCAATAGATAAGCCCGGCTTTGACAACGTGTCTGCACCCCTCTTCGCCTTTCTAGACGGGCTGAAGCCCAGCCTCTGGCGCGAAGGCAAGCAATATCCCAAGTCGCAAGCCGAGATCACCCAGATGCTGGCTGATGGCGAATTGCTGGTGGGCTTCACCTTCAACCCCAATGAACCCGCCAATCTGGTGGCGTCCGGCAAGCTGCCCAAATCAACCACCGCCTGGCAATTTGCGCGCGGCACCATCGGCAACACCCACTTCGTGGCCATCCCGGTCAACGCCAAAGCCAAAGAGGGTGCCGAAGTCGTCGCCAATTTCCTGCTCTCGCCCGAAGCCCAGGCCCGTAAAGCCGATCTTAAAATCTGGGGTGATCCATCGGTCTTGGATATGACCAAACTAAAGGGCGATGATAGCAAGATGTTCGCCGCAACCACGGCCCCCGGCAGTGTGACAATCCCCGGACCAACACTTCTCGAACCCCATTCCTCCTTTGTGAAGCTGATCGAAGA
>Ga0209583_10000509_pt1 | contig 11942 bp, 8 predicted proteins | sample Str014_FD_187201 | JGI IMG/M metagenome (GOLD analysis project Ga0209583, IMG submission 187201) | Freshwater sediment microbial communities in response to fracking from Pennsylvania, USA - Straight Creek_MetaG_SC_2014 (SPAdes) (version 2) | ecosystem: Environmental > Aquatic > Freshwater >... | reverse complement strand
CCAGGGGTTGGCCCGGCGGGCGTGGCCGCCGGACGGCGAGCGGCTGACCGGCCATGATTCTGTGGATGAGGGGGTTGTAAATATTCGGAATGATGACCGGAACGATACGACATCGGCACTCCCGCGCCGGTCGGATGCGAATTCCGTACGGCTAAATTTGCGGGGCCGATTTGACCCGGTCATGGTTAATTTTCAGGAAATGGAGCTCGGCCAACTACATCGTCTTGACGGCGGTGAGCACCTCGTCGGCGTGCCCGTCGACCCGCACATTCCGCCATATCCGGGCGATCCGGCCCTTGGCATCGATCAGCACCGTGGTGCGAAGCACACCCTGGAAGGTTCTGCCATACATCGATTTTTCGCCCCACGCCCCATAGGCTTCCAGCATCGTGTGTTGTTCATCGGAGATCAGGGGAACGGCAAGCTGGTGCTTGTCGCGAAACGATTCCTGCGCCTTCAGGGGGTCCGCCGAAACGCCCAGCAGTTCGGTCCGGCATTCGGCAAAGGCGCTCTTCAGTCGGGTAAAGTCGATTGCCTCGCGGGTGCAGCCCGGCGTGTCGGCGCGGGGGTAGAAAAACACCACAAGCTTCTTGCCGGCATAGTCGGCGAGCGAGACGGTCTGGCCGCCATCGCGCGGCAGACGGAAGGCGGGTGCTTTGGCTCCCTCCCCGAAGGCGGCTGCGGGCGAGGCCGCCGTGCCGGATTTTAACGGTTTCGATGGTGCCTTGTGCGATTCTTTGACGGAAGCGCTTTTGGCCTTGCCGCCTGATTTCTTTGCTGTCGCCTTGCCGGTTTTCGCGGCCGGGGGTTTGGTCGATCCCGCCGAACGACCACGGCTCGTCTTCGCCGCCGTTGTCTTGACCGGCGTCTTGGAGGATTTCTTGCGCGTTTTCTTGGACATACGCCTTCCTTTCGTCGCTTTCCGCGGATCAACCATTGGGGTATTGCTGGTCTTGCCTCGGCACACTGGATTCGTGCCGCCTTCTGGGCAAGTCTGATGACCTCGAAGTATGATTACAGGGAATTCGACTCACCACCCGTCAGCTCGTTGAATGGGGCCTTGGGCCCGGAGACGAGTAGCAGTATTAACCGAGGATTGGCAGCGATGCCGGCACGGGAGCGCTCGATAAAGATCGACGGGCGCGCCCGGGTCAGCGATCTTTCCCGCAATCAGCGCCAGCACCAAGAGGCAATGGCCAAGAAGACCTCGCCCCAAAGCTCGAATCAGCCGCACCACGTTCCGCAATCGGACGAGGCCGGTTGGGATCCCGAGCATGACGAGGCGGCTGGTCACCGCGCGCGGCGGCTGTTGTCCAGCTCGAATTCAGGCCTTCACGGATTCGCCGACGGCGTGGGAGCCATGCGGCGCCGGATTGGCGGAGAGCGCTGGGTCAAGCGGCTGACCGTGGTGGTCGGTGTGCTGGCGGTGGTTTTCACGGTCTGCTTCGGCGGGCTGTGGTGGCGGCTCGGCGCCGGTCCGATCAACCTGGACATGGCAACGCCATGGCTCGCCGCGGCCATTGAGGAGAATATCGGGCACGGCAACACGGTCGAGGTCGGCGGCACGCAAATCGAGCGCACTGGCCGAATCAGGATCGCGGTGCGCATCCGCGATATCATTGTCAGGGATCGCGACCGCGCCATCGTTGCAAGCGCGCCCAAGGCGGAAGTCAAGCTGTCCGGGGCGGCGCTTCTGATGGGGCGGCTTCGGGCTGAAAGCCTCAATCTGGTGGATGCCGAGCTAGCGGTGCGCATCACGCCGGATGGTCAGGTTACGGTTTCCGCCGGCGACACCGCAAAGCCGTTGGCCACTGGCGTCGCTTCCAAAAAAGATGCGGGCCTTGTGCCGACCTTTCCGCGCCAACTCCCGATTCCACCACCCGGAACAGCCTCGAATGCCCCGCTGGCTGCGCCAGCCGGTGTTGCGGCCTCTTCTGACAATTCGCAAAGCGGATTGCTGGCCGGCCTCGACTGGCTCGACAGTTTGAGCCTGACCGGTCTCGATGGTCAGAATCTGAACGAGATCGGCCTGAAGAACGGCAATTTGATCGTCGATGATCAGCAGCGCGGCAACAAATGGACCTTTGATAACATCAGTCTGAGCCTGCGTCGGCCGAGCGGCGGCGGGGTCGCGCTCAGTCTGGGCGAGGAGGGCACCCATCCCTGGTCGCTTCGCGTTCTGGTCGGGCCGCAAACCAACGGCGTTCGGTCCGTCGATATTCGCGCCGACAAGCTCCCGACCGCCAACATACTGCTGGCCATGCGGGTCAAGGACCTCACCTACGGCGCCGACTTGCCGCTATCGGGCGAACTGAAGGGTGAATTGGGCCGGGATGGCCTGCCGACCTATTTCCGCGGCAAGATCACGGCTGGCGCCGGTCATATCATCGACAGCGATACGCCGGACTATCCGATGGCGATCGATTCCGCCGAGATGAGTGTCGAGTGGGATTCCGGCCGGAGGGTGCTGGTGGCGCCTTTTAAAATCGTCTCCGGGGCAAACCGCGTGACGCTGCTCGCGCATCTCGAGCCGCCGAACGGCCGGGTGACCGACTGGCAGGCGGGCTTCAGCGGCGGCACCATCGTGCTGGCTGGCAGCGATGCCGAGCCGCCGCTGATCTTCAACCGCATTGCGATCGGCCTGCGATTCGACACCGAGAAGAAGCGGGTGTTGCTGACCCAGGCCGATATCAGCAACGGCGAGATCGGGATCGCGGGAACGGGCAACGTCGACTATTCGGGAGAGGCGCGCCTGCAGCTTGGTTTTGCAGGAACGCCGATGTCGGCCTCGGCGCTGAAGCGGATGTGGCCGATCCTGATCGTGCCCGAGGTGCGCGAATGGGTGATCGAGCGGATCGAAAGAGGTTCGGTGCAACGCATCGAGGTAGGCGTCAATTCGCCGGTGCGAAACCTGTCGCGTAAGGGGCCACCGATTCCGGAGGACGGTTTGGCCGTCAACATCGTCGCGTCAGGGGTAACCGTTCGGCCAGTGAACGAAATGCCGTCGGTGCGCGACGCGGACATGAAGGCGCGCGTGACCGGGCGTACCGCGACTGTTACGATCGGACAGGGGATTGCTGAGACGCCTGCGGGCCGCAAGATCAATATCTCGGATTTTACCTTCGAGGTGCCGGATATGGCGCCCAAACCGTCACCGGCCCGAGTCAAGTTCAGGGTCGATTGTCCGGTTCCGGCCGCGGCCGAAATTCTTGCCTTGGATCGCATCAGCGATCTCTCGGGTACCCTGATTGATCCGAACGCCAGCAAGGGAACGGTTGCCGCCACGTTCACGATGGGCCTGCCGGTCACGGGGTCGCTGACCAAGGCCGACACCACCTACACCATGACAGCCGACCTCGCCGGTTTTGCCGCCGACAAAGTGGTGATGAACCAGAAACTCGAAGCTAACGCACTGAAGGTGCTCGCCAGCAATGCCGGCTATCAGGTGAAGGGCGACGTGAAGATCAATGGGCAGGCGGCCTCCCTCGACTATCGCAAGCCGAGCGAGGGCGATGCGGATATCAAGCTGCAGGCCACGCTCGACGACGCCAGCCGGACCCGTCTCGGGCTGGATCTCGGGCCCGCAGTGTCCGGCGCGCTGCCGGTCAAGCTGATAGGCAGGATCGCCAGCGGCGATCACGACAGCCGTCTGGGTGTCGAGGCCGATCTCACCGCCTTGAAGCTCGATAATATCCTGCCGGGCTGGGTCAAGGTTCCCGGTAAATCGGCTCGCGCGACCTTCAACGTAGTGCAGAAGGCGCAATCGACCCGGTTCGAGGACATCGTGGTGGACGGCGGCGCAGCTTCGATCAAGGGATCGATGGAAGTCGACCAGAACGGCGATCTCTTGAATGCGAACTTCCCGAACTACTCGCCATCCGACGGTGACAAGACCTCGCTGAAGGCCGAGCGCGGTTCCGACGGAATCGTCAAGGTGACGATGCGCGGCGAGGTGTTCGACGGCCGCGGTTTCCTGAAATCGGCAATTTCTGGCAAGGAAGCCGACGCCAAGAGCAAAGTCAAAAATACCGACTTCGACGTTGATCTGAAACTTGGAGCGATCGCCGGCTTCAATGGTGAGGCGGTGCGCGGCGTCGATGCCAAGGTTTCCCGACGCAACGGAAACATCAAGACCTTTACCCTGAGCGGCAAGGTCGGGCGTGACACGCCCGTCACAGCCGATCTACGGGTACGCGCGCAGGGGCAGGGTCGCGACCTCATCATGCTGCAGACCGGCGATGCCGGCGCGTTCTTCCGCTTTACCGATACCTATTCGAAGATGGTCGGTGGCCAGCTCGCTCTGGCGATGGAGCCGCCCACGGCCGAAGCCAGCGCCAAAGAGGGCTTGATCAACGTGCGCGATTTCTCCGTGCGCGGCGAAAGTGCGCTCGATCGGGTGGCGGCTGGTGGGTCTGCGGGCGGTCAGAACGGCATATCGTTTTCGGGGTTGCGCGCAGAATTTACTCGGCAAAGCGGCCAGCTCTCGATCCGCGAGGGCGTCGTCAAAGGCCCGACCATCGGCGCGACCATCGAGGGCAGTATCGACTATCTCGGCAACGCGGTTCGCATGAGCGGCACTTTCGTTCCGATGTACGGGCTGAACAACATGTTCGGCCAGATTCCGATCGTTGGCCTGTTCCTCGGCGGCGGCAGCAATGAAGGCCTGATCGGCGTGACCTACGAAGTCGTGGGCACGCCGGGCCAGCCAGTGCTCCGCGTCAATCCGATTTCGGCGATGGCGCCCGGCGTGCTCCGGAAGATTTTCGAATTCAACACCGGCAAGCAGAACAATCCGGTCGAATTCCCGCCGAACAATTGATCCTCTTTAGCGCCGCAGCGCGGGCACCACCATAAACGGGATCAGTCCCAGCACCACGCTGACAAGCGCGAATACAATCACGGGATTGTAGCTGTGGCTCCAGTCGTGCAGCAGGCCACCGCTCCAGGAGCCGAACGCCGATCCGAGCCCGCTGCCGATCGATATGGTGCCGTAGATCGTGCCGACTCGCTCACCGCGGAAGATCTTCATCGCGGTCGCCGTCAAGAGCGGTCCGCGCGAGCCGATCATGCTGCCGAAACAAATCACGAAACCGGTGAGGATCCAGAAGTTCGGGTACCATTGCAGCAGCCAGAGCAGGATGATGCCGACAATCGAGATGGCGTAGCTGAACAGCACCGATGGCCGGCGGCCGATGATACCGTCGAGCGTGCTGATGCCGAGCATGCCGAACACCAGCACCACGCCGCTGAAGCCCCAGGCAGTGGCGGCCTGCAACGGCGGAAAACCGGCGTCGATCAGATAGGCCACGATCTGCGCCGAGATCGCGTACATTCCGACCGCAGTGAAGAAGAAAGTTGCAAACAATGCCCAGAACGCGTGGTGGCGCATCGCGCTGAGCACGGTCCAGCCTTGGTCGATGAAGGCGGGGTCGGTCTGTTTGACCACGTGCGGCGACCCCGTCGAAAACAGCCGCCACGGCAGGCACCAGAGCGGCACCAGCAGGCACAGCGCCGTCGCGCCGAACAACTGATATGCGTCGCGCCAGCCGATCCAGTCGATTAGAATCTGCGAGACCGGCAACAGCACCAATACGCCAGCGCCCATTGCGGAATACACGATCGCCATCGCGGTTGGCAGCCGCGGGCCGAACCAGCGGCCGAGCAGGATCGAATTCGGAACGTTGCCGATCAGCGCGACGCCGATCCCGACGCAGAGGCCGATGCTCAGCTGAAACTGCCAGAGCTCCCGCGCGTGCGCAGCGGTCAGGAACGCGCCGCCAAGCAGCAGCAGGCCGAGCGAATAGACGCTGCGCGGCCCGGAGCGGTCGAACAGGCGGCCGATCAAGGGCGCCGCGAAGCCGCCGGCCAGCGAGGTCAGCGAATAGACCGAGACCACCTGGGCGCGGTCCCAGCCGAAGCTTTCCGAGATCGGCTTCAGGAACACTGTGAAACTGTCGCTCAGCCCGCGACCGAGTACCGACAGCGCAAAACATAGCGCCAGCACGTTGAGCGCGACGCGTGCCGGCTTCAGCGGCTTGGTGGAAGGTTCCTCACGCGGCGTTTGTTGATCCATCGCGCATCAAGGGAGCGCGTTTCGGCGCCGCCTGACAAGGCTCCAAAAGCGAATGCGCCTATGCAGGCCTGAGCAGGACGTGGCGTTTTTTGCCGAGCGATAGCTTGACGACGCCCTCCGGCGTCAGGCTGGCGGGGTTGAGCATCAGTTTCTCGTCGGCGACCGCGACGTCGTTGACGCGGAGCCCACCCCCCTTGATCTGACGGCGCGCCTCGCCATTCGATGCCACGAGGCCTGCCTTGACGAATGACGCGAGCACGCCGATTCCGGCCTGCAATTCGCCCATCGATATCTGTACTGTCGGCAGGTTCTCGGCGATCGTGCCTTCCTCAAAAGTTTGCCGCGCGGTTTCGGACGCGGCGTTGGCGGCATCGCGGCCGTGCAGGAGCGCGGTGGCTTCGGTCGCCAGCACCTTCTTGGCTTCGTTGATCTCGCTGCCGCCCAGCGCCGCCAGCTTGGCGATTTCGTCCATCGGCAGAATCGTGAACAGTTTAAGGAATTTGACGACGTCGGCGTCCTCGACATTGCGCCAGTATTGCCAGAAATCGTAGGGCGAGAATTCGTCGGCGTTGAGCCACACCGCGCCGTGCGCGGTCTTGCCCATCTTGGCGCCCGAGGCCGTGGTGAGCAAAGGCGTGGTCAGCGCGAACAATTGCGGCGTGCCCATGCGTCGTCCCAGGTCGACGCCGTTGACGATGTTGCCCCACTGATCGGAGCCGCCCATCTGCAGGCGGCAGCCGACCCGCCGCGACAATTCGACGAAGTCGTAGGCCTGGCAGACCATGTAGTTGAACTCGATGAAGCTCATCTCCTGCTCGCGTTCCAGCCGCAGCCGCACCGAGTCCATCGTCAGCATGCGGTTGACCGAAAAATGCCGGCCGATATCCCGCAGCATCTCGATCCAGTTCAGTTTGGTCAGCCATTCCGCGTTATCCAGCATGATGGCGTCGCGAGGGCCCGTGCCGTAGCGGAGCACCTTGGCAAACACGCCGCGGATGCTCGCCTTGTTGGCCTCGATTTCCTCGATGGAGCGCAGCGCGCGGGATTCATCCTTGCCGGAGGGATCGCCGACCATGGTGGTCCCGCCGCCCATCAGGGTGATCGGCTGGTTGCCGCTCTGCTGCAGCCAATGCAGCATCATCATGGTCAGGTAGTTGCCGATGTGCAGCGACCGCGCGGTGCAGTCGTACCCGACATAGGCGATGGCCTCGCCCTTGACGGCCAGCGCGTCGAGCCCCTCGAAATCCGAGCATTGATGAATGAAGCCACGTTCCTGTAAAGTATTCAGGAAATCCGATTTAAATGCCGTCATTTGTGAGCGACTCTGATCATGCTTATTTCACGGTACTTGTAGAGATCCGCAGTGCCCCAGCGGAATAGGCTGCTGCTTTTCGGTGCGTTGTGGCATTATAAGATGTGCTGGTTCGACACAAGCCGGGCGCTTGATTGAGGCGCCGCGAAGGCACTACCCATGATGTTGACGGCAATCGGTCTGATGAGCGGCACCTCGCTCGACGGGGTCGATGTCGCCTTGATCGAAACCGACGGCAGGCGGGTGCAGGCGTTCGGGCCATCGGGATACCGTCCCTATACCGACGCCGAGCGGGGCTTGCTGAGCCAGGCGTTGACCGAGGCCGTTCACCTTGGGGAACGTGATGCGCGGCCGGGCATTCTGCGCGAGGCCGAGCGCGCCGTAACCATGGCCCATGCGGAAGCGGTCGCGGCCTTCACCGCGCAGAACCGTATTACCTGCGAGGATGTCGATATCGTCGGTTTTCATGGCCAGACCGTGCTGCATCGGCCCGAGCGCAAGCTGACCGTGCAGATCGGCGATGCCGCGGCGCTGGCGAAGGCCATCCACATCCCCGTCATGCATGATTTCCGCGCCGCCGACGTCGCCGCCGGCGGGCAGGGCGCCCCCTTCGTGCCAGTCTATCACCGCGCGTTGGCGCAATCTCTCGAGCGCGAAAACCCGATCGCGGTGGTCAATATCGGCGGCGTCTCCAACATCACCTATATAGACGGATCAGACACTTTGATCGCCTGCGATACCGGTCCCGGCAATGCGCTGATCGACGATTTCATGTTTCGCGTGATCGGCCAGCGCTTCGATTCCGAGGGCCGCATGGCGGCCCAGGGTATCGTGGACGAAGCCTGGATCGCCCGCGCGCTGGAACTGCCGTTTTTTGCACGACGGCCACCCAAATCGCTCGACCGCAACGATTTCGCCGGGTTGAAACTGGCCGATCTGCCGCCTGCCGACGGGGTGGCGACGCTGACCGCGTTTACGGTCGCGGCGATCGCCCGGATCGTGCCGCTACTGCCGAAAGCCCCGCGCAGCTGGATCGTTGCCGGCGGCGGCGCTCGCAACCACACCATGATGCGCATGCTGCGCGAGCGGCTGGCACCCGCGACCGTGGAGGCGGCCGACGCGCTGGGCTGGTCGACGGATGCGATCGAGGCACAGGCCTTTGGATTTCTGGCCGCGCGCGGCCTGAAGGGCCTGCCGCTGAGTTACCCCGCCACGACCGGGGTCCCCATCCCCATGACCGGCGGCATCATCGCGCGACCGTGAGTTGGACGCGATTGCATCGATCTTGACATGTCAATGCAGGCGCATCTAAATTTATGCATGTGCATTGATATGGAATTTTCCGCCATGCCCGCGCTGCTGAAACTGATCAGCCACAAACTCTGTCCCTATGTGCAGCGCGCCGTGATTGCGCTGACGGAGAAAGGCGTCCCGTTCGAGCGGATCGACGTCGATCTCGCCAACAAGCCGGACTGGTTTGTTGCGATATCGCCGCTCGGCAAGACGCCGGTGCTGCTGGTCGGAAACACCGCGGTGTTCGAATCCGCCGTCATTCTCGAATATATCGAGGAGACCCAAGCACAGCCGCTGCATCCAGTCGATCCTCTCGGGCGCGCCGAACACCGAGCCTGGATCGAATTCGGTTCGGCCGTGCTCAACGACATCGCGGGTTTCTATGCGGCGCCCGATGAGGCGGGATTCAAGGCCAAAACGAGCCAGCTCACGCAACGCTTCGCGCGGCTTGAAACGCGCGTCGCCGCGTCGCCGTGGTTTGACGGCGGGAATTTCTCGCTGGTCGATGCGGTGTTTGGTCCGGTGTTTCGGTACTTCGACGTATTCGATGGGATCGCCGATTTCGGAATTCTCGCGGACCGGCCCAAGTTGGCCCGCTGGCGCAAGGCGCTTGCTGAGCGGCCCTCGGTACGCTCGGCCGTGCGGTCGGATTATCCGGCGCTGCTGCGCGACTTCATCGAGCGTCGGAATTCTTGGCTGTCAGGTCTGCAGGCCGGTGCCGCGGCCTGATCGCGCTATCGTACGTTGGCGAGCCGCATGTCGAGATAGCCGGTTACGGTCTGCATCAAAGGCTCGAGCTTGCCGTCGAAGAAGTGGTTGGCGCCTGCGATAACCTGCTGGTCGATCACGATGCCCTTCTGGGTCTTCAGCTTCTCGACCAGCGTGTTGACGTCCTTCGGCGGTACTACGGCGTCCTTCTCGCCATGGACGATCAGGCCCGAGGACGGGCAGGGCGCGAGGAACGAGAAATCATAGAGATTGGCGGGGGGTGCGATCGAGATGAAACCTTCGACCTCCGGCCGGCGCATCAGCAGCTGCATGCCAATCCAGGCGCCGAACGAGAAGCCCGCTACCCAGCACGCGCGCGCTTCCGGGTTGATGGTCTGCGCCCAGTCCAGGGCGGAGGCAGCGTCCGAGAGTTCGCCGGTCCCATGGTCGAACGCCCCCTGACTGCGGCCGACTCCACGGAAATTGAAACGCAGCACCGAGAAGCCGCGGTGCGCAAACGCATAGTAGCACTGGTAGACGATCTGGTGATTCATCGTGCCGTGAAACTGCGGATGCGGATGCAGGATCATCGCGATCGGTGCGTTCTTCTGCTTGGCCGGGTGATAGCGGCCTTCGAGGCGGCCCGCGGGGCCGGTGAAAATAACTTCAGGCATCCGTGATCCCTTGATCGATTCTCTGGCAATCAACCGATTTGCGCGGACTTCACCAGCGCTCGGCTGACAAAGCGGCTCATGTAAAGGATGATCGGCGCCGTTGGGCGATGCGCGAACGGCGCGGTGAACTTGGTGGCGGCGTTCTAACATGAGGCGAGGGGCAAAAAGCAAGGTTTTTGTGCGTCATCTAAGCTGAAACGGCGGATTACAATTCGCCTGTAACCGGCTGAGGCGATTTCCAGAATCACCATGATTTGGCGTCTGCCTCAGCTGGTCTCCGGTCCTCAGCCTCAAGAGACGGTTCGGTCCAGCGCTTCGACCGCGGTCCGGTAACGCCGACTACCCAGCAGGCTTTGACCAGTGTCGAAGGTCAGCGCGAAATCTCCCGACGACTTCATCTCCACACCCGTCACCCGTCCCAGATTGACAAGCCGCGTACGATGGACGCGCGCGAGATTGAAGCGCCGAAGCTGGTTCTCTGTGGCGGCGAGAGTGCCGCGCACCAGATGGTTGACGCCATCGGCCATGATGTACTCGACATAATTTCCAGCCGAACTGATCCAAAGGATGTCACCTGGCTCGATGCGAATGCGAGTCGTACCGTCGCGAAGCCAGACCATGTGCGGCGGCTGGTCTATCGAAGGGCCGCTGACGGCCGGCTGGAGGCGCTGCGCTTCGCGGCGGCTGTCGATCAGCCACGACGCGCAGCCGATCAACAGACAAGTCAACAGATCCTTCCGAAACTCATAAATCACGGTGCCCATGGAGAAGCGGAATTCGTAGGAACCGCCAACGGCCCACATCGCCATTTTTCGAAGACCGACCATGCCCGCGATGTGCAGCACCGTGAAAGCCGCAATCGCGGATATCGCAAGTGCGATCCGGACCAACAGTTTGGGTGTAAGCCGCATTCGCCTCACCGCGATAAAGAGCACGGGCGCGACGGCGATGATGGTGGCGATGCTCGTCATCTCCCAGAGCAGTGGGGTCCGGACGTCGTACACGCCGCCCCGCCAGGCAATTTCCTGGGCAGCGGAGAGCGCGTTGACGATTCCGATCGCGATCGAAATCGTCGCGACCGCGCCAAAGAACAGCCAGTCGACGCCGGCAATCCCGGTTAATCCGCCGTTCGTCCCGGGCGGCGGCAATTCGTCCCGCGCCTCGCGGCTTCGGTCCCAAACCGGCTCGACGCCGGCCTCTTCCTGCGTATTTTTGACGTCACTCATGCCGTTCATCAAGCAACTGGGGTCAAACCATGACGCCGCAGACCATACCACAACCGTCGAATTCCGGTGATCGGGGTGAAAGGCGTGTCGACCTCGATTGGGTCAGGATTGGCGCCTTCGGGCTATTGATCTTGTATCACGTCGGCATGCTTTATGTTCCCTGGGGGTTCCACATCAAAAGCGTGCACGTGGTCGCGAACCTGGAACCATTGATGCTCATGGTCAATCCATGGCGGCTTGCGCTGCTGTTTTTCGTGTCGGGGGTCGCAACCCGCTTTATGGTGCGAAAATATCCGCCTGGGGCGCTGCTTCGTTCCCGTTCAGCACGTCTGTTGATTCCCCTGATCTTCGGCATGTTCGTGATCGTGCCGCCGCAAGCCTACGACCAGATCGTCGAAAGCCTCGGCTATCCCTCAGGCTTTCTGGATTTCTACCTGCGCCACTACCTTGTGTTCGGATCGCAGTTTTGCCCAAGTCCATGCATCCTGCTGCCGACCTGGAACCATCTATGGTTCGTGGCTTATCTCTGGATCTACACCGTCGCGCTTGGCGTCGTGTTGGTGGCACTTCCTCGAGTGGTCGACGCGATCGAGCCTTGGCTGGTGCGGTTTCTTTCGGGAGCCGCGCTTCTCATCGCGCCCTCGCTGGTGTTCGCG
>Ga0209583_10000507_pt1 | contig 11951 bp, 11 predicted proteins | sample Str014_FD_187201 | JGI IMG/M metagenome (GOLD analysis project Ga0209583, IMG submission 187201) | Freshwater sediment microbial communities in response to fracking from Pennsylvania, USA - Straight Creek_MetaG_SC_2014 (SPAdes) (version 2) | ecosystem: Environmental > Aquatic > Freshwater >... | reverse complement strand
GAACACCAGATTGATTCACGGCGCTGCATTTCTTATCTCACCATTGAACACAAGGGCGAGATTCCCACTGAGTTCCGCAAAGCAATCGGCAACCGCATTTATGGCTGCGATGATTGCCTTGCCATTTGCCCATGGAATAAATTTGCCCAAATTTCGCGGGAAGCAAAATTTGCAGCGCGGGAAGATTTGCTCGCCCCGCCACTGGCGGAATTGCTTACTTTGAATGACGCAGATTTCCGTACCAAGTTCTCGGGCTCGCCCATCAAGCGCATTGGCCGCGAGCGCTTCATTCGCAATTGTCTGATTGCGGCGGGCAACAGTGGTGACATCAATCTGTTGGCTTCAGTGCAGTCGCATCTTGCTGATCCATCACCCACTATCGCAGAGGCTGCATTGTGGGCGGCGCAGGAATTATCTGCATGAACCATCTCCTCTGCTTAGGTTACAGTTACACCGCGCAATATCTCGCAAAGCTTCTCAACCGAGATGAATGGCAGATCAGCGGCACCAGCCGCTCAACCACAGGCGTTGCCCAAATGCGTGAGCAGGGGGTTGCAGGATATATCTTTGACGAACTGAATCATCTTCCTTCTGAAGTGACCCACGTGCTTGTTTCGATACCGCCCGATGTTCAAGGTTGCCCGGCGGCGCACAAATTTGGCAGCACCTACCCATGGACCGCGTATCTCTCCACCACTGGCGTTTATGGCAACCAAAATGGCGGCTGGGTGGATGAAGACACGCCTCTCACCCCGCAATCTGACCGCGCCCGCAAGCGGGTGATTGCTGAACAGCAATGGCAGAAATTCAACGCGCATGTCTTCCGCCTGCCCGGCATCTATGGCCCCGGCCGCAGCCAGCTTGATGCCGTTGCCGATGGCACAGCGCGCCGCGTGATCAAGCAAGGTCAGATTTTCAGCCGCATTCATGTGGAAGATATCGCGGGCATTCTGGCGGCTTCAATGCTTAACCCCAGCCCCGGTCGCATTTATAATGTGGCGGATGATGAGCCTTGCCCGCCACAGGATGTGGTGGCTTATGCCGCGCAATTGTTGGGTGTCGCAGCGCCACCAGTGATCGCCTTTGAAGAAGCCAATCTCTCACCGATGGCGCGAAGCTTTTATGACGAGTCAAAACGCGTTTCCAATTTACGCATCAAAAGTGAGCTGGGGATAAAGTTGCTCTATCCCAATTACCGCGTCGGCTTGCAGTCGATTTTAGACCGTCAACCCATGCGCTCTGAAACATAAGAGCCAGGCGAGGCCGGGAAGGCCACCGTCTTGTTACCATTGATGAAAACGCGGCCATGAATATGGGCATGGATGGCGCGCGCCAGAACCTGGCTTTCCACGTCGCGGCCCAGGCTGACATAATCATCAGCACTCTGCGCATGCGTTACACGCACCGTGTCTTGTTCAATGATCGGGCCTTCGTCAAGATCGGCTGTTACATAATGCGACGTTGCACCAATCAATTTTACGCCACGGTCAAAAGCCTGCTTGTACGGGTTGGCACCCTTGAAGCTGGGCAAGAACGAATGATGGATGTTGATGATGCGGCCAGACATGGCGCGGCACATGTCATCGGACAAAACCTGCATATAGCGCGCCAACACGATCAGCTCAGCGCCGCTTTCCATCACAATGCGCAACTGTTCAGCCTCCGCGGCCGGCTTGTTTTCCTTGGTCACTTTGATGCAATAGAACGGGATGTCATGGTTCACCACAACGCGCTGGTAATCCATATGATTGGAAATCACGCCAACAATGTTGATTGGCAAAGCGCCGATCCGCCAGCGATAGAGCAAGTCATTCAGGCAGTGCCCGAAACGAGAGACCATAAGTATGACCTTGCGTTTGGCGGCCTCGTCGAAGAATTCAACTTCGGCATTGTATTTGGCTTGTATGGCTGCAAAGCCTTCACGAAGCTGTTCAAGCGTTTTGCCCAATTCAGATTGAAAGCTGATGCGCATGAAGAAACGCCCGGTGGCGGCATCGTCGAACTGCGAACAGTCGGAAATATTGCAACCATTCTCTGCCAGATATGAAGTGATTGCCGCCGTAACACCGCGCATGGAGACGCAGGAAACGCGCAGTCCGAAGCGAGAGTTGGTTGTCGTCATGTGAGGTTTCCCCAAAGTGATTGAAAGAAGATCGCTCTCCCGATAGAGCCTTTGGCGCGTGTTTTCATCAAGCAGATTTGGAATATATCAAACCCCATCAGCCCGCTCGGCCAGCCTGAGTGCGGTGTCACAGATCAGGCGCAAGTTTCCCGGCGTGGCCAATCGGTGGTCTGCACCCTTTACATAGGTCAGCGTCACATCAGCTCCGTGCAGCGCATCGAAGGTGGCCACCGCATGGGGTGGAGGCACTTCACGATCATCTGTGCCTTGCAAAATGCGCACTGGAACATTCACATCCAAACCATCTTGCAACAGCAAATGTTTCTCACCATCGGCCAATAGCCGCGCTGTAATTTCATAGGGCTCGCCATAGTTGGACGGTTCGAGATAAACCCCGTCATTGCGCAAGGCCGTGCGCGCTTGCTCTCCAAAACGCTCCCACATCAAAACCTTGGTCATGTCAGTTGCGGGTGCCAACAGCACCAATCCTGCAAGGCGGCGGTAAGCTGAGGCATCTTCATAACGCAAACGTTGTGCCAGAAGCTGCGCCAGCCATCCGCCCATGGAAGAGCCCACCACAACAACCTTTGATTTTGTGTGCGCCAAAAACATATGCACACATTGCTCCAACCATGCACTGATGGTGCCATCCATGAAGTTGCCAGAGGATTGCCCGTGGCCGGAATAATCAAAGCGCAAAGCCTGTCTGCGCGTGGTTCGCGCCAATTCGGCGATAGCCTCGCCCTTCTTGCCCGTCATGTCGGATTTAAAGCCGCCCAGAAACATAAAACCGCAGCGGCCCACGTCATCCTGCGCGCCATCTATGATATAGGCCAGCTCAACCCCGCCCAAATTCTTGTCTTTCATCACCTGTGACATCGCTTCAACCATTACACTTTTTGATAAAGCCCCGCTTGACGTGGCCTATGCTTTTCCTGTCTAACCCGCTGGCCTCTTAACGCATTGCCCTCTGGAGTCGAAGGGCCTAAGTGTTTTGAGTTGGGCCGCCAATCTGCAATTGTGCCGATTGCGCCCGTCTTGAGGAGATTTGAGCTACTTGGTCCTTCCACCCCGCCCAATGCCGCCTAAGCGGCCTATGCCACCCCGTCGTTCGCCACTTGAAGCGCCGACCAAGGAAGAAGCCCACAAGATCAACCACCGTATCGATAGCCGCGATGTGCGCCTGATTGATGCTGAGGGAAACAATGTCGGTGTTGTGCCTACAAGGCAGGCCATGGCCATGGCTGATGAAGCAGGCCTCGATCTGGTTGAGATTTCGCCAGATGCCAAGCCGCCGGTTGCCAAGATTCTCGATTACGGCAAATTCAAATTCCAGGAACAAAAGCGTCTTGCCGAAGCCCGCAAGAAGCAACGCGTTGTTGAAATCAAGGAAATCAAGCTGCGCCCCATGATCGATGATCATGACTTTGAAACCAAGCTGAAGGCCGCCAAGCGCTTCTTTGAAGAAGGTGACAAGGTTAAATTCACCCTGCGTTTCCGTGGCCGTGAAATGGATCACCAAAATCTGGGTTACAAGCTTTTGATCAAGGTGAAGGAAGACACAGCAGAATTTGCCAAGGTGGAATTGGAGCCACGCTCCGAAGGACGCCAGATCATCATGATTTTGGCTCCCAAGGCGACAAAATAATCGCTCGCCCCACAAATTCTCCACATTCACTCGTAATGAAGCTGGCGCTAGAGAACATCATGCGCCAGTTTTTTATTTTTATCGTCCTGCTTCTATCGCTTGGCCCCGCACAAGCCGAGGTGCTCACCTCTGGCAATGTGCAGATCAACTGGAAGGTGGTGAACCGTTTTCGCTTTTTTCGCGATCCAGCAATCTTTCAGGAACAAGAGCGGGCTTGGCTAGAATATGCCCACCGCCTTGCCCCGCGCAGTGGCAACAAGGATGATACGGGAAACCTGCTCGCCTCCAGTTCCGTGCTCGGCACTGAACATGTGTTGAATGACCGTTTCATTCCCTTCACAGAACAACTGCGCAAGGATTTTGATTGGCGCGGTTGGGCAGCAAGGGCCACCAACAAAACCTGCTATGACCCTAAAACCCGCACCCATGCGGCCTGCGGTGGCATTGATGCTTATGTGGTGCCGCGCCTGCATGAGGTGGAAGTTTCGCTGCGCACCTTGGCCGAAGATGTAAATCTGACAGGCCATATCTGTCATTGGCATGTGGGCACCGATGTTGAACAGGAAGGGCCTTGTGAAACGCCGATCAAGGTTATGGTGCCTTATCCCGATGGCACCACCATTGCGGTCAACGCCGATAACGAACGCCCCATCAGCATCGATATCGCGGTGCACGACTTATTGATCGTGGGGTTGGGAGATAGCTTTGCCTCAGGCGAGGGAAACCCCGATGTACCCATTAAGCTGGACGGCCAGCGCCGTTCGCAAAATCTCTATCCCATTCGCGCCAAAGATGGCGCGCAGGGATCTGCCCTGTGGCTTGACCGGCTGTGCCACCGCTCGCTCTATTCATATCAGTTGCGCGCAGCCATGCAGATTGCCATTGAACACCCGCAAACTTCGGTGACGTTTCTGGGGCATTCTTGTTCGGGTGCCTCCGTGGAAAAAGGCTTGATCGGCCCGCAATCCTATGTCGAATTCAAGAGTGACGATGCAGCCAGTGCCTCGCCCGTGGTGCAGCCTGTCTATGGCAACAAAAATGACGGCGAGTTTGCCTGGCTGTTGCACGAGCTTTGTTTGGTTGATCCCGTGAAGGACCAAGGCCTGTGGACGTGCCCCGGCAATCAATTTCGCCGTCCGGTGGATTATGTGTTTCTCTCGGTTGGCGGCAACGACATCGGCTTTTCTGGTTTGGTGAGCTGGGCCACATTGCGCGCTGGCACACTCACAAAATTGGCCAGTTGGGCTGGCGTAACGGTTTCGCCTAACCAGTTTCAGGCAAATTTGGAAAATAATTTGTCAGGGGCCTACCAGCGCCTTGCGCGCCAATTTGAAAAAGCCGTGCCGTTGCCAACCGGCAATCTCGCTTTTGATCCATCACGCATCGTCCTTTCGGCCTATCCAGATATTCTGGCCGATGAAAAGGGTGAAACCTGCCGCGGCATGGCTGCTGACGTGCAAAGCGAGGATGAGCTGCCCGCCAATCAATCCCTGGATCGCTATTCAAATTGGCTGGTCATTCAGCAGGATAAGATTGACGCGGCCCATGCCCAATTGGAATCGCTTTACAAGCGCATGAAGGGCCTGGCCGAATCCAATGGTTGGACTTTTGCGGGCCGCGCCCACACTGGCAAACCATTCCGCGGGCACGGCTTTTGCGCCCAAGAGCCGGGCAGGCAGGATGATCCCGCAGAGGTGTTGATGGTGCCCTGTTGGGGTACGGCCGCGCGCGCTACCCAATCTTGCCAATCAGGCATCTTTGGCAAAGGCACAGGTTGGCGCCCTTATGATCCAGCAACACAGAACTATCCTTACGCCTTGCGCCAGCGTTGGGTGCGTAGCATCAATGATGCCTTCATGGTAATTAATCAAAAGATTGTAGACCGCAATGGTGTGGTCGACGAGGCCTCTTCACTGCGTGATTTTACCGAAACAACCGGTGCCATGCACCCAAATGCCGAGGGCCACGCCGCCTTGGCCGATGCCATGTTGATGGATCTGCGCGCCGAGATTGCCAAGCTTGTGGATGAGCCATAGCCAATAAAAAGGCGGACTAGAGCAAGCCCGCCATATTCATCTCATTTGCATTGTGCAGATGTGGAACAATATTGTCCTACCCCAACGGTGGCCGGGGCAAACTAAAAATTAATCCGCCAAAGCTTAGCGGAAGCCAGTGATTTTGGCCGCGATGCTCGACGCATCAGAACTCAAGGCATCCGTCAAGATCGGCCAACCGGCAACAATCATGACCGTCATCGCGCCCGCGATCAAAGTATATTCTATGGCTGTCGCGCCAGCTTCGTCACGGAAAAAGCGTTTAAACATTTTAGACTCCTCAGGGTTGCACCTATTTTGCAGACAAGGAGTTAATCATAAGTTTCACCAATACTTGAAAACACGGGTAATTTCACAATTTTGTTGGCAAACTGGTTGTTTGCACGCGCCCTCCCGCCAAGGCTTACCTCTGTTGGGCTTGCGTGCGGGGCCTTTTTCTGCTTTATCCGCGCAACTTCACCGAAAATGTGGGGTTTAAAGTCGCCTGGCCTGTGTAAGGGCATGCCATGGCGGCGTAATCTAATGCTATCAAGGAAAAGCAAAATGCCCAAAATGAAAACCAAATCCGCTGCAAAAAAGCGGTTCAAGGTGACGGCCTCTGGCCGTGTGAAGGCCGGTGCCGCAGGTAAGCGCCACGGCATGATCAAGCGCACCAAGAAACAAATCCGCAATCAACGTGGCACCATGGTTCTGGCTCCAGGCGATGAACGTCTGGTGAAGATCCACATGCCATATCTGTGCAAGTAAGAAGGAGGGATAACCCATGCCACGCGCAAAAGGCGGCGTAGTTGCCCGCCGTTCTCACAAAAAGACCATCAAGGCCGCCAAAGGCTATTTCAACCGTCGCAAAAACATTTTCCGCGTCGCCGTTCAGGCCGTGGAAAAGGCCGGTCAATATGCTTACCGCGACCGTCGCACCAAGAAGCGCAATTTCCGCGCCCTCTGGATTCAGCGCATCAATGCTGCAACCCGTGAACTCGGCATGACCTATGGCCGATTTATTTACGGCCTGGACAAGGCCGGAATTGTGGTTGACCGCAAGGTGCTGGCTGATCTCGCCGTTCACGATGCAGCAGCCTTTGCTGTGCTCGTTGACAAGGCGAAAGCGGCTCAAGAAGTTAAGGCTGCTTAAGCCTACCCATAATTTTGAGAGACCTTGACCGGGCTTTACTGGCGTTTCAAACCGCCATGAAGCCCGGTTTTATTTTAAGTACCACTTACACTGTCATCCCGTGCAACGACACGGGATCCCCAACAAGCGACATTCACTGTCATGGGTCCCGACTTTCGTCGGGATGACGAAAAGAAAGAACGATGATGACAGAACTTGCCGCACTCGAATCTGAAATCCTTTCCCAAGTCTCCGCCGCCTCCGATGAGGCAGGCGTTGAGGCCATTCGTGTTTCTGCCCTTGGCAAAAAAGGCGCGATCTCGGAACGCATGGCGGGTCTTGGCAAAATGGCCCCTGATGAGCGCAAGGCCGCGGGTGCTGCCCTCAATGTGCTGAAAGACAAAGTGAGTGAGGCTTTGGCGGCTCGGAAGTCCAACTTGGCCGAAGCGGCTTTGGAAGCGCGTCTCGTCACTGAAAAACTAGATATGACCTTGCCCACGCGCCCGCAAGCGCAAGGCACCATTCACCCCGTTTCACAAGTATGGGAAGAAGTGGTGCAGATTTTTGGCGACCTCGGTTTCAGCGTAGCCGAAGGCCCCCATATTGAAGATGACTTCCACAATTTTGACGCGCTCAACATGCCGCCAGATCACCCCGCGCGCCAAGAGCATGACACTTTCTATTTCAACGAAAAGCCCGATGGCACGCGCAATGTTCTGCGCACGCACACAAGCCCTGTGCAGATCAGAACCATGCTTTCACAAAAACCGCCGATTAGAATCATCGCGCCCGGCCGCACGTTTCGCTCTGACTCAGATATGACGCACACGCCCATGTTCAACCAAGTGGAAGCGCTGGTGATTGATGAGGTGACACATCTGGGAAATCTCAAATGGATCTTGCAGGAATTCTGCAAAGCCTTCTTTGAGGTGGATGATGTGAAGATGCGTTTCCGCGCCTCGCATTTTCCCTTCACGGAACCGTCGATGGAAGTTGATATTCAATATGCGCGCGAAGGCGGGCAGTTGAAAATCGGCACGGGAGATAAGTGGCTGGAGATTTTGGGCTCAGGCATGGTGCACCCGAATGTGATCAGAGCAGGTGGGCTGGACCCAGAGAAATACCAAGGCTTCGCCTTCGGCATGGGCCTGGACAGATTGGCCATGCTCAAATACGGCATCCCGGATTTAAGAGCCTTCTTCGAATCCGATTTAAGGTGGCTAAGACACTACGGCTTCCGCAGCCTTCAAGTGCCAACATTGGCGGGGGGCTTGTCCTAAATGTCCTCGCCCGCAAAGCGGGAGAGGAAAGGGGCCCGCGCCAAAGGCGTGGGATAGGTGAGGGGATGAGAAGCAATGAAAATCTCAAAGCAGCAAAAGCACTTCGAAAATCAGCAACCACACCTGAAGCAAGACTTTGGGAACAACTTCGCAATCGACAACTCGAAGGCTTCAAATTTCGCCGTCAAGCGCCCATTGGAATTTATGTCGTGGATTTCCTTTGCACCGAGGAAATGTTGGTTGTTGAACTCGATGGTTGGACGCATTCATCACCGGATGAAATTGCCAATGATCTTCATCGCACTGCTTATCTCAAGGCGGAAGGTTACCGCGTGATGCGCATGACGAATATTGAAGCCATGCAAGATATGGATGGCGTTTTGAAATTGATTTTAGACGAGTTACAGAAATGATCACCACTTCCCCTCACCTATCCCAACTTTGCAAGGGCAAAGCTGGGCCCCTTTCCTCTCCCGCAAGCGGGCGAGGACGTTTAGGAACTGCAAAATGAAATTCACCCTCTCTTGGCTCAAGCAACATCTCGACACCACCGCCTCGCTCGATGAAATCCTCGACGGCCTGATCGGCGTTGGTTTGGAAGTCGAAGAAGTCACCGACAAGACCAAGCAGCTTGCCGCCTTTAAAGTGGCCAAGGTTCTGGAAGCTGAGAAGCATCCGAATGCCGACAAGCTGCGCCTCTGCAAAGTGGAAACGGATGCAGGCATCAAGCAGGTTGTCTGCGGTGCGCCCAATGCGCGCGCAGGCATCAAGGCGATCATCGCGTTGCCCGGCGCTGTCATCCCAGCCACCGGCGAGACCTTGCAACTGGGCAGCATTCGCGGCCAAGAATCTCAAGCCATGATGTGTTCTGAACGTGAACTCATGCTGTCCGAAGAACACAATGGCATCATCGAAGTGGAAGGCGATTGGCCGGTGGGCACGCCCGCTGCAGTGGCCTTGGGCCTCAACGATCCGATGATTTATATCAAGGTGACAGCCAACCGCCCCGATGCGTTGGGTGTTTACGGCCTCGCGCGTGATCTCGCCGCCAAGGGCTTGGGCAAGTTGAAGCCGCTGAATGCCACGCCTGTAAAAGGCACGTTCAAATCACCCATCTCAGCCTCCATCGCGCCAGATGACAACGCCTGCAAACTTTTCGTGGGCCGCTATTTCAAGGGCGTGAAAAACGGCCCATCGCCCAAGTGGTTGCAAGACCAACTCCGCGCCATCGGCCTACGCCCGATTTCAAAATTGGTAGACATCACCAATTACATGACATTTGGTTATGCGCGGCCCTTGCATGTGTTTGACGCTGATAAAACCCAAGGCAACATCACGGCCCGCAACGCCAAGGATGGCGAAACGTTATTGGCGTTGAACGGAAAGTCCTACACGCTCGGCGCAGGCAATTCAGTGATCGCTGACGACAAGGCCGCTGAGGGCATCGCGGGCATCATGGGTGGCGAAGAAACCAGTTGCTCTGACGCCACCACAAATGTGTTTCTGGAATCGGCGTGGTTTGATCCGCGCATCACCGCTGCGGCTGGCCGGAAGTTGATGATCAATTCTGACGCGCGTTATCGCTTTGAGCGCGGCGTTGATCCGGCCTTCACCCAAACGGGCGCTGAAATTGCCACGCAGATGATTCTTGATCTCTGCGGCGGCGAGGCCTCTGATCTGGTGATTGCAGGTGAGGTGCCAAACACGGCGCGTTCATTCACTTTGCGCAAAGACCGGGTGCGCACACTCGGCGGTGTAGATATTCCGTGGGCTGATCAATTGCGCATCTTGCGCGACCTTGGCTTCAACACATCCGATGACGGCGTGGCGCAAGTGCCAAGCTGGCGGCCGGATGTGCATGGAGAGGCTGATCTCGTTGAAGAAATCTGCCGCATTCATGGGCTTGATAAAGTGCCCAATGCCGCGATGAGCAGGCCACACGATATTGCACGACCCATTCTCAACAATCTGCAAAAGCGCATGCTGGCTTCGCGCCGCACCTTGGCCACGCGCGGATTCAACGAATGCGTCACCTGGGCGTTTTTGCCTGAAGCGCAAGCCAAGCTGTTTGGCGGCGGGCAGCCTGAATTGAAATTGGGAAACCCGATCTCATCAGAACTCTCAGACATGCGCCCATCGCTGTTGCCCAATCTCATTGCTGCCGCTGGGCGCAACGCCGCACGTGGCTTCGGTGATGTGCAATTGGCTGAAGTGGGCCACGCCTATGCCGGTGATAAAATGGCCGACGAAACCTTGCGCGCCGCAGGTGTGCGGCGCGGCGCCTTCGTTTCGCGCAACGTCAATGGTGGCACACGCAATGTGGATGCCTTCGACGCCAAGGCCGATGCGTTGGCGGTGATTGAAGCCTGCGGCTTGGCGGCAAGCTCCATGCAAATCGTGCAAGGGGCAGCCCCTTGGTATCACCCCGGTCGCTCCGGCACCATTCAGCTCGGGCCCCAAAACAAAATTGCCATGTTTGGTGAAATCCACCCGCGCATTCTGGCAGCGGTGGATGTGAAAGGCCCGCTGGTGGCGTTTGAAATTATTCTCAACGCCCTGCCCGCCTCCAAGCAGAAATCAGCTTCACGCGCAGCGCTCACGATCTCTGACCTGTTGCCTGTGAGCCGCGACTTTGCCTTTGTGGTGGAAGACAAGGTGCAGGCCGCTGAACTGATCAAAGCCGTCAAAGGCGTGGACAAGGTGCTGATCGTTGAAGCCCAGGTGTTTGACCTTTACAAGCTGGAAGATGGCAAGAAATCTCTGGCCGTGGAAGTCATCCTCCAGCCCAAAGAAAAAACCTTCACTGATGCTGACATTGAAGCGATTTCCGCTAAGATCGTAAGCGCGGCGAACAAGGCGGTTGGTGCCACGTTGCGCAACTAACTCCGTCACCCCGGCGAAAGCCGGGGCCCAGCTTTGTCTGGGTGCGGAGCCTGTGATTTAAGCTGGATCCCGGCCTCCGCCGGGATGACGGAGTGAAAAGAATGAACACGGCATCGCAAGCAGCACTTAAAAAGCTCAAGGCCCATCACCGCACGCAAAAACTCAACATGCGGCAGGTCTTTGCCAAGGACGCCAAGCGCTTTGAGAATTTCTCGGCGGCGGCTGATGATATGCTGCTCGACTATTCCAAATGCACAGTGTCGGCCAAAACCATGCAGCTGCTTTTTGCCTTGGCTAAAGCCGCAAAAGTTGAAACCGCGCGCGACAACATGATGCGCGGCGAGGTGATCAACAGCACCGAACACCGCGCTGTTCTGCACACGGCGCTGCGCCGCCCAAAGTCTGAGATGGTGTTCGTCAATGGCCACAATGTGGTGCATGATGTGCATGATGTGCTGGAAAATATGGCGCGCTTTGCCACAGAGATCCGCAAGGGCCTGATCACTGATGTTGTGAACATCGGTATTGGCGGCTCAGATCTTGGACCTGCCATGGCGACCCTGGCGCTGGCCCCTTATCACGATGGCCCGCGCACCCACTTCGTCTCCAACGTAGACGGCGCGCATATGGCTGACACGTTGAAGAATTTGAACCCCGCGACAACGCTTTTCATTGTGGCGAGCAAAACCTTCACCACCATCGAAACTTTGACCAATGCCAAAACCGCCCGCGCCTGGATTGTGGCAGCTCTTGGCGAGGCGGCGGTGGGCGACCATTTCTGCGCGCTTTCAACCGCCCTGGATAAAGTGCAGGCCTTCGGCATTTCAGCCAACCGAACTTTCGGGTTTTGGGA
>Ga0209583_10000506_pt1 | contig 11963 bp, 8 predicted proteins | sample Str014_FD_187201 | JGI IMG/M metagenome (GOLD analysis project Ga0209583, IMG submission 187201) | Freshwater sediment microbial communities in response to fracking from Pennsylvania, USA - Straight Creek_MetaG_SC_2014 (SPAdes) (version 2) | ecosystem: Environmental > Aquatic > Freshwater >... | reverse complement strand
GCAGGAACAGGCTCACGCCAAAGTCAGCCGACACGAGATCGGGCTTGCCATCGCCGTTCAGATCGCCGATCGCCACCTGCGATGCGCCAGGCGAATCCAGTGCCACCGGAGCGGCGAAGGTTCCGGGCGTCGCGGCCTGGTTGAGATAGACGAACAGCTTGCCATCGTCGGCGCTGGCGGCGACCACATCCGGCAGCAAGTCGCCGTTGAGATCGGCGGTTGCCAGGTACAGCGGCTCGGTCCCCGCCACAGTGGCCGTGGGCGCGGCATAGCCGGTGCCCGCTCCAGCATTGTGCAGATACAGGTCTAGCGAGCCGCTTTCATTCGGCGCCATGGGCTGGTGCAGCGTGCGTCCATCGAGCACGTCAGGCTGGCCATCGCCGTTGAAGTCAGCCACGGCGACCGCAAAGCTGATCTCGAAGGGCGTATAGGTATACGTGGGCACCGAATTGTCGTAACCGCCGCCGCAGCCGGCTACCGTCAGCAACGCACCGATTGCCAGCGCTGATCCCGCACGCATGAATTTGCTATTGACCATGACGCGAACCTCCTGAGGCCGTCCGGATTGTACTACCGCGGATTGCACGCGCCGACGTCTCTAATCCGCGACAGCGAATCCTTAACTGGCCTCAATTGTGCTGCGCAAGTTCCGGAAAAACTGCGACCGGGCGCATGGATTTCCAACGCCCACACTCTGTCCGACGTAAGTACCTGCCAGGCAACACCTCGTTCAAGCGCTCGAGGGCGCGAGATCTCAGTGCACTTCGCTCAAAGGCGCGAACAGCAGTCCCATGGCGGTCAGCAGGGCGAACAGCGCGCCGGCAATGAAGGTCGCGGCTGAGCCGTAGGCATTCCACAATGCTCCGGCCGTGGCACTCGAGAGCAGCACGGTGATACCGGTCACAAAATTGAACACGCCAAACGCCGTGCCGCGCAGCTCGGCCGGCGCGGCGTTGGCCACCAGCTTGGCGAACAGGCCCTGGGTCAACGCCATGTGCAAACCCCACAGCGCCGCGCCGCACAGCACGGCGCGCGCCGAGCCGGCGCGCGCCAGCACCAGGTCGGCGCCCACCAGCAGCAACAGTCCTGTCAGCAGCAGAGCCTGCGGATCGCGCCGGTCAGCGGCGCGGCCGGCCGGATACGCGGCGCCCGCATAGATCACGTTCATGACCACCATCACCAGCGGCACGAAGGTGGGCGCCAGGCCCGACTGCTGGGCGCGCAGCACCAGGAACGCTTCGCTGAAGCGCGCCAGCGTGAACAGTGCGCCAAGCGCGGTCACGTACCAGTAGCGCACGCTGAGCCGGCGCAGCTCCGCGATGCTGAGCACTGCAGTACGGGGCGCGGCATGCGGCACAGCGGTGGGCTCCCTGACGAGCCACAACAGCAGCGCCACCGCCACGAACGCCGGCGCCACGCCGACCCAGAGCACCGCGCGGATATTGCCGGCCAACCACAGCATGCAGACGATGGCGAGCAGCGGACCGAGCGCCGCGCCCAGCGAATCGAGCCCCTGGCGCAGGCCATAGGCGGCACCGCGCGCCCCAGGAGGCGTGATGTCGGCGATCAGCGCGTCGCGCGGCGCACCGCGTATGCCCTTGCCCACGCGATCGATGCAGCGCGCGGCCGCCACCGCCGCCATCGAACCGGCGAGCGGGAACACCGGCTTGGTCAGCGCCGCCAGCCCATAGCCCAGCAACAGCAGCGGCCGGCGCCGGCCCCAGCGATCACTCAAAGTGCCGGAGAACAGCTTCACGATGGAAGTCGTAGCCTCCGCAAAGCCTTCGACCAGGCCAATGGTCAGCATGCTTGCACCCAACACGCCTGACATCAGCAGCGGCAGCAGGCTGTGGACCAGCTCGGAGGAAATATCCATGAACATGGAGGTCAGCCCCAGACCCCAGATGCCCGTAGGCAGTCCGCGCAGCAGGCCTGCCGGGCGGCGCCTCGCCGTGGACTTGGCATCATCAGTGCTCACGTCGCTCTTATAACTCGTCGTGCGGGGCGCTGGACAGCGCCGGGCGCTCCAGTGTTACCCTGCCTCTCATGAGTTGCCGGCAGATCATCGCAGTGGTAGGGCTCGCAGCCGCTGTACACATGGCAGCGGCAGCTACCCCGAAGGCGTTTCGCAGCCGGCCGGCCAGCGATGAAATTATTTATTTCCTGCTGCCCGATCGCTTCGAGAACGGTGATCCGGCCAACGACCGCGGTGGGCTGAGCGGCGATCGGTTGCACACCGGCTATGATCCGACCGCCAAGGGCTTTTTCCATGGGGGCGATCTCAAGGGCGTGCTGGCACACCTCGACTACATCCAGTCGCTCGGCGCCACCGCGATCTGGCTGGCGCCGATATTCACCAACAAGCCGGTGCAGGGTCCGCCGGGCCATGAGTCGGCCGGCTACCACGGTTACTGGATCACGGACTTCACGCGGGTCGACCCGCACTTCGGTACCGCCGCCGATCTGCACGCGCTGGTCGACGCCGTGCATGCGCGCGGCATGAAGCTGTACCTCGACATCGTCGTCAATCACACGGCGGACGTGATCCGCTACCGCGAATGTCCGCAGTACACCTGCCCCTATCGATCGCGCGCCGACTATCCGGACCGGCCCGACGGGTTCGCCTACACACCCTACGTGCCGCAGGGCGAGGAGCACAGCAAGGCTCCTGAGTGGCTGAACGATCCGGCCTGGTACCACAACCGTGGCAGCAGCACTTTCGAGGGCGAGAGTTCCACGCTCGGCGATTTTGGCGGCCTGGATGATGTAGCCACCGAGCAGCCGCGCGTCGTGCAGGGGTTCATCGACATCTTCGGCACCTGGATCGACGACTTTGGTATTGACGGCTATCGCATCGACACCGCGAAGCACGTCAACCCGGAGTTCTGGCAGGCCTTCGTGCCGGCGATCCGCGCCCGCGCCACGGCGCGCGGCATTCCGAACTTCCACATGTTCGGTGAGGTCGCCACGCAGGAGATGGATCCGGCCCTGCTGGCCGTGCATACGCGCGTCGACAAACTGCCGGCGGTGCTCGACTTCGCCTTTGCCGCTGCGGTGCGCGACACGGTCGCGGGCGAGTCCGGCACCGACGAGCTGGCGCGGCTGTTTGCGGCCGACCCGCTCTATGAGGGCGGCGAGGTGGCAGCGCTGCAGCTGCCGACCTTCGTCGGCAACCACGACGACGGCCGCTTCGCATTCAAGGTGCAGCACGCGCGGCCGGCGGCCAGTGCCGCCGAAGTACTGCAGCGGGTGCAGCTGGCTTACGCGATGCTGCTGATGTTGCGCGGCGTGCCCACGATCTACGCCGGCGACGAACAGGGGTTCGTCGGTCACGGCGGCGATCAGGATTCACGCCAGGACCAGTTCGCGAGCCAGGTGGCCTCCTACAACGACCAGCCGCTGCTGGGGTCGGACACCACCACGGCGGTCAGCCATTTTGGCACCGCGAATCCGCTGTTCCAGACCATCGCCACGCTGGCACAATTGCGCCAGCACTACCCGGCGCTGCAGCACGGACGTCAGGTGGTTCGCGCGGCAGTGCGGACACCGGGCCTGTTTGCGGTCTCGCGTCTCGATGCCGCGAGCGGCCAGGAAATCGTGGTGGCGTTCAACACCGGGAGCACGCCCGTCGACGCCCGCGTGGTTGTGGAGCACGGCTCGCAGCACTTTGCTTCACTGCACGGGAGCTGCGCGCCGGCGAGCACCCAGCCGGGCAGCTACCCCATCGTTGTGGCGCGGCTCGATTTTCTGATCTGCGCCTCGCAGCGCTAGCCGAGTGCGCTGTCGGTGCCGTGCCCGACGTGGGAGTCGGGGCGCAGGTTGATCTCCACACGCACTTCCTGGCAGCCATACACCGGCTGCCCGTTCTCCCGTTGCGGCTGGTAGCGGGCCTGACGCGCCCAGGAGAGCGCCGAATCGTCGAAATTCTTTTGCGCGGAGGAGACCACGATGCGGGTACTGGCAATGGCGCCGTCCGGTGCCACGCACACCTGCACCACGGCGTATTCGCCGTGCACATAGTGATGACCGGAGGTCTCTATGAAGGTCGTCGTCACATCAACCGGCGTGACCACCGGTGGCGCTGGCGCCGGCAGCGGCGGCCTCAAGACCGCGCAGGCGGCCTGCAGCAGCCCGACGCTGCAGAGCGCCATGACGTTCCGTCGCCAGCCACCCAAGGCAGTCGCGCGATCCATAGGTGAAGCAGAATACTCGCGCGAGCAGTTGTCAACTTAAGCACATCAACACCGGCAGCGCATCACACCGCCGGCGTAGCCAGGTCACGATAGCTGGCCACCAACGCCACCGGATAGGCAGGCGCGGTGACAAAGTTGCCCAGCATCGATACGGCCAGCGCGGCGAGGCGCTGCGATGCGGCATCGAGCGCCCAGATTCCGGTCACCACGTGCACGAGCAGGTCGGCCACCAGGCTGACCAGTGCCCCAGCTGCTAATCCGCACAGCACCACGATGGCCACCATGGTGTTGCTGCGCCACCAGCGATGCTGTACCCGTCGCCCGCTCGCCTGCAGCGCTCGTCCGGCGCTGGCCTCACCGGCCAGCAACGCCACCACCCATAGCTGCAGGGCCCCGGCCAGGTAAATACCGGGCACCACGAATAGCATCAGTCCCAGTGCCGTGAGCCCGACATAGGCCAGGCTCAAGGCCAGCGCCGCCGGATAGGCGCGCAGCGCAGCCGGCAGGCCGCCGGCAAAGGGCAGCGCCGCGCCACCTGCCAGCCGCAGCGCGCAGATAACCAGCGCGCAGGTCGGCCACAGCGACAACAGCGTGACGACGAGCACCGCCCGCCACAGGCCCGCGGAACCCAGGAACTCGCTGTAGCGTTCGAGGGCGTCGGGCGCGAGCGGGTCGGGCAGCGCCAATGTCAGGTGGTCCAGAAAAAAACTCATCAGCAGCGCGAACAGCAGCACCGCCGGCCAGGCGCGCCACAGCACCACGCGATACAGCCTCGCGATCTCTGCACCGCTCATGTGTGCACGGCCGTGGAGTCACCAGCCAGCACACGCTCCAGGCGCGCGGCATCGAGCTCGCCTTCCCAGCGTGCGATCACCAGGGTCGCGACCGCATTGCCGATGATCAGCACCATGCCCGCCACCGGCACCGTGGGCACCACCGCGAGCGTCGCGGCCAGCGTAATGAAACCCGAGCCGCTGACGCCCGCGGCGCCCTTGGAACTCACGGCCGCGACCAGCAGCAACAGGCACTGATCCCCCAGTGTCAGGGATACGTTGGTGGCCTGGGCGATGAACAGCGCCGCCATCGTCATGTAGATGTTGGTGCCATCGAGATTGAAGGAGTAACCGGCCGGCACCACCAGTCCGGCCACCGCCCGCGCGCAGCCGGCGCGCTCCAGCTTGTCGATCAGCGGCGGCAGCGCGGCTTCCGAGGAGGCCGTGCCCAGCACCAGCAGCAGCTCGGCGCGCAGGTAGCGCAGCAGCCGCAGCAGCGAAAAGCCGTTGTAGCGAGCGATGGCGCCGAGCACGCCCAACACGAACAGCAGGCTGGTGAGATAGAAGCAGGCCATCAGCGCGCCCAGGTGCGCGAGCGTGTGTACGCCAAATTTACCCACGGTGTAAGCCATGGCACCGAAGGCACCGAGCGGCGCGAGGCGCATGATCAGTGCCACGACCCGGAAGATCACCACGCCCACCGCGTCGATCAGCTGCGCGGCCGGCCGCGCCCGCTCGCCGGCCAGCATCAATCCGAGCCCGAACAGCAGCGAGAACAGCAGCACCTGCAGGATCTCGCCACTGGTGAAGGCGCCGAGTGCAGTGTCGGGAATAATCTGCAGCAGGAATTCCGTCACCGTGCGCCGGTGGGCCTGGCCCTGGAAACCGGAGATCGCGCCGGTATCGAGCTGAGCGGGGTCGACATCAAGTCCGGCGCCGGGGTGGAAAACATTGGCCACCAGCAAGCCCAACGCCAGCGCCAGGGTCGACACCACCAGGAAGTAGCCCAGGGCCTTGAGGCCGACGCGGCCGAGCCGACGCGCGCCACCGATGCCACCGATACCGCCCACCACGGAGCAGAAGATCACCGGCGCGATGATCATCTTGACCAGCTTGATGAAGCCGTCGCCGAGCGGCTTGAGCGCGATCGCGGCCGCCGGTGCGAGCACCCCGAGCAGTATGCCGGCGACGACGGCGATCAGTACCTGCAGGTACAGCGTCGTGTACCAGCGGGCCGATGGCGATGGTGCGGTCATGGCTCCCTCCCTGCCAGCGCGGAGTATGCACAATTGCACTGTTCCGCGATCGCCTTTGCGCTCCGCGGCCAGCCTGCGTCAGAATGCGGCCGGCCGCCGCGCGTGGCGGCCGTCATGCGGGGAGTCCGTCAGCGTGCACACTGCCCGGCAAGTCCTGTTCATGGCGACTTGGGTGCTGACGGCGCGGGCGGCGCTCGCGGCCGACACGGTGGCCGCCGTCACGCCCCCGGCTGCGCCGGCGCGCTCCATGACCGAGATCCTGGCCGCCTCGCCGCCGAGCGCCTGGCGGCCGCTCAATGACGATCACACGCTATACATGCAGCTGCCCGGTGGCCGCGTGGTCATTGAACTCGCGCCCGCTTTGGCGCCGCGCACAGTGGCCAACATCGAGGCGCTGGTGCGGCTGCACTATTTCGACGGCCTGTGGGTACTGCGGGTGCAGGACAACTACGTGGCGCAATGGGGCGATCCGGACGGTGTGCGCAAGGTGCCCGACACGATGCAGAAGCTCGCACCGGAATTCTCCGTGCCGCTGGGCGCCGCGGCCTTCACGCTGCTGCCCGATCGCGACGGCTACGCACCGCAGGTCGGGTTCGTCGACAGCTTTGCGGCGGCGCGTGATCCGGGCACCGGCATGGCGTGGCTGACGCATTGCTACGGCGCGGTGGGTGTCGGCCGCGACAACGACCCGGCCAGCGGCAATGGCAGTGAACTCTACGCGGTGATCGGCAATGCGCCGCGACATCTGGACCGGAATGTCACGATAGTCGGCCAGGTACGCCAGGGCATCGAGCTGCTCTCGACGCTGCCGCGCGGCACGGCCGAACTGGGCTTCTACGACAAGCCCCCGCAGCGCGTACCGATCACCACTATTCAGCTCGCCAGCGAAATGCCGCCGGCGCAGCGCTCCCGCCTCGAAGTGCTGCGCAGCGATTCGCCGACCTTCACCGCCGTGGTCGCGGCGCGCCGCAATCGTCACGACGACTGGTACCTGCAGCCGGCCGGCTACATCGCACTGTGCAACGTACCGTTGCCGGTACGCGCCATGCCTGCCACCACCCCCTGAAGGAGACGCCCATGGCCTTCCTGCTCACCAGCCCGGATATCGCCGACCACAGCGCCATCACCACGCCGTACGTGTTCCCGGCCTGCGGCGGCAAGAACCTGTCGCCGCAGTTGCACTGGAGTGGCGCGCCGGCCGGAACCAAGTCTTACGCGATCACAGTCTACGATCCGGACGCGCCCACCGGCAGCGGCTGGTGGCACTGGCTGGTCTACAATATTCCGGAATCAACCTCCGGGTTGGCGCGCGGCGCCAGCAGCGGCAAGACACTCCCGTCCGGCGCGGTCGAGGGCACGAATGACTTCTCGAAGGTGGGCTACGACGGCCCCTGCCCACCCGCCGGGAGCGGTGCACATCACTACGTGTTCACGATCTTCGCCCTGAAGGTGGCCCGGATCACGCTCAATGGCAACGTCAGCAGTGCCATGATCGGCTTCAACCTCAATGCCAATATGCTGGCCAAAGCGAGCTTTACCGGCACCTTCAGCGTCGGCGCCGGGCCCGCGAAATAGCCGGTGGGCGGTGCTGGCGGAACAGTCGCCGGCGCTAACGCTGCAGAGTGTGACCCATTGCGCAGAATGGCCGCAGAATGAGCAGCGCAGGCCACCGCCACACTCCCCGGCGCGCAGGCGCGCGTCGATACTTGGCAAGTGAATAGTACCGATCGCCAAGCCCCGCTGGCGGGCTCCACTGCCCGGCGCCAGCAACGCTGGCTGATGGCCGTGGCCGTGGGCATGCTGTTGGCTTTGGCCTTGAGCTTGGTGGTGGCCGCGCGGCTGCTGGCCGGCAGCTTTGCCGAAATCGAGGCCTCGGCGACCGAACAGAAAGCGCAGCAGATCTACCAGTCCTTCAACACCGATCTGCGCCAGCTCGACATCATCGCCCGCGACTATTCGCAGTGGGACAGCGCCGCTGACTTTGTCAACGGCGGCAACGCGGCCTTCCTGGTCGGCAACTTCTCGCGCGAGACCCTGGCCGCCATACATGTCGATCTGGTCTGGATCGTCGATCGCGACGGCAACAATCTGTACTCAGGATTTTACGACGCGCGCTCCGACCGGTTGGTCGAGCCGGCGCCGCCGGCCATGCTGGCGGACCTCAAGCGGGTCATGCGCATCAATGCCGCGCTGGATGAGAGCCAGCCGATCGAGCGCCTGCTGCACACCAGCTCGGGTCCGGCAGCCTTTTCGGCCAAGGAAATCCGCCGCACCGATCTGTCCGGACCGACTGGCGCCGTGATGCTGTTCGCGCGCTATATCGACGCCAAGGCCATCGGCCGCCTCAGCGAAACCCTGCGCATGACGGTGAAGCTGGACACGCTCGACCCGGGCCACGGGGCGACTCTGGCCGTGAACTTCCCGCCAGCGGTACGCCAATGGAGCGCGCGGCGTGACGCACCGAACACCATGGTCTGGAATGCCGGCAGCGCGCTGGCCACGGCCTACGCCATGGCGCGCGACATCGACGGCCATCCGCTGATGATTTTCAGCAGCAGCGCGCCGCGGCGCATCTACCAGCTGGGACTGCATGCCACGCGACTGATGCTGGGCAGCATCGCGCTGCTGCTGATCGTCGGCAGCTGCGGCGTACTGTGGCTGGCACTGCGCCTGCGGCGCAGCTTTGCCGCCACCGACGCGGCCGAGCAGCGCTATGCGAGCATCGCCGCACAGCTGCACGAGGCGATCACGCTGGCTGAGCCGGGCAGCGGGCGCATCATCGAGGCGAATGAAGCCGTGCTGCGCGCGATGGGCTGCACGCTCGAGGAGATGCGCACGCGCACGATCTTCGAACTCTACCCGGACCTGACCCGCGAAGCGCTCGCCCAGGTGGCGCCCGATGGCAGCGCGCGCCTGGTGCTCGAGTCACGCATGCGCAACAGCGACGATGCGGTCACCGACGCCGAAGTCGCGATCACGCTGATGACCGACGCGGCGCGCCAGCTGTGGTGCCTGGTCGGGCGCGATGTCAGTCACCGGCGCGAGGCCCAGCTGCAGCAGCGCGCCAGCCACAAGAAGCTGGTGCACATCGCCCAGCACGATCCGCTGACCGGACTGCCCAACCGCCTGTACCTGAGCGCACGCCTGCCGCGCGCGCTGCGCCTGGCGGCGCAATCGCAACGCATGCTGGCGCTGATCTACCTGGACGTCGATCACTTCAAGAACATCAATGACTCGCGCGGTCACGGCGCCGGCGATGCGCTGCTGCAGATCATCGCCAAGCGGCTGCGCTCGACGGTGGCGATGCAGGATGTGGTGCTGCGCATGGGCGGCGACGAGTTCGTGATCATCGCCGCGCTGTTGCCCGACGTCGAAGCCGTACACGGTCTGGCGCTGCGGCTGCAGGCCGCGATCCAGGCGCCGCTCACGCTCGACGCCGCGCCGCTCGAAGTGTCCGCCAGTCTCGGCATCGCGCTCTACCCGCAGGACGGCCTCGATATGGAGGCGCTGCTCAAGCACGCCGACATTGCGCTCTACCAGGCCAAGGCCGCCGGGCGCCGCTGCCACCGGCTGTTCTCGCCCGACATGCTGGTGCGCGTCAGTGAGAGCGTGGCGATGGAACAGGCGCTGCGCCGCGGCATCGGTAGCGATCAGTTCAGCATGGACTACCAGCCGGTCATCAACATGAAGACCGGGCGGGTCTCGTCGCTGGAGGCGCTGATGCGCTGGCGCCACCCGGACCTGGGCCTGGTGCCGCCCGCGCAGTTCATTCCGGTCGCCGACAGCAGTGGTCTGACGGTCGAGCTGGGCGTACAGGGCCTGCGCATCGTGCTGGCGCAGCTGCGTGAGTGGCAGGAAGCCGAGGTGCCGATCGTGCCGATCGCCGTGAACATCTCACCGGTCCAGCTCGAACAATCCGACTTCTGCTCCTCGGTGCTGCAGCTGGCGGCCGAGCACCAGGTCGATCCGCGCTGGCTGCATTTCGAGATCACCGAGACCGCGCTGCTCAAGGACCCGGCCGGCCTGGTCGGCACGCTGCAGACCCTGCGTGCGCTGGGCTCGCAGGTGCTGATCGACGATTTCGGAACCGGCTACTCGGGCCTCAGTTATTTGGCAAAGTTGCCGGTCGACTCCATCAAGATCGACCGCAGCTTCATCAGCGACCTGGGCAAGAATACGGCGCGTACGCCGATCATCGACTCGGTGATCGAACTGGCGCGCAAACTCAACATGACGATCGTGGCCGAAGGGGTCGAGACCCAGCAGCAGGCGCTATTGCTGCAGGCCCAGGGCTGCGACTACGCGCAGGGCTACTTCTACAGCCGGCCGGTCAGCGCGCGCCATTGCCGCACGCTGCTGGAGAAACTCAAGCTCGAACGGCCGCTGACCGAGACGCTGATCACGCGCGTCCTGCACAGCGCCTGAGCCGCAGCGCTCAGCCCTGGCTCAGCAGCGCGGCGTTGCCGCCCACCGCCGCGGTATTCACCGTCAGGCACTGTTCACTGGCAAAACGCGGCAGGTAGTGCGGGCCGCCGGCCTTGGGTCCGGTGCCGGAGCGGTTGCAGCCGCCAAAGGGCTGCACGCCCACCACCGCGCCGATGGTGTTGCGATTGATGTAGACATTGCCAACCCGGGCGCGCTGCGCGATCTGCAGCGCGCGGGTCTCGATACGCGTGTGGATGCCGAGTGTCAGGCCGAAGCCGCTGGCATTGATGTCATCGACGACGCGGACGATGTCGGCGGCGCGGAAGCGCACCACGTGCAGAGCGGGTCCGAACACCTCGGATTCGAGCTCACCGATACTGCCGATCTCGGCCAGCAGCGGCGCAAAATAGCTCCCCGTCAGTCCGTTGCGCACCGGGCGGCCACGATGCAGCACCTGCCCCGCCGCCCCCAGACGGCGCGCGTGCATCTCAAGGCCTGCAAGCGCCTGGGCATCGATCAGGGGGCCGATGTCGGTGGCCAGCAGCGCCGGATCGCCGAGCACCAGCTCGTCCATCGCCCCGCACAGCGCCTCGATCAGGCGCGGCGCCAGCTCCTCCTGCACGTACAGCACGCGCACCGCGGAGCAGCGCTGGCCGGCACTGTTATACGAGGACGCCAGCAGGTCCTGCACCACCTGTTCGACCAGCGCCGAGCTGTCGGCGATCAGCGCATTCTGACCGCCGGTCTCGGCGATCAGCGTGGCGATCGCGCCGTTGCGGGCCGCCAGGCTCCGCGCAATCAGCTGCGCCGTGTCGCTCGAGCCGGTGAAGGCCACTCCGGCCAGGCACTCGAGCCGGCTGATCGCCGCGCCCACCACGCCATCGCCGGGCAGCAGCTGCAGCACCGCGCCGGGCACGCCGGCCTGGTGCAGCAGCGAGGTCGCCAGCGCCGCAGTCAGCGGCGTCTGCTCCGCGGGCTTGGCCAGCACGCTGTTGCCAGCGGCCAGCGCCGCCGCGACCTGTCCGGTAAAGATGGCAAGCGGGAAATTCCACGGACTGATGCAGCCGAACACGCCACGCGCGCGTAGGCGCAGGCTGTTGGCCTCGCCGGCCGGTCCTGGCAGGGCCAGCTCGCCACTGAATTCGCGGCGCGCCTGCGCCGCATAGTAGCGCAGAAAATCGATCGCCTCGCGCCACTCCGAAACACTGTCGGCCAGCGTCTTGCCCGCCTCGCGCACACAACGCGCCAGCAGGCCGGCGCGCTCGCGTTCAAACAGGTCGGCGGCACGCTCCAGCACCGCGGCGCGGTGTGCGCCG
>Ga0209583_10000505_pt1 | contig 11979 bp, 12 predicted proteins | sample Str014_FD_187201 | JGI IMG/M metagenome (GOLD analysis project Ga0209583, IMG submission 187201) | Freshwater sediment microbial communities in response to fracking from Pennsylvania, USA - Straight Creek_MetaG_SC_2014 (SPAdes) (version 2) | ecosystem: Environmental > Aquatic > Freshwater >... | reverse complement strand
GTCCGCTTTGGGTCATAAGCGGACATATGCAGTGCAAAACCGCATGTCCGCTTTAGCCCCGAAAGCGGACATTCGACCACGTTAATGCGATCACGGCGTAGCCGAGGTAAGGTCGCATGGGCAACTCAGTTATTAGGGGAGGGTAAGATGCCTTACGCATTAATTACGGCACTCATCTTCGCGTTAGTAGCGATCTTGCACGGCTTGAGAATTTTTAGAGGGTGGACGGTGCAGATTGGACCCCATTCCGTGTCCATGACTGTTTCGTGGGTCGGCCTTGTCGTTGCTGGTCTGCTCGCGATTTGGGGTTTTTCGCTGAGCGCGTAGCGCAAGCAGCGATAAGCCGAACGTTGTACGCCAATGTCTGCTTTGGGTCATTAGCCGACAACCGGTCGCCGGCCAAAATGCGACTTTGTCCGCTTTGTCCGAAAGCGGACATTGCCCGCCGACCGCCCCCTAGTCGCTCGCGCTTCGTGGGTAGATTTGTGGGTAGCAAATTCGTTCGATTGATTGCCAGTCCGGTCAATAACTTGGCTTCATAATTCGACGGAGAGGGGTTCCGCCACACCTCAGCGCGCTCACCGCATCGCCGGCAGATTGTCCAACCATTCCTGCAGGTCCTTTGCCAAGATGAGAGTTTTTTTTGCCTAACTTCACCGCCCTGAGTTCACGGCGTCCGAGAACCTGATAGATCGTTGCGGGACTGATGCCTACAAGCTTGCAAACCTCCTTGATCGTATAGGACAGCTTGAGCTCTGCCGGGGAAATTGGAGGCGCTGGCGCCTTGGTATCGACCTCCGTTGCTCGTTTGTGTTCTGCCGGTCTATGCGGCCGCTGCAAGATCCGCTCCAAGATATCGATCACGTGCCGAATGTGGCTGAACAGGTCAGGAATACGCGAGTCGGCGTCGCGCATTTGCGCGTGTTGGAAGCCGCCAAGTCCTCTCATTACAAAATCTCCTGCTCGCAGCGCTCGAAGCGCGCCCCCTTCGAAAGGGCTATCGGACAAAATCTCAGACGGAAATTTCGGTCAAGCGGTACTACGAGCAGTACGACAGCTCTAAATGCCCCTGCCCTAGCGACTAGAACCACAACGCTTTTTGCCGCCAGCTTTCACTATCCATCATGGCGCAGCGCGGAGCGTGGCTGCAGGTTGAGCAGAATTGGCCAGTAAATCCAGGACATTTTTGCGTGTCCGGTCAGTGCTTGCCCAGCCGTATGTTAGCCAGATCACACAGGGAAATGCCCCCGCCCTTTATATAGAGCGCAGATGCTGTGCACGGTGCCAACAACGAGTCGAGGCGCAATGCCGACCTTTCGGTCAACCGAGCGGAGGGCATGATGCTGAAAGCTTTCAAGACATGGCCCAATACGACTTTTGCTGCGATCTGCGCCGCCGGTGTGGTGTCTGTTCTATTTCTGCTGAGCGTCGCAACCTCATTGATTACATCTTCGTTTTCATCGGCGAATGCAGACCCCCCTGGCAACGGGTGCGTTACCGTTTCTAAGGGCGAATACCAGGGCGCCTATAAAAAGAATTTGGTGCGCACCAGGTTTGGCACATATGAGAAAATGGGGCGCTTAGGCAGCTACTCTTATTGGTACTGCCGCTGAAAGCGTTCGATGAGACGCCGAACGAAAGCTCCGTCACCCCGCGTCACCACCAGCTAATCCGCGATAACCGCCGTCCCTTCGATTTCGACTTTGGCACGCGGCTCCAGCAACCCGGCAACCACCACCAGCGTCATCGCCGGAAAATGCCGGCCGATCGTCCGACGATAGGCTTCACCAATCTCGCGCTGGCGGTCGACATAGTCGAATTTTTCGGTCACGTACCAGTTCAGCCGCACCAGATGACGTGGCTCGCCGCCAGCAGCCGCGAGGACATCAACGATATTCTTCAACGCCTGCTCGACCTGGACAACGAAATCGTCGCTCTCGAATCGCGCGCGTGCGTTCCAGCCGACCTGACCGGCGATGAAAACCTGCCGGCCTTGCGCAGCGATGCCGTTGGCGTAGCCCTTCGGCGCTTCCCAGTCTTTTGGCTGAATGATCTCGAACGGGCTTTTGTTCATGGCGCCTGCTCTCGTAATTTGAAACGTTGAATTTTTCCGGTCTGCGTCTTCGGCAAGGCATCGACGAATTTTACCACGCGCGGATATTTATACGGCGCAATGGTTGCCTTGACGTGGTCCTGCAAGATCTTGATGCGCAGATTGTCGGCAACCACACCGGCCTTGAGCACGACAAAGGCCGAGACGATCTGCCCCCGCTCGACATCGGCGGCGCCAATCACCGCGCATTCCGCAACGTCCGAATGCGACAGCAACGCCGCCTCGACCTCGGGCCCGGCGATGTTGTAGCCCGCCGAGACGATCATGTCGTCGTTGCGGGCAGCGAAATGGAATCGTCCATTTTCGTCCCGGATAAACGCGTCACCGGTGAGATTCCAGCCGTCACTGACATAGTCTTTCTGCCGCTTGTCGGAGAGATAGCGGCAGCCGGTCGGGCCGCGCACGGCCAGCCGCCCGATCGTGCCGGCAGGTACGTCATTCATGTCGGCGTCGACGATCCTGGCTTCATAACCGGCGACCGGCCGCCCGGTCGCGCCGGGCAACGCGTCACCGACGCGGCTGGTGATGAAGATGTGCAGCATTTCGGTCGAACCGATACCGTCGAGGATCGGCTTGCCGGTCCGGCGGGTCCAATCCTTGGACACCGGCGCCGGCAAGGTTTCACCAGCTGATACGGCGAGCCGCAGCGACGACAGATTGGCGCCCTGGTCCATCGCCGCCATCATCGCGCGATACGCGGTCGGCGCAGTGAAGGAGATCGTCGCTTTATAAGTCTCGATGATCTGCACCATATTGGCCGGCGACGCGTTTTCGAGCAGCGTCGCGGTGGCGCCGAAGCGAAGTGGGAAAATCGCCAGGCCGCCGAGGCCAAAGGTGAAGGCCAAGGGTGGGGAACCCACGAACACATCGTCCGGCGTCACGCTGAGAACCTCCTTGGCGTAACCATCAGCGACGATCAGCAGGTCGCGATGGAAATGCATCGTCGCCTTGGGTTCGCCGGTGGTGCCGGAGGTGAAGCCGAGCAACGCGACGTCGTCGCGCCCGGTCGCTACCGCGTCGAACTTCACCGGCTTGTCGAGCGCGATGCGGTCAAGCTCGGCATCGTGATTGGAGGTACCGTCAAAATTGACAACCTGCTTGAGGAATTTGCTGGCCTTGGCGCAGGCGACCAACTCGTCGGCGACGCGGGTATCGGTCAATGCAAGTGCGATCTCGGCCTTGTCGACAATCTTGCTTAGCTCGCCGGCGCGCAGCATCGGCATCGTGTTAACGACGACCGCGCCTGCCTTGGTGGCGGCAAGCCAGGTCGCGACCAGCGCCGGGTTGTTGCCGGAGCGGATCAAGATGCGGTTGCCAGGCTTGACCCCGTAGTTCTCGACGAGCGCGTGCGCCAGCCGGTTCGACCAGTCGGCCAGCTCCTTATAGGTGCGTCGACGGCCATTGCCGATCAGCGCGATGCGGTCGCCGAAACCGCGCTCAACCATGCGGTCCGTCAATTCGACCGCGACGTTCAGGCGCTCGGGATACTGAAATTCCGGCCGGTCGAGCAGGATATCCGGCCACTGGTCGAACGGCGGAAGATTGTCGCGGGTGAAGGTATCGACATGTGCGGATGGGCCAAGCTTGATGTTTCTTGTCATGTCAGCGGCCTGCGGCAGATGAAAGCACGGATCGAGCGATGACGATTTTCTGGACGTCGGAAGCGCCCTCGTATATGCGCAACGCCCGAATTTCACGGTACAGCGTCTCGACCGGATGACCAGCGCGCACGCCGTCGCCGCCGTGAATTTGTACGGCCGCATCGATCACGCGCTGCGCCGCTTCGGTAGCGTAAAGTTTCGCCATCGCCGCTTCGCGCGTCACGCGCGGCGCGCCCGCGTCCTTGGCCCAAGCGGCGCGGTAGACGAGGAGCGCCATGGCATCGATCTCGATCGCCATATCGGCGATGTGACCCTGCACCATCTGCAATTCCGACAACGGCGCACCAAACAGCTCGCGGCTCTTGGCTCGCCTGAGCGTTTCGGCAAGCGCGCGGCGCGCGAAGCCGAGCGCGGCGGCGCCGACCGAGGTGCGGAACACATCGAGCGTCGTCATCGCGATCTTGAAGCCATCACCGTTCGCACCGATCAGATCCGCGGCATCGACCCGGCAGTTCTTAAACGCGAGGCGTGCAAGAGGATGCGGCGCGATCGTCTCGATGCGCTCAGCGACCGAAAGGCCGGGATTGTCGCCACGCACGATAAAAGCCGATAGGCCTTTCGCTCCCGGGGCCTCGCCGGTGCGGGCAAAGACGACGTAAAGATCGGCGATGCCGCCGTTCGAGATCCAGGTCTTCTCCCCGTCGAGAACGTAGGCATCGCGGTCTCGCCGCGCTGTGGTTGAAATATTGGCGACGTCCGAGCCGGAGGCCGGCTCGGAAAGCGCAAATGCTGCGATCGCTGCGCCGCTGCGGGTTTTCGGCAGCCAATGGGCCTTTTGCGCAGCGGTGCCGAACAGCGAAATCGGGCCGGCGCCGAGGCCCTGCATCGCGAAGGCGAAATCGGCGAGGCCGGAATGACGCGCCAGCGTCTCGCGGATCAAAGCCAGTGTGCGGACGTCGATTTTTTCCGACGGATCGTCGCCCGGCGCGCTGTGTTTGAGCCAGCCGTCGCGCCCGAGCCTGTGCACCAGTTCGCGGCACGCGGCATCAACGTCGCGGTGATCGACGTGCTCGCAATGCTGCGCTACCCAGGTTTCCAGCCGTTCGACCAGCGCGCGGTGGCGCTCCTCGAGAAACGGCCAATGCAGGAAACTGCGGTCGAGCATCATTCAATTTCCGGCGAACTGCGGCTTCTGTTTGGCAACGAAGGCTTCATAGGCGCGGCGAAAGTCCTGCGTCTGCATGCAAACCGCCTGCGCAAGCGCCTCCGCCTCGATCGCAGCGTCGAGCGGCATCGCGAATTCATGATGGAGCATGGTCTTCGTCATTCCATGCGCGAAAGTTGGCCCGGTGGCGAGTTGCTGCGCCAGCGCCATCGCGTCCACTTCGAGTTTTTCCGCCCCGACAATGCGATTGAAAAAACCCCATCGCTCGCCCTCCTCCGCGGTCATGACGCGGCCGGTATAAAGCAGCTCCGACGCGCGGCCGTGACCAATGACGCGCGGCAACAGGGCGCAGGCGCCCATATCGCAGCCGGCGAGGCCGACGCGGGTGAACAAAAACGCTGTTTTGGCTTGCGGTGTGCCGAGGCGGATATCGCAGAACAGCGCAATCATGGCGCCTGCACCGACGCAGACACCATCAATTGCCGCGATGATCGGTTGCGGACAGGCGCGCATCGCCTTCACGAGCTCGCCGGTCATCCGTGTAAATTCCAGAAGTCCTTTCATATCGCGGCTTAATAGCGGTCCGATGATGTCGTGGACGTCGCCGCCGGAGCAAAAATTACCGCCGTTCGAGCCGAAAATGACGGCCTTGATATCGCGAGCCTGCGCAAGCTCGCGGAAGGTCTGCCCGAGCTCGGCGTAACTATCAAAGGTGATCGGATTCTTCCGCTCGGCGCCCTTGAGCGTGGTCACAGCGACACCGTTCTGCGCCAGCCAGTTAAAATGTTTCGGCTTGAAGTCGCTCATGTTCATGCGCGCGATCCTCCGTTGCGAATGCGGCCGGACAACCCGTCGAGATGGCGGATCAGCGTGTCCGCCTCCGCGGCATCGAATTCCGACAGCAAGCCATCGACCCAGGCCTGGTGCGCCTTGGCCATTGCAGTGAAGTCTTTCAGGCCGCGTGGAGTCAGACGCACGATGAGGGCACGGCGGTCATCGGCCGGCGCCTGGCGCCCGACAAGCTTGTCCGACACCAGTCGATCGATGATGCCGGTGACATTGCCATTCGAGACCATCAGGAAGCGCGACAGCTCGGTCATTGTCATACCGTCGGGCTTCCTCTCGAGCGCCGCCATCACATCGAACTGCGGCAGCGTCACCTCGAACTCGACACGTAACCGCTCGCGCACCTCAGCCTCGATCGCACGCGCGGCGCGCAAAATACGGACCCACAGTCGCAGCCGCTGCTTGCTCAGCGACGGCGCGGCTTGACGCGGTTTTGTCTTAACGGCAACTGTCATGCCGCGCCCCCGGCAATGACAATGGCTTCGCCATTGATCGAGGTCGCGGCCCGCGAGCACAACCACAGCACTTTGGCGGCGACATCGTCCGGTGAAATCAGCCGGCCATCGGCATTGTCTTTAGCAAGCGTCGCGCGCGCCTCGGCCACGGTGCGGCCGGTCTTGTTTGCAATCGCAACCGCGGAGGCATCGAAAAGCGGCGTATCGGTAAAGCCAGGGCACACGGCGTTCACGGTCACCCCGGCCGGCTTGAGTTCTGCGGCCAAAGCGCGCGCAAGACCCACGACCCCGTGCTTAGCGGCGCAATAGGCCGCCACATAGGGATAGCCCTTCAGCCCGGCGGTCGAGGCGGTGAACACGATTCGCCGCGTCCCCTCGCCTTCGCGCGTTACGTCACTCAGCGCCGCCTGCACGGTCAGAAACGCGCCGGTCAAGTTGACGCCGATCATGTGCTGCCAATGCTCGGCCGAAATCTTTGCGGCCGGCGCGCTCTCGGCTGCACCAGCATTGGCGACAACAATATCGATTGGTCCGTGCGCGGCGCGCGCGGCCTCCACCATTGCCGCGCAATCTGCAGCATTCGTTACATCGGCGATGATGGTCGTGGCCGTCGGCAAATTCTTCGCAATCTCGTCGAGTGGCGCCTTGCGTCGCCCAACAAGGGAAACGGCCGCTCCCTCCTTCGCTAATGCCCGCGCGATGGCCGCACCGATGCCGCTGCCGCCGCCGGTGATCAAGGCATGTAAGCCGTCGAGCGTTCCCATCACACCTTCCCCGTCATCACGTCGGGCCGTGACTTCAATCGATGCAATTGATCGCGGCCGGCCCAATAGGGCTTCGGCCAGGTCGAGCCCTCGTAACCGAGATCGGCCGCGGCGTGCAGTGTCCAATACGGATCGGCGAGATGGGGCCGCGCCAGGCACACCAGATCGGCGCGACCGGCCATCAAAATCGAATTGACATGGTCGGCGTCGTAGATGTTGCCGACCGCAAGCGTCGCGATGCCGGCCTCATTGCGGATGCGGTCGGAAAACGGCGTCTGAAACATGCGTCCATAGACCGGCTTTGCCTGCTTTGTAGTCTGCCCGGCGGACACGTCGATCATGTCGACGCCGGCATCGGTCAGAATGCGCGCAACTTCAACTGCGTCCTGCGGGGAAATTCCGTCCGGCATCCAATCGCTGGCAGAGATGCGCACCGAAATCGGCTTGTCGTCTGGCCATACTGCGCGCACCGCGCGAAACACCTCGAGCGGAAACCGCATGCGGTTCGCAAGGCTACCGCCATAGTCATCCGTGCGCCTATTGGTGAGCGGCGTAATGAAGGCCGACATCAGATAGCCGTGCGCGTAGTGCAGTTCGAGCCAGTCGAAGCCGATACGCTGCGCCATCTGCGCCGAGCACACGAACGCGTCGCGAACTTTATCCATGTCGGAGCGCGTCATCTCCCGCGGCGTTTGGTTGTCCGCACTCCACGCCACCGCTGACGGCGCCATCACCTCCCAATTACCGGACGGCAACGGCGCATCCATCGTTTCCCAGCCGAGTTGCGTCGAGCCTTTGGCGCCGGAATGGCCAAGCTGAATGGCGATTTTGGCGTCGGTCTCGGCGTGGACAAAGTCGACGATCCGCTTCCACGCGGCTTCATGCTCGGGGCGATAAAGCCCGGTGCAGCCAGGCGTGATGCGGCCTTCCGGCGACACGCAGGTCATCTCGGTAAAGACCAGCCCTGCCCCTCCTTTGGCGCGCTCGGCGTAATGGACCAAATGCCAATCGGTTGGCATGCCGTCGACCGCACGATACTGCGCCATCGGCGATACCACGACGCGATTCTTCAATTCGACGCCCCGCACGCACAACGGCACGAACATCGGCGCCCGCCTCGCCTGCGGCTCGTGGCCGGTGGCTTGGCGTTCGAACCAACGTTCCGCATCGCCGAGCCAAATCTTGTCGCGCTCGCGCAGGTTCTCATGGCTGATGCGCTGCGAGCGCGTCAGCAGAGAATAGTTGAACTGCACCGGATCAAGGTTGAGATAACGCTCGACATTCTCGAACCACTCGGTCGAATTGCGCGCTGCGCTTTGCAGCCGCAAGACCTCGAGCCTCCGCTCGTCTTCATAGCGGCGGAAGGCGCTCGCCATGGTCGGCTCGCTGTGCAAGTAGTCTGCCAGGATGATGGCGCTTTCGAGCGCCAGTTTCGAGCCTGAGCCAACCGAGAAATGTGCGGTGGCGGCGGCATCGCCGAGCAAGACGATGTTCTTATAGCTCCAGCGCTCGCACAGGACGCGGTTGAAGTTGAGCCAGGCCGAGCCACGCAGATGGCGGGCATTCGACATCAATTTATGGCGACCGAGATTGCGACTGAAGATTCTCTCGCACGCCGCAGTCGTCTCCTCGGTGGTCATCCGGTCGAAGCCGGCACGGCGCCAGGTCTCCTCCGAGCACTCGACGATAAAGGTCGCCGTGTCGGTGTCGAACTGGTAGGCGTGCGCCCAAATCCAACCGTGCTCGGTCTGCTCGAAGATGAAGGTGAAGGCGTCGTCGAATTTCTGCTGCGTGCCAAGCCAAATGTACTTGCAGGCGCGCACTTCGATGTTGGGCTTAAACACATCGGCGTGGGCGGCGCGCACCCGCGAATTCGCGCCGTCAGCACCAACGATCAGATCGTAATCGGCGTAAGCGGAGACATCTTTGGCTTCGGTCTCAAATTCGAGTTTGACTCCGAGAGCGAGCGCGCGCTCCTGAAGGATGTTCAGCAACCGCTTGCGGCCGATACCCGAAAAGCCGTGACCACTCGAGCGCACGGTCTGACCGCGATAATGCACCGCGATATCGTCCCAATAAACGAAAGACTCGCGAACGCGCGCCGCGCTTTCCGGATCGTTGGCTTGGAGATTGGCGAGCGTCTCGTCCGACAGCACAACGCCCCAGCCGAAAGTGTCGTTAGGCAGATTGCGCTCGACGACCACGATCTCGTGCCCGGGATCCCGCCGCTTCAGCGAGATCGCGAAATAGAGCCCGCCGGGACCACCACCGATACAAACCGCGCGCATGAGCCAATCCATCCTTATGCGGCAAGTCCGATTATTATAAACCTATAATTTTTAAACCTAAAGCATTTTTTCGCGGAAAACCCAGCCCTCCCCCTGACAGAAAGGGCCGTAAAAAGAACGAGCTACTGGGTCTTGCAGTCCTTGGCGTAGCCGTCGGCGTGGTTCGAGAAGATCTTCTCGACGACCTGCGTCTCGTACTTGCCGTCGGCGCGCTTGGCGACCTTGGTGAGATAGAAGTCCTCAATCGGATAGCCATTGACGTTGAACTTGAATGGCCCGCGTACCGAGGTAAAGGCGGCCTTCTTGAGCGCGGCGCGCACTGCGTTCTGGTCGGCGAGGTTGCCCTTCACTGCGACCACTGCGCTGTTGATCAGCATCGCCGTGTCATAGGCCTGCATGGCGTAGGATGCGGGCACCGCTTTGTAGGCAGCTTCGTATTCGGAGACGAATTTCTTGTTGGCCGGATTGTCCATGTTAGGCGCCCACGTCAGCACGCCATAGACGCCGATCGCATTGTCTTTCAGCACGGGCAGCGTCGCCTCGTCGGCTGTGAATGCGGATATCACTGGGATCTTGTCCTTGAGTCCGCCTTGGATGAACGAGTTGAGGAGATTGATCCCGAGTCCGCCCGGCATAAAGGTGAATAGTGCGTCGGCCTTCGATGCAGAGATTTTCGAAACTTCCGGCCCGAAATCGGTGGTGTTGAGCGGTACCAATGATTCCTCGACGATCTCGCCCTTGTAGGTGCGCTTGAAACCGTTAATCGCATCCTTGCCAGCCGGATAGTTTGGCACCAAAGCATAGACGCGCTTGTAGCCGAGCTTGTTGGTGGCCTCGCCGATAGCTTCGTAAATCTGGTCGTTCTGATATGACGTCACGAAGAAATTGGGGCTGCAGGCCGCGCCCGCAAATGACGACGCGCCGGCATTGGTGCTGATCAGAATCTTGCCGGCGTCGATCACCGGCTTGTGGATCGCGACCAGGATGTTCGAGAAGATCGGGCCGACCACAAAATCAACGTTGTCGCGCTCGATCATGCCGCGCACTTTCTGGATCGCGACGTCGGGTTTGAGTTCATCGTCGGTGACGACGAGCTCGACGTCTTTGCCACCCATCTTAGCGCCAAGGTCCTTCAGCGCGAGCTCGAAGCCGTTCTTCGACTGCTGGCCGAGCGTGGATGGCGGACCCGACAGCGTGTAGATGAGGCCAATGCGGATCTTGTCTTGTGCCGCCGCTGCGTTAACTACGAATACAAGCGCCGCGGCAGCCGCCAATCTGCATACGATAGCCCGCATGACCGAACTCCTCCCAAAACACCGGCATTTGTCCCGCCTATTGGTCCAATAAAGCTCAAGAGAGTCAATCGCTGCCGCGGTGCAACCCGATTGCCTCGGCGGCCTACAGGCCGCATTATGCCGGCAGTTGTTGGCGTCGGGCGTAAGTTTATGAAGGCGATCATCGTCGGCGGTGGCATCGGCGGGCTTACCACGGCTCTCATGCTGCATGCTCGTGGCATCGATTGCGAGATTTTCGAGCAAACCGAAACCGTGCGCGAGCTCGGTGTCGGCATCAACACGCTGCCGCACGCGATCAAGGAGCTGGCGCAACTTGGGCTGCTCTCGAAGCTCGACCAGGCCGGAATCCGGACCCACGAACTCTTCTACATGAACCGCATCGGCCAGGAGATCTGGCGTGAGCCGCGCGGCACTGATGCCGGCTTCGAGTATCCGCAATTCTCGATCCACCGCGGCCGCTTGCAAGCGGTGATCTACCAGACTACGCGCGCGCGGCTCGGCGAATCCCGCATCCATACCGGGCACCGGCTCGGCTCGTTCACACAGGATGAAGGCGGCGTCACTTGCTATTTCTTTGGCCGCGACGGCTCGCATCGCACCACTGCATGCGGCGACATTATGATCGGCGCCGACGGTATCCATTCGATCGTGCGCGAGACGCTTTACCCGAACGAAGGCCCGGCGCGCTGGAACGGCTCGATGCTCTGGCGGGGCGCGATCGACTGGCCGAAATTTCTGACCGGACGCTCAATGGTGATCGCCGGCGGCATGGCCGGCAAGCTGGTCGTCTATCCGATTGGCGAAGGCGCCCGCGAGGACAAGCCGCTCACCAACTGGGCCGTGCTGGTGAAAGTCGGCGAAGGCGGCGCACCGCCGCGCAAGGAAGACTGGTCGCGCGCCGGCAGGTTCGAAGATCTGATGCCACACGTGCAACGCTTCAGTATTCCATTCGTCGACGCCAAGGCGCTGATCGAATCGACGCCGGAGTTCTGGGAATATCCGATGTGCGACCGCGATCCGCTGCCGCACTGGTCGCACGGGCGCGTCACGTTGCTCGGCGATGCCGCGCACCCGATGTATCCGGTCGGCTCGAACGGCGCCTCGCAGGCGATCCTCGATGCACGCTGCCTCGCGGATCGGCTGTGCGAGGCCGATCATGCCGGACAGGCGCTGTGGGCCTACGAGCGGGAGCGGCTGCCAATGACGGCGCAGATCGTGCAGTCGAACCGCTCCGGTGGGCCGGAGGGCGTGATCGATGCGGTCGAACAGCGTGCACCCGACGGCTTCGATAACATCGACAACGTATTATCCTATGAGGAGCGCAAGGCGATTGTGCGCGGCTACGCCGCCAAGGCGGGGTTCGCCAAGGAGCAGGTCAACAAGGCGGGCAAGGTTGCCTAGGCGCCCGGGGGCGGCGGCAGGAAGTTGACTTCGTACTTGGCGGATAGCGCG
>Ga0209583_10000503_pt1 | contig 11991 bp, 13 predicted proteins | sample Str014_FD_187201 | JGI IMG/M metagenome (GOLD analysis project Ga0209583, IMG submission 187201) | Freshwater sediment microbial communities in response to fracking from Pennsylvania, USA - Straight Creek_MetaG_SC_2014 (SPAdes) (version 2) | ecosystem: Environmental > Aquatic > Freshwater >... | reverse complement strand
ATCGAAGACTGAGCGATCACTCGCCCGAAGATGACTGCCGCGATCAACAGCACCACCCCGAGCAGAGAGACTTCCGCCACCTGACCTGGCCGAAACCGTTGGAGATAGAAGCCCATGATGAAGCCGATGGGAATCGTCATCGCAATCGTGAAGGTCCCCCAGGCATTCAGATAGAGCGCATTCACAACGGCAAAGCCCAGCCCGGCCAGTGCCACCACCACAATAAAGAGCACCGCCACCGCCGTCGCCGTGCCGGTCACAAGGCCCAGTTCATCGCGCGCAATTTCAGGAAGTGAGCGGCCATTCCGCCGCATCGACGCCACCAGGATGATGAAGTCCTGCACCGCCCCGGCCAATACCGCACCAATCACCAGCCAGAGAAACCCAGGCAAAAATCCGAACTGCGCTGCCAACACAGGCCCCAGCAGGGGACCTGCCCCAGCAATCGCTGCGAAATGATGGCCGAACAACACATATTTATTAGTGGGATGGAAATTGACGCCGTCATTCAACCGTATCGCCGGAGTCACACGCTGATCGTTCAACTCGGTCACACTCCGCGCAAGCCACCGACCATAAAAGCGAAAGGCCAGCACATATATGCAAGCTGCCGCCACGACCAGCCACAGCCCGTTTACTTTTTCATTGGGATTGACGACACCGACAATAAAGGCAAAAGCTACGGAACCAAGAATGACAAGAAAGGCCCACAGGACCAGCTTTAACGCGGACATGGGGGGCATCCTAACACAAAGGAGAAGGGGGACAACCTGGTCAATCTCTTATGCTCGCGCAACTGAGGCTTGGCGAGGTTAGAGGCTTCGAGCGGGTAGGCATAGCAAGGTGACTCAGCCGGAATTGCGGCAGCAGGCGTCCTCACGAGGCGCAAATTCTCCCTGAAGTGCCGTCTTTTGTAGTCGTTTCTCATCGAAATCCAGGGCTCGGGCAATCCTTTCCCATCCTCCCTGGGTCACCCCCACAAAACTATTCTGTATTTCAATCAGTTCTGGAACCCCTTCTTTCTGGTTATCCGGCTGGTCCTGGCATTGCAATTCTTCAGAGCATTACTCCTATCGAAAGGATTCGACCATGTCGTACCTGACGTTTCTAATGTTCCTCTGGCTGCTCCCCCTCCCGGTCCTCGGAGCCCTGGTCCTCGTGGAACGGGTCAAGCGCCCAGACAAGTAGGTTGGACACATAGGTCAGATAGGTCGCACACAAGCCATCCTGCTCAGGAAGCAGGATGGCTCTTTTTCGGCCATACGGCAGGAATCCAGGGAGGATCAGCCGAAGGCATTTCCTATCCCCGTCCAAGTGACGTGGCTTTGTGGCTTACTGGGGAGATTCAGATGTCAGGGGCCAACTTCTGAGTCGAGGGTGCGGATTTTCGGAATTCCCGCGACACGCCCACGAAGCAACGCGAGGCACATGAGCCCGATCCCGATCCATGCCAGCTCGCGAAATCGCCTCAGCAGCGCGAAAGTGATGCCGGCGACATCGGAGTAACCGAACGCATTCAGCAAGAATAAATTCCCGCCGTCTTGGGCGCCAAGGCTGCCGGGGATGAAGAAGGTGCCGCCTTTGATGAAGACAGACAGTGCACCGATGGAGATCGCAGAAAGGGCGATGGCAGGACCACCGAGAAAATAGATGATGACGTACACTTCCAACGCTTCCGCCATCCACCCCAGAAAGAACAACCCGGTGGAGGCATAAAAGGCTGGACGGTTATATCGGTAGAAATCCAGGATCGTTCGATCCAGTGATCGTAATTGTCCCTCGCGGGCTTCGAGATAACGAATCTTGAGTCCGACCTTCCGCAAAGACTGCAACACCCAAGTAAAAATCCCTTGCCGCTGCACGAAGACAAATGCGGCAGTCCCGACGGCCAGCAGCCCCACGCTCAAGAGTGCCGCGGCCACGGTCTGACCGGATGAATCGCTCCCGCCTAACAGCCACATACCCAGTCCAATGCCGAGGAGGATGAACAGCACTTCGGCAACCGTCATCGTCGTTTTTGCAATGACAACCGACGTGACCCCATCCACCATCGGCACATTGCGATTCCTCAGAAGATAGGCCTTGAGCGGCTCGCCTCCTGAGTAGCCGGCCGGCGTGGTCATGTTTACGACTTCACCGGCGGTCCGGATCGCCAGCACACGCCAGAATGGAAGATGCTTCGCCGATGGGCCAAGTGTGACTTTCCATCCGTACGCTTCGACGGCGTACATGATGATGGAAGGAATCAGCATGGCGAGGAGTGCCATCGGTCCGAGTTGCGCAGTCACGTCGTAGATGCGCCCTGGCCCGACATGCCAGACGATGAACACAAGGGTCAGGAGACCGATGAAGAGGAGCGAGATCTTAAGCATGGGTTGTGGTGGTGGAAGGTCTCATTAGACAGAGTATCAAGGATGAGAATACCACAGATCCGACCGCGGACATCCAGAGAAATCCGTCGAACTTGATGACAGATGTAACAATATGTAATATAAGGGAATAGTATCGGTTATCGGTGTTGGTTCTCACGACAGGCAACTAGGCCGCCTGCCATGAAACAGGTGTCAAGAGTCAGTTCACGATCCGTGAGGATTGCCGCCCTGAGTGGCCACCGATCACCCTCCGACGACTGTCAGACAGAGCAAGCCCAGCCCGATCCATGCCAGCCCACGAAGTCATCTCAACTACGTAAAAGCTTTGAGTAAGAGCACGTTCCCGGTATTTTTGGCGCCGAGGCTGCAGGAAAGGGTGAGTGGGAAAACTGTCAGGAACTAATTTCCGAGTCTGATGTGCGGCTGTCCTGAATAACCGCTGCCCGTCCACGTAGCGTCGCGAGGCAGAGTAACCCAATCCCGATCCATACCAACTCTCGATATCGTCTCACCAGGGCAAAGGTGACGCCAGCGACATCGGAGTAACCAAAATCTTTTAGCAGGAGAAAATTCCCGAGGTCTTGGGCGCCAAGGCTGCCCGGGATGAAAAAGCTTCCGCCTTTAATGAAGACCGAGAGGGCATTGATTGAAATGGCGGATAGGACTGTCGCAGGCCCCCCCAGATACCACATGATGACATACACCTCCAACGCCTCCGACATCCAACTCAGAAAGAACAGTCCGGTCGATGTGTACACCGCCTGACGATTATCGCGGTAGTATTCCAAGATCATTCGATCCAGTGACCGTAGCTTTTCTTCACGGGCTTCGAGAAAACGAATCTTGAGCCCTATCTTCCGAGTGAATTTCAATAACCATGTGAAGAATCCTTCCCGCTGTGCGAACACCAACGATGCAGTGACGAATACCAACAGGCTGACACTGATTAGCGCCGTAAAGACGGTCTGTCCCAAAGAGCCGTCACTGTCAACCGTCTGGAACGCGAGCATGATGCCCAAGAATATGAAAAGCACTTCGGCGATCGTCTTCGTCGTTTTTGCAATGACGACCGAAGCAAGCCCTTCCACCATCGGCACATGATGTTTCGTCAGCAGATAGGCTTTGAGCGGTTCGCCGCCGATATAGCCGGCCGGCGTGGTCAAGTTCACCACTTCACCGGCGGTTTTGATCGCGAGGACGCGCCAGAATGGAAGATTCTTGGCTGATGGGCCAAGCGTGACTTTCCATCCGTATGCTTCAATGACGTACATGATGGTGGAGGGAATGAGCAGGACGATCAGTGCGAGCGGCCCGAGTTGTGCCGCCGCATCGTAGATGCGCTCGGGGCCAATATGCCAGACGATGAATCCGAGGGTGAGCAGGCCGACAAAGAGGAGAGCGAGCTTCAGCATGGGTCACCGCGGACGGTCTGGTTACTCCCAAAAATGACAGATGTCGGGAACGATTCTCTCAATCATCGGCGCGACTTTCTCGAATAACTGCTGCCCTCCCGCCGGCAAACATTAAGCACAGTAGCCCGAGCCCGATCCACACCAACTCGCGGAATCGCCGCAGTAACGCGAACGTGATGCCCGTGACGTCGGAGTAACCAAAGGCTCTCAACAAGAGCATATTGCCTCCGTCTTGAGCGCCAAGGCTGCCGGGGATGAAGAAGGTGCCGCTTTTGATGAAGACGGAAAGCGCGCTGATGGAGATCGCGGAGAGCGCCACGGCAGGACCACCGAGAAAATAGATGATGATGTAGACCTCCAACGCCTCAGCCATCCACCCGACAAAGAACAGCCCGATGGAGGAACAAAAGGTCAGGCGGTTGTCGCGGTAAAAGTCCAAGATCGTTCGATCCAGCGACAGTAGTTTCTTCTCACGCTTCTCGAGGTAGTGGATCTTCAGCCCGAGCTTCCTCTGGACTCCCAATAGCCACGTGAAGAGTCCTTGCTGCTGCACGAACACCAACGCCGCGGTCACAAGTACCAGCAGGCCGACACTGACCAGCGCCGCGGCAACAGTCTGCCCGGATGAGCCGTCAGCGCCGACTCTCCAGAATGCGAGCGCAATACCCAAGAGGATGAAGACCACTTCAGCAATCGTCATCGTCGTTTTCGCAATGACGACCGAGGCAAGCCCATCCACCATTGGCACACGATGTTTCGTCAGCAGATAGGCCTTGACTGGTTCGCCCCCCACGTAGGCGGTCGGCGTGGTCATGTTCACCACTTCGCCGGCAGTCCGAATCGCGAGCACACGCCAGAACGGAATATGCTTCGCCGATGGACCCAACGTGATTTTCCAACCGTACGCTTCGACGACGTACATGATCGTGGAGGGAATCAGCAGGATGAGGAGTGCGACCGGCCCGAGTTGCGATGCCGCATCGTAGATGCGCTCGGGACCGATATGCCAGACGAGGAATCCGAGGGTGAGAAGGCCGACAACGAGGAGGAAGCCCTTAAGCACGGGACGTGGCGGAAGGCCTGATGACCCACAACATCAGGATCGAGAACACCACGGATCCGATCGCGGCCATCCAGAGGAACCAGTCGAGCTTGCCCAGCACCGCAAAGATCAGCACGACAACGGAGAAGTCTCGGCTCGCGACGTTCTTGAGCATGAAGTCCGACCAGGCAGCCTGCACCGGCGTCTTCCATCCACTCGCAGCTTTGATCTTTTGCGCCCTGGTGACAAGCCAGAACGAGAGTCCATTCCCCAGAACTGCTGCCGTACCGAGGGCGAGAGGAACCCAAGCCCCGTCGCTCCCAGCCAGATGCAGGTAGGAGCCCACGGCTATGCCGGCAAAGATCGCCATGTGCACGACATTGTCCATGGCAATATCGAGCCAGGCCCCGAACGGCGATTCGGTGAACGTCAGCCTGGCTACTTCACCATCGCAGCAATCGATAATCGCCGCCAGCTGGAACAACAGGGCAGCGATGATCCCGGCACTGTAGGTCCCGACACCAAAACCTGCGGCCGCGGCCAACCCGATCAGGCTGGCCACGATCGTAATGGCATTGGGCGAAAAGCCTGCGACGAGAAAGATGCGCGTGAACCAGCGGGAGACCTTCCGATTGAAGAACCGGTCGACGAAGCCTTCGAATTCGCCCTTGAGGGAATTGAAGAGCTTTTTCTCAGCAGCCTTCACATCGGCGGCATCGTGCACGTCCTGATACCAGTGGGACCGGTTCGTTTCCGTGGACAACACCCGCACATGCCCGTCCACGGCTGCCCGTTCGAGCCATCGACGAATCGGCACCGTGCCGACTTCCCCGCCGGCTTGACCGACCACGCTCATGAAACTGGCCGGGAGCACCACCAGATCTGTGACCACCAGCGCGGCGTCATCCTGTCTCGATGTGATCGAGAGCAGTCGGCCCGACTGCACTTTCACCCGCAAATTCGACCGGCGTGGCTGCCGATCCCGTCCACTATCGGCCCGCGCCACCACGATCGCTTGCCCCTCCTGCACCGACTGGCGCAGGTTCTCGATCAAGGGGCTTGCAAACACGGCCTGCACGCCGGACAGGAGACAGAAGCCGCGAACTTCAGCAGCCAGCGCTTCCCAGGTGCGGGGGTCATCCAGTGGAAACTCACGAATCGGCATCCAGCGCACGGGGATCGTCACACGGGGCCCTTTGGCCAACGCCTGCCTGAGCTGAGGCTCCTCCGGCCCGACCAGCACCATCAGTTGTCGAATACCGGCTCGCTGCAGCGTCAAGACCGCCCGCTGAAACAGGCCGATGCCCACGACGCTGGTCAGCGGCCCCACCTCATCGGTATACAATCCGGCAGGCTCGCCGAACAGGCTCACCGACGGCAAGAGAATCGCCGTGCTCAATCCTTGGAGACCCGTCTGTTTCTGAACTACGCTCTCGCTCATGATCGGCCGATCGTTGTCTTCGGAGGGAAGGGCTCTCCCCCTCACCCCGGCATCCTACAAGCTGGTATCCCGTTTACCCCGTTATCCTACCCCCCGCTGTTATAGTTTCGGCAACACATCCCGTTCCGCCTTCAACACGTCCTCGATAAAGTCGATTTCGGTCCAGGGGAGTCCACCGATCTTTTCATGCCCGACCTTCACGTCACGAAAAAATCCCAACAGTGCATCTTCATATTCCATCTGCCAGGCTTCGTGGTCCACATGGGTCTTGAGCGATGCCACCACATACGGCGCATCGGCATGCCGGACCTTAAGAAACCCCACGCCTTCTCCCCCATAGTCATAGTGCAACGGCATCTTCTTGGTCAACGCAATCACGCGCCCGCCTTCGACCACGACCATGCACTCTTCCCCTGTCTGCTTGACCGTGTCGTCCATGAGAAGCGCGTTCTCATAGGGTGATTGTACCAAACGACGCAAGATTTCCTGATGAAAGAGCACATCGGCATCCATGACGATCGCGTCATCATCCAACGCCTCCCGCGCGATCCAGAGCGAAGAGATGCTGCCGCGGTGGAACTGCTCGTTGACGAGGAAATTTACGCGTACACCACAAGAGTCCGCTGTCACAGCCGCTCGAATCATCTCCTGCTTGTACCCCACCACCATGTCGACAGACTGAATGCCGACGCTCCGAAGCGACGTGAGGTAGCGATGCAAGAGGGTCTGCCCGCCGATCTCGATGAGGCACTTGGGACGGTGTTGCGTGACCTGCCACAGGCGCTTCCCGACCCCGGCTGCGAGGATAATCGCTTTCATGCCGTACCGCAAATCCGTTCAAATGCGTCGAGGAACCCGACGAACTGCGCCTCCGTAAGGGCGCCCATGTTCGCCACACGGAAAATCTTGCTTTCAAGTTGGCCCTGCCCCGCATAGATCACGTAGCCCGCTTCTTTTAATTGGTCGTGCAGCGACCGATAGGTCACGCCTTCGGGAAGATAATAGGAGGTGATCGTGTTGGAGTATTTGTCGGGAGTCAGCATCGGCTTCACGCCGAGTTTGGCCATACGGTCTCGGATTAAGGTCGCGGCTTTTTTATATCGCTGAATCCGCTTGGCGACCCCTTCCTCCATGAGTTCGTTCAATGCTTCGTCGAACGCGTAGTAAACCTGCACCGCCGGCGTGAAGGGGATCGTCCCGCGGCCCTCGTCATCCACATATTGCGTAATGTGGAGATAGATCGACCGTCTGGGATACGCACGCATTCGCTCCAGGAATCCCTTGCGGACGAGTACGAAGGATACACCTGGGAATCCCTGAATACATTTTCCGGATGTCCCTGCCACCATATAGATGTGCGACCCGGCGATGTCCAGCGTCTCCCCCGCTAGCGCACTGACCGCATCCAGAATAAATACCCGGTTCTGACTATCGACGACATCCGCAATTTCCTTCACCGGATTGATGAGCCCGGTGGTCGTTTCATGGTGGACCATCGCGACAGCATGCGCTTCCGGGTGTTGCCGCAAGGCGAGCCGCAACCGTTCAGGATCCGGCCTCATCGTCCAATCATACTTGAGTTCTGACACACCCAACCGATACAGGCCGACCATCTGGGAAATACGCTCACCGTACACGCCGTTGTTGAGGACCAGCATCCGTTTACCGTGCGGAAGCGACGACATGACAGCGGACTCCACCGCCGCAGTCCCCGATCCAGTCAATACCACAGCGGCATACTCCGCTTCCGCCCCCGGTACAAAGAGCCTCAATAGCTTCGCCTGAATCCCGTGCAAGAGTTCGGTAAACTCCGACTCCCGATGACAGACATCCGGACGCAACAACGCCTGTCGCACCCGCTCCGAAACATTCACCGGCCCCGGATTCAGTAAGATCATCTCGTTGCTCGTCTCTTCCCCTCACCCCAAATAAGTGATCGAGACCGCTCCGACTGCGCGCGTTCAACGAGGGCTTGTCTCTCGTTCTCAGCCGCCCACCCTCGCGGCGCCGAGACGCCGCGTTTCCCGGCAAGCCGCGCGTTGCGCGCGCAAGGGAGCGGCTCGATCGCTTATTCTATCGCTTTCATGAACCGCTTGGTAATATCCGGTGGATCAAGCAACACACGCCCGACATCTTCCACCATTTCGTTGACTTTCACCAGCAACATGCTCGGCCCGTCTTTCTTTAGCATGTCTTTAAACTCATAGATGAGATCTTCCCGTTCCCGCACCCGTTCGACGTTCACATATCCGGCTGCCTTCGCCACCTTCTCAAGTGGCACCACATTGGAGATCGTCGGTTGGTTCCCCGTTGTGCCGTACACTTCGTTATCGAAGACCACGTGGATAAAATTCTTTGGTTTCAAGGCGCCGACCGTCGCCAACGTCCCCATGCCCATCAACACGTTACCGTCCCCGTCGAACACGACCACCTGCTTGTTCGGCTTGGCCAGCGCCACACCAAGCGCAATGGCCGGCGCATTTCCCATAGACCCGATCATATAGAAATGGGTGGGGCGATCGGCAATCTTGTACGCCTCACGGGAGGGAAACCCGTTGCAAATAATCACCGGCTGATCGGTGAGGAGTTCCAACAAGGCCGCCATGGCCATGGCCCGACTTTGCATCGTTCCTTGCTCCGGCCTCATGGGTGTAACCCTCTTACGACACCTTTCGTCATCAAGAGGGCGACGGGGATGCGCTGTTTCATAAACGTCTCAGCGAGCCATTTCAGATCGTCAATCGCCGTCTTTTCCGACAGGGTGCGATGGGGAATCTTCATCGTATCGAGAAACTGAGGCATCACCTCGCCCATGACCACATGCTCCGGGGCATCCTTCCCTTGATAGCCGCGCCAAGACACAATGAGAATACAGGGCTGGCAGTAGATCATGTTGAGCGAAATGAGGGCGTTAAGGGACGTACCCAGTCCGGAGTTCTGCATGAGTACGGCAGGGACCTTACCGGACATATAGGCCCCGGCAGCCATGGCGACTGCTTCATCTTCCCGAACGGCCGGGGTATAGAGCTGCCGCTCCATCAACTCGGCGATGATGCCCCCCAGGATCGAATCCGGGACTCCCGTAAAGAAATCTACCCCGATATCCTGTAAGGCTTGGACGAATGCGTCGCTTTCAATCATCGTGTCGGTTCCTCGCTGCAACGGACCTGGAAAAACCCGCGCATTATAAGCTATGCCTCAAGACATTCTCAACAAAACTGAGGGAGTTGCGCCATAGGATCGACCATGGTAGCGTTCTCATCATGATCGGACGGCAGAGACATCACGCGAACCGATACCTCGTCCTACTGGGATTCCTGTTGGGTATGGGCTGCCCCCTTTTCGCCCATGCGGTGCCGATGGTGAACGATCCAAATGGTTTTCAGAGCCTGGCTTGGGGCACTGCCCTGACTACGAGACCGGACTTGGAAGTCGCCCGGGCAGGTCCACACGTCAACGAATACCAATTGAGGGACGCCCCGCCGGTGTTTGACGGAATCCCGGTCGAAAGCCTTCGCTTCTTATCGGTCGATGAACAATTCGCCCGCGTGACCATCCGCTACCAAGGCAACGACCGTCATAAACAGATCCTCACCCACCTGGAAGAACAGTTCGGTTCACTTGAGCGCGTCCCGGGACAGATGATGCGGGGCCTCACGCAGCAGTATAATTGGCGGGGGACCAATACCGAGATTAACTTAACCTACCAGGCGAACACCGAACGGGGATTTATTTTTATCGATAGCCGTAGCCTGGCCCCTCGGTTCAACGACCATATCACTGATTCTGCGGAGTAACATGTCTCGCCGTCCCTGCGCAGCCCCTTGGATTCGTCGCATCTCCCTTCTCTGTCTCCTCTTCTCTATTGTCCTACAGAACACCCTGGTATTCGCCGTGCCGATGCAGAACGACCCGAACGGATTCGAGGGAATCCCCTGGGGTGCAACATTTTCGGAAACCGACACCTTCATGAAAGTCGAGGATGCTGGGCCGTCACAAACCTATGAACTGAAAACCGGGGTTCCTTCGCTTGGCCCGGTGAAGGTTGACTCCTTACGATTCGTGACATCTGAAGGCAAATTCGCGCGTGTCACCGTCCGCTATCAAGGCAAGGCGACCCACGATCAGATTCTCGCCTATCTCCAATCCCTCTATGGCTTGCTCGATCGCACACCGGGACAGATTGCCAGCGGCCCTGTCAAATTCTATAGTTGGACCGGCTTTGAAACCGATGTGACCCTCCGCTACGAGACAGGCACCGATCGCGGCATTATCTTTTTCGAGAGCCAGGAGCTCCGCCGAAAAATTACTGAAGGTAATTCAGCCACCGTGTTTTGACCGTTGTCACTCCATCTCTCGCCTCACCCTCCGAAACGCGTGGCAGGATGCTGGGACATCCTGCCAGTGACTGACGTGCGTGACGCGCCAGCCCTCATTCAGCCAGTGTCACCTTTCCGCCGGTCTCGGGTATCACGTGCACCTCAAAAACTAGGAAACCCTTGCCAGTTAAGGCTCAGCCACAAATCCCCCCCCTTCTGGTGGGACATCATTCCCCCCTCCTGAGGGATGGTCGAAATTCATGGATGCGGTATTCTCAGGCTGGCGCGAGGGACAGAAGAACCGCCGTGGAACCGCTGAGGAGGAACCGATGAAGCTGGGGCATCCAATTCTCAAGGACAACAACTGTCAGAAAGCGCATTCTCTCTTGGACCGGCGCTACGCCGAACGAGTGCCCATTCGCTACCGCATTACCTATTCCGGAGAAGAAGGCGCACGAATCGTCAGAGGAGAGGGAGCCCTGAAAGATCTCTCCAAAACCGGGTGCAAGATATTGGGCGCGGCCACGATCTCGCTGGGGAGCCGCCTCACCCTGTTCCTCGACCTTGAGGATGGGCAAGCCCCCATGCGCCTCACCGATGTCCTCGTCTCCTGGATCACCAAAGATTCATTTGCCGTCAGATTTCCAAAACTGTCAGCAGAAGAACGGAAACGATTGCAAGGAGTGATTTTTAAAAATATCAGCGCGTCGTCCTTAGACGATCGACGAACGGCGTTCCGCATCGTCTAGGTTTCGACCACCGCCTTGGGGTCAATCATGCGTGCTCACACCACCACTCCCGTTCCCCCCGTCGCTCAACCCCTCGGTCGCTCCGAACGTCGGCATGGCAACCGCACTCCGGCAGTCCTTTCATTGCTCTACTCAGGCATGAACACCGGCCAGATGCTGATTGGTGACGGCGTGGTCACCAACCTCTCACGGGGCGGGATCGGCATTCGCGGAAATCGATCGGTCATACCCGGCATGGACATGGCCCTCTTTGTCGACCTTCCCGGAGTAGAGGAGCCCCTGTGCATTGCTCAAAGCCAGGTCTGCTGGGTTGCGGGATTCCGATTTGGCGTGGCGTTGGGACCCCTGACGTTGGAAGGAAAGAAGCATCTGCAATACTTCTTGGGAAGTCGCGTGACTCCCTCCAGACCGCGACGATGGCACCGGAGACCATAGCAGAAACAAGGAGGTTCTATTATGAAACGCATACAGGTCGCAGCAGAAAGCGGGCGTCAGTCTGTCGCAGAAACGGTCAATCGGAGGCAAGCCCCCAGGCCCCCGGTCGAGTTCGGATTGATGTACTCAGCCCAAGACCGTTCCGGCGAGATCCTCATGGGCGACGGCATGGTCACGGATCTTTCACATCATGGATTAGGAATTCGTGGTAACACACCGGT
>Ga0209583_10000502_pt1 | contig 12001 bp, 11 predicted proteins | sample Str014_FD_187201 | JGI IMG/M metagenome (GOLD analysis project Ga0209583, IMG submission 187201) | Freshwater sediment microbial communities in response to fracking from Pennsylvania, USA - Straight Creek_MetaG_SC_2014 (SPAdes) (version 2) | ecosystem: Environmental > Aquatic > Freshwater >... | reverse complement strand
CGCAGGGCGTTTGAATGGTGCGAACTTCTATGTGAAGAACGCTTATCTGCAGTACAAACTCAACGATGCATTCGTTGTTCGCGCAGGTGCGTCGGATATGCCTTGGATTCCCTTCGCAGAGGGCGTTTATGGGAACCGCTACGTAGAAAACGTGCTCCTTGAGCGCGTCAGCGGCTTCGGCAACTCGGCTGATTGGGGTGTTCACGTCAACGGCACGTTGGGCGATCCAAAGAGCTTGAATGTGACCTATGCTGTTTCCGCTGTTGATGGCGCAGGCTATCGTAACCCAGTGCGTTCAAACTCGGTTGATCTCGAAGGCCGCGTTGCACTCAACTATCATGGCGCTGTAGCCGCAGTTGGCGGTTATACGGGCAAGCTCGCAGCTGACGTGCAAAACGTTGCTGTTACTGCTCCTGGCAACACCATCCGCAACGCAACACGCTTCAATGCGTTGCTTGGCTATGTTGATAAGCGCTTCCACATTGGCGCCGAGTATTTCTGGGCGAAAGACTTCTCACAAGCCATCGTTTTGGGCGGTGCTGAGAACGTCACGTCTGGTTATTCGGGCTATGGTATGGTCAACATTACGCCTAAGTTCGCTGTGTTCGGACGCTATGATACGGTCAAGCCAAGTGATTATCTGGCACCGCACCGTTATGACACCTATTACAACCTCGGTGTGACTTACAGCCCTGCAAAGATTGTTGATCTCTCGCTCGTTTACAAACACGATGCTGTGAAAACCAACAATAACGTTTTCGCACCTGGCACCGTCGGCACATCAAACGGCACGGTCGGTACCAACACTCTTGGTGCCAGTGGCACTTATGATGAAATCGGCCTTTTTGGCCAATGGCGCTTCTAATCTCACATCCCTGAGTTTTGGGGGAGATAGCTTGGGAAAGCGTGCCGCGTCAGTCCTTCGGGACTGGCGCGGTTTTTTTGGATCGGGACCCTTTTATCCGACGGGCGACAACATCGCGGCCACCCGTCTGGCTGAACTAACCGGCCATAATCGGCATAACCATCGGCTCGCCCAGCACATTGTCTGAGCCCCTAAGCCGATCCAGTGCCCCCGCAACCGCACTTTCTGGGCCATCGTGGGTTGTCATCACCAGCAAAACACCGCCCTCAGGGGTTTCGCCGCGCTGAATTACGCTCTCGATTGAGACACCCGCATCGCGCATCGCCGCCGTAATCTCTGCCAATACACCCGGCTTATCTGCGACCGAAAACCGCAAATATGTGCGACCGACATGCGCGCCCGCAACCGCAGTGATCGGTGTCACCAATTGGCTGACCGGCATCGCAAACGCCGGACCAAATTCGCCGCGCGCAATGTCAATCAGATCGGCCACAACCGCTGATGCGGTCGGCCCCTCCCCGGCTCCGCGTCCCTGAAAAAAGAGCCGCCCGACAAAATTACCTTCTGCGACCACCGCATTCATTGCACCGGTCACATGCGCAAGCGGGTGATTGACCGGGACAAGGCAGGCATGGACGCGCTGGAACAGCCCCGCACTGTCCGCCGTCGCGGAGCCCACGAGCCTTACGACAAAGCCCAATGCGCGGGCCTGAGCGATGTCCGCCGCCGTCACTTCACGAATGCCCCGCACGGCCACGCCGGCAAAATCAAGCCGCGTACCGAACGCGAGGCTCGCCAAAATACTGATCTTGTGCGCAGCGTCGATCCCATCGACGTCAAAGCTGGGATCGGCCTCGGCATAACCAAGCGCCTGCGCATCGGCGAGAACGTCAGCAAAGTCTCCGCCCTCAGTCTCCATCGTCGAGAGGATGTAATTGCAAGTCCCATTCAGAATACCATAGACCTGCGCAATCTCGTTCGCCGCCGCGCCCTCGCGCAGCCCTTTGATCACCGGGATTCCTCCAGCGACTGCCGCCTCATATTTCAATGCCACACGCTGAGCCTCCGCCGCTTGCGCTAGGTGGACCCCATGGTGGGCGATCATCGCCTTATTGGCGGTCACAAACGCTTTGCGCCCCGCAATCGTCGCCTGCGCTAGCGTGAGCGCCACGCCCTCCGCCCCGCCGATAAGTTCAACGACGACATCAACCTGCGGATGCGCAGCGAGCCCCGTTGCGTCATCGGCCCAGTGAAAGCCACTAACATCAAAATCGCGAACCCGCACCTTATCGCGCGCCGAAACAGCAACCACCTCAATCGGCCGCCCAGCGCGCCGCGTGATCAATGCGCGGTTCGTCTCAAGCAACTTGATCACCCCCCCACCCACGGTTCCGAGGCCGGCGATTCCGATACGCAAGGGAGCGGTGCAGGAGAGTGTGGTCATGATATTTCCTATTGATGATTCGCTGTCGCTTTAGCGACAACTGCCGCTGAGGGGAATCGCTATGCCGCCGCGCGTGTCAGTCGGTCGTTAATGGCAATCCCCAACCCGTCCGGCGGGATCGGTGCGACGGCGATGCGTGGATACGGCGCACGGTCGGCTTGGTGGAGCGCATCAAACAAAAACACGGCGGCCTCGGTAAGATCGGCCGTTGCACTGAGCGTTAGTCCCTCGGTTCCGGCGACCGCGCCAAAGCCGATAAGAAATTCGTCCGAAGCTGCGTTCAGCGCATTGATGCGCAACGGCTTCGACGGCGCGTAATGACTGGCCAGTTGACCGGGCGCTTCAATACTCGTCCCGACATTGGCGGACATATCGACACCGCAGGCCGTATGGAGCATCAACGGCGTGATCACACCGGGCCGGAGGAGACGCAGCCCGCCGTGTCCGACCGCAACGATTGTGGACTCAAGCCCTACTACGCACGCACCATCATCGATTATCAACGGAACGCGCCCGCCCAAACTCGCCATAACATGGGCCGCGCGTGTCGGACTGATCGTTCCGCTGGCATTGGCGGAAGGGGCTGCCAGCGGGACACCGGTGGCCTCCAGCAATGCGCGCACGGCACGGTTTGCGGGGACACGAACGGCGATCGTCGCCAAACCGGACGTCGCGAGGCTCGCAATTCCGGAGTCTTTCCGACGCGGCAGAACCATCGTGAGCGGCCCTGGCCAAAACGTATCGGCCAGCGCACGCGCTGTTTCGTCAAACACCGCAAGGCGCTCGGCGGCATCGCTATCCGACACGTGAATAATCAGCGGATTAAAGCTCGGCCGCCCCTTCGCAGCGTAAATAGCGGCCACGGCACGGGCATTTGTCGCGTCACCCGCCAGTCCATAGACCGTTTCGGTGGCCACAGCGACAGGTCGGCCCGCCGCAACAAGCGCAGCAGCCTGGGCAATCGTGGTGTCGCTAAAGGGCAAAATCTGCGTCATCGGCAGCGCTATAACCGAAAAGCCCTTCCGAACTCAAACACGCACAAACGCAGACATTGGCCGACCTTATAGCTTGGCAGCGAACAGCTGACATGACATAACCGCCGCGTGTTCGACAAATACCCCCGCCTCATCGCCTTTGTTGCGGGTGCGCTTGCTGCCACGGGCTTCGCGCCGCTCAATCTCTGGCCGATGACCCTCGTCGGACTGGCGCTGCTCTTGGGGCTTATCCGCCGTGCCCCCCATTGGCGCGCCGCTGCTGCGCGTGGATGGTGGTGGGGATGGGGGCATTTCATCATCAACTGCAACTGGATCGCGCACGCGTTCACGTTTCAAGAGGCAATGCCGCACTGGCTCGGTTATGGTGCGGTGGTCGGGCTGGCCGCCTTTTTGGGGCTATACGTGTCGCTGGTGGGGGCTACGAGTTGGTGGGTACGGGCACGTGGACTGCCCTTTACCCTTATTTTTGCCGCAAGCTGGGTCTTCAGCGAATATGCCCGTTCGACGCTATTCAGCGGCTATATTTGGGACCCGCTGGGCGTCGTTCTCATCAACACCATCCTCGCCGCCCCTGCGCGGTACATTGGAACGTACGGGTTATCGGGTTTAGTGGCCTCACTTGCTGGGTTGTCTCTGCTGCGCGCAACGAGCGCACGCTTACTTTTCATCGTCGCAATCCTCTTGGTCTGGCTGGGCGGAAGATTAGACGCTGGGTTTTACATTAATCCCAGAATTAGGGTTTCAGAACCTCTGCTCATTGTCGTCCAACCGAACATTCCTGAGTCCGACCGCCACGATCCGAAAACTGACTTTGCGAACCTGATTAAGTTGATGCGCTCGTCTGGGTCGGTTGAGCCGAACCACCCTCGCCTCATTCTTTGGCCCGAAGGCGCCCTCTCCGATTACCCTGAGGAAGATCAATATGCTCGCGAACGTCTGGCAACGCTCCTTGGTCCCAAGGATGTGCTGGTCGCGGGTGGAGAGGCGCTCATCTTTGATCGCAAAATTCTGCCCGGTGGCGGCATCCAGCGCAAACTTATCGCGGCGCACAACAGCACCTTTGTCCTCAACAGCACGGCACAACTGATTGGCCGCTATGACAAGGCTCATCTGGTGCCCGGCGGTGAATACCTCCCACTCCGCGCATTTGCGACCGCGCTTGGGCTCGCGCGGCTCGTCCCGGGCGATCTCGACTTCGTCCCTGGTCCCGGCCCGCGCACACTGACGGTGCCTGGCTTTGGCAAAATGGGCAACGTGATCTGTTACGAAATTATTTTCTCCGGCGAAGTGGTCGATCGCTCGAATCGACCCGATTTCATCTTCAATCCATCATCCGATGCGTGGTTCGGGGCATGGGGGCCGCCACAACACCTCGCACAAGCCCAGATGCGCGCGTTGGAGGAGGGCATTCCCATCGTCCGAGCCACGCCAACCGGCATTTCAGCAGTGATTAGCGGAGAGGGGCGGATCATGAGATCGCTACCTGCGAATACCCAAGGCTCGATCGCCTTCCCCATTCCGCAAGCGCTGCCGCCCACCCTATTCGCACGTTACGGCAATGCCATACCGCTCATGCTCGCCGCCATTTTCGCGATTGTTGGGATTGCATTGGCCCGCCGAACGTCTTAAAGACTGGACATCAACATATAAGCACATCTTTATATCCAAGAAAGACTAGCCATGCGCCATTCCTTTATGTTCACGTCTGAGTCGGTTTCTGAGGGTCACCCGGACAAAGTTTCCGACCAAATTTCCGACGCGATTGTTGATCTGTTTTTATCGAAGGATCCCGAGGCTCGGATTGCTTGCGAAACCCTGACCACGACTCAATTAGTCGTATTGGCCGGCGAGATCCGCTGCAAAGGCGTGTATGAAAACGGCGCTTGGGCGGAGGGTGCACAAGCCGAAATCGAAGCGGCAGCGCGCGCGACAGTCAAGCGCATCGGCTACGAGCAAAGTGGCTTCCATTGGGAAACCTTCGAGTTCATCAACCGACTGCACGGCCAGTCGGCACATATCGCCCAAGGTGTTGATGAGAGCGGCAACAAGGACGAAGGTGCCGGTGATCAGGGGATCATGTTCGGTTATGCGACGAATGAGACGCCCGATTTTATGCCCGCGACACTCGATTTCTCGCACAAGATTCTGGAGCGCTTGGCGAAGGATCGGCACGCTAAAGTTGTCGATTTCTTGGAGCCCGATGCGAAAAGCCAAGTCACTTTGGCATATGAAGATGGCAAGCCTGTTCGTGCCGTTGCGGTGGTGGTCTCAACCCAACATGCTGAAGGTATGGATAATGACGAGGGCCGCGCGAAATTACGTGCTTATGTGAAGGGCGTCATCACCGAGATTTTGCCTGCCGGTTGGTTACCTGAGGACGAACAGATTTATGTTAATCCGACAGGTTGCTTTGAAATTGGCGGTCCGGATGGCGACGCCGGGCTGACGGGACGTAAGATTATCGTAGACACTTACGGCGGTGCAGCTCCCCACGGCGGCGGCGCATTCAGCGGCAAGGATCCGACGAAGGTTGATCGGTCGGCGGCCTATATTTGCCGCTACATGGCTAAGAATATTGTTGCCGCTGGCTATGCCGAGCGCGTCACAATTCAGTTGAGCTATGCGATTGGTGTTGCCGAGCCCCTGTCGATCCATGTTGATACGCACGGGACCGGTACGGTGAGCGAGGAGAAAATTGAAGCAGCCCTTCCGAAACTCGTTCGCCTCACGCCCAAAGGCATTCGTACACATCTCTCGCTCAACAAGCCGATTTACCAAAAGACCGCGTCTTATGGTCATTTCGGTCGCAAACCTGAGGGAGATTTCTTCACCTGGGAACGTACTGACCTCGTTGACGGCTTGAAAGCAGAACTGGGCTAAGCGCGCGGAGTAATTTTACTTCACAGAATGACGTTATTTGATATGATCTCTCCCACGGCGCGTCGCAATCTCGTGGCCCGCCAAGGAGTGGATCAATGAAGAAATTTGCTGCTGCGCTGGTGATCACCAGTTTTCTTGCACTTACACCTGCCATGACGATGGCTGCCCCTTGCAAAGACGCCAAGGGCAAATTCATTAAATGCGCGACAAAAGCTGCGCCTGCGGCGAAAAAGGCAGTTCGTTGCCGCGACACGAAGGGCCATTTCAAAAAGTGCTAATCCGCACTCGTTGACCAATATTTCCGCGTGCCGCGCCCGTAATTCGCGCGGCACGCTCGCTAATAGCGTTTCGCCACCGCGATAAAGAATTGCTGATATGGACGCGGTGCTGCTGAGCAGGCATTGAGCGTTAATGACACTTCCGCACGCACCCTCTTCGCTCACCCACCTTCAACGCCTTGAAGCCGAGAGCATACATATCATGCGCGAGGTGGTTGCAGACTCTGAGAAGCCAGTGATGCTGTATTCCGTCGGCAAAGACTCGGCGGTCATGCTGCATCTGGCAAAAAAAGCGTTCTACCCCAGTGCGCCTCCCTTCCCGCTCCTTCATGTCGACACGACCTGGAAGTTCGAGGCCATGTATGCACTCCGAGAGAAAGCTGCGGCTGAGGCTGGTATGGAGCTGCTCGTTTACCAAAATCCTGAGGCGATTGCGCGCGGTATCAACCCCTTTGATCACGGCAGCCTTCACACCGACATGTGGAAGACCGAAGGACTCAAGCAGGCGCTCGACCTCTACGGTTTCGATGTCGCGTTTGGCGGCGCGCGGCGCGACGAAGAAAAGTCACGCGCCAAGGAACGCGTATTCAGCTTCCGTAGCGCAAACCATCGTTGGGACCCAAAGAACCAACGGCCAGAACTCTGGAATGTGTACAATACCAAAAAAGCAAAGGGGGAAAGCATCCGCGTTTTCCCCATTAGTAATTGGACCGAGTTGGACATCTGGCAGTATATTATGCAGGAAAACATCGAGATTGTGCCGCTCTACTTCGCAGCGCCGCGTCCCACCGTCGAACGCGACGGAATGCTGTTGATGGTCGATGACAAGCGCTTCCCGCTCAAGCCCGGCGAAGTCCCTGTCGAGCGGTCAATCCGATTCCGCACACTAGGCTGTTACCCGCTGACGGGCGCGGTGGAGAGCGAGGCGATCACATTATCGCAGGTTATTCAGGAAATGCTCCTGACGACGACGTCCGAACGCCAAGGACGCGCGATTGACCACGATCAGGCCGCAAGCATGGAAAAAAAGAAGCAAGAGGGCTATTTCTGATGACGCCCCCCCTCACTGACACCGCCATTTACAGGACCGATGACCTTATCGCATCCGACATCGACGCCTACCTCGACCAGCACCAGCGTAAAAGCCTGCTTCGCGTGATCACCTGTGGCTCGGTCGATGACGGCAAATCAACCCTCATTGGTCGTTTGCTCTATGACTCAAAAATGATCTTTGAGGACCAACTCGACGCCTTAACCGCCGATAGTAAGCGCGTTGGCACGCAAGGCGGAGAAATTGACTTCGCACTCCTCGTCGACGGCCTTGCGGCAGAACGCGAACAGGGGATCACGATCGACGTCGCTTATCGCTTCTTTGCCACCGAAAAGCGCAAGTTCATCATCGCCGATACGCCCGGGCATGAGCAATATACGCGCAACATGGTCACCGGCGCGTCTACGGCCGATCTGGCGATCATCCTTATCGATGCGCGCAAAGGGGTTTTGACCCAGACACGGCGGCACACCTACCTCGCGCATTTGCTTGGCGTGCGGCACATCGTTTTGGCGGTCAACAAAATGGATTTGGTCGGGTATGACCAATCGGTCTATAATCGCATCCTGTTGGCGTATCGCGCCTTCGCGAGTGATATTGGCATCTCGCACTTTACGGCAATCCCCATTTCGGGCTTCAAAGGCGATAATATCACCACCAAGTCGCCGAATACATTGTGGTACGCCGGCCCGACGCTGATCGCACATCTTGAGGACGTTGAGGTGAACGCAACGGCAGATCAAGCGAAACCCTTCCGGATGCCGGTGCAATGGGTGAATCGGCCTCATCTCGACTTTCGAGGTTTTGCGGGACAAATCGCAACGGGGGTTGTGCACGCGGGCGATGCCATCCGTGTGCTGCCAAGTGGAAAAACTTCAACAATAGCGCGGATCGTGACCCTTGATGGCGATCTCGATACCGCTGTGGCGGGTCAGTCGGTCACGCTGTGCTTGGCCGATGAGGTTGATTGCTCGCGCGGCGACGTTATCGCTATCGCCGATAATCCTCCGTCGGTCGCTGACCAATTTGAAGCAAACTTGGTCTGGATGGCCGAAGATGAGTTGATCGCCGGGCGTTCCTATTGGTTAAAGCTCGGGACGCAGTTGGTATCAGCAACAGTGCAGGCCCCCAAATATGCCATAAATGTCAACACTATGGAGCATCTCGCGGTCAAGACGCTCGATCTGAACGCCATCGGTGTCGCAGAGGTCAGCACCGACAAGCCGATCGTATTCGAGCCCTATAGCGAGAGCCGTTCGCTCGGTGGCTTCATCCTCATCGACAAGATCACCAACGCGACGGTAGCGGCAGGTATGCTTAATTTCAGCCTACGCCGGTCACAAAACGTGCACTGGCAAGCAACTGATATTGATCGTGCTGCGCATGCTGGCCTTAAAAATCAGAAGCCAGCCGTGCTTTGGTTCACGGGCCTGTCTGGATCGGGTAAGTCGACAATTGCCAATCTCGTGGAGAAAAAGCTCCACCGCATGAATCGCCACACGTTCTTGCTCGATGGCGACAATGTGCGTCACGGCCTTAACAAAGATTTGGGATTCACCCAAGCTGACCGGATTGAAAACATCCGCCGCGTGGGTGAGGTTGCAAAACTTATGGCCGATGCCGGGCTAATCGTGATCACCGCGTTCATCTCCCCGTTCCGCGCCGAGCGTGAAATGGTTCGTGCAATGTTGCCCGAAGGTGAGTTCATCGAGATCTTTATCGATACGCCGTTGGCCGACGCTGAAAAACGCGACGTGAAAGGTCTGTATAAAAAGGCGCGCGCAGGCAAGCTTAAGAATTTTACCGGGATCGACTCGCCCTATGAAGCTCCACAGACTCCCGCGATTCGAATTGATACGACGACGATGACCCCCGAAAATGCGGCCGATTTAATCGTTAACTATATGATAAAATGAGACAAATATAGTGTCACAACAGTGACACTATATCCCATTAACTTCCGAAGAATGGCAAAATCCGCGATGACCATCGTCGAATCCGATACCCGCTTAGCGGAGCGTCTCGCGCACGAAGCAGGCGATCTTCTTCTCGCGTTGCAACGCAACGGTGGGCTGGAGGGCAAAGCGCTGGGCGTTGAAGGGGACAAAATTGCCAATGCCCTGCTCATGCGTGCACTCCGCAGCGCCCGACCAGATGACGCCATTTTGAGTGAAGAAGAAGCCGACAATGCTGCCCGACTGACTGCAAAGCGCGTGTGGATTGTTGATCCGCTCGATGGCACGCGTGAATATAGCGAAGGGCGTGACGATTGGGCGGTTCACGTCGCGCTGGCAATTGACGGCGTTGCCACTGTCGGTGCCGTCGCATTACCGGGCCAGAAGCTCACGCTATCCTCTGCCGGGCGGTCACCACTGCCGCCCGCGAACACGCCGCCGATCATGCTCGTCAGCCGGACGCGCCCCGCGCCAGAGGCGGTTTCTGTCGCGAAGGCACTTGGCGCTGAACTGCTACCGATGGGCTCGGCTGGTGCCAAAGCGATGGCCGTCGTGCTGGGGTTGGCGGACATTTATCTCCATACCGGTGGCCAATATCAATGGGACAATTGTGCTCCCGTTGCTGTCGCACAGGCCGCTGGGCTGCACTGTTCGCGCGTCGACGGCTCACCGCTGGTCTACAATGCTGCGCAGACCGCTCTGCCCGATTTGCTGATTTGCCGCCCTGAGCTGGTCGATCAAATCATGGCGGCGCTTACTGCGCTCTGAGGTTGTTGACGGTGTTGCTAAGCGCGGCGATTTGGGCATCGTCGCTCACGCTACTCTCTGCGCCGTTGACCGTGTTGGCGTCAGCCGTCGCACCCACGCCAACGAAGTCATGCACGGTCCACAAAATGCCAACCGCCCACACTACCGCCCACCAGCGGCTTTTGAAAATGGTTTGGGTGCGCATAGGAAGCATGGGAATAGACTAGCCAAATAACACTACCGAATGATTAATTCCGCAAGCTTGTGCGGGCGGCCACTAACATGATGAGCGCCGCACCCGCCATCGCACCCGATCCGGCGGCAATCGCTTGCGACGGTGAGACTTCGCCAATCAGCCAACCGAGTGAGAGCGCAAGCGCGACTTGGGGAATCACCACCGAAAAATTGAAGCGTGCCATCGCGCGCTCATAATGGCCATCAACGACCCGCGCGCTCACCAACGCATAGGGCGTGTTCGAAATACTCGCCCACGCGATCCCCACTGCCAAAAATCCGGCAACAAGGGTGAGGGCGGTGTGTGCGCTCGCGATCACATATAACCCAGCTCCACCGCCACACAGGCTTACGACATGCGTGCCCGCGTGACCGATGCGAGCATAAAGTTGCGGCAGCGCCGTACTGTTCCAAACAGCCCCCAAGCCCGCGATGATGGCGAGACCAATTCCCATCCATCTGATCGCTGTGCCTTCGTCCACGCTCAGCGCCACTCGAATGTGCGGCAGTGCAAAGACCCAAAGCGCAAACATCGCCCCCCAGCTCAAGAATTGGACGGCAAACATCGGAACGTAAAAGCCCGCCCCACCCCTCGGCACAGATGTCAATCGCTCGACCCACACCAGCCTGGCAAATAGCTTGCCTTTGGCGAATGAGCGAGCACCAGCGCCTTGGTAATGACATCTTCTTGGAGCGACTTGCTCGGCTTCAAATCAATCCGAGCACGGAAAAAGTCAGCCCACAAAAACTCAGCGAACGGCGTTAAATCCTTGGCATATCCACCAGCTTCTCGCACCTCACCGGCGAGCGAACGATACGGATCATCATCGAGTTTTGACACTTTTTTGGGCAGATCATCGGGGTCTTGGCGCACCCCTTTAGCATCATAAGTGTGCATCCACCCCCGGCAATCCATATAGTTCATGAAACGCAGTTTATCGAGCTTGCTCAAATCAGCCACTACACTCACCAAAACATTCTTGATCCCCTCAAGATGCAGCGCAAGGCAGAGGTGATGATGGTCAATAACCCAGAGCGTGTCCTTCGGCCCATTGACGCAGGGCACCATGTGATTGCCCAAAAAGGAGGCCCCTTCGCTATCGGCGCGCTTACGCCACGCTGCGCGCTTCTTCTCAACTTCGGCCAGCCCCACAGTCATTTGCGTCGGGCGTAAACTCATAATTTCGATAGGCTTGAGCGACGGTTCGATAGGTGACCTCATATTACCCTCCTTTTATCTGTGCCATCGTGTCCGCGACACTGTAACCCGCCTGTAATGCGAGCGGCGATTGTCCGGCTTTTATCAACAACGCCCGTGCGCGATCATGCACGCGTGCAAGCCGAAGTGAAACCCCTTTATTGTGTAAAGTATTCGCAAATTCCTGTAAGGCTTCAAGCGCACTACTGTCGAGATCGTCGCTCTCTTCCAGGCTAAGAACCAACGTATCTGGCACGCCCATCCGCAGGGCGATCGCGCTAAACACCCGCTCGGCATTTGCGAAAAAAAGTGGCGCATTGGGGCGAAAAATGACGACATCCTGTGGACAAACAG
>Ga0209583_10000501_pt1 | contig 12009 bp, 12 predicted proteins | sample Str014_FD_187201 | JGI IMG/M metagenome (GOLD analysis project Ga0209583, IMG submission 187201) | Freshwater sediment microbial communities in response to fracking from Pennsylvania, USA - Straight Creek_MetaG_SC_2014 (SPAdes) (version 2) | ecosystem: Environmental > Aquatic > Freshwater >... | reverse complement strand
CACTGTATTGCGAAGATCCAGACCGCATCAAGATCGAGCTCGTGGCGCCCGCCGACGCCTAACCCGTCCAAGAAGCTCTGTTCCCGTCGTGCGCGGAAACCCGACGCGTAACCCATCGAGCGACTCGCCTTCGGCGGTTTGCTTTGCCAAACGTCAGGCCGCAGCGAAGGCCACGGTGTGCTGGGCAAAGGCTTTCAATACCTTGCCATCCGCGGTCAGCAGCTTGGCGCCGAGGCGCACGGCGACCGAGGCGAACGCGCGACCGCAGGCACTGCAGTTGCAGTCGCGAACGCGCTCGAGTTCGCGCCGGGCATCCACCTCGTGTTCGCTGCCGATCGACAGCGCTTCTGCCTCTCGTTGAATTTCACGCACGGCTTCGAATGTCAATTGCTCGCGCGGCAGGCAAACATCGTCGGGAATGTTCTTCGATGTGAGCGTGGTGGGCACAGCGCTCCCCCGCTGAGTTGAAGCCATTTTTGTTTCGTGTTGGATCGATGTCGACTGCGGTCCGACCCTCCGTGGGCGCCTCGCACGACAGACGTCGAGCCTCGGAGGAATTGCCAGCGGTGGCCCGCAGACGCGTAGCGGCCCGCCAGGGTTTCCCTTCCCTCGATGCATCCCGACCCACACAGAATGCAGCTTCTGCAAACTGGGGAAATTTCAATGCACCGTCGAAGTCTGTTGACGCGAGTCACCTTGTCCGCCGCTTTGCTGGCGCTGAACGGTGGCATCTGCCAAGCGCAGCAGAACGGCAAGGCCTTTCGGGTCGGCGTGCTCGTGAACCAGGCTGCAGTTGTCAACGGCAAACCGAACCCGCAGCTCGAGGCGCTGCGCACTGGAATGACCCAACTCGGATATGTCGAAGGCACGACCGTCGTCTACGAACCGCGTTTTCCTGAAGGCAAGCTGGACCGACTCCCGGGGTTCGCTGCCGAGTTGGTGGCCTCGGGTGTCGATGTCATCGTCGCGTTCGGCGGCCCGCCAACCAACGCAGCGCGCAAGGCCACGAACACGATCCCCATCGTGGTGGCCCTCGTCGCGGACCCGGTCGCCATCGGCGTCGCCACTACGCTCGAACGGCCGGGCGGAAGTATCACGGCCGTCACCAACAACGACGCCGAACTCGCTGGTCGACACATGTCGCTGCTCAGGGAACTCCTGCCGAAGCTCGAGCGCGTCGCGATACTGAGTGACCCCAACATTCCGGGTGCCGATGCAAGCGGTCTGGCGCCGATCGAACGCGCCAATGTCGCGGCTGCCCGTGCTGCCGGGCTCACACCTCAGGTCCTGAAGGTGAGCAGCCCGAATCCTGATCTCGACGGCGCCTTCCAGGCCATGGCTGGCGAGGGCGCCGGTGCGCTGGTCGTGCTGGAGGTTCCCTCGGTATTCACCATTTCGAAGAGCGTCGCGGAGTTGGGCACGGCGCGTCGGATGCCGACGGTGTTGTGGGGTGGGCAGGGAGATGCCGGCGCGTTGATTTCCTACGGCACAAGCTTCACCGCCACCTACTCGCGCGTGGCGAGCTACGTCGACCGGGTGCTCAAAGGTGCCAAGCCGGCCGAGACGGCGATCGAGGTCGTCTACAAGCGGGAACTGGTGATCAACCTCAAGACCGCGCGCGAACTCGGACTGACCGTTCCCCCCGACCTGTTGAAACGCGCGGACCGCGTCATCGAATGAGTGCGGCCCTTCGGCACTGTTGAGCTTTGCATCGAACCTCAGCCCGGCACCTTCGCCCAGACCTGGCACCAGCCACCATTGGCCACGTGCTTGCGCCCGAACATCGCGCAGCCAGCCCACGCGTCGGCGGATTGGCCCTGCCAGAACGAGCAGTTGCTGCAGCGCTGGGTCGCCGCATGCTTCGGGTATTTCGCGGCATCGACCTTCGCGGTGTCCTGCCGATAGCCGAGCGCAACGGCCTGCTCGTCGGCCTCGTCGACATGCGCGCCGGCCTGCGCGAAGCCGCGCGATGCGATGGCGCCGCTGCCCGCGACGACAGCGAGCTGGCCGACGAAGCGCCGGCGGGAGGATGGGTTCATGGGTTCTCCGGGATGCGCACAAGAAGCGCAGACATGAAAACGGCCACGTGCCGCACCGGTGGTGCAACGCGTGGCCGCGTCGAACGAAGGATCAGTTCGCGGATCAGTTGGCGACAGCGACCTTCGCGCCCTTGGCCGACGCATCGCTCGAAGCGGTCTGCGCACCGGCCTTCGGAATCTTGAAGACCCAGACCATGCCGCCCTGCTCGAGGAAGTTGACCTTCTTCGCCACGTCACCGCCCCACAGCGGCACCGCACCGCCCCAGCCCGAGACGACGCTGACGTACTGCTCGCCGTTCTGCATCCAGGTGACCGGCGGCGCGACCACGCCGGAGCCGGTCTGGAACTCCCACATCACCTTGCCGGTCTTGGCGTCGGCGGCCTTCAGCAGGCCTTCGGGCGTGCCCCAGAACACCAGGTTGCCGGCGGTCGTCAGCACGCCGCCCCACAGCGGCGCGCTGTTCTTCACCTCCCAGACGATCTTGCCGGTCTTGGGGTCGATCGCGCGCATCGCACCGATGTAGTCGTCGTTGATGGTCTTGATCGTGAAGCCGGCGCCGAGGTAGGCCGCGCCCTTCTTGTAGGTGACCGGCTCGTTCCAGATCTCCATGCCCCATTCGTTCGACGGCACGTAGAACAGCTTGGTGTCGGGGCTGTAGGCCATCGGCATCTGGTTCTTGCCACCGAGGAAGCTCGGCGCTGCGAACACCGAGTTGCCCTTCTTGCCGTCGGCGCCGGTGGTCGGGTCGGTCGGGCGGTTCTCGGGCACGAAATTCGGCCGGCCGGTCTTCAGGTCGATGCCGGTGGCCCAGGTCACCTTCTTGACGAACGGGAACGCGTTCTCGAGCTTGCCGCTGGTCGCGTCGAGCACGTAGAAGAAGCCGTTGCGGTCGGCCTTGCCGCCCATGCGCTTGCCGTCCTGGTCGAAGGTGATGAACTCGTTCACGCCGTCGAAATCCCAGCTGTCGTTCGGCGTGCCCTGGTAGCTCCACTTGATCTGGCCGGTCTTCACGTCGATCGCGACGGTGGAGCATGAAAACAGGTTGTCGCCCTGGCGCAGGTGGCTGTTCCACGGCGCCGGCTGGCCGGTGCCGAAGTAGGCCATGCCGGTCTTCGCGTCATAGGTGCCGCCCAGCCAGGTGGCCGCGCCGCCGGTCTTCCAGAGGTCGCCCGGCCAGCTCTTGTTGGTGGTGCCGGAGACGCCGTTCTCCTTCTTGCTGCCGTCCTTGTCGTAGGTGTAGCCCATGTGGCCTTCGACGGTGGGGCGCGACCAGACCATCTTGCCGGTCTTGGGGTCGCGCGCCTCGACGCGGCCGACCACGCCGAACTCGCCGCCCGACACGCCGGTGAGCAGCAGGCCGTTCGCGATCAGCGGCGCCGCGGTGGCCGAGTAGCCGGCGGCGTAGTCGTCGATCTTTTCCTTCCAGACGACGTCGCCGGTGGCCTGGTCGAGGGCCACGAGTTGCGCGTCGAGCGTCGCGAAGATCACGAGGTTGTCGAACAGCGCGGCGCCGCGGTTGACCACGTCGCAGCAGGGCATGATGCCTTCGGGCAGGCGGTGTTCGTACTTCCACAGCTTCTTGCCGGTGGTGGCGTCGAGCGCGAAGACGCGCGAGTACGAGGCGGTGACGAACATCTTGCCGTTGTGGATCAGCGGCTGCGATTCCTGGCCGCGCTGCTTCTCGCCACCGAACGAGAACGCCCATGCCGGTACGAGCTTGCCGACGTTCGCGGTCGAGACCTGCTTCAGCGCCGAGTAGCGCTGGCCCTGCGTGCCCAGGCCCCACGACAGGATCTCGTTGCCGCTCTTCGCGGAGTCCTCGATCATCTTGTCGGTCACGGCCGTCTGCGCGGTGGCGGCGGCCGAGCCTAGGCCCAGGATGATCGACAGGGTCAGTAGCTTCAAGCGCATGGATGTCTCCTCGATGGTGGGTTCCGGACAACGTGTCTCGCTGTCTCAGGGAAGCCTCATAGGGCAACAAGCATGCCATCCGCGCGGGGCCGCGATGGAGCACTCGAGACACGCTCGGAAGCCGGCCGAGGCGCTTCGGCGGCGCGGGTTTCCCCTGGGCCTGCTACACCATCGAACACGCGCCGCGCCAGCGTGTGACACCGTGCTTTCGCGTTCGGGCTACGGCCGCGTCGTCAAGGCACGCTGCTCGTAGCGCGGGTAGAGGTTCGCGACGTTGCGCACGTACTCGGTGTCGAACGCAGCCCACGCGCGGAACTCGGCCGGCACCGGCATCCGCAGCACCTCGTTCATGTCCATTCCCCGATCGGCCGCGCGCCGAAAGGCATCGTCGACCCACGCCAGGTAGCGATCGGTGAGCGCAAGCGCCGCGCGGTCGCCGCCGACCACGCCGTGGCTCGGCACGAAGGCGGCGTAGGGCCATGTCTCGATGCGCTGCAGGCTCTCGCGCCAGGCCGGCAACTGCGCATGCGGCGTGGTCGGGATGCGCCGCGAGAACACCAGCCCGCCGGCGAACACGACGCCGCGCGTGCGGTCGACCAGCACCAGATCGCTGTCGGTGTGGCCGCGCAGTTCGACGGTCTCGATCTCGTGGCTGCCGATGCGCTCCGTGCCGGGCACGGCATCGGCCGACGGCAGCAGGTATTCGGTGCCCTTCATCCAGTCGCCGCACAGCCGGTAGAGGTTGTCTTCATAGCCCTTCGCTTCGCGCTGCATGCCGGCGCGGGTGCGCGGGGTGGCCAGGCGCGGCACATCGGCGAAGGCCTGGTTGCCGAGGAAATAGTCGGGGTGCAGGTTGAGGTGCACGACCTTCGAGATCGGCTCGTTCGTCGTGCGTGCGATCAGCGCGCGCAACTGCTCGCCGTAGCGGCGCGACGGCCCGGTGTTGATGACGACCACGCCGCCACCGGTGACGATGAAGCCGGTGTTGATGATGTTGCAGCCGTTGGCGGCGCTGAAGTCGGCGCTCGCGCCCTCGACCACGTAGACGCCGCTCGCGAGTTCGCGGGCGCGCAGGTGGTAGTCGAGCGTGTTCGGGTCGGCGGTCTGCGCGAGCGCCGGCGCCGGCTTCGCGCACAGCACGACCAGCAGCAAGCCCCAGCCGAAGAGCCGGACGCAGGCGCTCGATCCGAGACGCCTCACTCGATCGCTCCAGAGATCCGGTTGCCGTTGTTGTCGGTGCCCACGAGTTGCAGCCGGCCCTTGGGCGCGCCCGCGAAGTCGAAGCTGAACACCGGGTTTTCGCTGATCGGCTCGAACGCGTTCAGCCGCATCAGCTCGCGGCCGGCGGCGTCGCGCAGCGAGAGCCGGTTCACGTAGAAGGCGGGGATGCCGCCGACCAGACCGGTGTCCATCGGGTGCATCACGCGCAGCCGCAGGCGTGAGCTGCCCTCGGTGCTGCCCGGCGCCACGCTGTGCGGGAAGACCCGGCCATCGACCTCGCCGAGCGTGCGCGCCCAGCTGCCGTCGCGCCGCGTCTCGCCCGCCGCCGTGCAGCCGCCGCCGGCCGAATCGACCCACGTGCCGCCCACGTGCCAGACCCCGTCACGCGTGCGCACCGCGGCGCGCACCGGGCTCGCCTGCTCGAGCTTGAAGCGAAAGCCGACGCGCGGCAGCGAGGCCAGCGGAAAGTACTCGAGCACCTTGCGGATCGGGTTGCGGTCGACGATGACGGTGATGCTGTCGATGTCTTTGAGGCCGTCGGCCGAGACGCTGATCGGCACGTTCATCGGGTCTTCGGCGAACGCCGGGCCCTGCACCTGCACACGTGCGTCGAACACCACGCTGCCGCTCGCGAAGAACTCGCGCTTCAGGTCGGGCCACTGCATCGAGGCGAACGGATCGCCGTCGGTTTGTGCGCGCGCGGGGCCGCACGCGAGTGCTGCGCCGCACAAGAAAGCCATGGCCGCTCGACGTTTCATTTTTGTGTCTCCTCGGTCATATCAAAGCAAGTTCCGTGCGGTGAGCGCGTCCTCGACCCGCAGCGGTTCGATTGCGAACAGCGGCATGTTCTTGCTCGAGGGGCCGGAGGGCCCGCGCTTTTTGACCCGCTCGCGCCTGTACACCGACGAGGAGTGGCAGGCGCTGTCGACGCAGCAGGGCGCCTGACGCCGATCAAGCACGGGCCGGCTCGCCGCGCTCAAGCTTTGGACGCGCGCCCGACCTTCGCGGCGGCGCCTTTCGACGTCGCGTTCGGGCTCACCACCTTGGCCCGGACCTCGGCGATGCGCCGCCGCATCACCTCACCCGCCTTGTCGGCGTCGCCCTCGGCGATGGCGCGCAACAGCGTGGCGTGTGAACGCATCACCCGTCGCGCGACCTCGTCGGTGGTGTTGGGTTCGAGCAGCGGCTGCAGCACGAAGCGCAGCGCGCGAAACTGAGCCAGCAGCACGCGGTTGCGCGAGGCTTCGACCACGAGCTCGTGGAAGCGGATCGACGCGGCGGTGAACGCCTGCATGTCCGACTTCGCGGCCTCGCAGGCTGCCAGCGCCGCCTGCATCTCGTTCAGGTTCTCGGGCGACGCGCGCACCGCAGCGAGCTCGGCCGCGCGGGTTTCGATCGCGAGCTGCGCGTCGAAGATCTCGTCGGCCGTGACGCCGATCAGCTGCAGCTGGATCGACAGCGCATCGGCGAACCGGTCGGGGTTCTCCTTCGCGATCCACGCACCGCCCTTGATGCCCTTGCGGATCTCGACGATGCCCATCGCCTCGAGCGTTCGCAGCGCATCGCGCGAGGCCATGCGGCTCACGTTGAACTGCTCGCCCATCGTCGCCTCGCTGCCCAGGAACTCGCCCGGCTTGATCTGGCCGGCGTACAGCGCGGCGCGCACCTGCGAAATGATTCGACCCGACAAGGTGTCGGACTGGACCGGCGCGGCCCAGAGCAGGGGGGAACGAGGAATGAGTTGGTTCATGTCGGCGAGAAGCGGCGGCTGATCATATTCGCGACCCTGTCGCGAGACGCCCGAAGGCCGCCAAGGCCACAGCGGGCAACGAGCAGTTCGGGCTAAACCCTAATACCTTTAACTGTATTAGGTATTATTGTTATGACCTCGACTCGCCGCCACCTTTTCCATGACACACCCCTCCGATCCGGTAACCCGCCTGCGCCGCCTGGACGCCTGCGCCGTCTCCGATGCGCTGGACAAGTTGCAACTTCACGGCGCCGCCGGCGGGCTGCGCCAACTCGCGGCCGAGCGCCGCATCGCCGGTCGCGTGACCACCGTGAAACTGGCGAGCGCCGCCGAGGTGCAGGCGGCCCAGGCGCACGCCGCGCAGCCGGCGCGGCACCTGTGCGCCGCCGCCATCGAAGCCTCGGGGCCCGACTCGGTGATCGTCGTCGAGCAGCGCACCGGCATCGAGGCCGGCAGCTGGGGCGGGCTGCTGACGCTCGGCGCCAAGCTGCGCCACATCGCCGGCGTGATCTCCGAAGGCCTGGTGCGCGACATCGACGAGGCGCGCCAGTACGACTTCGCCGTCTTCGCCCGCGGCCTGACCACCCGCACCGCGCGCGGCCGGGTGGCCGAACTGGGCACGCACGTCGACATCGTCGTCGGCGACATCCTCGTGCGCGACGGCGATTACGTGATCGCCGACAACAGCGGCGTGGTGTTCATCCCTGCCGCCCGCATCGCCGAAGTGCTGGGCGTGGCCGAGCAGATCGTCGCGCGCGAGGCCGCGATGGCCAAGGCCCTGCTCGGCGGGCAGGCGATCACCCAGGTCATGGGTGCCAACTACGAACACATGCTGGAACGCTGATGACGACGCAAGACCGCAACACCGAACGCGCCTCCGCGATCGACACCGCCACGCTGAGCGACGCGCTCGACCGCCTCGGCATCGCAGGCCAGTGCCACGGCATCGCACCGCGCTCGACCGAGTTCGGCTTCGCCGGCCGCGCCTTCACTGTGCGCTACGGCCCGGCCTCCAACCCGCCCGGAACGGTGGGCGACTACATCGACGAGGTGCCGCCCGGTGTCGTCGTCGTGCTCGAGAACGGCGGTCGCGAAGACTGCACCGTGTGGGGCGACATCCTCACCGAGATCGCGCACCGCAAGGGCATCGCGGCGACCGTGATCGACGGCATCTGCCGTGACGCGCACCTGTGCCTCGAACTCGGCTACCCGGTCTTCAGCCGCGGCCACTGGATGCGCACCGGCAAGGACCGCGTGCAGGTCGAAGCCGTCAACGTGCCGGTCAACATCGGCCAGGCCCGCGTCCAGCCGGGCGACCTGCTGAGGGGCGATACCGACGGTGTCGTCGTGATCCCGCGCGAACACGAAGAAGCGGTGCTCGCGGCGGCCGAAGAGATCCACGCGGCCGAGATGCACATCCGCGAAGCGGTGCGCGGCGGCATGCGGCTCGACGAGGCGCGCAAGCAGTTCCGCTACCACCAACTGCAGAGCAAGGCGACCTGATGGACTACCCGTTCACCCGACTCGCGACCGTCGTCACCGACTTCGAGCGGCCGAGTGCCGACGACGTTCGCGCCGCCGCCGCGATCCAGCCCGCCACGCTGCACGAGGCGGCCGGCAAGGTCGGCGCGCTGCCGTCGCAGCTCAAGCCGGTGCACGCGCACTTCAAGCTGTGCGGCCCGGCCTTCACTGTGCACGGCCCGGGCATCGACAACCTCTGGCTGCACCGCGCACTGGCCCTCGCGCAGCCGGGCGACGTGCTCGTCGCGCACGTGAGCGGCTCCTTCGAGGCCGGCTACTGGGGCGAGGTGATGTCGACGATGGCGAAGCAGCGCGGCCTGGCCGGCGTGGTCATCGACGGCTGCGTTCGCGACGGCGCGCTGCTGGCCGACATCGGCGTGCCGATCTTCTCGCGCGGCCTGTGCCTGAAGGGCACCGGAAAAGACTTCGGCGCGATCGGCTGGATCAACGCGCCGGTGCTGATCGGCGACGTGACCGTGCACCCGGGCGACCTGGTCTCGGGCGACGGCGACGGGCTGGTCGTGATCCCGCGGGCGGCCCTGCCGGCGGCCATCGCAGGTTCGCACGCCCGCGAAGCGCAGGAGGTCGAGATCCTGGCACGGCTGCGTGCCGGCGAAGCCAGCCTCGATGTCTACGGATGGAACCGCTGACGGCGCGTGTCGTGGCGCGTATGCATCCGATGAGCTTCAGGTCTGCAATCACACGCCTCGCGCCGCTCGCCGGCGCCCTCGGCCTGTTTCTGTTCGCCGGCGTCGTGCCGTCGCGAGCCGCCGATCAGCCGGTCAGGCTGGTGGTGCCGTACACCCCGGGGTCGGGCCCCGACATGGCCGCGCGCCTGATCGCCGACAAACTGACGGCTCTCGTCGGCGGATCGATGCTCGTCGACAACCGCCCGGGCGCGAGCGGCACGATCGGCACGGCGGCGGTGGCGCGCGCGGCACCCGACGGCCTGACCCTGCTGGTCGCGCCGACGACGCACGTGATCACCGCGGCCGTGCGCAAGCTGCCCTACGACCCGATCGCCGACTTCGCCCCGATCGTGGAGTTCTCGCGCGGGTCGTTCGTGGTGATCGTTCCATCTTCAAGCCCGGCCAGGACCCTCGTTGAGCTGGTGCAGCTGCTGAAAGCCGCCGATGGGCAGGCCGCCTACAGCTCGGCCGGCATCGCCTCGACGGTGCACCTGTTCACCGAAGCCCTGCTTCGCGCCACCCACGTCAAGGCCCGGCACATCCCGAGCAAGGGCGTGAGCGGCGCGATGATGGACGTGCTGCAGGCCCAGGTCGATTTCACGCTGACGCCGGTGAGCCTCGCCCTGCCGCAGATCAAGTCGGGAAAGATGCGGGTGCTGGCGCAGACGACCCGCACCCGCTCCAAGCTGATCCCCGATGTGCCCACCATGAGCGAGGCGGGCTACCCCGGGTTCGAGGCCACCGTGTGGCTCGGCCTGTACGCGCCAACACACACGCCGCCGGCCACCGTCGCCAAGTTGAACCGCGCGCTGAACGCGTTGCTGGCCCGGCCCGACGTGCTGCAGTCGCTCGCTCAGAACGGCATGGAGCCGGCGGGCGGCACGCCCGAGCAGTTCGCAGCGCTCAACAAGGCCGATCTCGCGCGCTTCACCGCCGTCGCGAAGAGCGCAAACATCACCGCCGACTAGAGACGTTAGACACGTCGAGAGGAAACATCCATGCTCACACCGGAGAAGAACCAACTTCTCACCCAGGTCGGCCCCGGCACGCCCGGGGGCGAGATGCTGCGCCGCCACTGGCACCCGATCGCCGCGGTCGACGAACTCGATCGCGAGCCGATCAAGGCCGTGCGCCTGCTCGGCGAAGACCTGGTCGTGTTCAAGGACCTCAGCGGCCACTACGGCATCACCGAACGGCGCTGCGCGCACCGCAACGCCGATCTCTCCTACGGCATGGTCGAGAAGAACGGCATCCGCTGCAACTACCACGGCTGGTGCTACGACAAGACCGGCCAGTGCGTCGAGCAGCCGTTCGAAGACGTGGTCGAGCCGACCGGGCGGATGCGCCAGAAGATCAGGATCACCGCCTACCAGCTGCAGGCGAAGGCCGGCCTGCTGTGGGCCTACATGGGCCCCTTGCCCGCGCCGCTGCTGCCCGATTGGGAGCTGCTCGGCTTCAAGAACGGCTTCACCCAGATCGTGTTCGCCGACGTGCCCTGCAACTGGGTGCAGGCCCAAGAGAACTCGATCGACCCGGTGCATTTCGAGTGGATGCACTCGAACTGGAGCAGGCGCCAGCGCGGCGAGATGGGCAACTACGCGCCCAGGCACACCAAGCTCGAGTTCGAGGAGTTCGAACACGGCTACGTCTACAAGCGCGTGCGCGAAGACACCGACGAGGCGCACGAACTGTGGACGGTGGGGCGCGTCTGCCTGTGGCCGAACTGCTTCTTCCTCGGCGACCATTTCGAGTGGCGCGTGCCGGTCGACGACGAGAACACGCTGAGCGTGACCTGGGCCTTCATGCGCGTGCCGACCGAATCCGAACCTTTCGAGCAGACGACCATCCCCTCGTGGAAGGGCCCGATCACCGACCCGGTGACCGGCCGCTGGATCTCCAGCCACGTGATCAACCAGGACATCATCGCCTGGGTCGGCCAGGGCCGGATCACCGACCGCTCGCGCGAGAAGCTGGGCGCCAGCGACCGGGGCGTGGCGATGATCCGCCGCCAGCTGTTCGCCGACATCGAGGCGGTGCAGGCCGGGCAAGACCCGAAGGGCGTCATTCGCGACCCGGCGAAGAACGTCGCCATCCCGTTGCCTAACGCATCGCGTCAGCTGCTGCTCGAAGGCATGCCGCGCGCGGCCTACCTCAAGCACCCGGTCTGGGGCAAGCACCTCACCCACTTCCCGTTCCACTTCGGCCAGCCCGAGCACGTCAAGCGGATGGCAGCCGAGGCCCTCGGCATCGAGGCCCATGACGGCCCGGTCGTGGCTGTCAACGTCTGACATGGCCAAGATCGTCTGTGGCATCGCCACCTCCCACGGCCCCATGCTCGCGACGCCGCCCGACATGTGGCACCTGCGCGGCGACGCCGACCGCAAGAACCCCGGGCACTGGTATCAGGGCGAACGGCTCGACTACGCGGCGCTCGCACGAAAGCGCGCGCCGGGTTTCGCCGAACAGGTCACGCCCACGGCGATGTCGGCCAACTTCGAACGCTGCCAGCGCGCACTCGATCGCCTGGCCGACCACTTCGCGGCCTCGCGGGCGGATCTGGTGCTGATCCTCGGAAACGACCAGCGCGAGGTGTTCGGCGAAGAGCTGACGCCCGCGTTCACGGTGTTCACCGGCAGCGAGATCGAGAACATCCCGCTCTCCGAAGAAGCGGTGGCGCGGCTGCCACCCGGCATCGCGATCGCCGAAGAAGGCCACTGCCCACCCGGTGGCGCCACCTACCCCGGCGCCCCGGCGCATGCCAACGCCATCGTCGAGGCCCTGACCGTGCACGAGTTCGACATCGCCACCAGCGAGCGGCTGCCCAAGCTGCCGGGCAAGCAGGCGGGCATCCCGCACGCGTTCGGCTACGTGTACCGC
>Ga0209583_10000500_pt1 | contig 12017 bp, 9 predicted proteins | sample Str014_FD_187201 | JGI IMG/M metagenome (GOLD analysis project Ga0209583, IMG submission 187201) | Freshwater sediment microbial communities in response to fracking from Pennsylvania, USA - Straight Creek_MetaG_SC_2014 (SPAdes) (version 2) | ecosystem: Environmental > Aquatic > Freshwater >... | reverse complement strand
CTACCGTGTCCCAGGCCGCCACCCCAGAATGGGAAGCCCGCCTCATTGCTGGCGGCTCGGATGAAAGCGGCCCAACCTTGGGCCTGCATATCAAACTGGCAAAAGGCTGGAAAACCTATTGGCGCGTGCCGGGGGAGGCTGGCATACCGCCACAGATTAAAATTGAAAGCTCTGATATTGCGGCCACGGAAATACTCTATCCCCTGCCCCGCCGCCTGATCGATGCGAGCGGTGAGGCAATTGGTTACCACGATGAGGTCGTATTCATCATGAAACCCAAGCTCATCGCTGGCCACCAACCAGGCAAGATCCAGGGCATGGTTCACGCTTTCTTCGGCGTTTGCGATAATATCTGTAAACCAGCGAAATTTGAGGCTGACATTTCCTCCGCCTTGCCAAACGATCGACTGCTCGACAAATACCTTGAGCAAGTCCCTAAGCAAGGCAAGGTTGCCAACAGGGTCGAACAAACTGTGGCCGGATTGGAACTTACCCTTACGCGAGAGTTTGATGATATTTTTGTCGAAGGCCCCGAAGGCTTGTATTTCCGCAAACCCACTTTCAGCAATGGCAAGGCCGTTCTGAAGATTGACGGTTTGTTGAATGGCAAGAAGCTCTCCGGCGAAAATTTGCGTGTCACTGCCAGTGCCAAAGGCAAGGGCCTTGAACAAACGACCTCCCTCGCCTAAGTCTCCCCAACAACAGGAGAGACCCGTGATCAAAATTGGCGACACATTGCCCGCAGCCGAATTCATCAGCTTTAACGCCGATGGCCAAGTGAAACTCTCCACCGATCAAATCTTTGCAGGCAAAAAAGTCGTTCTCTTCGGCCTTCCCGGCGCTTTCACACCAACCTGCTCGATGAACCACCTGCCCGGCTTTCTCGAACATGCCGAAGCCATCAAAGCCAAGGGCGTGGACGCCATCGCCTGCACCGCGGTGAACGACCCCCATGTGATGAAAGCCTGGAGCAAAGCCGCAGGTGCCGATGGCAAGATCATAATGTTGGCCGATGGCAACGCCAGTTTTGCCAAGGCTTGCGGTTTGGAGAAAGACATGAGTGCTGGATTTATGGGCATTCGCTCCAGCCGCTATTCAATGATTGTGGAAAATGGCGTGGTCAAATCCCTGAACATGGAAGACAAATCGGGCGTCAATGTTTCAGGCGCAGATACGATCCTCACCCAACTCTAAACCTTATCCACAGCGCTCTACAATCGGGGGATAACTGTTCCCGAATGATGGCTCTTCACGGCACCATCCCCTAGCTTTCAGCTTTCGTGTGAGGCTGTCCGTGTTCAAGTTTGTTGCCATTTTGCTGTTTGTGCCGTCTTTGGCTCTGGCCCAAGACAAACCCAAGCAATGCTTGGCCGACAAAGCCCATGTGCTGCCCGGCCATGATGTACTGGTCACAGGCCAATATCAGGGCAAGGATTTCGCCTTCAAAATATCCGTGGATGGCGAGCCCGTGAAGGATCCATTGGCACCCAAAGAAACCCTGCCCGCGGAATGCAGCCTCACGAGCTGATCTCGCCCGCTGAAGTTCCCCTGACTTTAAAAGGCTCCATCCCTTGCCGCGCCAATTCATCGGCGCGTTCATTCTCGGGGTGGCCATCGTGGCCCTTCACCCAGTGCCACGAAATTTCATGCCGCTGAATGGCGTTATCGAGCGCTTGCCACAGTTCAAGATTTTTCACCGGCTTTTTATCCGCAGTCTTCCAACCGTTGCGCTTCCAGCCATGAATCCATTTGGTGATGCCGTCTTTCACATATTGTGAATCAACATGCATCTCCACCACGCAGGCACGCTTCAGCACATTCAGAGCCTCAATCGCCGCTATCAATTCCATCCGGTTATTGGTGCTCTGCGCTTCGCCACCGCAAAGCTCTTTGCGGCTGCCATTGTAATCCAAAATGGCACCCCACCCGCCCGGCCCCGGATTGCCGGAACACGCGCCGTCAGTATGGATGATCACTGCCTTGGCCGTCATGCGGCAGGCACAGCTTGCGGCCTCAGCTCGCGCGGCAGCTTGAAGGAGACATTCTCCTCGCGCAGCACAACATTTTCAACTGTCACATCATAATGCAATCGAAATGCACTGATGATTTCATTGACTAGAACTTCCGGCGCAGAGGCCCCCGCCGAAAGCCCGATCGCCTTCACGCCTTGCAGCGCCGCCCAATCCAAATCAACTGCGCGCTGCACCAGAAAGCCGCGCGGACAGCCATTCCTCTCGCCAACTTCTACCAGGCGTTTTGAGTTCGATGAATTGGGCGCGCCGACGACAATCAACGCATCAATCTTCGCGGCGATGGATTTCACCGCCTCTTGCCGATTGGTCGTAGCATAGCAAATATCTTCACGCGTCGGCCCTTTGATAACTGGAAAGCGTTGCTGCAAAACTGCAATCACATCCTTAGTATCATCAACCGACAACGTCGTCTGCGTCACATAGGCCAGCTTGCCCGGATCGCGCACCTGCACGTGCGCGGCGTCCTCGGTTGTCTCGATCAGCGTAATAGCGCCCGCAGGCAGTTGCCCCATCGTGCCAATCACCTCGGGGTGGTTCTTGTGGCCGATCAAAATCAACTCAAGTCCTTGGTCAAAATGCCGCTGCGCCTCCATGTGAACTTTGGTGACCAATGGGCACGTCGCATCAATCTGAAACATGGCACGGCGGGAGGCTTCCAAAGGCACAGCTTTCGGCACACCATGGGCCGAGAAAATAACCGGGCGATCACCCGGTGGAATCTCATCCAACTCATCGACAAACACAGCACCTTTGGCTTTCAAGTCATCCACAACAAACTTATTGTGCACAATCTCGTGGCGCACATAAACAGGCGCCCCATAAATCTCCAGCGCCCGCTCCACAATATCAATGGCGCGCACGACGCCAGCGCAAAAACCACGCGGCGCGGCCAGAAGGATGGTAAGCGAGGGCAAATTCATAGCCATGAAATGAAAGCCTACGCAGCACTTGTCAAGCCAGTTGACTTAAAGCGCAAAAGCACGGATTCTCCGCCTGTTTTAGGGAGACAATCATGAATTCAGATCAAATGACTGGCATCATCCGCGCCATCCTGGCTGCTGTCGGCGGCCTTCTCGTGCAGCGCGGCTATGTGGACCAGCAAACGCTGACCACCATCATCGGAGCGATCATGACGTTGGCCGCCGCTGCATGGTCCGTCCACAACAATCAAACTGGAAAAGTAATCGGCGGGCCGGGTCAACCCGGCCAATAACATAACGGCCGAAACCCTTCCCCGCCCGATCACTTCACGTCAAAGCGATCCAGGTTCATGACCTTGGTCCAAGCTGCAATAAAATCATGCACAAACTTCCCGCTGCTGTCCTTACAGGCATAAACTTCGGCAAGCGCACGCAACTGCGAATTTGAACCGAACACCAGATCAACCCGCGTACCCGTCCATTTCGCTTTGCCTGTGGCGCGGTCAACGCCTTCGAAAACATCAGAAGCATCAGACTTCGCTTTCCAAACCGTGCCCATATCCAGCAGGTTCGTGAAAAAATCCGTTGTCAGTTTTTCTGGCCGCTTGGTGAAAACGCCGTGTTGAGCAGTGCCTACATTGGTGTTCAGCACACGCAAACCGCCAATCAGCACGGTCAATTCAGGTGCCGTCAGCGTCATCAGCTGCGCACGGTCAATCAATAGCTCTTCCGCCGAAACGGTATAGGACGACTTCATGTAGTTTCGAAAACCATCCGCGATGGGTTCGAGAACAGCAAAGCTTTCGACATCGGTCTGCTCCTGGCTGGCGTCAACACGACCTGGCGTAAAGGGAACCTTCACATCGTGGCCAGCAGCTTTGGCTGCTTTTTCAATCGCAGCACAGCCGCCAAGCACAATGAGATCAGCCAGCGATACTTTCTTTCCCGAAACCTTGGTGCCGTTGTAAGCTTTTTGAATAGCTTCCAGTTTTTTCAAAACAGCAGCCAATTGCGCAGGCTGGTTCGCTTCCCAATCCTTCTGCGGCACCAAACGAATGCGTGCGCCATTCGCACCGCCACGCTTGTCAGAGCCACGGAATGTGGAAGCAGAAGCCCAAGCTGTAGATACCAATTCTGAAATCGAAAGCTTTGATGCCAAAATCTTGGTTTTCAAGGCCGCAATATCCTTCGGCCCCATGGCTTTGCCCTTGGCAGCGGGCAAAGGATCTTGCCAAAGCAAAACTTCCTTCGGCACAAGCGAACCAAGATAAAGCTCGCGCGGGCCCATATCACGATGCGTCAGTTTGAACCAGGCACGCGCGAAAGCATCCGCAAGCTGCTTTGGATTTTTGTGAAAGTGCCGCGAAATTTTTTCATAAGCCGGGTCCATCCGCAATGCCAAATCCGATGTCAACATCGAGGGTGCGTGACGCTTCGTCTTGTCATGCGCATCTGGAACTGTGCCCGCACCGCCACCATTTTTTGGCGTCCACTGATGTGCGCCAGCCGGGCTTTTGGTCAGTTCCCAATCAAAGCTGAACAGATTATCAAAATAATCATTGGTCCATTGCGTGGGCTTGGATGTCCAAATCACTTCGAGTCCGCTGGTAATCGCATCGCCACCCGTACCGGTTCGATAACTATTCTTCCAACCCAAGCCTTGCTCTTCCATTGAAGCGCCTTCGGGTTCCGGGCCAACATATTTTTTCGGATCAGCAGCACCGTGAGTTTTACCAAAGGTGTGGCCGCCCGCAATCAGCGCCACCGTCTCTTCGTCATTCATCGCCATGCGCTTGAAAGTCTCGCGAATATCACGCGCTGAGGCCACGGGATCAGGCTCCCCATTGGGGCCTTCGGGATTCACATATATGAGCCCCATTTGCACAGCCGCCAGAGGTGTTTCCAAATCGCGGTCGCCCGAGTAACGCTTATCCTCAAGCCATTTTCCTTCAGCGCCCCAATAAATATCTTCACCGGGTTCCCACACATCAACACGCCCGCCGCCAAAGCCAAAGGTCTTAAAGCCCATTGAATCCAGTGCGCAATTGCCCGCAAAAATCATCAAATCTGCCCAAGAGAGCGACTTTCCGTATTTTTGTTTAATCGGCCACAGCAAGCGCCGCGCCTTATCGAGATTTCCATTGTCGGGCCAGCTGTTCAGCGGCGCAAAACGCTGCGTGCCAAAGCCCGCACCGCCGCGGCCATCTGCCGTACGATAGGTGCCAGCACTATGCCAAGCCATGCGAATAAAAAATGGGCCATAATGGCCAAAATCCGCCGGCCACCAATCTTGCGACTTGGTCATCAAAGCGAAAATATCTTTCTTCAACGCCTTGAGATCAAGCTTTTTGAACGCCGCAGCATAGTCAAATTTCTTGCCCATCGGATTAGACAAGTTCGAGTGTTGATGCAGAACTTTCAAGTTCAACTGATTGGGCCACCAGTCAGCGTTGGACTGGGCAGTCGATGTCATATGCTTTGCAGCACCATGCATAACCGGGCATTTGCCAGAAGTAGCGTCAACAGTACCGTTCATAATTATCTCCGATCAGTGAATTAAGTATTCTAAGGCTCATATTGGCCAGCGCCACTCAAAAGTGTAATCAATGTCTCCGGTGCGAAATGTCACCTATGTGTCCGGTATGTACACACAAAAGCTAGCGTCCCGGAAGGGGTCACGCCGAGCAAGAACTTTCAAACACTTGAGCTGTCCAGCCAGACCAAACCGTCCGTTGAATTCATTGGCTAAACTCTCTGGATGTTCAACCAAAGTAAATTCACGCAACGGAATTGTTTTTGGTAACTTCAAGAAAATCTTGCCGTTGGCGGGGTAAAGCCAACGCGGCCCCTAAACCCGCAGGATATGCTGCGAGCACTGCCCATTTTCAAGCCAGGAAACGCCTCCAGCTCTGATATTTTTTTGGTTCCAAAATGGTGGATTGATTATCTCACTGCCAATTCTGCAAATCCTTATCCTCGCCTTCACCGCCAGGCACGCCGTCGCGGCCTAAAGATGACAGATCAAAACTTCCATGTTCGCCCGGTTGTTTGTAGATATAGGGCTTGCCCCATGGATCAGAAATCCCTGACTTTTGTTTGAGGTAGGGTCCATGCCATGAAGGCAGACTTTGCGGTGCCTCGATCAAGGCTTTCAGGCTTTCTGTATCAGTTGGATAGTGCCCGGCGTCCAAATAATAGAGTTCCAATGCGCTTTCTATATTTTTGATTTGAATACTGGCAGTCTGGCTGCGGGCAGTCCCCAAATAGCGGATCACTTGCGGTGCGATCATCGCTGCCAGCAAAACAATGATGCCGAGAACGACGAGCATTTCGACCAAAGTGAACCCGTCTTCGCCGTTGGATTTGAGACGAACTTTTTGCTGCTGCATCCTAAATCTCCCAGTAATGTAACATGAGCCAAGTGGCGATGAAGCCCAAAGCCAAATGTGGCCCGAAAGGTAGCCTTGCGCCACTCTGAATATTTTGACGGCTTGTGCCTGCGATTATGCCATAAGCTAGACCCGAGGTTGACCCGATCAAAACCAGCCAAGGAAGCAAAACCAATTCAATCCAAATCGATGAAGCTGCCAGAAACTTTATGTCTCCACGCCCCAAACCCTGGCGGCCACGCAACTCTGCGTAAAGTTTGGCGACAACCCAAAAGATGCAATAGACAATGAGGGGTCTGATCACAGCTGAGAGCGGTGTTTCGTCGAAGATGACATATCGCACAACCAAACCAGAAAGCAGTAGCGAAAGATTGAGGATATTTGGAATAATCATCTTGGTGAAATCAAACCAACAGACCAACGACAGTTGCAAGAGCAGCGCCAGTGTAGCCGCGAACCACATCATCTAACTAACGCGAAGTACCGCACGTCTCCGCATCACGCTTTGCCAAGCCCCGTCACTCACTGGACAACCAGTACATCGGTCTGACACAGATCAGTGTCGGGGCTGGCAATGATGCGGCCGGAGGCGAGGGTTGTGGTGAGAGCAAAAACGCAGACGCCACCGGGGGCAGCAAAGGTGATGGGGCTGGTAGCGGCAGCGGCGATGGCTGCGGTCGTTAGGGTGAAACTTGTCGTTCCGCCTTTGGGAATGGCGGTGATTGAATTGATCGCAGCGCTGGACTTGTTACTAACCTTGAAGTTCAAAGTGTCAGCAGAAGCGGCGGTGGAACCATAGGCCATGGCGAGCGCGCTAAGAACCAGATTTCGGTGACGATGGCGCATCGGTCAACTCCTTTGCAGATGAGACAGCACACAGCTGTCCCGACCATGGACCAGCGCTGCAAGCTTGTACTGTCTGGAACATAGGACTGGATTTCAGCTTAGCGCAACCTTGCCGATTATATAACTGTGGATAACCCCTACACCGCACCTTCTGGGGCTTGTGGCTCAGCCAAGATTACAAGCAGGTTAGGCCGACATAGACCTTCACCAAAGGAGCCTTGCATGTTGCGGATTTGGTTTGGATTGTTTCTCGGGCTTGTCTTAGCCACAAGTTTGGCGGTGGCGCAGCAAGTAGGCGTGCCGCAGGGCCCCGATACCAAAGGCCCACAAATCCCCTTTACAGCCTGGAATGGCAGCTACCGACAAACCATCCCAATCGAGGTTCCAGCCTTCCGCAGCCTCGAGCCCAAACTCTCGCTCAGCTATGACAGCGCCAGAGGTGTCAGAAATATCCCCAGTGCCGGCGGGCTTCTCGGCGTGGGCTGGTCGATTGAGGGCCTGAGTGTCATTGAACGCATCTCGGGGGCTGATCCAGCCAATGCGACCAATTATAATCCAGCTTCAGGGCGCGGCGTTCCGGCCTATGGGGCGGCGGGCTTTGCGCCCGACAGCTTTGCCCTGGATGGCGAGGAACTGGTGCCGTGCGCGCGGATAGTTGCGACATCAACCACACCTTCTTGCACCGTCGGGGGCACAACAACCACCTTGATTGGCTATGCACCACGCGCCGAGAGCTTCCAGCGCATCCGGCAAGACACAGCAACAAATACTTGGACCATCACATCGCGCGAGGGCATCGCCTATCTGTATACAGCCCTTGATGGTGGCACTTCGGCCACCACGTTCCGCTGGCATCTCAAATCCGTCACCGACAGGCGCGGCAATCATATTGAATATGGCTGGACCTGTGATGCCACATTCCAATGCGACATCGCGACCATCGCCTATCTGAACCAAGGCAGCGCCACCGCAATCTCCACCATCACCTTCTACACCGAGGCCCGGCCAGATCCCATCTCCTATGCCACGGGCAAGGACATTCGCACCCTGTCCAAGCGCATCAAGGCCATCGGCATAATCAACGCGGGCGCGCTCCTGCGCGCCTATAAGCTCACCTACGACACCTCCGCCGCCACAGGCCTGTCGCGTCTCACCCAAGTTCAAGAGTTTGGTCGCGATGCAACTCTCGCCACCGACGGCACGATCTCCGGCGGCACATCGCTGCCGCCCTATGTGATGACTTATTCGAATATGACGGGCACGGGCGGCGGGCCTGTTCTCACCAACTCCGCCTGGACATCAGGCACTGCACTTCCCGGCCAGCCGCCACTCTTTAATGCAGCGGGTACATATTATACTGGCCAAGACTTTAATGGGGATGGGTTGGATGATTATTACTTAGAAAATACTCCGCCATGCATCGCGTGGATGAACTATCATCAAAATTCAGGCAGTTCTTCAGTTACCGTTTGCACCGCCTATGCGCCAAACAGCATTTCTTTTTATGGTTGGAACGGGTCGAGTTATGCAAGCTTCATGACGACACAATCGCCGCAAGCGGGGGTCTTTGATGGTGGCGTAACGCTCATTGCTGATTTTAATGGGGACGGAAAGTCCGACATTCTGTCAGCCAATAAGCGAGTTTGGATCGGCGGCACTACGCCACAAAACTGGGCGGTGCCTGCCAGCTTCCCCGCAGCCAATGATAGGAATCATCGGCTCGAAGCGATTGACATCAATGGCGACGGCAAAATGGATTTGCTGGACCAATGGTTTTCCGGCGGTGTTTGGTATGGCCAAGTTTATCTTTCAACAGGTAACAACTTCGTGCCTCAACCCGTGCAGTCATTTCCTTGGCCCGGTGGAAATTTTGACAATGGCGGATTTGTAGTTGCCGATGCCAATGGTGATGGCAAGAGCGATATTATCATTGCTCGCCCCGTTGCCACAGGTGGCACGGTGATGGAGTTGCGAACTTGGTTGTCGAAAGGAACAAGCTTTGACTTAACTGGGCCAGCGGCCACGCCGGTAAATCTTGGCGGCTTTAACTTCATCCCAAACACTGGATATTCCGGATGGGTGGGCTACATTGGAATGTATAGCGCGAATATTGGATCCTACTATGTAAATGGCTCGTTTCTTCCAATCATTGGTGGCGCCAATTTTGATGGCGATGGTTTTGCTGATCTCTATGTGCAAGACGGCACCAATTGGCGCGTGATCCAAAATGCAGGTCATGGACCAAAGCTTGGGACACTCATTCCCGGTAATCAGACTTTGCCAGTAGGCCAAGGTCAAGTATCTTATTCCGGTTTTCCAAGCTTTACATTTGGTGACTATACAGGCGATGGACTGACTGATGAGATTATCTATCAATACAGTCAATACACTGGCGGACAATCAATCAACAAAAACGCTGGCCCCGTCCCCGATCTCTTAACCTCCATCACCCAGCCTTTGGGTGGCAAGGAGAGTGTCACTTATCGGTCATCTTCGGGAACCACGGGCACGACCATTCCTTTCGCCATGCAACTGGTGAATTCTGTCACGCTGGATGACGGGCGCGGCGGCGTTGCCACCACAGATTATACTTACACAGGCGGCCAGTGGAGCCAGAGTGAGCGCCAGTTCATGGGCTTTCGCACCATCACCGCCACGCTGCCCGCCAATGTGGGCGAGACGACGCGGCCCAGCGTGACGACCACCTATCAACAATCGCTCGCCTGCTTGGGTCGCGTATCTTTGGTGGAACATAAGGATGCCGCAAACAATGTGCTCAAAACGGAAAAGACGGGCTATCAGATCGGCACCGCCGTGCCCATGGCCTGCCTTGAATCCTCGCATGAGGTCTGGGACCAAGTGGCGGGTTCCGCCGTCATCAAGAAATCCCGCGTGGAACACATCTATGACGCCTATGGCAACGAGATCCAGACCACTGATCTCGGCAATCTTGATGTAGCCACCGATGATGTGGCGCATTATCATCCATTCTTTCCCAATACCACAGACTATCTCGTCTCGTGCCCGGCCTATGACGTTTCCTATGCGGGAGCCACTGCTGCGGGCGGGATGCTTGCCCTGCATTTGAACTTCTATGACGGAGCCGGATATTATTCGATCCCGCCAGCATCACGCTGCGAGCGCTCAGCTTCATATGACTGGATTGCGGGAACTTCGACTTACACTTACGCCATTACGAACTTTGCCTATGATGCCTATGGCAACCTAATCACAAAAGTTGATCCGATGGGTGAGCGCACTGACACGCTCTATGATACAGCAACAAATCTGCTGCCCATCGAAACCCACTTGCCAAAATATTTTGACTCCGTGCCGGATGCGGGTTTCAAAACCACCGCGACATGGGATTCCGTGTGCCAGAAGCCACTGACCGAGACCGATCTCGATGGGCAGGTGACCTATAATACTTATGATGCCTTGTGCCGCCAAACTGGTGTAACAAAACCGGGCGGCAATTGGCAAATGACGGCATATAATTATTTTGGCTCTCCAACCCTCCAAAGCGTTGGAAAATATGGCCCTGTCCCTGGCGGACAGACGTCGGTTCCCAACACGATGTCACTCACCTATCTCGACGGCTTTGGCCGCGAATGGTCAACTCTTAGCAATGGCAGTACTTCAACCGAATATCTCTACACCGCCAAGACCTACAATCAGCGCGGCGAAGTGGCGAGTACGACAGCACCTTACGTCACGGGTGCAACCACACTCTACGTCACCCAATATACTTACGACGCCCTCGACCGTCTGATCACCACCACCAATCCCGATGGCGCGGTCTCAACCCTCTCTTATGCGCTGGCCCCCGCCACCTCCGACACGCTTCAAGTCACAGCAACAGATGAGATCGGCCATCAACAGATCTATGCGCTCGATGCCCGTGGCAAGCTGGTGAAACGCATCAAGATGAAGGGCACCACACCTGTGCTCACCACCTATAACCGCGATGCATTGGGGCGCATTGTAAACATCATCGATCCTGCGCTCAACAGCTGGACTTATGCCTATGACGGGCTATCGCGCCGCGTGAGCGTGAGCGATCCTGATCTCGGCAACTGGTCATATCAATATGACGCGGCCTCGCGCCTCACCGCGCAAACCGATGCCAAAGGCCAAGCCACCAACCTCACCTATGACGTGATGGGCCGCGTCACAACCAAGACGGTGACGGGACCAACAATCCCCACCGAAACCACCAGCAACACCTACGATGAGCCTCGCACCAACTACTTCAACAAGGGCAAGCTCACCTCGGCCTCAAGATCGGTTCCGGCTTCGGGTACACTTGCCGCCACGAATGTGTCGCGCCAGTTCAACTATGACGTGGCGGGCCGACTGGCGCAGGAAACCCATCTCAACATCGCTAATCAAAATCGCAGCCTCGCCTATGAATACTGGCTGGATGGCAGCGTGAAGCGCAAGCAGCTGGCCGATGGGGCCTGGACGGGGCAATATAGCTATGATCTGGCGGGCAGGCTTTACAGCATCGCCAACGCCAACACGCCCAGCGCCAGCGAGCCTGCGAACTTCATCAGCGCGGCCGCCTATAACGCGCGCGGGCAAACCACAAGCATCACCTATGGCAATGGGCTGACCACGGCGTTTTCCTATAATGACCAACGCGGCTTCTTGACCCGCGTGCTCTCGGTCAACGGGGCCACAACGCTCTTGGACCAGAACTACGCCCGCAACGCCAAGGGCATGATTACGGCGGTTAACTCGCCCGATCTGGGAAGGTCCTGGACCTATGGCTATGACGCCTTGGACCGCCTCATCTCCGCCGACAACCAGAACGGCACGCAGGACGA
>Ga0209583_10000497_pt1 | contig 12049 bp, 9 predicted proteins | sample Str014_FD_187201 | JGI IMG/M metagenome (GOLD analysis project Ga0209583, IMG submission 187201) | Freshwater sediment microbial communities in response to fracking from Pennsylvania, USA - Straight Creek_MetaG_SC_2014 (SPAdes) (version 2) | ecosystem: Environmental > Aquatic > Freshwater >... | reverse complement strand
GTCTACGGCAGGACGAAGGCTTTCATGCTGAACCTCAGCATGACACTGCGAACTGAGTTGGCGAATACCGGCATTCGCGTCCAGGCAGTGCTGCCCGGCGCCACGCGCACCGAAATCTGGGGCAAGGCCGGGGTCGATATCGCGACGGCGCCCACCCCCGCGGAGGCGAGCTGCGCCAGGTCGTCACACGCGCTAAGGCGCTCCAGGACACGGATCCCGCAACCGATCTGTGGCCCGACATTCGCGCGCGGCTCAGGCCGGCGCGTGACACCGAGATCAGCCAGCAAGCGCGCCTCTATGTCCGCCCGTGTTAATGCGGGATTGCGGTTGGGGTTGAGCAAACACTGCTCGGTCGTGACCGCCAGCCCGGTGCCATCAACATCGATCGCGCCGCCTTCGAAAATCCAGTCGCGCTCAACCAACGGAAAGCCCGCACGCGCGGCCAGTTGCGCGCCAATCATATCGTCATGCGGCAGATCATATTTTCCGCCCCACCCATTAAACCGATGTCGCAGCGCGGTACGCTTGCCTAAACTATCATGGACGATGATCGGCCCCGTATCGCGCAGCCAGATGTCACCAAACGGCTCGATAATAATTTCTGCCGCTGCGCCTGCAAGCGCACTTGCCGCCTCGGCAGCAGCTCGATCGGCGGCAACGAGGATGACCCGCTCACCCGCTCCGTCCGCACGGACAGCGCGTGCGAAGGCAGCAACCTCGGCTTGTGCCGGTTCAAGATCATCAAGCCAAAGGTCATCGGCACTGGGGAAGCCAATCCAAACAGCGTCGTGCGGCGCCCATTCGGCAGGAAGGTGGAAATTGCTCATGCGCATCCCCTTATCTTTTGTGCTGTTCATGCGCCAACAAAAAAGGGCGGCCCGTTACCGAGCCGCCCCTTGTTGGCATCACTTGCAAACCAATTAACGCGAATAGAATTCGACGACCAGATTTGGCTCCATCTTGACAGGATAAGGCACTTCATCGAGCAGAGGAACGCGCGAGAATGTGACTTTCGAGGCACCGTCGGGGATCACGTAATCAGGAATGTCGCGCTCAGGCAGGCTTTGCGCTTCGATCACCAGCGCCATTTCCTGCGCCTTTTGGCTGAGCGAAATAATGTCACCGACCGCGATCCGACGCGACGCGATGTTACACTTCACACCATTGACGCGGACATGGCCGTGGCTGACAAGCTGACGCGCCGAGAACACTGTCGGTGCAAACTTCGCGCGGTAAACAACCGCGTCAAGACGGCGCTCAAGCAGGCCGATGAGGTTCTGCGACGTATCGCCCTTCATCCGATCCGCTTCTTGGAATTGCTTTTTGAACTGCTTCTCGGTCACTTCGCCATAATAGCCCTTGAGCTTTTGCTTCGCACGGAGCTGAAGGCCGAAGTCCGAAGTCTTGCCCTTGCGGCGCTGACCGTGCTGGCCGGGGCCATATTCACGCTTGTTGACCGGCGATTTGGGGCGGCCCCAAATATTCTCGCCCATACGGCGATCAAGTTTGTGCTTTGCACTGTGACGCTTTGACATAAAAAATCCTTCAATTGCGTTTCGTTTCCCGACACCCACTTGCGCGCGGTGACGGGTTGGACATTTTGTCCCGAGTTAACCGGATCCGCTCTGCTTGGGACGCCTCAGAAAATCAGGGGCATCCGGCAGGGCCAGCGCTTCACCGGAGTGCGCGGCCAATTGCGAAGCGACGCCCTCTAGCGAGTTTCATCTATTTGTCAAATTCAGTAAGACTGTGCTTGGAATGCAACGCACTTGTGATAAAGATGCAACAATGCTCTCGCGTGCCCCTCGTTCGTTTGACCGCCTTCGCCGTATCGGGATGATTCGATTACGGCGGCGCAACTGGATTGCCAAGGCTGAGCAACTCGTGATCTTAGCGCTGATTATTACCGGATTAATTAGCTATCTCATTCTGGCAAATGGCCGTCCAGGTCAGCGCTTGCTGGCGCCGCAATGGGTCGCGCTGATTTTGGTCATCAACCTCATTCCGTCAATCCTGCTGCTCGTCATGTGGGGCCGTCGCGTGGCGTTGCGCCGCGCGACGCGTTCGCCGCTCGGGGGCACTGGCCGACTCCACGTGCGTTTGGTCGCGATTTTCTCGGCAGTTGCCTCCGTACCAATGCTGCTGATGGTCGTCTTCGCATCACTACTGTTTCAATATGGTGTAGAGTTTTGGTTTTCCGACCATGCGCGCGGCATTTTGCAAAATGCCAACAGCATTGGCCAAGCTTATGACCAACTGCTCCGTCAGACCGTCGCACGCGAGACGATCACGATGGCGCACGATTTGCGTGATGACCTCACGATCATGAACATCGACAACCCATCGTTCCCGCTCGCCTATCTTGAGCAGGTTTATAAGCGAAATTTGAGCGAATCGGCGATCGTTACAATCGACAAAACGGGGGTGGCACGCACGATCGCGGTCGTTAACCCGTATGACCGGCGATTCGAGACAAGCGTGTCTCCCGTGGTGATGAAGCAATTGCAAAGCGGCGCGCCCTTTGTGAGCCAAATTAACAAAGACCGCATCGAGTCGATCACTCTGCTCTATCCCAAATCAAACACCTATCTTTACGCGGCGCGTGTCGAGAATACGGCGGTGCTTGAGCCGTCATTCCGTGCACGCACCGTCTTGAGCGATTACGACCTGTTGCTCGAACGCTCGCGCCGATTGCAACTCTATTTCAATGCCGCGCTCTTTGTGGTGTCGCTTCTCATCGTCGGGGTTGCAGTGTTCGTGGCGCTGCGAGTTGCTGACCGGCTGGTGCGACCAATTGGTGACATCGTCGATGCCGCGCACAAGGTCTCAACTGGCGATCTCGCCGCACGCGTGCCCGGGCCGCACCAAAGGGATGAGATTGGCACACTCGCGCATGCGTTCAATACGATGACGGTCCGACTTTCGGAACAAACCGATGCTTTGGTTGGCGCAAATGCACTGCTTGAGCGGCGACGAGCGCTTACCGAGGCCGTGCTGTCAGGCGTCTCGGCCGGTGTCATTGCGGTCAGTCGCGATCATGACATCCGGATTGTAAACAGCTCGGCGCTTGAATTGCTGCGGGCCGGTGAGCGCGAGGTTGTTGGCACACCGCTGCGTGCGTTAGCCCCCGAACTCGATACGATGCTCACGCTGGGCGAGGGCGAGGGCATTAAGGCGATCCATACCGGCGTCGAAGAGCGCACACTTGCGGTAAAAATTGTTGCTGATGAAGGGGGACACGTGCTCACTTTTGACGACATCACGACGCAAATCAATGATCAACGACGCGCCGCTTGGGCAGATGTTGCGCGGCGGATAGCGCATGAAATCAAAAACCCGCTCACCCCCATTCAGCTTGCCGCCGAACGGTTGCAGCGACGTTTTGGTCAAGAGATTGCCTCCGACCCCGCGACATATGCTCGCCTGACCGAGACGATTATCCGTCAGGTTGGTGATTTGCGTCGGATGGTTGACGAATTCTCGTCATTTGCGCGCATCCCGAAACCAATCTTTCGCCGCGAAAACCTCGTCGACATCATCCGCCAAGCGATATTCTTGCACGAAGTTGCCCATCCCACGATTCGATTTGCGTTGCTCACACCCGCGCCGCTCGTTGATTTGGTGTGTGACCGGCGGCAGTTGAGCCAAGCCGTGATCAACATCATTAAAAATGGTGTGGAGGCGATTGAGGAGAAAGCTACACCTGCCACCATTGAAGCCATTGCCATCACGATTGCGGATCAAGGAGCCGGTGAGATCATGATCAAGATTGAAGACTCGGGCGTGGGGCTCCCACAGGATCGCGGCCGCTTAGCCGAGCCCTATGTTACCACGCGTGAACGGGGAACGGGGCTGGGCTTGGCGATCGTACAGAAAATTATCGAAGACCATGCGGGCACGATCACGCTGGCTGACCGCGCTGGGGGCGGCAGTGTGGTGACCATCACGCTCGACCGCGTCGCGCTTGAAGCGCGAACCGAAGACCATATCACCATGAGGACGATGTAAATGGGGCTAGATGTCCTGATAATTGACGACGAGGCCGATATTCGCGATTTGGTTGCGGGTGTCCTGGAAGATGAGGGCTATGCACCGCGCACAGCTGCCAACAGCGACGCTGCGCTTGCGGCCATCGCCGAACGCCGCCCAGCCCTCGTGTTGCTTGACGTGTGGCTGCAGGGCTCACGGCTTGATGGACTTGAGTTGCTCGAAGAGATTAAGATGCTCGATGCCACGTTACCGGTGCTCGTCATTTCCGGCCACGGCAATATTGATACCGCCGTGGCCGCCATCCGCAAAGGGGCGGTCGATTTTATTGAAAAGCCGTTCAAGGCTGAGCACCTTCTCCACTTGGTCGGGCGCGCAACCGAAACCGAGCGCTTGCGCCGCGAGAATGCTCAACTCAAGGCACAAGTTGGGCTAGAAGACGAACTTCACGGCCATTCGAGCGCAATCAACACGGTGCGCGCTACACTCAAGCGCGTCGCGAGCACGGGGAGCCGCGTGCTCATCACCGGGCCTGCCGGTGTCGGGAAAGAGGTGGCGGCCCGGCTGCTTCACAATTGGAGTCCGCGCGCAAATGCGCCGTTCGTGATTGTAAGCGCTGCACGGATGGCACCAGAACGGGTTGAGGAGGAGCTTTTTGGCGTTGAGGATGGCATAAGCGCGCCGCGCCCTGGGCTGCTCGAACATGCGCATAACGGCACGCTCTTTCTGGATGAGATCGCCGATATGCCGCTCACCACGCAGGGCAAAATCCTCCGTGTTCTGACCGAACAGAGCTTCACGCGCGTTGGTGGCCAACGGATTGTGAAGGTTGATGTGCGGGTGGTTTCGGCAACGTCGCGTGACCTTGCAACTGAAATCGCCGCCGAGCGCTTTCGCGAAGATCTGTTCTACCGCCTCAATGTCGTGCCGGTCCATCTCCCTGCGCTGGTTGAACGACGCGACGATATTTTGGCACTCGTTGAACATTATGTTGCCCGCTATGCGCTTGATCGCCGCGTCGCCACACCGTCGATGGCATCCGACGCGATGGCCGCGCTGCAAGCTTTTGACTGGCCCGGTAACGTCCGCCAATTGCGCAACGTGATCGAGCGAACGATCATTCTGGCGTCAGGAGACCGTATCGGGCGCATCGACGTCGATATGCTGCCTCCTGAATTGACCCAGGATATGGGCACTAACATCGGTATTAACAGCAGCAACGGCATGATGGGCGTGCCGTTGCGCGAGGCACGCGAGGAATTTGAACGCGACTATCTGCGCGTCCAGATCAAGCGCTTTTCGGGCAACATCTCGCGCACTGCCGCGTTTGTTGGCATGGAGCGTTCTGCTTTGCACCGGAAACTTAAATCGCTCGGTATTGGCGAAGAGCGGGCCGAAGAAGACTGACGTCTGCGCGCTGTAAATTGGGCCCGAAATTAACAAGCCCCATTGTCGCGCTCTGCGACGTTACCTATATCAATGTCATGATTCTCATTCGGAGAGTCGTCGCTGGCTGCCCATATGGCACGAGGCGCGGACCATGTTCCGCCAATAATGATAGGACCAATTATGGCTGATAAAAGCACCAACAACCTCCAAGACGTGTTCTTGAACGCGCTGCGAAAAGCGAAAACGCCCGTCACGATGTTTCTCGTTAAGGGTGTCAAACTTCAAGGTATCATAACCTGGTTTGACAATTTCTCGGTGCTGTTGCGCCGCGACGGTCAGTCGCAACTGATTTACAAGCATGCCATTTCGACGATCATGCCCGCGAGTAACGCTGGGCTTGGTGAAGTGGAAAAGGCCTTTAACGCTGCCGAAAAGAAGAGCAAGCACCTTCAGGACGTGTTCCTCGCGGTGGTTGAGCGCACCCAGAATCCTGTCACGATGTTTCTTGTCAACGGCGTGATGTTGCAGGGCGAAATCGCCGCTTACGATCTGTTCTGTCTGTTGCTGTTCCGCGATGGCTTGGCACAACTGGTCTATAAACACGCTATCTCGACGGTGCAGCCGCACGATCCGCTCAATCTGGCTGATGTCGGCGAGCCGGCTGCCGAAGATTGAGCGTCTTCAACCGCGCGACCGATGATGAAGTGAGCCGTGGCGCGCGCGCGCTTGTGGTGCTGCCCGATTTGGGCGGGCCCGACGCGCGCGATGTCAGCGCGCGACTGGAGGAGGCGGCGGGGCTCGCTGAAGCGATCGGTGTCCGCGTGATGGAGACGCGCGCGTATCGCATTCGCACCATGCGACCTGCGACGCTGTTTGGCATGGGCCAAATTGGCGAACTTGCCGCGAGCGTGCAGGCTTATGGCATCGAGCTGGTCGTGGTCGACGGCGCACTCTCGCCCGCGCAACAATCCAACCTTGAGAAAGAACTTGAGGCCAAGGTCATTGACCGTACTGGCCTTATTTTGGAAATTTTCGGCGAACGCGCGGCGTCGGCAGAGGGGCGTTTGCAAGTTGAGCTGGCGCATTTGGATTATCAGGCTGGCCGCCTGGTTCGTAGTTGGACTCACTTGGAGCGGCAGCGCGGTGGCTTCGGCTTTTTGGGTGGCCCCGGCGAGACCCAAATCGAAGCGGATAGACGCCTGATCCGTAACCGCATGGCGAAGCTGCGCCGCGAGTTGGTCGAGGTGAGCCGAACGCGCGGGCTCCACCGCGACCGCCGCCAACGCGCGCCGTGGCCCGTTATCGCACTGGTCGGCTACACGAATGCCGGTAAATCGACACTTTTTAACCGGATGACGGGCGCCGACGTGATGGCGGAAGACCTGTTGTTCGCCACGCTTGACCCGACAATGCGTGAAGTGCCGCTGCCCGGGTTCGACAAAGCCATCCTGTCCGACACTGTGGGGTTCGTCTCAAATTTGCCGACGCAATTGGTCGCGGCGTTTAAGGCGACGCTGGAGGAGGTCATTTCTGCCGATCTCATTGTGCATGTCCGCGATATTGCCCATCCCGACTCAAACGCCCAAGCGGCCGACGTGGCGACCGTGCTCAAGGAAATTGGCGCCGACGCGCCAATGATCGAAGCGTGGAATAAGCTCGATTTACTTGACTCCGACACAGCCAACGACATGATCGATGAAGCCGAGCATCGCGAAGATGTCGCACTCATTTCTGCGCTGACCGGTGCGGGGCTCGACGGCTTGGTTAGCCTGATGTGTAAAATGCTCACCAAAGCGAACCGGATCCATCACATTGATCTCGCGGCGTCAGCGGGAGCGGAGATCGCCTGGCTTCATGCGCATGGCGTCGTTGTTTCTCATCATGTCACCGCAAACAGTGTGGCAATGGACGTGCGCCTATCGGATGAGGATTGGGGCCGGTTTCAGAGGCGGTTTGGCTATGGTGCGGTGCGTTTTGACGCGGACCAAAGCGACTCAAGCTGATCAATCGACAGGCTTGCAAGTGGTGCGGTAGCTATAGCCTCGACCTTCGCAAAACGGCGCTCGAATTTTGCATTTGCAGCCCGCAGCGCGGCCTCGGGCTCTACACCGAGATGACGCGCATAATTCACGACTGAAAAAAGGAGGTCGCCAACCTCCTCAGCGCGTTCCGCCTCCGTGGTTGCCGCCTCGATCTCGGCGATTTCCTCATGGATTTTGGCCTTCGGGCCCTCGGCATCCGGCCAATCAAAGCCCACGCGCGCGGCGCGGCGTTGCAACTTCTCGGCACGCGTGAGCGCGGGGAGCGCGAGGGCAACACCCGAGAGCGCGCCCGACTCTTGCTTCACGCCGCGCTCCGCTGCTTTGAGCGCCTCCCAATCGGGGCGCTCAGTGGCACCGCCAAAGATATGCGGATGCCGCCGCTCCATCTTATTGCAGATCGCTTCGACCACATCCGCAATACCAAACGCACCCGCCTCTTCAGCCATGCGGCTGTGGAACACGACTTGGAAGAGCAGATCCCCCAGTTCCTCTTTGAGCGCCGCCATATCATCGCGCGCGATGGCATCGGCCACCTCATACGCCTCTTCAATCGTGTACGGAGCGATGGTAGCAAAATTCTGTGCGACGTCCCAATCGCAGCCCTTCGCGGGATCGCGCAGTCGGGCCATCACCGCCACGAGTGCGGTTAGATCAACTCTATTGCCCATAACTCCCCTCGTTTGCCACCCGCACCGCCTCGCGTGCCGCGGCCATCAGTGCGCCCGCCTTGGCCTCGCACTCGCGCTGCTCATACTCGGGATTGCTGTCCGCGACGATACCCGCGCCCGCCTGAACATGCATGACGCCTGCTTTTACGATGGCGGTCCGCAACACAATGCACGAATCCATGCTCCCATCGGGTGAGAAATAGCCCACCCCACCCGCATAGGCGCCACGCGACTCAGGCTCAAGTTCGGCGATGATTTCGCACGCACGCACTTTGGGCGCGCCCGAGACCGTGCCTGCAGGAAAACCCGCAAACAGCGCATCAAGTGCATCGCGCCCCTTTGCTAGCGTGCCCACCACATTCGAGACGATGTGCATCACATGCGAATAGAATTCGACACCATAACTATCCGTGACGCGCACACTTCCCGCCTCGGCCACGCGGCCAACATCGTTACGTCCCAAATCGAGCAACATTAAATGCTCGGCGCGCTCTTTGGGATCATCGAGCAAACTCGCCTTATGCTCCGCGTCCTCAAGCGCGGTCTTGCCACGTGGCCGCGTGCCCGCAATCGGGCGGATCGTCACCTCGTTATTCCGCAGGCGCACGAGAATTTCGGGCGACGAACCCGTGAGCGCAAACCCCGGCATATCGAGGTGATACAGAAACGGCGAAGGATTGATTCGCCTTAGCGCCCGGTAAAGCTGAAAGGGCGGCAAAGTGAACGGCAGCGTGAACCGCTGCGCGAGCACGACCTGAAAAATATCCCCCGCCGCAATATACGCGCGCGCACGCTCAACCATCGCGGCATATTTGGTACGTGAAACCAGCGGGGTCGGCGCGGGGAGCTCAGGCGGTGCCGCGTCGCGCGCACTGACCGGCAATGGTTGATGGAGCTTTGCCGTAGCGGCCTCAATACGTTCGATGGCCGCGCGCACTGCCAGCTTGGGGTCACTTGCGCCAGGCCAAATGGGTGCCACCAGATAGAGCACATCCGCCAGCCGATCGAACACCAACACCACGGTTGGGCGCACGAACATCATATCGGGCAATCCGATGCCATTATCCGGCGCGCGCGGCAGTTTTTCAACCAAGCCGATCGTTTCATAGGCAAAATAGCCGACCAAACACGCGAGCACACCGGGCAGGCCCTCAGGCATATCGACATGGCAACTCTCGACCAGTGCGCGCAACTCGGTCAGCGTGTCGCGCGGCAAAGCGGAAAAGGCCGCGCGATCAGTTTCCCAAACACTATTGATCTCGGCGTGTGTGCCGTGCGCGCGAAAGACCAAATCAGGCGCCAAGCCCAATAGCGAATAGCGCCCCCGCGTCGCGCCACCCTCGACGCTCTCAAGCAAAAAATCGCCGCGCCCGGTTTCAATCAGCTTGAGCGCGGCGGAGACCGGCGTCTCGGTATCCGCTATTTCACGGCGCCAGACGAGCGCGGGCTTACCGACGATAAGCGACTCGACCGCCCGCCCGTCATCGGCGGGTGTCACTGGCTCTGATTGCCCAGCAGGCTGGCCGTGAGCGCGTGTACAGCTGACGGGTATTTCTTGGCCCCAATCTTTGCTTGCGCCGCCACTGCGAATTCGACCGCAAGTTCTTGGCCATAGTCCGCACCATATTTGCCCTGCACTTGCGCCAAAAATTGCGGCTGTGTGCGGGCGTCCTTCGGTGTTTTGCGCTCAAGCCAAATCACATACCAGCCCTGATTATTGGGCGCTTCGACCAATTTGGCGTGGTGCAGCGGCACATTGAACATTTCGCGGATCGGCGCAGGGATTTCCTTCTGCGCTTGTGCGAGTCCCAATTTACTTGCCCTCATCGTGTCGATTTGCGGCAGCTTGATGCCAGCGGTCGCAACCGCTTGCGCCAGATTGCCACTCTTGTTGGTTTGATCCACAATCTGCATCGCCACAACCCGCGCAGCCTTTGAGCTGGATTCTCGTTGCGCATCGGCCGCCACGTCGTCGTGCACCTTCGCGATTGGCAGGGGACCCGACGCCAACACTTGCTTGATATGATAGAGCGCCACCGTGTTGCGGTCGGCCGTGACGGGCACAAGCTGCGGATCGCTTGAGACCTTAATGTCGGTACGGAATGCATCACGCAGCAGTGCCTTGAGCTCGTTGGGGGCCTTGAACGTGGTGTCATCGCGCGACTGCCCTGTCAGCATAATCGCGGGCGTGGTCACCACCGCACCGCCATTGGCTTTGGCAAGCGTATCGAACGAAGCCCCCTGACTGGCCTTATTTTGCACGGTGTTTTGGAAGTTCGCGAACACATCTTCAATTTTCACCAAGGCCAATGCTTTCGTCAGCTCTGGCCGCGCCTGATCGAGAGTCTTGCCCGCGTCATGGTCAATCGCATCGACACGCACGACATGCCAACCAAACGCCGACTTAGCAACCGGCGCAAGCGCCCCGCGCGCCGTTTTGAACACATTAGCGGCAACCGCCTCCGAGGCGATCCCCGCAAAGCCAATGCGATCTTGGCTCGCGAGCGTGATCGCCTCAAGACCAATCTCCTTGGCTGCCGCTTGTAACGACGCACCGCCGCGCACCTTGTCGCTCAACGCCTTGGCCTTGGCCTCGTCGGGGACAATCACCTGCGTGACCGTCCGCAAATCCTTGGCGGAATATTTATAGGCGTCCTTTTTATACGCGGCCGCAATTTCGACCTCGCTGGGCTTGGCCGCATCAAGGAACTTCTCTTTCGGAAAGACCGCATACTCGATCACCCGCCGCTCGGGGATCGAATATTGCGCGGAGTGACGCGCGTAATAAGCGACAATTTGTGCCTCGGTCGGTTTGGCAACCGTCGTCATGGCGCCCGAGGGAACCTGCACCACGCGGCCCTCGCGCTCCTCAACGAGCAAATTGGCATAAGCCAGCACAACACTGCTTGGCATCTGCGCCCCGCCCTTGATCGGAAACGTCATATTCGACGTCGTCATCTCGCGCGCGACTGCGGTGCGATACTGCTCTTCGGTTAGGTGGGTTCCAGCGATGAGCTGGAGCATTTTCGCATGATCGAATTTACCATCGATGCCGGCGAACGCCGGGATTTGCTCGATCTCGGCATCGATCTGCCGTTTGCTGAGTTGCATGCCATGCGCCGCGCCGAATTGCTCTAGCGCGCGCTCGTTCATGGCATTGTCGACAATCTTATCGATAACACCGTTGTTGACCAACGTTTGCATCGTCAGGCTCGGCTGCTGTCGGTGTTGTGATTCAAGCACATTTTGCGCGATCTGGGTCACTTCTTGCTTATCGATCACGACATTCCCAACCTTCGCGACGGTGTTGGGATCCTCTTTGAACCAGCTACCGATGCTACTGAGTCCGCCGCTCGACGTGCCCGTCCCGGTAAAAAGCATCGCCAACAGGACAAGCCCGAAAATGCCGACAACAAGGGTGGACGCGACCGAACTACGAAAAAAGGACAGCATGATGGGTTCCCGAATATGATTGCCCCTGCCATAAGCGGCGAGATGCAATCGTTCAAGCGGCGCGTGCGCTCAAGGCAACAAAGGGAAAAAACATGGCATTGCGGAAGTTGGTCGCTGGGAATTGGAAGATGAACGGCAATTTGGCTATGCTCGGCGAAATCGATGCGATTGCTGCCGCCGCTGCCCATCACACCAGCGTCGATACCGTCATTTGCCCACCAGCAACCCTGATCGCGCCTGCCGCCGCGCGCGCGCCGATGCTGTTGCTCGGCGCGCAGGATTGTCACATCAAGCCAAGCGGCGCGCATACCGGTGATCTCTCTACAGCACTGCTAAAAGAGGCAGGCGCGCATTATGTCATTGTCGGCCACAGCGAGCGGCGCGCTGACCATCACGAAGCCGATGCCGACGTGCGCGCGAAAGCTGAGGCGGTGATCGCGGCGGGATTAATCGCCATCGTTTGTGTTGGAGAGACCGAAAGCGAGCGCGATGCGGGTCGCGCACTTGAGC
>Ga0209583_10000496_pt1 | contig 12065 bp, 12 predicted proteins | sample Str014_FD_187201 | JGI IMG/M metagenome (GOLD analysis project Ga0209583, IMG submission 187201) | Freshwater sediment microbial communities in response to fracking from Pennsylvania, USA - Straight Creek_MetaG_SC_2014 (SPAdes) (version 2) | ecosystem: Environmental > Aquatic > Freshwater >... | reverse complement strand
ATCTTGCCAAGGCCGGGAATCGCCTTGTCGAGCGCGCCGAACAGATTGGTCAGGTCCTGCGACTTGACGCCCGGCGCCACCCGATCGAGCGTTGACTGCGGCACGCCCTCATCCAGCATCTTCTCGATGCCGAGCGCCGGAATCACCTTCTCGATGCCCGCGACCGTCATCTGCAACTCGCCTTCGATCCGGCCACTTGCGTTGAGGCCGAGCGTGCCGGCGGCAATGGCGATCACCTCGCCCTGCGCGATCCGCGACTGCACGATCTCGACACGGCCGCCAGCGGCCTGGATCTCGCGAAAGCGTTCCGGCCACGGTTTTGGCGAAAAATCCTTCAGGCCGGAGAGCGTCGTGCGCACGTCGGCATTGAACGGCGCCGCCAGCAGCGGATGCACCTCCTGCACGCTGCCGCCGGCGATCTGCAGAACGGTCTCGATGACGGGATTACTCGACGCCGAACCTTGCACGAAACGGCCGTGCAACTCGACATGGCCGGCGCGCGCCAGCGGCGTCTGCACCGGGCCATTGATCCGGTCGATCGAGGGATCCTCGAACACGATGGAAGCGCGCTGCGGGACAGCGGGGAGCCCGACCACGCTGCTTTGCGCCTTGCTCCAGTTCACCTTCATCGAAGGCGGCTGGCCGCGGTCGGCAATCGTCGCCGGCGCCTTGAACTCCGCGATCAGCAATTTCGGATCGTAGATCTGCGCCACCACCAGGATCTCGCCGAGCCGCGCGTCGAACGCGGCCTTCGAGCCAGCGGTTTGCGATACCAGCGATACGCTGGCGTCATCGCAGCGCACTTCAAGGCGGAACGGGAATCCCGCGACCGAACGCCGTCCGCAGTCATAGACCCGGCCGGACTTCGCTTCCTGCGCGCGCCAGGCGTCGGCCTTCACGCCGACTTCGGCAGCCGCGAAGAACCAGAACGCGCTCCACGCGATGGCGGCGACCAGCACCACAACGGGCATGATGAAAAGGCGCCACAGCGGGCGCCGGCGCGGCGCAGGGGTCATGTCAGGCATGCGGCAACCCTTGGCTGAGGATTTTGTCAAATGTAAGCGACCGTCCCCGGCAACGAAAGCCGCACAATCCGCTTCGCATCGCCCTCCCGTTCTGGTAGCCGTTCGCGCGATGTCCGCGATCATCCTGCCAGAATCGAAATCATCGACAGGCGACCTCTGGGTATTCGGCTACGGCTCGCTGATGTGGCGGCCCGGCTTCGACTTCGTCGAGCAGATGCCGGCACGGCTGATCGGCGAACATCGCGCGCTCTGCGTGTTTTCGTTCGACCATCGCGGCACGCCGGAAAAGCCCGGCCTGGTGCTCGGGCTCGATCGCGGCGGCGCCTGCCGCGGGATCGCCTACCGGATCGCGGCGAAGCACCGCGACGACACCGTGGCGTATTTGCGCGCCCGCGAGCAGACCACCCATGTCTACCGCGAGGTGATGCGCGCGGTCTGGCTTGAAAACCCGGCCCGGCAGCGCGTCAGCGCGCTGACCTATGTGGTCGACCGCGGCCATGTCCAATATGCCGGACGACTCTCGCTGACCGAGCAGCACCGCTACGTGCGGCAGGGGCACGGCCGTTCCGGCAACAATCGCGACTATGTTCTGGCGACCGTGAAGTCGATCGAGGCGCAGGGTTTCAGGGACCCGCAACTGCATCGGCTGGCGATGATGCTGCATGTTGGGCAGGCGCTTGATCCTCCCCGCGCGGAGGCCGGCTATTGAAATTCGCGTGGGTCGAATCGTCAGCGGATTCGTGGCCACGTGGTTCGAGACGCACGGTGTTGCCGTGCTCCTCGCCATGAGGGTTTAGGACCTCATCCTGAGAGGCATCGCCAACGGGTTGCGCGTAGGCGCGCCCGATGGCAAGCTCAGCGACACGTCCCAAAAGATGAAGCCGCGGAGCCGGAAGAAAAATCAACCCTTCGCTGCCGCCGGGTTCGGCACCCGCCCGAACAATTGCGCCTGCTCGTTGCGGGCGGCTTCGACCAGCCGGTCGGTCGCCTCTTCGATCACGGTACGGATCTGCGTGATGAACGCATCGCGCTTCAGCCCGGGCGGCAGCGGATCGAGGAATTCCACCACCAGGGTTCCGGGATAGCGCATGAAGGTGCGACGCGGCCAGAACAGCCCCGAATTCAGCGCCACCGGCAAGCAGGCAACGCCGCCATCGACATAGACCTGACCGACGCCGGCCTTGTAGTCCGGCGGCGCACCGACCGGCCTTCTCGTGCCCTCGGGGAAGATGATCAATTGCCGGCCGCGGCGGACTTCCGCGCCGGCGCGGCGCGTCATGTTGATCAGCGCGCGGCCCCCGGCCTTTCGGTTCACGTCGATCATGCCGCATTTGATCAGGTACCATCCGAAGAACGGAATCCATTTCAGCTCGCGCTTGATGATGAAGAGCGGCTGATCGAAGAACTGCAGCAGCGCGAAGGTCTCCCACATCGACTGATGCTTGGAGGCAACGATCAACGGGATGCCTGGCGGGATTTTCTCGAGGCCGCGATAGTCGACCCTTGTCCTGCAGACGACCCGCATCAACCAGATGCTGCTGCGCGCCCAGTATTTGGCGATGGTGAGGATGGCCCGGCGCGGCATCGCGAAGGTCGGGATCGCGACCAGGATCCAGAACACCAGCAGCATATAGAACAGCACGTTGTAGACCAGCGAACGCACGAAAATCGAAATCATCGAAATCCCGATCAGTTGGCTTGAGCCGTCGCCGGCCGGCGCGGCGGCAGGCCTGCCGGCTGTTCGGCCAACTCGGGCGCGAGATCGACGCCGATATCGGCCAGGCGAACCCGCAGCTCCGCGGCGACGTATTTGACGTATTCCGATAGCAAGAGCCGGAACGTCGCGCCACCCGCCCACCACGGCTCGTCGCGCCATTGGTCGCCAACGACCGCAAACGGTATCAGCGCAATATCCGGCATCGCGTGCGACAATTCGACGATGGCGCGCGGCATGTGGTAATTCGATGTCACCACGATCAGCGACGTGAAACCGCGCTCATGCGCCCAGCGCCGCGTCGCCGCGGCATTGCTGCGCGTGTTGATCGCCGAACGGTCGAGATCGACGCAGCAGCGCATCAGGGCATGGCTCTCCGGCAGCAGGCGCGAGATGTCGCCGGGTTCGTTGGTCGGATGCACGCCCGAAATCAACAGCCGCTTGCCGTAACCGCCGGCCAGCAATTCCATCGCGTCGGACACGCGCGAGGAGCCGCCGGTGAGCACCACGATGCCGTCGGCGCCGCGGGCGGGCCGCATCTCGACGCTGCGAAGTTGGCAGAGAAACGCGACGAAGCCGGCCGCGAGCCCGACCGGCACCAGCGCGAGGATGGCCAGCATGGTCGCGCGAAGCCGCGCCCGCGGACGCGCGGACGGTGCATTCGGCGATCCCTCGTCGGACGGCAAACTCATCAGGTGTGGGCGTTCCCTCTCCCCAGCCAAGTCTAGAAGGTTTTCGGGTGAAGTGGAGTCCGGTCTGGCCCTCACTCGATATCGTCCAGCGTGGCGAACAACGTCCGCCGCGAGGCCCAGGCGGTGACCGCCGCAATCAATATGGCCTGCGCCGCCAGCGCCATGTAGCCCGACAGGCGCAGCGAGAAGGTCCCGAGCAGCGCGGCGAACTGGTCGCCGACCGGCGTACCGGAAAACCAGCCGGCAATCGATTCGGAAAAACCAAAACCCAGCATGGCGGCGCCGCCGCCGATCAGGCCGCCCTCAAGCCCGAGCCTGAGGAAATGCCGCAGGAAGCGATTGGCAATGTAGGTATCGCCGGCCCCGACGAAATGCAGCACCTCGACGATCGGGCGGTTGGCGGCCATCGCGCCGCGGGTGGCAAACGACACCGAAATGACGGTCGCCACGATCACCAGCACGAGGATGCCGATGCCGGCAAACACAGTGGCGCCGGACATCGAGCGCATCCGCTCGATCCAGGCGCGATGGTCGTCGACGCTCGCCGACGGCGCGACCCGCGTCACCCGGTTGCGCAGCGCCGCGAGGTCAACCGTCACCCCGGGCTGCACCCGCGCGACGATGACGCGTGGCACCGGCAGTTCCTCGATCGACAAGCCGGTGCCAAGCCACGGCTCCAGCAGTTTGGCCGACTCCGCCCTGCTGAACGGCCTCACTTCGAGAATGCCGGGCTGGGCCCGCATCGCGTCGGCCGCCGCCACCGCGTCGCGGTCGACATCGCGCCCGGTTTGCGGGCGCACCTGAACGGTGATTTCGCTGGCGATCTCCGACTGCCACTCCGCGGCCGAGGCGCTGATCAGCAGCACGGTGCCCGTGGTAATCGAGGCGAGGAAGGTCATGATGGCGACGACCGCGACCAGCGCGCGGCCCGAGATCGAGGCCCGCGGCACGATCGGCGACATGTTGCGCGCCTGCGCCGACACCTGCGGGCGCTCATTGCCGAGGTCGACCAGGGGGCCATGTTCGTCGCCAAGTCTATTCATAGATATGCAGCCGTCCCTGATGCAGCACCAGCCGCCGAGCCTCGTACTGGTCCATCAAGGTGATATCATGGGTCGCGATGATGACCGCGGTGCCCGACTTGTTCAGTTCGATGAACAGCCGCAACAGCCGCCGCCCCAGGGTCGGGTCGACGCTGCCGGTCGGCTCATCCGCCAGCAGCAGCTGCGGCCGCGAGATTACGGCGCGCGCGATCGCCGCGCGCTGCTTCTCGCCGCCAGACAGGATCGGCGGCAGTGCATCCATGCGCTCGCCGAGACCGACCCATTTCAGCAGGTCGATCACCTCGCGGCGGTAGCTGGATTCCTCACGGCCCATGACGCGGAACGGCAGCGCGACGTTTTCGTAGGTGGTCATGTGGTCGAGCAGGCGAAAGTCCTGCAGCACGATGCCGATGCGCTTGCGCAGATCGGCGACCTGCTCCTTGTCCAGCAGCGAGACGTCATGGCCGAACAAATTGACCAGCCCGCGGGTCGGCCGCAGCGACAGGAACAACAGCCGCAGCAGCGAGGTCTTGCCGGCGCCGGACGGACCGGTGAGGAACTGGAAGGAATGCGCCGGGACCAGGAAATTCAGGTCGCGCAGAATCTCCGGGCCGAGCCCGTAGCGCAATCCGACGTTTTCGAACCGAACCAAGCTCAGCTCCGTTCGATGGGGGCCGCGACCGGGAGCCGCGCGACCGGGGCCGGCCGCAAGCCGGCCGGGCGGCGGACCCGACAAAATGGTTTTGCGTCGGTTATGGTTTCCGGTTCGTTAACGGTCGAGCGATAGCATCCGGGCAGAGACACGGTGAGATTGCTCCATGCAGATCGTCTGCCAGCACTGTACAACATCCTACACCATCAATCCGGCTACGTTGGGTGCCGATGGCCGTACCGTCCGCTGTTCCCGCTGCAAGGAGACATGGCTGGCACGACCGAAGGACGCCTTTGAGGCGGCGGCGCCGAAATCCGCCATGGCCGCGGTCGGCGGGTCAGCCGGGGTGGCCGACGCAACCGCGGAGTGGGACGCGCTGGCACGTCAGGAGGAGGATGCGGAAACCCCGCATGTCGACAGCCCCTCGATTTCGGCAGGCTGGCCGGCCGAGGGTGAAAGCGCATCTCCCGCCGATGAAACCGACTGGCCCACGATCGCCCGGCAGGATGGGCAGGATGACACGGCTGCCTCGGTGAGAAATCCGTCGCGGTTTGGGAGGCTGTTCAGGCTGCCGGCCTTTCCCGACAGGTCGCTGGTCACTTTGCCGACCACCTGCGGCGCGATGGCGGCGCTCCTCCTGGCATTGATCTTCTGGCGGGCGGACGTGGTGCGTCTGCTGCCGCAGACCGCGGCGTTCTACAAGATGGTCGGCCTCGAGGTGAACCTGCGCGGGCTGGCATTCAAGGACATCAAGATCACCAACGAGACGGTCGAAGGCAAACCCGTGCTGGTGATCGAGGGCGTGATCGTCGGCGAGGCGCGCAAGCCGGTCGAATTGCCGCGGCTGCGTTTCAGTGTCCGCGACGCGCAGGGCGCGGAGATCTATGCCTGGAACGCGGTGCTCGAACAGCCGCTGTTGAAGCCTGGCGAACGCGCCTTCTTCAAGTCGCGGCTGGCCTCGCCGCCTCCGGAAGGCCGCAATATCGATGTCCGCTTCTTCAACAAGCGCGATCTCGCCGGCGGCCACGCGTGAAAGAGGCCGGGACTTCCGCCTGCCGATGAGCCTGTTGCGATGCCACGTATCCTGATCGCCGACGACGAAGAGGCCATGCGCATGCTGGTGGCGCGCGCCGTCGCCATGGACGATCATGAGACCGTGATCGCGGAGGACGGCGCCGCCGCGCTCGAGATCCTCACCCGCGACCGCGGCGGCTTCGACCTGCTGCTGACCGATATCCAGATGCCGGTGATGGACGGCATCGCGCTGGCGCTGGCGGCGGCGCGCGATTTTCCCGACCTGAAGATTCTGCTGATGACCGGCTTTGCCGACCAGCGCGAGCGCGCCTCCGGACTCAATGCCATCGTCCACGACGTCGTGACCAAGCCGTTTTCGGTGGCCGATATCCGCACCGCCGTGGCGGACGCGCTGTCGGCACGGAAGGCGAGGTAGGGATCTCGTCATTGCCGGGCTTGACCCGGCAATCCATCTCCTGCGCAAAAAGAGTCTGACGAGAAGATGGATACGCGGGTCAAGCCCGCGTATGAAAGATGTGTTCGCGCCGCTGCGTCAGAGAAAAGGCCGAAAGCCCTAGTAATCCTTCAGCAGCCGCTCGATGTAATCGAGTTCGATCTGGGGCCGTGCCGGGTCGGCGAGGCGGCGCCGCAGTTCTTCGAGAATCCGGCGCACCCGCTGCACGTCGATTTCGCCGGGAATCTTCACCGTGTAATCGTCGCTGAATTCACGGCCGTGCAGCGGCCGCCCCAGCGGATCGGTGCCGTTGGCGGAGCCCTGCTGCCGGCCTGCGGGATTGCCCGGCCCATTGCCGGGCGGGCCGCCGTCACCCTGTTGCATCGCCTCGGCCAGGCTCTGCGCGCCCTTGCGCAGCGCTTCCAGCGCCTTGCCTTGCGAATCCACTGCGCCTTCGGTGTTGCCCTCGCCGAGCTTGCCACCGGCATCGCCCATCGCGGAATCGGCCTGATCCAGCCCGTCTTCACCGTCACCCTGCTCGCCCTGGCCCTGCTGGCCTTGTTGGCCCTGCTGGCCTTGTTCGCCACGGTTGCCCTTCTCGCCGCGCTGGCCCGGCGACATGCCGCGCTTGGCGAGTTCTTCCTGCAGCCGCTTCAAGCGGTCGCGCAAGCCCTGCTGGTCCTGCTGCAGGTCGTCCATGCCCTGGTCGCCCTGCTTGCCGCGCTGGCGGTCGCGCCGTGAATCCTGGCCCTGCTTGAAGGTCTTGTCGCGCAACTGCTGCTGCTTGCGGATCATGTCGCCCAGTTCGTTCAGCGCCTGCTCCATCTCATTGTCGCCGGACTGGCCGGGTTGCGCCATCTGCAGGTTTTCCAGCATCTGCTGCAACTGCTCCAGCAATTGCCGCGCCGCGTCCTTGTCGCCGGAGCGCGACATCCGCTCCATCCGGTCGAGCATGTTCTTGAGATCCTGCTGGCTCAGCGTCCGCGTGTTGGGATCGAGCGGCCGCGCCAGCTGCTGCGGGCTGTTGCGCTGCTGCTCGGCAAGTTGCCGGAGGAAATTATCCAGCGCGGCACGCAGGTTGTCGGTGAGCTTCTTGATCTCCTCGTCGCTGGCGCCGCGTTCCAGCGCCTGTTTCAGCGCGTCCTGGGCGGCCCGCAGGGCCTTGTCGACATCGGTAATGTTGCCATCCTCGATGGTGACCGCGAGCGACCACAGGTTGGCGACGACCTCGCGCAGCGCATCGTCACCGCGGGCAGCCTCCAGCTGCCGGGCCACCGCATGCAGACCGAGGTATTGACCGGCTTCCGGCGTGAACAATTCCGGCGCGATCATCAGCGCATCGAGCGCGGCATAGACCTGGGAATTCTGGTTGGCATCGAGCGCGAGAATCCGGCGCTGCTCGATCAACGCGCGCGCCAGCGGCTTGGTGAACAGCCGCTCCGGCAGGCGCATGTTGAAGGGTTCGCTGCGGCCCTCATTACCGGCCTCATCCTTTGCGGTCAGCGTAAGCGTGACATCGGCGCCGGCATAGGGATCCTCGCTGAGATCCTTCAAGGTCTGGCCGACGCCGTTGCGCGTTCGCGCGTTCGGCAGCACCAGCGGAAACTGCGGCGCCTCGAACAGCGGCCGCGGCTCGGTGGCCGGTTTCGCCGCTTCGTCAGGGCGGGCCGCAAACTGGGCGCGGGCTTCAGTGACGCCGTAATCGTCCTCGATCTTGTAGGACATCTGCAGCGAGCCGCGCGCCTGACGTTCCGGATCCTTGGCCAGTGCGATGGTCGGGGCGCGGTCGGGTGTGGCGCTGAACCTCCATGGCGACTGGCTTGCGGGCGCGCGGACCTGTGCAGTGCCGTCGCCCGCGATCCTGAAGTGCCGCTCGCTGGTGCCCTTCGGCGCCTGCCCGGCCGCCTCGACTTCGCTGACGCCGCCTGAGACCGCTACATCGATTTCGCCGCCGCTGGAGCGCACCAGCAGCGTGCTGCCGGACGGAACCGGCAACGCGCCGGCGTTCGGCAAGGCCGCGTCCTTGTTGGCGGCCGACAAAATGATGGGAGGCCGGCCGGTATAAAGCGGTGGCGTGACCCAGGCATCGACCCTGATGTTGACCGGCGCGAGCACGCCGTTCCAGTCGAACGCCGAGGCGATCCGCATCGCGCGCTCGTCGCCGGCTGCGACAAAGGTCGCGGCCAGCATCACCGCGACCAGCGCGCGCAGCGCCCGGGGATCGTGGATCGCCAGCCGCGGCGACGGCAGGCCGGCGCGAATCCGCTTGATCGATGCCAGCGTCCGCTCGCGCTGGGCCTGCCACAGCGCGCGTGCCACCGGATCCTCGGTACTCAACTTATCCGTCAGTGCGGTCGCCGGGCGATGGCGAATGCCGGTGCCGCGATCGAGCCGGCCGAGGCCCTCTTCACGGCTCGGCCAGCGAAACCGCAGCAGCGGAACCAGCGATCCGAGCGCGAGAGCGATGAACAGCATGAGGCCGGCGGCGCGCGCGACGAACGGCAGCGCCAACCACAACCCGACCCATGACACCACCAGAAACAGCCCGAGAACGGTCAGAAGGCGCGCCAGATGCGGCCAGCCACGCTCCCAGGCGATGGCATATTTGGCCCGCCGCAGGGCCTGCGTGAGCTGCAGCCGCGCAATGTCGTCGGGCTGGCGCGCTGGCTCCGATGGGTCGGGAGAAGTGCCGTTCAACAAACTCTCCGGGTTACCCTGCACGTCAACCTAGCACATAGGCGGCAATGAGGCACCCGTTTCGGGGGTAACCCACACCCGGAAATACGCATAACACGAACGCGTGACTGCGGGCCGGCGACCCCGTAACGTCGGCGTGGAACGATCGAGCAAACGATTTGAGGAAACGTCATGGACCAGAAGACACACGACAAGGGACTGGAAATTCGCAAGGCCGTGCTTGGCGAGGCCTATGTCGCCAACGCCCTGAAGAACGCCGACGGCTTCAACAAGCCGTTCCAGGAACTCGTCACCGAATATTGCTGGGGCGCGGTGTGGGGCCGCGAGGAGCTGCCGCGCAAGACCCGCAGCATGCTCAACCTCGCCATGATCTCGATCCTGAACCGGCCGCATGAATTGCGCGTGCACATCAAGGGCGCGCTGGTCAATGGCGTGACCAAGGACGAGATCCGCGAAATCTTCATGCAGGTGGCGATCTATGCCGGCGTACCCGCCGGCGTCGACAGTTTTCGAATTGCGCGCGAGGTGTTCGCCGAAATCGACAAGGGCTAAGCGGCTCGTCAGGTCGGTACAGAACTCGCATATGACGAAACGAGGGAACGATTACGATGGAAATCGGATTCATCGGCCTCGGGAAGATGGGCTTCCCGATGGCGCGCCGGCTGATCGAAGCCGGGCATCAGCTCGTGGTGTTCGATACCCGCAAGGCGGCCGTCGATCAACTGGTCGCGCTCGGCGCGCAGGCGGCTTCGTCGCCGAAAGACGTCGCCGACCGCGTCGAGACCGTGCTTGCGAGCCTGCCGTCGCTGCAGGCATCGCTCGACGTCGCCACCGGCGCGGGAGGTGTGATCGAGGGCAAGCGCGTCAGGCGCTTCATCGATCTGTCGACCGTCGGTTCGCACATGGCGGCGCGGATTCACGGCCTGCTGGCGAAGAAAAACATCGTGCAGCTCGATAGCCCGGTCAGCGGCGGCGTTGGTGGCGCCGAAAAGGGAACGCTCGCGGTGATGGTATCGGGTCCCCGCGCCGATTTCGACGCGGTCAAACCCGCGCTCGATGTCATCGGCAAGGTGTTCTTCATCGGCGACAAGCCCGGTTCGGCGCAGACCATGAAGCTCGCCAACAATTTCCTGTCGGCCACCGCCATGGTGGCGACATCCGAAGCCGTGGTGATGGGCGTCAAGTCCGGCCTCGATCCCGCCGTGATGATCGATGTCATCAATGCCGGCTCCGGCATGAACACGGCGAGCCGCGACAAGTTTCCGCGCTCGGTGCTGCCGCGCAGCTTCGATTTCGGTTTTGCCACCGGCTTGATGGTGAAGGATGTCCGGTTGTGCCTGGAGGAAATGAAAGCGCTGGGCCTGTCGATGGAGGTCGCGGAAGCGGTCGGCCGGCTGTGGGAAGTCGTGATCCGCGACATGGGCGCGGAAAGCGACTTCACCGCCGCGATCAAGCCGATCGAACAGGCGGCGGGCGTCGTGGTTGGGGGTGCAAAAGGCAGTCACACGGCGAAATAGACGTTTGTTCCCACTCCCAAACAAACCATCGTTGAATTCATGGGGCACTCATGATCGACTGGTCAGCATGACCAGAAATCAGAAACCATCGCTCGCCAAGCCACGCCGTATCAAGCCACCCCGTATCAAGTCCGGCCAATGGCGTTTGCAGGACGCCAAGGCGCGCTTCAGCGAGTTGGTGCGGCGCGTCCGCAGCGAGGGACCACAGCGGGTGACCGTGCACGGACGCGACGAAGTGGTGGTGATCTCGGCCGAGGAATTTCGCCGCCTCAAGGGCGACCCCTCCGGCAAATCCCTGATCGCCGCCATGCAGGCCTCACCACACCGCGATATCGAGATCGAACCGGGACGCTCGCCGATGCCCGTGCGCGATGTATCTTTTTGACCGGCTGGCTTCTCGACACCAACATCCTCTCCGAGCTCCGCCGTCCCAGGCCGGAGCGCAAGGTCCTCGCATTCGTAACCGCCCAGCCGCTCGATCTTCTCTATGTCAGCGCGGTGACCTTCGCTGAAATCCGCTTCGGCATTGAGCGCGTCGCCGATGCCGGTCGTCGCGCCGAACTCAATGACTGGCTTGCGCACACGGTACGGCCGATGTTCGAGCAGCGCGTATTCGCGCTCACCGAAGACATCATGTTAAAATGGCAGCTGCTGCTCGAGGATGGCCGCAAGGTGGGTCATACCTTCTCGCAGCCCGACCTCATGATCGCGGCGACAGCGCTGCACCACGGGCTGACCGTGGTATCGCGCGATGTCAGCGAGTATCAAAAGGCGCGCGCGCCGGTGTTTAACCCGTGGAGCGATCCGCCGCCCAAATAAATTTCTGGTTGGCTTCACCCGCATCGAGCTGACGGTACGAGAAACCAACGTCAACGCGATTGCCCTCTACAGGAACTTCGGTTTTGAGACGGAAGGCCTGCACCAAAAAGCAGTTCGCATCGAGGGGCGTTATGAAAACACGCTTTCGATGGCTTTCGTGGTGCAGCAATAGATAATTATATGGAGCCTCTTTCAGGGTAGATTTTCATACTGACGCGATGACCGTTGGTACTTTTTCGACCTGCCGACCAACACCGATAGCGTCCATTGATCGGGGCCGACGCGCATACCACCGGCAGAGTAGCCCGCGACCAGCGCCGCCTGTCGATGCGCGCCCCCTCACAACCACGGCGCCGGCCGATCCATCGCGATCAGCGCCTCGACCTCGACGCGCGGGCGCACCACCGCGTATCGATCGTCCTTGACCAGCACTTCCGG
>Ga0209583_10000495_pt1 | contig 12071 bp, 11 predicted proteins | sample Str014_FD_187201 | JGI IMG/M metagenome (GOLD analysis project Ga0209583, IMG submission 187201) | Freshwater sediment microbial communities in response to fracking from Pennsylvania, USA - Straight Creek_MetaG_SC_2014 (SPAdes) (version 2) | ecosystem: Environmental > Aquatic > Freshwater >... | reverse complement strand
TCTCCAAATTTCAAGGGCTCTGCTACTGCCAAAGTCCCGTACGCACGTCGTACAAAACACGGGTTCTGAAATCAGCGCCTTATTCAGCGTTGCCTTAACGAAATCTCAACGGCGCGCTGCTCAGGGCAGGCGCTCGAGCGCGTGCTGGTACGCCGGCAGGTGCATCAGCTCGTCCCACGTGAACGGCGCAGTCTGAGGCAGAAGGTCGAGCCGCCGCGACTCGCCGTCGGGGTCGGGCTGCCAGTGGCCTTGCAACTGCGCATCGGCCAACCCATCGAGCAATTCGTCGATCGCCGGATTGCCGTCGGCCGACTGGTTGCACAGCAGCGCCAGATCGCACCCGGCGTTGAGCGCTGCGGTCGCCGCTTCCGGATATGTCACCTCGGCACCGTTGATGCGGCGTGCGCTGGCCATGCTCAGGTCGTCGCTGAAGATGGCACCAGCGAAGCCGAGCTGCAGCCGCAGGATGTCTTTGAGCCAGCGCGCCGAGTAGCCGGCCGGCAGCGCATCGACCTTCGGGTAGATCACGTGCGCCGGCATCACGCTGGACAGGCTCGTGCCCAGCCACTCGTAAGGCTTCGCGTCGTCGGCGAGGATCGCCTTCAGGCTGCGCTTGTCGACCGGGATGTCGACATGGCTGTCGGCCGCGACGAAGCCATGCCCCGGAAAATGCTTGCCGCAGTTGTGCATGCCGGCGAGCAACAGCCCGTGCATCAGACTCTTCGCGAGCAGCGTCACGACGCGCGGGTCGCGGTGAAACGCGCGGTTGCCGATCACGCCGCTCGGGCCGTGGTCGAGGTCGAGCACCGGGGTGAAGCTCAAGTCGACGCCACACGCGCGCAGCTCGGCCCCGAGCACGTGGCCGGCCGCGGTGGCCGCATCGGTCGCCGCCATCGCGCCGCTGCCGGCGCCACGTTTGCCGTCGTTCATCCACATCTCGCCGAGCACGCGCATCGGCGGCAGGTGCGTGAAGCCGTCGGTGCGGAAACGCTGCACGCGGCCGCCTTCGTGGTCGACGCAGATCAGCACGTCGGGGCGGATCGACTTGATGGCGGCCGTCAGCTCGGTCAACTGCAGGCGATCCTGCCAGTTGCGCGCGAAGAGAATCAAGCCGCCGGTGAGCGGGTGCGCGAGGCGGCGGCGGTCGTCGGCGCTCAGCGTGGTGCCGGCGATGTCGAGGACGACAGGCGAGTGCGAGAAGGTGTTCATGGCTTGCAATCTCTGTGTTCGACCACGACGAAGCTCGCCGCGTAATCGGTCTCGTCGGTGACGCTAACGTGCGCCTGCAGCCCGCGCGTCTCGAACCACACGGCGAGCGCGCCGTGCAGGCGAATCTGCGGCTTGCCGCTTGCCGCCTTGACGACCTCGCAATCGCGCCAGGTCATCGGCATGCGCATGCCCAGGCCGATCGCTTTGGAGAACGCCTCCTTCGCCGAGAAGCGCGTCGCGAGGTAGCTGATGCCGCGCGCCTCGACCTTCGCGCGGCGCATGCGGAAGACCTCGATCTCGTGCGGGCCGAGCACCTTCTCGGCGAAGCGCTCGCCGCGGCGCGCGAGGGTGGCGGCGATTCGCCTGACATCGCAGATGTCGGTGCCGACGCCGAAGATCATGCCGGCTCGTGCGCCGAGTGGATGCAACGCAGGTAGTCGCGCACGGTCTCGGTGTAGCCGAGTTCGAGCGCATCGGCGATCAACGCGTGGCCGATCGACACCTCCTGCACGCCCGGCACCGCGCGAAGGAAGTCTGTGAGGTTGTCGCGGTTCAGATCGTGACCGGCATTGATGCCCAGACCTTCTCGAAGCGCTGCATGGGCCGTCGCCGCGAACGCAGGCAGCACCGTGCCGGCATCGCCCGCGAGGTGTGCGCGCGCGTAGCTCTCGGTATAGAGCTCGACGCGGTCGGCACGCAGCGCGCGCGCCGCAGCCATCGACTCGGGTTGCGGGTCCATGAACAGGCTCACGCGCGCGCCGAGCGCGCGGGCTTCGTCGATCACCGGGGCCAGGCGATCGGCATCTTGCGGGAACTGCCAGCCGTGGTCGGAGGTGGACTGTTCGACGCTGTCGGGCACGAAGGTCACCTGATGCACCGGCAGGCCCTTCGCGACCAGGTCGCGCACGAGCTCCATCAGGTTGTGGAACGGGTTGCCCTCGATGTTGTATTCGGCCTGCGGCCACTGCTGCATCAGCTCGGCGAGCTCGTACACGTCGTGCCGGCGGATGTGGCGCTCGTCGGGCCGCGGGTGCACGGTGATGCCGTGCGCGCCCGCTTCGAGCGCGAAGGTCGCGGCGCGCAGCACGCTCGGGATGCCGATCTCGCGCGTGTTGCGCAGCAGCGCGACCTTGTTGACGTTGACCGACAACGCGGTCATGCCACGGTGCGCATCGAGGCCAGTGGTTAGCAACGGATTCATGCCCTCGAATTTACAGGCTTTGCAGGCTTTGCAGGCCCATCATGACCTGGCGCGTCCGAAGCAGGCCCGCGCCGAGTTGCTGTTGGATCATTGCGCGCAGCGGTAGCTTCAGCGCGACCAGGCAGGTGCGGCAGGCATGCTGCAATGCAGGCAGGCTGCCGTGCTCGAGAGCTGCCTGCAGGCCGATCAGTGCCTCGCCGCCGAGCTCGCCGTCAGGTGCCGCTGCGACGCCGGCGTCGGTCAGCAGCGTGTAGCGTGCCTCGGGCCGCACGGTCTGCTGCGTCTGCGTGACCAGGCTCAGGTCAGGAAGCAGGCCGATCTCTTGCAACAAGGTCAGTTCGAACGCGCGCAGCGCGGCCTGCGCCTGTGTCTCGTCGGTGGTGAGCTCGGGCAGGGTCGCCGCGTACACGTCGAACAGCGCAGCGTGCGGGTCGTGACGGGCGAGCAGCTTCATCAGCAACTCGTTGAGATAGAAGCCGCTGAACAATGCCGCGCCCGTCAGCATCGCGGCGCCACCGGCCCATTCGGCGCCGCGCATTGTCTGCACCTCGCTCGCGCCTTCGTCGTACACGGCGGCCTTGCCCAGCGAGACCGTGATGCGCTGGAACGGCAGCAGTACGCCGCGAAGTTGCGAGTACGGCCGTTTGGCTCCCTTGGCCGCCACCGCCAGCCGGCCCTGCTCGCGAGTGAACAGGTCGAGGATCAGGCTGGATTCGCTCCAGTCGTAGCGGTGCAGCACGAAGGCCGCGAAAGTCGTGGCAGGGCGCGGCGCGCGGGTCGCCATTCGCGAACTCAGGCCAGCGCCGGGCCGCCCCGAGCGGCCTGAATGCCCCTTGGGGGCCGCTGCCGAAGGCACCTTGGGGTCGTCATGTTTTCACTCGTAGCCGTAGGAGCGCAGATGCGCCTCGTCGTCGGCCCAACCCGAGCGCACCTTGACCCACAGCTCGATGAACACCTTCGCGTCCATCAGCGTCTCGAGTTCCTGGCGCGCCTCGGAGCCGATGCGCTTGAGCCGCTCGCCGCCGTTGCCAATCACGATGCCCTTGTGCGAATCGCGCTCGACGACGATGGTCGCTGCGATACGGCGAAGATTGCCCTCTTCCTCGAACTTGTCGATCACGACGGTCGAGGTGTAGGGCAGCTCGTCGCCGGTCAGGCGGAACAGCTTCTCGCGGATGATCTCGCTGGCGAGGAACTTGTCGGTCCGGTCGGTCAGCGCATCTGCTTCGTAGAACCAGGGCTGCTCGGGCAGGTAAGGTTTGACGATGCCCAGCAATCGCTGCACGTCGGCGTCCTTCTTCGCCGAAAGCGGCACGAATTCGGCGAACGCGTGGTGCTCCTGCATGCCCTTCAGCCACGGGGCGAGGTCGGCTCGGCGCACCACCGTGTCGAGCTTGTTCGCGATCAGGAACACCGGTTTTCCGGAATCGATGAGTGCCAGCACCTTCGCGTCGTCGAGCCCGAAGCGCCCGGCTTCAACGACGAACAGCACCACGTCGACATCGCCGAGCACGCCGGTCACGGTGCGGTTCAGTGTGCGGTTCAGTGCTGCGCTGTGCTTGGTCTGGAAACCGGGCGTGTCGACGAACACGAACTGCGCATCATCGATGGTGCGGATGCCAGTGATCCGATGACGCGTGGTTTGCGCCTTCGCCGAGGTGATGCTGACCTTCTGCCCGACCAGTGCGTTGAGCAAGGTCGACTTGCCGACATTCGGTCGACCGACGATCGCGACGAGGCCGCAGCGCTGTGCGACCGGTTCGCCTTCCGCGGCCGGGGAATTTTCGGCTTCGATGTTCATGCAGCGTCTTCGCGGTCGAGCGCCGGGCCGCCCCAAGCCGGCCGCGATCCCCGCGGGGGATCGATCGATGTACTCATTGAGCGAGGGGTCGTCATGACTAGGATTGCAGCGGTCCGCCGGGCTGGTCGCTGACCTTCAAGGAATCGAGCATGCGGCGCGCGGCCTCCTGCTCGGCGACGCGACGCGAGCGACCGACACCTTGTTCGACCAGGTTCAGTGCCGGCACCACGCACTCGACCTCGAAGGTCTGGGCATGGGCCTGGCCACGGGTCGCACTGATGCGGTAGGTCGGTACCGGCAGGCGGCGCGCCTGCAGCCATTCCTGCAGTTCGGTCTTGGCGTCTTTCGACCAGCTCGCCAGGTCGGTGGTCGCAATGACCTCGCCGAACAGGCCCGTGACGACCGTGCGAGAAGCTTCGAATCCGCCGTCGACAAAGGTCGCGCCGATCAGCGCCTCGACCGCGTCGGCCAGGATCGACGCGCGCTGCGCGCCGCCGCCGCGCGCCTCGCCTTCGCCGAGGTGCAGCACCTCCGGCAGCGCAAGTTGCAGCGCGACGCGATGCAGACTTTCCTCGCGCACGAGGTGGGCGCGCACGCGCGTCAGGTCGCCTTCGTCAGAGCCCTTGAATCGCTCGTACAGCAGGCCGGAAACGACCACGCTCAACACCGCGTCACCGAGAAACTCGAGACGCTCGTTGTGATCGGCGCCGAAGCTGCGGTGCGTGAGCGCGCGGTTCAGCAGGCGCCCATCCGCAAAACGGTGGCCGATTCGCCGCTGCAATGAATCCAGGCGGGTGTCCATCCTCGGTGCCCGTGGCTACTTCGAGCGCCCCTCGTACTTGATCAACAGAAAGACCGGCTTGATCAACTCGATCTCCTTGTCGTAGGCGAAGCTGATCACGACCTTGTCGTTCTCTTTGGTGATGTTCAGGTCCTTGCTGGAGATCGAGGTGATCGAATACTCGATGTCCTGCGTGCGCTGGAACGCGGCCCGGATCTCTGGGACCGTGGTGCCACCCTCGACGGCGATCTTGTTCACCGCCTTCTGGATCGTGTAGTACTCGTTCACCGTCGGCAGCACCTTCATCACGATCAACGCGACGAAGCCCACCACCACCGCCCAGAACAACAGGCCGAAGAGCGTGATGCCGCGTTGTCGCCGTGCCGATTGACGCAAAACCCTCATCCTCGATCGCTCCTGTAACGACGCCAGGTCATGGTCATTGGAAGCCCCCGAAGCGCTTCGGGTTGCTGAAGTTCATCCAGATCCAGAATGCCTTGCCGACGATGTTCTCGTCGGGCACGAAGCCCCAGAAGCGCGAGTCTTCGGAGTTGTCGCGGTTGTCACCCATCATGAAATAGTGGCCCGCAGGCACCTTGCAAGTCACGCCTTCGGCACTGTAGCGGCAGTTCTCGCGAAACGGAAACGTTCGCGAGTCTTCGGAGCCGTAGAAGGGCGATGGTTTGCGCACATTGAGCAGGATTCGGTGCTCCACGTCGCCCAGCTTCTCCTTGTACTCCGGGTAGTACTGGCGCTCGTCTTCGTCGTAGAAGCCCGGCGGCGGGATCTGCTCGGTCGGCACCGCGGTGCCGTTGATCGACAATTGCTGGTTGCGGAAGGTGATCTCGTCACCCGGCACGCCGACCACGCGCTTGATGTAGTCGGTGGTAGGGTCCTTCGGGTAGCGGAAGACCATCACGTCGCCACGCAGCGGGTCGTGGTTGGCGATGATCTTCTTGTTGATCACCGGCAGGCGGATGCCGTAGTGGTACTTGTTGACCAGGATCAGGTCACCGATCAGCAGGGTCGGCTTCATCGAGCCACTCGGGATCTTGAATGGCTCGAACAGGAACGAGCGCAACAGGAACACGACCAGGATCACCGGGAACAAGCCCGCGGTCCAATCGAGCCACCAGGGCTGCGCCAGCAGCGTCTCGCGCGCCTGCGCGACGTTGTCGTCGACCTTGGTGATGCCTTGTTTGGCGAGCTTCTCGCGGCGCGCCGCGTCGTGCGATTCGAGGTTCGCCGCCGCGGCCTGGCGGCGGGGCGCGAAGACGAAACGCTCGGCCAGCCAGTACGCGAAGGTGACGATCGTCAGGATCAGCAGCAGCAGCGAAAAATTGCCGCTCCACTTGCCGAAGTACCACCCCCCGAGAAAAGCCACCAGCAGGCCATACAGAACACCGGTCAGTGCACCCATCAATCTTCCACCTGGAGGATGGCCAGGAAAGCTTCCTGCGGCACTTCGACAGAGCCGATCTGCTTCATGCGCTTCTTGCCGGCCTTTTGTTTTTCGAGGAGCTTGCGCTTTCGGGAAATATCGCCGCCGTAGCACTTGGCGATCACGTTCTTGCGCAGCGCCTTGATTGTCTCACGCGCAATGATGTTGGCCCCGATCGCGGCCTGGATCGCCACGTCGTACTGCTGCCTCGAAATCAGCTCGCGCATCTTCGCGACCACCGCGCGGCTGCGGTACTGGCTCTGGCTGCGGTGCACGATGATCGACAACGCATCGACCTTGTCGCCGTTGAGCAGGATGTCGACCTTGACGACATCGGCGCCGCGGTACTCCTTGAACTCGTAGTCCATCGAGGCGTAGCCGCGCGACACGCTTTTCAACTTGTCGAAGAAGTCGAGCACGATCTCGGCCAGCGGCATCTCGTAGGTCAGCATCACCTGCCGGCCGTGGTAGGCCATGTTGATCTGCGTGCCGCGTTTCAGGTTGGCCAACGTCATCACGGGGCCGACGTAATCCTGCGGCATGTAGAGGTGCACGGTGACGATAGGCTCGCGGATCTCGTTGATGCGGCCGAGGTCGGGCATCTTGGACGGGTTGTCGACCTGGATCACGGTCTTGTCGCCGAGCTCGACTTCGTAGACGACCGAGGGCGCGGTCGTGATCAGGTCCTGGTCGAACTCGCGCTCGAGGCGCTCCTGCACGATCTCCATGTGGAGCAGGCCGAGAAAGCCGCATCTGAAGCCGAACCCGAGCGCCTGGCTGACCTCGGGCTCGTAGCGCAGAGACGAATCGTTGAGCTTGAGCTTCTCGAGCGCGTCGCGGAGTTGGTCGTATTCGCTCGCTTCTGTCGGGTACAGACCCGCGAAGACCTGCGGCTGAATTTCCTTGAAGCCCGGCAGCGCTTCGCTTGCAGGCCCGAGGTTGTTCGGCAACTTCTTCTCGAGCGTGATCGTGTCGCCGACCTTCGCCGCCTGCAGTTCCTTGATGCCGGCGATGATGAAGCCGACTTCGCCGGCGTCGAGCTTCTCGCGCGCGACGGATTTCGGCGTGAACACGCCGAGGTTGTCGGCCTCGTAGACCGCGTCGCTCGCCATCATCCGAAAGCGCTCGCCCTTGCGCAGCGCGCCGTCGACCACACGCACCAGCATCACGACGCCCACGTAGTTGTCGAACCACGAGTCGACAATCATTGCGCGCAACGGTGCATTCGGGTTGCCACGCGGCGCGGGCATGCGCGCGATCACGGCTTCGAGAATCTCGTCGATGCCCATGCCCGTCTTTGCGCTGCACGGAATCGCGTTCTCGGCGTCGATGCCGATCACGTCCTCGATCTCGGCCTTCGCGTTCTCGGGGTCGGCGTTCGGCAGGTCCATCTTGTTCAGGACCGGGATCACCTCGACGCCGAGGTCGAGCGCGGTGTAGCAGTTGGCGACGGTCTGCGCTTCGACTCCCTGGCTCGCGTCGACCACCAGCAAAGCACCTTCACACGCCGACAGCGAACGGCTCACCTCGTACGAGAAGTCGACATGGCCGGGCGTGTCGATCAGGTTCAGGTTGTAGACGCGACCATCGCGCGCCTTGTATTCGAGCGCGGCCGTTTGCGCCTTGATCGTGATGCCGCGCTCGCGTTCGATGTCCATCGAGTCGAGCACTTGCGCTTCCATCTCGCGGTCGGAGAGACCGCCGCAACGTTGAATCAAGCGATCAGCGAGCGTGCTCTTGCCGTGATCGATGTGCGCAATGATCGAAAAATTTCTGATGTGGTCCATGCGTGCTGCGATGTTCTTAAGTGGAGCTTGCCGCGTCTAAAAAACGGTCATGCCGTTTCAGCGGAAGCTCTCAATCGCAAGGCGATTGCGTGGGCCTCTAAGGCCGCGTCGGACATAAAAAAAAGGCACGTCGAACGATTGACGCGCCTTCCAACAAAACGATTGGCAACTGCTTGTTGGGATTTCATTGTAGTCAAAAGAGGCTGGCTGCAAACCGCGCCGTTGCTGGATTTCTCGTCGTTGCAGCGCGCCAACAAGAAAATCAATCAACAGGTTATCCACAATCTCTTGTGGATGTCTTGGGGATAGTTTGACAGCCGCGTTTTCGTTGCGCGATTCAGCAAAATACATCGCAGCGCGAGCGCGATTCTAGCGGGTGCGGAGAACAATCCGGTCCTTGCGAATCGATGTGTGCGCTCGCCAACTTTTAGAGCTGTTGGTAACTTGTCCAAACATCGAACTCGGCCAAGATGTAACGGTCGCGCGGCTCCCACTTGGTGAAAAGACCCGGCGCGTAGGCCGGGATCCAGTTCAGCGCACCGGCCGGATGATCAGGAAGTTCACGACATCTCCGCGCCGCACCAGCACGGTGACGGCCTTCGCCTTGTCGAGCTTGGCCACGGCCGCGTCGAACTGCTTGACGCTTGCCACTTCGGTGTTGTCGATCGAGAGAAGCACATCGCCTTCACGCACGCCGGCCTTCGCGGCCGCACCGTCCACGGCTTCGACGCGCACGCCGTTCTTCACCTTGAGATCGCGCCGCTGCGCATCGGTCAGATCGGCCACCGTGAGCCCCAGCATGCTGGGCGCCGCTGCCGGTGGCTTGGCGGCGTCACGCCCCGCAGCACTCGCGGCGCGATCGGCATCGAACTCGACCACGGTGACGCTCACGTCGCGGTATGCGCCGCGGCGGAAGATCTGCAGCACGGTCTTGGTTCCGGGCTTGACGATGCCCACCATGCGCGGCAGGTCGCTGGACTTCTCAACCGCCCTGCCATCCACCTTGGTGATGATGTCGCCCGCCTCGACGCCGGCCTTCTCGGCAGGGCCGCCCGCCTCGACGTTGCTCACCACCGCGCCGATCGGCTTGCCCAGGCCGATCGACTCGGCCACTTCCTTCGTCACCGGCCCGATCGCCACGCCGATGCGGCCACGGATCACTCGGCCGTTGGTACGCAGGCTTTCGGAGACGCGCGTGGCCTCGTCGATCGGGATCGCGAACGAGATTCCCATGTAGCCGCCCGAGCGGCTGTAGATCTGCGAGTTGATGCCGACCACCTCGCCTCGCATGTTGATCAGCGGGCCTCCGGAATTGCCGGGGTTGATCGCGACATCGGTCTGGATCAGCTTGACCAGGTCGCCGGTATCGCGCGACTTGGCACTCACGATGCCGGCGGTGACGGTGCTCTCGAGCCCGAACGGCGAGCCGATCGCGATCACCCATTCGCCGACCTTGAGCTTGCTCACATCGCCGAGGCGCACCGCCGGAAGACCGGCTGCGTCGATCTTGACCAGGGCCACATCGGAGCGCTTGTCGGCACCGATGATCTTGGCCTTGAACTCGCGCGAATCGGTCAGCGTGACGATCACTTCGTCGGCGCCGTCGACCACGTGTGCGTTCGTCATCACGTAGCCATCGGCGCTGAGGATGAAACCGGAGCCGACGCCGCGCGTCTGCGGTTCGCCGTCGGGCGCCGGATTCGGCGAAGGCTGCTGCGGCGAGCGTGGGCTCGGGCTCGGGCTCGGGCTCGGGCTCGGGCGCTGGTTCGGGATCGGGATCCCGAAGCGACGGAAGAACTCGAGCATGTCGTCGTCCATCTCCGAGCCGCCGCCACGTCCGGCCTTGGCGCGCTCGGTGGTACGGATGCCGACGACCGCGGGCCCGACCTTTTCGACCAGTTCGGTGAAGTCGGGCAGGCCCTGCGCGCCGGCGGGCGGCGCGGCGAGCGCACCTGTCATGCCCCATGCGAGCGCGAGCGCGCCGAGCCAGACGCGCCGACGCGCGCCAATGAGGTTGGAATGCAGTGCGGTCTGGATCAAGTGCGCCTCCCCGGGCGTTGCGAGTTCGTGGATTTGTGCGGAGCGCGTCGCCACGCGCGCACGCTATTTTCTGCTGCGCTCGAGCCCTTTGGCGAACAGTCGAAGCGTCGAAGGCGGTACGTCACCGATGAGGGTAACCCACCAGTCGCCTTGCTGCTGCATCAAGGTTTGGGTCGGGCCGACCGAGGCCGTCATCGGTCGGGCGTGGCGTTGCGGATTGAAGGGCTCGATGAAGACCGACACATAGGTCAGGCCGTCCGAGAAGATGGTCTGCAGCGCTTGCTGGCCGCCGGCCACCTCGCCGCTTTCGGCACCGTCCATCGGTCGTTTCACACAGCTCACCTGACGGAACCCCGGCACCGATTGGCGCATCGTCCAGCCCTCGGCTTCGAGCCGGGTTGGCGTCAGTACGGGGCGCACGACTCGATAGCCATCGAGCTTCTTCATCGGTTGCAGCACCGATTCGGGCTGCGGCCGCACGCCGATCGCGACATCGGAAAACGCCGATGACTCGAGCACCTCGCTGCGCTCGCCGATCACGTCGGCGCGCAGCAGCAGCCCCGATGCCTGGTCGGCCCAAAGGCGGTAGCCGTAACGGTAGCCATCGCGCGGCTTGACGACCAGGAGGTTGGCCTCGCGCCCGGCGACACGTTCGGCCCCTGGCTGCGGCCGCACCTCGTAGAACTCGGCGATGCGGTCGTCACCGGCCTGCAACAGCGCCGGGAACTGCGCCAGCAAGTCGCGCTGCTCGACCATCGCCGTCTTGGTTGCGGGCCAGAAGGTGGCGACAACGTCGTTGTGGCGGTACACGTGACGCGCCTCGCCATCCAGTGCCTCGCTGCGCTCGAACTGGTTTGGGCCCTCGCAGAAATGGGCGATGCGTGCACTCGACACAGCGCCGCCCCCGCTGACGACGAAAGTCCCCTGGAAGTTGCGATGACCCGCCGCCTCGTGGATGCGCAGCAGCCAGGCGCGAACCTCGCGAGCCTGCGGGTCACCCGCGGAGGCGCTGGCTTGCGCCCAGGCGGACGAGGTCGCCACGCACAAAGCGCCCGCCAGTGCGAACGCGGACAGGGGTCGAAAACGCATGAGATCAGACGGACGCAGCACGATCCGGTCAGCGACCCGGCGCTTCGACCGTTGCGTTGCGCAGGTAGGCCGAAGGCACACCCAGCGCGGAACTGCCTGCGAACTGCTTGTGAGCAGCGAGATAGCGATCCAGGCGTGCATCGCGGATCACCTGGCCTGTCGCGACGAGCGTCTGCGGCTCGACCACTGCGGAGGTCTCACTGATGGAAGGCCTCGCCGCTGCAGCGACAAACGACGCCGACGCTGGCGCCGGTGACGTCATCGCGACGCTGGTACCGGCCGGCCCGTCTGCAGAAACCCCGGGGCCGCGCGTCAGCGTCAACACGCCTGCAACTGCGACGAATCCCGCCGCCACCGCAGTAGGCGCCATCCACGACCAGCGCCGGCCCGGCACCCCACCCGCACGTGCTCGGGCCGTGGCGACAAGCGCAGATGGCACCGATTCGAGTGGCCGCGGCGCGAGCACGACCGGCTCGCTCGCCAAACGTGCGCGAAACGCTTCGAGAAAGCCTGCGTCATGCGCCGGGTCGCTGGCGAGATCGTCGGATCGCATCACGTCGCCGATCAGGTGGTAGGCGTGCCAGGCCGCCCTGGCGTCGTCGCTCTCGCGCCAATGCGCGCAAGCCTGTGCCGTGGGCGTGGCATCGAGTTCGCCGTCAAGCATGGCCGACAGGCGTTCGCGGGCCGTCGCGTTCGATTCGGCATTCGCTTTGGAATCATCC
>Ga0209583_10000494_pt1 | contig 12076 bp, 9 predicted proteins | sample Str014_FD_187201 | JGI IMG/M metagenome (GOLD analysis project Ga0209583, IMG submission 187201) | Freshwater sediment microbial communities in response to fracking from Pennsylvania, USA - Straight Creek_MetaG_SC_2014 (SPAdes) (version 2) | ecosystem: Environmental > Aquatic > Freshwater >... | reverse complement strand
GGCATGCGTGGCTCCGGAATTCAATCTGTACATTCGATCTGTTTTTCAGATCGATCTGAACCGGATTGTGCGCTTTCATCTTTCACCGCCACGGCCTAGCATCGCGGATGCCATCCGGCGAACCGAGGAGTCCGCGGTGTTCAAGTTCCTGTCGCCAGAGCCCATCCACGACCCGCTCGCCTCGCCCACACCACTGGCCGCGACCGAGGTCAAGACGACCACCTGCTACATGTGCGCCTGCCGCTGCGGCATCCGCGTGCACTTGCGCGATGTCGGCAACGGACCCGAGGTGCGCTACATCGACGGCAACCCGAACCACCCGCTGAACCAGGGCGTGATCTGCGCGAAGGGCGCGTCGGGCATCATGAAGCAGGTCTCGCCGGCGCGGCTCACGCAGCCGCTGCGGCGCAAGCCCGGCAGCGAGCGCGGCGCGGGCGAGTTCGAGCCGATCAGCTGGGAGCTGGCGTTCGAGATGCTGACCGAACGCTTGCAGAAGATCCGCTCGACCGACCCGAAGAAGTTCGCGCTGTTCACCGGCCGCGACCAGATGCAGGCGCTCACCGGCCTGTTCGCGCGCCAGTTCGGCACGCCGAACTACGCGGCGCACGGTGGCTTCTGCTCGGTGAACATGGCGGCCGGCATGATCTACACGATCGGCGGCAGCTTCTGGGAGTTCGGCGGGCCGGACCTCGACCGCGCGAAGCTGTTCGTGATGATCGGCACCGCGGAAGACCACCACAGCAACCCGATGAAGATCGCGTTGAGCAAGTTCAAGAGGTCGGGCGGCCGCTTCATCTCGATCAACCCGGTGCGCACGGGCTACTCCGCCATCGCCGACGAGTGGATTCCGATCAAGCCCGGCACCGATGGCGCATTGTTCATGGCGCTGTTGCACGAGTTGATCCGCACCGACCAGATCGACCACGCGTTCCTGAAGCGCTTCACGAACGCGCCGCAACTCGTGGTGCTCGACGATTGTTCGCGCCAGGGTTTGTTCGCGTTCGATCCGAACCCCGAGAAGGGCCCGCCGGGCGACGGCCGGCATCCACACAACAAGCTAGTGTTCGACAAGGCCAGCGGCAAGATTCTCAACGCGTACCCCGAAGGCATCGCCGATGGATGCGACCCCGCACTCGAAGGCCACTACACGCTGGCCGATGGCAGCAAGGTCGCGCCCTCGTTCCAGCTGCTGCGCGACCGCGTTGCGACGTGCACGCCGGAGTGGGCTTCGGCGATCACCGGCATCGCGCCCGAGCGCATCCGCCAACTCGCACACGAGATGGGCGACACCGCGCTGAAGCAGGCCTTCGAGATGCCGATCCCGTGGACCGACGCGTGGGGCAAGGTGCACCCGACCACGCAGGCGCGGCCGGTCGCGTTCCACGCGATGCGCGGGCTCGCGGCGCACTCCAACGGCTTCCAGACGGTGCGCGCGCTCGCGGTGCTGATGAGCGTGCTCGGCACGATCGACGCGCCGGGCGGCTTTCGCCACAAGGCGCCGTACCCGCGCCACATCGTGCCGAACTACCGCGCCTTCAACTCGCCCGAGATGATCCAGCCGAACACGCCGCTGAACGCGGCGCCGCTCGGCTTCCCGGCCAACCCGGAAGAACTCGCGATCAACCCCGACGGCTCGCCGATCCGCATCGACCACGCGTTCTCGTGGGAGCACCCGCTCAGCGCGCACGGGCTGATGCACAACGTGATCACGAACGCGGTCAAGGGCGACCCGTACCGCATCGACACGCTGCTGATCTTCATGGCCAACATGGCGTGGAACAGCTCGATGAACACGATGGCCGTGCGCGAGATGCTGAACCGCAAGGATGATGCGGGCGAATACATGATCCCGTTCCTCGTCGTCTGCGATGCGTTCCAGAGCGAGACGGTCGCGTTCGCCGATCTGGTGCTGCCGGATACGACGTATCTGGAGCGACACGACGTGATGAGCATGCTCGACCGGCCGATCTCGGAGTTCGACGGGCCGGTCGATTCGGTGCGCGTGCCGGTCGTGACGCCCTTGGGCCAGTGCAAGCCGTTCCAGGAGGTGTTGATCGAACTCGCGTCGCGCCTGAAGTTCCCGGCGTTCACGACCGCGCAAGGCACGCGCAAGTTCAGCGGCTACCCGGATTTCGTCGTCAACTTCCAGCCCGCGCCGGGTATCGGTTTCCTGATGGGCTGGCGCGGCAAGGAGGGCGATCAGCACCTGCGCGGCGAGCCGAACCCGAAGCAGTGGGAGGCGTACGAGAAGAACAACTGCGTGTTCCAGTACCACATGCCCGAGACGATGCACTACATGCGCAACTGGAACCGCGAGTACCTCGATTTCGCGAAGGACAAGGGCTGGCGCCAGAAGAACGACCCGGTGCAGCTCGCGCTCTACTCCGATACGCTGCAGAGCTTTCGCCTCGCCGCGCAGGGCAAGAGCGCGGGCCGGCAACCACCCGAGCATTTGCGTGAGCGCATCGACACCTACTTCGACCCGCTGCCGTTCTGGTACGCGCCGCTCGAAGAGGCCGCGACCGATCTCGATGCCTACCCGCTGAACGCGATCACGCAGCGGCCGATGGCGATGTACCACTCCTGGGATTCGCAGAACGCGTGGCTGCGCCAGATCCACAGCCACAACTACCTGCAGGTGAACCCGCTGACGGCGCAGGCGGCCGGTGTCGCGGATGGCGGCTGGTGCTGGGTCGAGAGCCAGTGGGGCCAGGTGCGCTGCATGCTGCGTTACAGCGAGGCGGTGGAGCCCGGCACGGTGTGGACCTGGAACGCGATCGGCAAGGCCGATGGCGCGTGGCAGCTCGCGCCGGGCGCGGATGAAGCGCGCAAGGGCTTCCTGCTGAATCACTTGATCGCGGAGGAGTTGCCGTTCGAGGGGAGCGCTTCCAAGACGATCAGCAACTCAGACCCGATCACCGGGCAAGCCGGCTGGTACGACGTGCGCGTGCGGATCAGGCCGGCCGAACCCGAAGAACCCGAAGAGTCGTTCCCGCAGATCGCCACCGTGCCGGCCGCGCCCGGCGTGCGCGGCAAGGCGGCGAGCGTGCTGACGTATTTCGCAGGTCGGAGGAAATCATGATCCAGTGGCTCAAGGACCTGATGCAGTCGAACCTCTCCGGCGATGCGCCGGCCCGCACGAAGCCCTCGACCCCGCCGCCGAGCGCGCGCGCGTTGCCGGGCGAGACACTCGCGAAGCAGCTCGCGCTGGTGATCGACTTGAACGTGTGCGTCGGCTGCCATGCCTGCGTGACCTCGTGCAAGCAATGGAACACCTCGGGCAGCGCCGGCCCGCTCGCCGACGAGAAACCCTACGGCGCCGACCCGACCGGCACCTTCTTCAACCGCGTGCAGACGTATGAAGCCGGCATCTTCCCCGGCACCGAGACCATCCACTTCCCGAAGAGTTGCCTGCACTGCGAAGACCCGCCGTGCGTGCCGGTGTGCCCCACGGGTGCCAGCTACAAGCGGAAGGAAGACGGCATCGTGCTGGTCGACTACGACAAGTGCATCGGCTGCAAATACTGCGCATGGGCCTGCCCCTACGGCGCGCGCGAGCTCGACGAAGAACGCCAGGTGATGACCAAGTGCACGCTGTGCGTCGACCGCATCTACGACGAGAAGCTGCCGAAGGAAGACCGCAAGCCGGCGTGCGTCAAGGCCTGCCCGACCGGCGCGCGCCTGTTCGGTGACGTGAAAGACCCGGAGTCGGAGGTCTCGAAGGCGATCCGCGAGCGCGGCGGCTACGCGCTGATGCCCGAGTGGGAGACGCAGCCGGCGAACCAGTACCTCCCGCGGCGCAAGACCGATGTCGTGGGGGGCAATTCGTGAACCCGGCTTTTTCCGTCGTGATCTTCACGACGATCGCCGGCACGGCGCAAGGCCTCGTCGTCACGCTCGCGCTCGCCATGCTGGCGGGGCTGCAGATTCAGGCCGGCTTCGTCGGCGCTGCGCTGATCCTCGCCGAAGCGATGCTGCTGATCGGGCTCGGTGCCTCGTTCGCGCACCTCGGCCGGCCCGAGCGTGCGTGGCGTGCCGTGCTGATGTGGCGCACCTCGTGGCTCTCGCGCGAGGTGATCGTGCTGCCGGCGTTCATCGGCGTCGTCGCGCTCTGGTGGCTGGCCTTGCGCATGGGTGTCACCACGCCGCTGCTGCCGTTCGCCGTGATCGTCGTCGCCGCCGCACTCTGGTATTGCACCGCGATGATCTACGCCTGCCTGCGCTTCATCCAGGAATGGGCGCAGCCGTTGACGCTGGTGAACTTCGTGCTGATCGGCCTGTCGTCGGGGCTGATGCTGGCGAGCGCGCTCGCGGCGTTCGCAGGCGAGGGCGCGTTGCTGCGCGTGGCCGGCCCGTGCGCGCTGGTGGCCACGCTGATGGCCTGGGCGACGCGCATGCTCGCGTTGCGGCACAACGCGAAGCTGAAGCACAAGTCGACGCTGCAATCCGCGACCGGCATCAACTCACCGAATCTCGTCCAGAAATCGATGGGCATGTCGGCGGGTTCGTTCAACACACGCGAGTTCTTTCACGGCCGCACGCTGGCGTTGCTGAAGCAGGTGAAGCTCGGGTTCATCGTGCTGTGCTTCGCGCTGCCGGCGTTCTTCGCGCTGCTCGCGCTCGGCGGTTTGGCAAAGGAGGGCGCGACGATGCCATGGGCGCTCGCCGTGCTCTGCCAGGTGCCGGGGCTGGTGGCGGAGCGCTGGTTCTTCTTCGCGCAGGCGAAGCACCCGCAGAACCTGTACTACCAGGTCGTGTCCTGAGCGGGGTCAGCCCTGGAAGTTCAGCGCCAGCCCCGGCACCGGCCAGTCGTCGATCGCGATCAGCCTGCCGCTGCCCGAGAGCGTCACGTAGGCGGTGCGCATGTCCTTGCCGCCGAAGCAGATGTTGGTGACGAAGCGATCGGGCAGCGGCACATGGCTGGCCGTGCGGCCGTCGGCCGAGACCAGGCTGATGCCGCCGTGCATCAGCGTGGCCACGCACAGGTTGCCGTGGGCATCGACCGCCATCGAGTCGAAGCGTTGCCAGTGGTCGCCCGGCGAGGCGCAGAGCATCTTCGCGCCTTGCGGCGAAGGCCAGGTGTCCTTGCGGACCTGGCCCGGCGCGGTGATGTCGAACGACCAGACGCGCGCGCCTTCGGTCTCGGCGTAGTAGAGCGTGCTGCCGTCGGGTGACAGCGCGATGCCGTTCGGCGTCATCACCGGACGCGCGATCACGCTGGCCTGGCTGCCGTCGGGCTGGCCGTAGAAGACGCCGCCGCGGTCGAGTTCGGTGTCGCGCACCTTGCCGAGGTCGGTGAAGTAGAAGCCGCCGTGCGCGTCGAAGACGATGTCGTTCGGGCCGCGCAAGCCGAGGCCTTCGACCGTGTCGTACAGCCGCTCGAAGCGCCCGGTGTTCAGGTCGACGCGCTCGATGCGGCCACCGGAATAGTTCTCGGCCTGGCCGATCGGGCGGTGCGTGCCGTCGATCTCGGTGCCCCAGCGAAAGCCGCCGTTGTTGCAGACGTAGACCGCGCCGTCGGGCCCGATGGCCGCGCCGTTCGGGCCGTCGCCGAGGTCGGCGACGACCTTCACCTGCCCGTCGGGCATCACGCGGCTCAGCGTGCCGCGCGCGATCTCCACGAGGATGACCGAGCCGTCGCGCATCGCGATCGGGCCTTCGGGGAACTGCAGGCCGGTGGCCATCTCGCGGACGCGCATCGGGTGTCTCCTCGCTTGTGTTTCTCAGGCGGCCGCTGTGGCGCGCAGCGAACCGCGGGCGATGAACACGGCGCCGGCCACTGCGCTGTCGACCTCGAATGCATCGAGCTCAGGTGCGAGCAGGCTCCACGGCTGCGCGAGCCCGGCCAGCGAGCTCACCGAATGCAAGGCGGCGCCGAACACGAACAGGTTCACCGGCCAGGCCCAGGGTGCCGACCACTTCAGGCCGCAGGCGACGACGCTCGCACCCGGGCGCAGCGCGCGCACCACGTTGGCCACCGCGGCGGGCTCGCGCAGGATGTCGTGGGTGAAGTGGAACAGCGCGGCATCGGCGCGCTCGGAGATCGCGGCGTCTTCCACCGAGGCCTCGACGAGCGTCACGTTCTGCCAGCGGTGCTTGCGCACGCAGTCGCGCGCCTTCGCGAGCATCTGCGGGCACTGCTCGATGCCGACGATGTGGCCCTGCGCGCCGACCGCCGCGCGCAGCAGCGGCAGGCTCAGGCCGGTGCCGCAGCCGGCGTCGATCACCGTGTCGCCCGGCTGCAGCGCGAGCTTGCCGATCGCGCTGCGCCGGATCGGCTCGAACAGCGCGAGCTCAGCGTTGTAGAACGATGCTCGGCGGCGGTACTGTTCGAGCGCGGCCTGGCGCGGGTTCGGCGGCGTGGGCATGGCGCGATGCTAGCGCCTGCCGGGTCGATCGACCGGCAAGACACTGGCGACGGGTCACGCTCTCTCGTCGCGCCGGCCGCACCACATTTGCAGCGCACGCGCCGGCCGGGGCGTGAAGCAACATGCAGTAGACGTGCAGCGCTATCTGCCGTGCTCGGGTGTGGGCCACAGTCCGTGCGGGCGCAGCACCATGGTGACGATCATCGCCAGCGCGATCAGCAATTGGCGAAGGATGCCGGCGTCGAGCCTGCCGTCGGTCATCACCTGCAACGGGTTCACGACATAGCGAAGCATCTCGGGCACGGCCGCCAACAGCACGGCACCCAGGATCACGCCCCGAATGTGGCCGATCCCGCCGAAGACCACCATCGCGACGATGATCACCGACTCCTGCAAGCTGAACGCCTCGGGCGAAATGAAGCCTTGAAAGGCAGCGAACATCGCGCCGGCGACGCCGCCGAAGCTCGCTCCGGTCCCGAAAGCCAGCAGCTTCATGCGGCGCGTGTCGATTCCCATCGCGGCAGCAGCGACTTCATCGTCGCGTATGGCGGCCCATGCGCGGCCGAGGCGCGAATCCTGAATGCGGTGACACATGACCACAGCTGCCAGGGTCAGTGCCAGGAACAGGTAGTAGTAGAGCGTGACAGACGCGATCTGGATGTTGCCGAGCGAGAACGGCCGGCCCAGGTCCAGCCCGAAGAGCGCGATCGAACTGATCTGCCCGAGTCCTTTGGCGCCGTTGGTGATGTTCACCGGATGCCCCAGGTTGTTGATCAGTATTCGCACGATCTCGCCGAATCCCAGGGTCACGATGGCGAGGTAGTCGCCGCGCAACTTCAGCGTCGGGCCACCGAGCAGGACGCCGAGCAGCGCCGCCACTGCGGCCACGAGCGGGATGCTGATCCACAACGGCGTGTGCAGGCCGCCGGGGAAGATCCCGGCGATCCATTGAACGTGATCGGACAAGTGCGGCGACGTCAGCAACCCGAACAGATACGCGCCCGCGGCATAAAAGGCCACGTAGCCGAGGTCCAGCAGACCGGCCTGGCCGACGATGATGTTCATGCCCAGCGCCAGCAGCACGTACAGCAGGCAGGTGTCCGCGGTACGAACCCAATGGGTTCCCAGCGGTTGCAGCAACACGGGCAACAGCAACGCGGCGATCACCGCGGCGCACTTCAGCTTGTCAGGTCGGTTCATCGAAGCGCCGGCGCTTCAGATGCGCTGGCGGATCACGACCAGGTAGCGCGCGCTCTCGCGGCCCGGGTTGTGCAACTCGTGTTCGCGGTGCAGCTCGACCCGAGCGCAATCGCCCGGCTGCAGCGTGACCAGCTCGGTGCCGAGGGCGAGCTGCAGGCGCCCTTCGAGCAACAGCAGCTGGCCGTCGATGCGTATCGTGCCGGCCGCTGCGAAGCTGACCCGGGCGGCTGCGGGCAACTCGACTGCAACGATCTCGGCATCCCCCGGGTACACGGCCGGCGACACGAGACGGCGGGTGTGGCCCGACACCGGGTCTTTCCAGTGGGCTTGCGCAGCGAGCGTCGTGATCCGATGCCCTGGCGTGCGCGATTCGAACATCAAGGCCGACAAGGTCAGGTCCATCGCGTCGGCAAGGCGGGCGAGCAAAACGGCCGTGGGCGTGCTCGCCTTGCGTTCAATCTTCGAGATCATCGCGCGGCTGACGCCGGAGCGGCGCGCCAACTCATCGAGCGACCAGCCCCGCTGGTGGCGTTCCGCCTTGACGCGAAGCGGGATGTTGTCACCGATGTCCATCACAAAATCTACCATAGTAGAGGGCTGCGCGAGCCCGCACCATCGCGCATGTCGGCACCCCGGCACAATCGACATTCATGACTGTTCAGCCCTTGACGCGACTCTTCGGCCCCTGGGTCTCGAGGGTCGATTCGCAGACCCTTCGCGCCGACCTGATCGCCGGCATCCTCGGCGCCTTGCTGGTGCTGCCACAGGGCTTCGCGTTCGCCTCGCTCGCCGGGTTGCCCCCCGAGTACGGCCTGTACACCGCGATCGTTCCGTGCGTGATCGCCGCGCTGTTCGGCTCCAGCCTGCACGTGGTCTCGGGGCCGACGAACGCGAACTCGCTGGCGCTGTTCGCCACGCTCGCGCCGCTCGCGGCCGTCGGCTCGCCGGCCTACATCCAGCTGGCACTCGCGGTCACCGTGCTGGTCGGGCTGATGCAATGGCTGATCGGTGTGCTGCGGCTGGGTTCCATCGCCAACTTCATCTCGCCCTCGGCGCTGCGCGGCTTCATGACCGGCGCGGCCGCACTGATCGCGGTGCATTCGATCACCGACCTGCTCGGCCTGCCGTCGCCCGAGAAGCACGGCACCGGCGCGCTGTTCGTGCACATTGCCGAGCACCTGAACGCGGTGCGGCCCGGGCCGGTGCTGGTCGGCGCGTTCACGCTCGTGGTCGTGCTGGTGCTCAAGCGCGTGTTGCCGAAGTGGCCGTTCATGCTGATCGGCCTGGCAGCCGGCACGGCACTCGCGGCCTTGCTCAACAGCGCCTCGCCGTGGCCAAAGGGGGGCGCCGTCGCGGTGGTCGGCAGCATCCCGGCCATCGTGCCGCGCTTTCACTGGCCCGGCGTCGAGCTGACCAGCATCCCCGAGCTGCTGTCGATCGCCTTCGCGCTGACGATCGTGGCGTTGGGCCAGTCGATCTCGATCGCGAAGGCGGTCGCGGCGCGCTCCGGCCAGGCGATCGACGCGAACCGCGAATTCCGCGGCCAGGGCTTGTCGAACATCGTCGGCGGGTTCTTCTCGTCGTATGTGTCGTGCGGCTCGCTGAACCGCTCGATGCCGAACCTCGAGGCCGGCGCGCGCACGCCGCTCGCGGCGGTGTTCGCGTCGGTCTGGTTGCTGCTGCTGATCGCGTTCACGGCGCCGCTGCTGGCGCTGATCCCGTTGCCGGCGATCGCCGGGCTGCTGCTGGTGATCGCGTGGTCGCTGTTCGACATCCCCGGCTGGCGGCGGCTCTGGGTGCACAGCCGGCAGGATTTCGCGATCGCGCTCGTCACGGGCTTCGCGACGATGACGATCCGCATCGAGATGGCGATCCTGCTCGGCACGATCCTCTCGCTCGTGACCTACCTCTACCGTACCTCGCGCCCGTTCATTCGCGTGATGGGCTTCGACAGCCTGGAGCGCGACCGGCCGTTCGTCGTGCGCGCCGACGTGGCCGCGCCGCTGCCCGAGTGCCCGCAGCTGAAGATGATCCGCATGGAAGGCGAGGTCTACTTCGGCGCCGTGCCGTACGTGGCCGATCAGCTGCGCGATCTGCGCGTCGAACCCGCGAAGCACTTGCTCGTGATGGCCAAGAGCATGAACTTCATCGACGTGCCCGCCGCCGAGCTCTGGCGCGACGAACTCGTCAAGCGCCGCGCCGCGGGCGGCGACCTGTACTTCCACCGCCCGCGCCCGCCGGTGCTCGAACTCTGGCAGCGCGTCGGCTATACGCAGGAGCTGGGCACCGACCACGTCTTCGCGACCAAGCGCATCGCCATCGCGACGATCTTCGACAAGCTCGACCGCGGCATCTGCGCGCACTGCACGGCGCGGGTGTTCGAGGAGTGCAAGGCGCTGCCGGCGGTCGTCGCTTCCTAGAGTGCCGAGCGCAACGCCTGCGCCGCCTCGCGCAGCGGCTCGAGCAGCGCCCGCACGCGGTCGTCGCTCGCCACGATCGCCGCCGGCACGGTCATGCCGATGGCGCCGAAGCAGGCGCCCTTGCGATTTTTCACCGCCACCGCGACGCCGCCGAGTTCGATGTCGAGGTTGCGCGAGGCCACCCAGTGGTCGAGCGCGCGTGCCGCCAGCACCTCGTCGCGAAACGCCTGCGGCGAGGTCACGGTGTGCGCGGTGAAGCTGGCGAAATCGTGCGCGGCGATCCAGCGGTCGAGCGCTTCGTCGCTCCAGGTCGAGAGGATCACGCGGCCCGGTGTCACCACATGCGCCGGCACGCGCACGCCGACCTGGTAGCCGATCGAGACGAAGCGCGGCGAGTTGCTGCGCGCCAGGTAGACGATCTCGTGGCCGTCGAGCACGCTGAAGTTGACGGTCTCGCCCGACTGCATCGAGACGCGCTGGATGAACGGCTGCACCAGCCGCGGCATGCGCGCCGCACCGAGGTAGCTCTGCCCGAGGCGCAGCACGCGCGGGCGCAGCCAGAAGCTCTTGCCGTCGGTGGCGGCGTAGCCGAAATGGACCAGGCTCAGCAGGAAGCGGCGCGCCGCGGTGCGGCTCATGCCGGTCAGTGCCGCGGCCTCGGAAGGCGTCATGCGCGGGTGGTCTTCGTCGAAAGCCTCGATCAGCCGCAGGCCTTTGCCCAGGCCCTCGATCAAGTCCTTTCGGTCGATTTCGAATGCGGCTTCTTCCATCTCGGTGGTAACCCGGCTAAGGGACGATGACCGCACCGGATGCGCGATCATCGCGCAACCCGGGCTCGCCCGGCTTGTGGTGAACCCGATGCTGCCGTAGTCTGCGCCGCCGGCTGCCGCGAGCCCGCCGCGACGCTGCCCGAATCCCAATCCAAACGGAGACACACATGAAGAAGACCTCGTTCGTCGGGGGCGTGCTGGCGCTCGCCTGCGCCACCCTCGCCGGCGGCGCGCACGCGCAGACCATCAAGATCGCAGTGCTGCAGGAACTCTCCGGCGCCGGCGCGACCGCGGGCACGAACGCGAAGAACGGCATCGAGATGGCCGTGAAGGAAATCAACGCCGCCGGCGGCATCCTCGGCAAGAAGATCGAGACGATGGTGAACGACACCCAGTCGAACCCCGGCGTCGCCAAGGGCCTGGCGACCAAGGCGGTCGACGACGGCGTGTTCGCCGTGATCGGGCCGACCTTCTCGGGCTCGATCCTGGTCAGCATGGCCGAGACCAAACGCGCCGAGATGCCCAACTTCACCGGCGGCGAGGCGGCCTCGATCACGCAGCAGGGCAACCCGTACATCTTTCGCACCAGCTTCACCCAGACCACCTCGATGCCCAAGGTGGCGCGCTACGTGGCGAGCAGCCTGAAGGCCAAGACGGTCGCGGTGATCTTCGTCAACAACGACTTCGGCAAGGGCGGTCGCGATGCCTTCAACAAGGCCGCCGAAGCGGCCGGCGTGAAGGTGGTCGCCGACATCTCGACCGACTCGGGCCAGGTCGACTTCTCGGCGCCGGTGCTCAAGGCCAAGCAGAGCAATGCCGACGCGGTGTTCGTCTACACCAACGAGGAAGAATCGGCGCGCGCGCTGCGCGAGCTGCGCAAGCAGGGCTGGAGCAAGCCGATCATCGGCGAGACCACGCTGACCGGCCAGAAAGTGATCGACCTCGCCGGCGAGGCGGCCAACGGCGCGCTCGCGCACGTGGGGCTGACGGTCGATGCGCCGAACCCGCTGATGCTCAAGTTCAAGGCCAAGTTCTTCCAGGAGTACAAGTACATCTCCGATCACAACGGCATCAAGGGCTACACCGGCGTGTACATCCTGAAGGCGGCGATCGAGAAGGTCGGCAAGCTCGACCGGGTGGCGGTCGCGAAGGCCCTGCACGGGCTGTCGATCTCGGCTGCCAAGGAGCCGGGTGTGTTGATGGATGTGAGCATCGACGCCAACGGCGACCTCGACCGCGAGAGCTTCATCGTCGAGGTCAAGGACGGCAAGCAGGTGGTCAAGGAAGTGCTGCCGGCGCTGAGCAAGAAGTAGGGCCC
>Ga0209583_10000493_pt1 | contig 12079 bp, 10 predicted proteins | sample Str014_FD_187201 | JGI IMG/M metagenome (GOLD analysis project Ga0209583, IMG submission 187201) | Freshwater sediment microbial communities in response to fracking from Pennsylvania, USA - Straight Creek_MetaG_SC_2014 (SPAdes) (version 2) | ecosystem: Environmental > Aquatic > Freshwater >... | reverse complement strand
ACAAAGGTGAGTGCCGATGATCTCTTCGACTATGCCTGCGCCAATGCCAAGACCGACCATCATCCCGTCGGCACCTGCAAGATGGGCACAGATGAAAATGCCGTCGTCACGCCGGACCTGAAAGTACATGGGCTCGAGGGCCTGCGCGTCTGTGACAGTTCGGTGATGCCGCTTGTGCCTTCTTGCAATACCAACGCGCCAACCATCATGATTGCCGAGAAAGCTTCTGATCTCATTCGCGGCCTGCCTGCTTTGCCACCAACAAGACTCAAGATTGCCGATCAGCACATGCTTGCGGGGCCATCAGCATGAAAATGAAAAGCAAGGCTGCCGCACTGTCTGATCCCAGAGGTTTCCTGGCCGAACTGTTTCACGTGGCCATCGCTGCCAGTACGCCAAAACAAGGCATGAAAGCGCATCTGCCGTCGCCGCCCAGGGGCCGCACCATTGTGGTTGGCGCTGGCAAGGCCGCGGGTGAAATGGCTGAAGCGCTTGAAGAGCTCTGGCCTCATCCAATGGAAGGGGTTGTCGTTTCGCGCCACGGTGCGAAAGTCAACCTCAAGCGCCTCAAGTTTCTCACCGCTTCCCATCCAGTGCCGGATGCCGCAGGTCTCAAGGCGGCAGAAACCGTGCTGCAACTGGTGCAAGGCTTGACGGCGGATGATCTGGTGATCGCCTTGATTTCGGGTGGCGGTTCAGCGCTCTTGCCTGCACCCGCCGCAGGGCTCACGCTTGAAGATGAGAAGGAACTCAATCAAATCCTGCTCGCTTCGGGTGCGCCGATCGCGGCGATGAACACCATCCGCAAACAATTCTCCCGCATTAAGGGTGGAAGACTGGCACTGGCCGCAAGTCCGGCACGGATGGTGACATTTGTTGTCTCGGACATTCCCGGTGATGTCCTGTCGCACGTGGCCAGCGGCCCCACCATCCCCGACTCCAGCACGCGGGAAGAGGCGCGCGTGGCGATTGCGCACTATGGCATCACTCTGCCACCAAAATTGCAGCTGTTCCTGCAACAGGATGCCCAGTCGTTGTCGCCTTCACATCCCGCCTTCGCGCGCAATGAAATCCATCTCGTGGCTTCGGCGGCGCGTTCATTGCAGGCCGCCGCAAGCGCTGCCGAAGCCCTCGGCATTCCGGCACATATTCTCTCGGATGCCATCGAAGGCGAAACCAAGGACATTGCCAAGATGCATGCTGCCATTGCGCTTTCAGTGAAACATCAAGCTATGCCGTTCAAGGCACCCTGCCTCATTCTCTCGGGTGGCGAGACAACCGTTACTATCGGCCCGCAAGGCGCAGGCAAGGGCGGGCGCAACAGTGAATTCCTTTTGAGTTTTGCCGCCGCCGTTTCAGACACCGCAGGTATTCATGCGTTGGCGGCAGACACGGATGGCATTGACGGCAGCGAAGACAACGCAGGAGGCTTCGTGGATGGCCACAGCATTGATGCAATCAAGGCAAAGGGTAGCGATCCATCCCGTCTTCTCTCGGGCCATGACAGCTGGACAGCATTGAAACTTTCAGGCGGCCTTTTCGTCACAGGCCACACGGGAACCAACGTCAACGATTTCCGTGCGATTTTAATTCTCTGACCACTGCCCCGAAGTCGGGGTTAAACCAGGTAATTAAGGTATTGGATTTCCATCGGATGTTCGGCCTGAACAACGCCATGTCGAATGCGCCTCGCTCAATAAATGATGCCGTCAGCTGCCGACAACACGGTTAATTTGGGTCAATTTACCCGGCCTTAACACGTATGAGATACTGATTTGGCGAAGTGTTGGAGGGATTCATGAACAGACGTGATATTGCATGGGGCGGAACCGTGGCTGCACTCGCCACCGTTGCAGGAGCGCTTACGAGCACGCCAGCCTTGGCAGATGATACCGGCGATGTTTTGGGGTCCATCGAAGAATTTCGCAAAGCCATGGTGGACGGCAATGGTGCCCGTCTCCTGGAATTGTCGCATGATGATATGAGCTTTGGCCATGCTGGTGGCGTGTTCCAGACCAAGGTTGAATTCGTCAAGACTGTTGTGGACAAAGTTGAAGTGTTCCACTCGATCAAGCTTTATGATCATTGGATCAAGGTTTCAGGCGATCTCGCCATTGCCCGCCATACATTCGATGCCTTCATCTTCTATCAGGGCAAGGATCAGAATTTCCTGTTGAACGTTGTGCAGGTGTGGAAGAAGCAGGATGGCCGCTGGCGTCTCTTCGTCCGTCAGGCCTACAAACTGCCAACCTAGAATCGGTTCAATCAATTAAGCCATCAGGTCCGGCGCCCAAAAGGGTTGCCGGGCTTTTTATTTTGCGCTGATGATTTGCGCGTTGCCCAGCCGCACGACAATCTTCTCGAGCGACACCATGGCGGCGTGGCCATCGCCAACCTTGGTCACAAAGGCAAGGGCCGTCACCGGAATATAGGCTGGCAATACGCCGGCCGGCGCCTTTTCAGTAAGAGTAATCTTGAAAATGCCCGACTTGATTTCATCGGCGCTCCACACCAGGGATTTCTGAAATGGTCCGATATGAATGTCGAGGCGCACGGTGGATTGAACGGTTTTGACCACATGGCCGTCGAGCTCGATCACCATCTCAGGCCCATAGCTGGCACCTGGTCTATCGACGACCAAGTTGCCTGTGGCGCTGGCAGAACCTTCGTTCTTGCCGCCATCCGCATTCGCCACCATCGGTCCAAGCACCCAGGACAGATTGGTCATCGCTGAAGGCAGAGCCGGGGGCTTGATCGCCGGGGCAGGCATTGTCGCTGCAGGCAGAACCACGGCAAGTTGCTGCTTATGGCCGGCCTTCTTGGCGAGAATCGCCAACTTCTTGCCGGGTAGGGCGAAGGCTTTGCGTTGAACAATCTTGGTTTTGTGGTGAATTGGAGATTTTTCCACAATCAGTAATGGCAAATCGGCCGCACAAGCGAGGCTCGCGGCACAAGTCATACTCAACCCCAAAGCAAACAGGACGCGAATCATCAAACACCGACACCAATTGGTTAATTGTCGGTAAATGACCCTGTGTGCAGTTGCAAGAGTGCCCTAGTTTATTCCCACGCTATTCACAGCGACCAACGCGATCACATGTTCGGGCACAAATTCCAGATGCTGAAGGCTCCAGCCCTTGCTGCCGTTTTCTGGCCCGAAGATTTCATGGGTCCGCGCCTTGTTGCTGCGCTTCAAAGTGAATGTGTTGAGGCCAAAAACGATCCCTCGGCCAACCGCTTTCAGGCCCGCTTCCTTTGCTGTCCAATAGTGCAGGAAGGCGAGATTTTGCTCTGATGCAGGCAAAGCCGCCAAGGCCTCCGCCTCGTCCGGCGTGAAGTATCTTTTTGCCAGGGCAGCAACGTTTTTGACCACGCGCCAACGCTCGATATCTATACCCGCAGCACCGCCGCGACTGGCACAGGCAATGGCTGTCGTGCCACTCGACGAGAACGACAAATGAAGTTCGGGGGCATCGGTGCATTTCGGTTGCGTGTCGCGTTGGTGAAGCAGCGCCAGCTCTCTCGGCGCTCCTGTGAAGCCAATATGTTGAGAAACAAACAGACGCTGAAAGCAGCGCCGTGCGATGAAATGTCGATGTTCCAAGGGGTCCGACAAAGTGGCGGCTTGTTCCTTTTCGTTCATGGACAAACACGACCGAAAATCCGCGTCGGCAATGGACTGGTCATCGGTAAAAGTTGCTAAGACAGCCCCCACAACGGGCACTTGATGCCAAAGAAAGCTTTGACTGATCGGGTCGTTACGATTCATAAACCAATGCGCTCAAATATCCCGACCGGGTCATTCTTTCACCGTTTCGCAGTGCAATACGAACTGCATCTTAACCGCTGACCGTTTACAACCATAGACGAAATATGAGTCACGCTGCGCAATGTTGGGGGTTCAACGACGCGGAGTGATTCAACGTGAGTGAGACAGGTAGATAAATGACGTTCGTAAAAACATCGATTCCCGCCTTGTTGTTGCTGGCACCATTGGCAAACGCGGCAACCGCCGCTGAAACATGGGATATGCCTACCGCCTATCCGGCTTCAAACTTCCAAACCATAAACGCCCAAGAATTCAGCGCCTGTGTGAACAAAGGCACAAATGGTGATATCACCATTCTGCTTCACCCCAATGGCTCGCTGTTCAAGGGCAATGACATCAAGCGTGCCGTGCAAACGGGCGAGGCACAAATTGGCGAGCGCTTGCTTTCGTCGCATGAAAATGAAAACCCGGTTTTTGGCACAGATTCCATTCCCTTCATTGCGACCACATATGAAGACTCTGTGAAACTCTACCAAGCGGCCCGACCTGAACTTGATCGTGCTTTGGACGGACAGGGTCTGAAGTTGCTCTATTCGGTGCCTTGGCCTCCGAATGGCCTTTTTTTCAATAAGGACGTCAATGATGTGGCCGATATGGCGGGCATCAAAGTTCGAGCTTACAACAAGGCCAGTGCCCGCATTGCGGCCTTGACGGGGATGACTCCCGTGTCGCTTGAAGCGGCCGAAATCAGCCAAGGCATGTCCGCTGGCGTCATCAATTCCTTGATCACATCGTCAGTGACTGGAAAGGACAGCAGGGTCTGGGAACAGCTGAACCATTTCTATCAGGTGAAGGCCTGGATGCCGCGCAACTTTATGATCATCAATAAAGGTGTATGGACAGCCTTGCCCAAAGAGAAACAGGATGTGCTGCTGGACTGCTCAACCAAAGCCGAAGCGGCGGGTCTTGAGAAATCCAAAGCAGCCGACCAAGAAGCCCTGACCGCCTTGCAAAGCAATGGCATGAAGGTCTTGCCGCCTTCGGACAAGCTCGCTTCTGAACTGGCGCAGATCGGCGACACGGTTGCCAAGGAATGGTCTGCCAAAGCCGGCCAAGCTGGGACAGACATCTTGGACCGCTTCAAAAAAGCCAACTGAAGAGAACTGCGGCTCGCCTTCCCCAAAACTGCGAAACCCGGCACAAGCGCCAAAGAAATCGCGTCTTGGCAAGGCCACGTTAATGCGCCCGGTTTACAACCAAGGTGAGCAATCGTCTGGAGGTCTTGAAAATGTCGGCTACCATAATTCGCGACAACATTGATCGCCCCGATTTCGGTCTTTGGTCGCGCTGTAGCCGGTTGCTCGATAATGCATATTTGTGGGCAGGCTATGCGTCAGCAGTCTGCACATGCCTCATTCTTGTCGTCACCATTTCGCAGATTGCGACGCGTTACCTCGGGATCAATGTGCCGGGTCTTTCCAGCTATGCCGGCTATCTCATGGCTGCATCAACCTTTCTCGGCCTGGCCTACGCACTCACCCGGGGCTCGCATATCCGTATAGAAACGATTTCCAAACTCTTCGGTGACCGCAGGATCTATGTCGATCTGTTCGCATTTGCAGTCGGTTCGGCCATCGCATCCTGGTTTGCTTGGTATTCCTGCAACATGGTCCACACGACATTCAAGCTCCACGACATCAGCACCGATCTTGATGCAACGCCCCTTTGGATTCCGCAGGCGACGATGGCCATCGGGACTGTGCTTTTTGCCATTGCCATGATCGACAATTTCTTGACCCTGTTGCTCAAGCGCCAATATCGCTTCCAGCCCAGCGCTCAGACCGTTTAGGCAGGAGCACAGACGTGGATCCGATTATCACAGTCACCTTGCTATTGGCGCTCATGTTTGGGCTCCTGGCCGCTGGTGTTTGGATTGCCCCGGTTCTGATGGCCGTTGCGGCGATAGCCATTGATATTATCGCAGGCCGGCCTGCCGGTTTCTCCATCACCACCACAGCGTGGTCCAGCGCATCATCATGGATGTTGACAGCGCTGCCGATGTTTATCTGGATGGGCGATATCCTGTTTCAGTCGCGGCTGTCGGAGGATCTGTTCAAGGGCCTCTCGCCCCTGATGCGCCGCATTCCTGGCGGCTTGCTTCACACCAATGTTGTGGGCTGCACGCTGGTTGCTGCCGTCTCGGGCTCCTCGGTTGCCACTCTGACCACTGTAGGCAAGATGACGATCCCGGAACTGCGCAAACGTGGCTATCCCGAACACTTGATTGTCAGCACGCTGGCCGGGCCTGCAACACTGGGGCTGATGATTCCGCCTTCGATTATCATGATTGTTTATGGCGCACTAACCAATGAATCCATTGCAGCCATCAATATCGCCGGGATTATTCCCGGCCTCGTATTGGCCGGCATGTTCTCGGCTTACGTCGCAGGTGCCTCCCTGTTCATGAAAAAAGAGATGCCTCCTCAAGAGGCCAGGGTGAGTTGGCGGGATAAGCTGAACGGCGCGCGCGCGCTGATACCCGTCGTGATGTTACTCAGCCTCGTCATTGGTTCAATGATGTTCGGCTTTGCCACGGCGACTGAGGCCGCGGCCGTAGGTGTGGTCGGAGCGCTTTTCCTGGCCCTCCTGCAAGGCACGCTTTCATTGAAAATGTTCATCGACAGTTTGATGAGCGCCACCCGCACTTCTGTGATGATCTCGTTGATCCTTGTGGCAGCTGGCTCACTTTCGCTTGCCATGGGCTATCTGCGCCTGCCGGAACTCTTGGCACAATGGGTCGATGGCCTTCATCTCAGTGCCTTCTGGCTATTGATGGGACTCTTGGTGCTCTACACCATTCTCGGTCATTTTCTGGATGGCATATCCTGTGTCGCACTCACCATAGCGATCGTGGAACCCATGGTGCGTCATGCCGGCATTGACATGGTATGGTTCGGCATCTTCATGGTTCTCGTCGTTGAAATGGCGCAAATTACGCCGCCCGTCGGCTTCAATCTCACTGTGCTTCAATCCATGACGGGCCACGACATGTTCAAGGTGGGCTGGTGGTCCATCCCGATGCATGCAGTTATGCTGGTGATGGTTTTCATTCTCATCACCTTTCCCGAACTGGCAACCTGGTTGCCGAAGCAAATGATTCCAGTGCACGGTATCTAGGAGCTATCGCTTGTGGACTTTCTAAATCCACAACTCATCGCCCATCACAAATAAAAGGCCCCGGCGTTGCGCTGGGGCCTTCTTGAATTTTGAAACTGCAAAGATCAGGCAGCGGAGCGTTGGCACTCTGGTGGAAGCGACACAATTTCCACCCAGTAATGGCCGACAGTCTTCACGATATCGACCAGCTTGTCGAATGACACCGGCTTGCAGATGAAGGAATTGACCCCAAGATTGTAGGTCTTGATGATGTCTTCCTCGGCCTTTGATGTGGTGAGAATGACAACCGGGATGCGGTGCATATCCGGGTTCTCCTTGATTTCCTTGAGCACCGTGCGCCCGTCTTTGCGCGGCATGTTGAGATCGAGAAGGATAAAGCCAGGGTAAGGTTGTCCAACCAAATGGGCCCATTTCCCCTCGCGCCGCAGGTATTCCATGAGTTGAACACCGTCTTCCACAAAATCGATCGGGTTGTTTAGCTTTGATGCCTCAAAGGCATCCTTGATCATCATGCGATCATCGGCGTCATCATCCGCAACGAGAATGCGAACCGGGAAACTGCTGCGTATCATGCGGGCTTACCTTTTTTGCTTTGTTCAATTGGAAGCGTAACATAGAATTTTGAACCAACGTTTAACTCGCCGTCGGCATTGATCGTGCCGCCATGGCGTTCGACAATTTTGCGCACAGTCGCAAGGCCGATGCCTGTGCCCTCGTATTCTGTGCGACTGTGGAGGCGCTGGAAGATGGTAAAGATCTTGTCCTTGAACTGGTTGTCAAAGCCAATGCCGTTGTCGGCAATGATCAAGTTGGCAGTCGCACCAATGCCGTTTGCTTCATCGCCTGGAACGATTTCACAACTCACCGTGATCACAGGCAGAACATCTGGCTTGCGGAACTTCAGCGCATTTCCCAAGAGGTTTTGAAGCAGCTGGCGCATTTGCATCGGTTCGCATTCAATGGTTGGCAACTCTCCGAAATTGACCTTGGCCTTTGTTTCCTCGATGCGAATTTGCAGGTCAGACAGAACTTCAGTCAATACTCTGCTCAGAGAAACCTTCTGGAAATCTTTGGCACCTGTTGTGACGCGCGAATAGGAAAGCAAGTCATTGATCAATGTGCGCATGCGTCCGGCCGCATTTTGCATCCGGTCGACAAACATGCGTCCATCATCAGGAAGTGTTGAACCATATTTGTTGACCAGCCGCTCGCCAAAGGCCTCGATTTTGCGCAAGGGTTCTTGCAAATCATGTGAGGCAACATAGGCGAAGTCCGCGAGCTCGCGATTTGAGTGTTCGAGTTTCTGTGTATATTGCAGCATCATCGTGGCGTTGTGTTCGCTCTCGGTGATGTCTTGGTAGGTGGCAATGGTGCCGCCATCCTGCATCGGTTCGTTCATCACGGCGATGATGCGGCCGTCTTTCAAATATTGCTTGATGACGCTGCGACGGCTCAATTGGCTGGGATCGTTGCGCTGTGCCAGCGCACGGTCAGCTTCTTCTGCCGTATAGTTGCCGAGGCTCACCGAGTATTGCATGATTTCACGCAGCGTGATGCCTGGCTTCACAATATCGGCGGAGAATCCATAAACTTCCAGATAGCGCTTGTTGACGACGATGAGCTTCTGGTCCTTGTCGAACATGCAGAGACCCTGCACCATGTTCGTCAGTGCGGTATCGAAATGCAGGTTGCGTGCATGCAGCTGCTTTGAAATACGCAGCATTTCCATTTCGCGCAGCTTGAGCTCGGTGATGTCGGACCGTGTGCCGACAATGCCGCCGTCATTGGTGCGCTTTTCAGTGATGAGAAGCCAGCGGCCGTCCGCGAGCTGGACTTGATAGGGCTCGCTTGGATTGCGGTGCTTGGTAAGACGCCACTGGACATATTGTTCTTCGGACATGCCGTTGAGAACAAATGCGCCGCGCGCCGTTGACTTGCGCAGGATTTCTTCCTTGTCGGCCCCCGGCATGATGACGTCGGCTGCGAGTGGGCTGTAATCCAGATATTTACGGTTATAGAGAACCATGCGGTCATTGGCATCATAAAGGGCAAAGCCGTCAGCCATCACGTCCAGCGCATGCATCAATCGCGAACGAGATTGCTCGGCGATCATTTCATATTGCGTGTTGAGGTCAATGCCGGAGGCCGGGCCGTCGATTTGCCGGGCCGTTTCAACGGCGGTCCCGTTTGGGAGCCTCCTGCGACGGATCTCGACCATGCTGCCACTGGGCGCAGTGTAACGGAATGTATAGGCGGTCCCCGGCTGCAATCGGTCAATGATCTTGCCGATCTTGTCGTCAATTTCAGCGGCCGGAACATTGAGGCGCTGAAATGTGATCTGCATCAATTTTTGAAGATGTGTGCCTGTAGGCATGTCTGAAGACAGATAACCACAGAGCGACTTGTAAAGATCATTGCAAGCCAATAGGCACAACTGCGAGTCAAACAGCGCCAACCCCACGTCTGCGCCAGCGAAGAGGTCAGCGATTTCAGAACTGTCTCTTTTTTTCATTGTCTCGGATTGGCCAAGTTCGGAGCCGCCGCTGAGCGGTGTCACATTGGTGTTGGTTTTCACGTCATTCCCCACAATTCTCCAGAGACTTAGCGGAAAGTCATAAATGAAGCATGAAAGCGCCATTCGCAGCGCTAACCCACGGCATTTCAAGTGTTTTAACGAATTTGTCAGATAAGGCCTGATCAGGAGCGATGGACCAGGCCGACTTTGCAAAGGGTCGGGCTGGGGTATCGCCAATCATTGGTGTGGAACAGTAAGTATGCTTTCGAGTATGGAACGTGCGATTGCGTGTTGGCTCCTGGCCGCTGCGATATTTGCAGGATTTTTTGTTCCGGGCCTTTCAGAAGTCTTCAAGCCTTTCATCTTTCAGAGCTTGTTCTGCCTTATTGTCTTGTCCATGCTGCCCATGGGCCGCATGGCTGTTAGCGAAGTTTTTACCCTCGATTCAAAAGTCTGGCAGATCGTGGTCTGGCAGTTGCTCGGGCTACCGTCGATCATTGTCGCAGCTGCTCATCTGGCGCGTATCGACAGCACGATCACCATGTTGTTGATCACCACAGCTTCTGCCAGTTCGCTTTTTGCGTCGCCCACATTTGCCGAGTTGCTGCAAGTCAACAAGAAGCGCGCGCTTCAATGCATGGTCTTGTCGACGTTTCTCATGCCGCTGTCCTATTTTGTATTCTTCACCCTTGTCCTTCACGCAAAAATCACCTTGGATTTGGCGCAATATGTTTATCGTTGCATGATCCTGCTGGTGTACCCGTTGGGCCTGTTTCTGGTTTACATGGGCGTATCCACCGGTTTGCGACCCAAGACTGCAGAATCAATCGAAAGTATTTCGCGCCGCTCAACCATTTTGGCCCTGATCATTTTCGGCCTCGGAATCGTCGGACCAGCGCGTGATCTGATGCATGAAGATCCGTCTCGCTTCCTGCTCTATCTCTTGATTGTAAGTGCGCTTGGTGTCGGCATGGCCTATCTCACCGCGGTGGTGATGTTCCGCCAGGGCATTAATGATGCCATGACCGCAAGCATTGTAAGTGGGTTCCGCAACGTGGGTCTCGGCTTCATGTTGTTATCTGGAATATCAGGCGTCAGCACGGCGCAATACATCGGCGTTTCCCAGATTCCCATTTTCCTGGCACCTTTGGTCCTCAGCTTGTTGACGAACAGACAACGCGGTTCTGCAGCAAAGTCGATGGAAACATCTGATGAAATGCTGGCTCCAGCTCAAGTCGCGGCCTGACCTCACCTGCAGCGCCCCCCGCACACGAATTAACCATTCATTCACCCCACTGGGCAAAACCAGAACCGTGATTCTGCGTGAGAACGCCGATTAACATTTGCTTAGACGCGCACGTGTTAGTTGTTATCGCGGGTATGTTGAGTAACACGGGGCAGTGGCGTGAGTTTGAGTTCAGAAAACATTCTGGAAGGCACAGACGATCTTGTGAACGCTTTGCGTTACGCTTCGGCTGCTGCAACGAAACTGCCGGCTGCCAAGGCATTTGATGCCGTTGAAGCCGCTCCATTTGGCAGCCAATCGATTTTCCGTGAACATAGCAAAAAGACCAAGAGCCAATTCCTCTATAGCATGGCCTTCTTCTTGACATTCGCCGCAAGCATGGGCGCAATCTGGTATGGCAACCAGACCTACGGACCAGAAATGTACGGCCAAGATGGCATGGTACCGGCCGCTGAAGCCCATGCCGCGGGCAACAACTATGCAGTCTTCGATCTCAACTTGAACATCCGTGCGCTGCGTGAAGAGCAAATCTCACGCATGACCAAGACACCCGAACTTGTCATCCTCGGTGCCAGTCATTGGCAAGAGGCGCACAAGGATCAGTTGAAGGGCATGGACGTGTTCAATGCCCATATTCACCGTGACTATTGGGAAGACCCCCTTGGCATGGTGGAGCTTCTGGTGCGCTACAACAAGCTGCCGAAAAAAATGATTATCAGTATTCGTGACAAACAGTTCACGCCAGTGGAAGCGCGCAAGGATTGGCTGTGGGAACCGGGCATTCCGGCCTACCGCGCGATGACGCAGCGCTTGGGCATCGAAGCTGAGAGCTATTGGAAAACAGCGCCCTATCACCGCATGCAGGCCCTGATCTCGCTGCCCATGCTGTTTGAAAATTTCACGCGCTGGTATAATGCATCCGAACATCCGGGCCCAACCACAGCCGCGCGGCTCGAGAATATGGATATGGTTCTACCCGATGGTTCCATCATGTGGTCGAACTATAAGATGGAACAAGTTTTCACGCCGAAACGCAGCGCCAGCGAAGTGGACAGTTTTGCCAAGAGTGCGCTGAGCAGCCCGCCTTTGATAGACCCCAAAGGTGTTGCCGCGTTTGAATCCTTGTTCAAATATCTGAAGAACCAGGGCGTGCAAGTCTATCTCACCAATCCGCCCTTCAACCCGGCCTTTTACGATCAAATTGGCGGAACGCCCTATGGCGAAGGCCTCGCCAAAGTCGAGGAACAAACCCGGACATTCGCATCGGAATTCGCTTTTCCGATTTTTGGCAGCTTCAATCCGCACAGGCTCGGTTGTACGTCAGACATGTATATCGACGCAGAGCATTCCAATCCGCAATGCCTGCAAAAGG